>ERZ773004.1175-NODE-1175-length-13550-cov-6.806447_pt1 | contig 13550 bp, 13 predicted proteins | sample MGYA00580667_ERZ773004 | MGnify/ENA primary metagenome ERZ773004 (study PRJEB29015, sample SAMEA2737963) | human oral metagenome | biome: human oral; feature: human-associated habitat; material: dental | place: China | collected 2123 ... | reverse complement strand
TTGCACGGCCACCAAGCACCGCCTCAACAGCCCAACAAATAAACGATTCAACAACAATGAACACTCCAACAAAAACCACCATCCCGCCGGAGTTTGTCCCGGCTTATGTCCCCTACAGCTACAAGGGACAACCCGTCAAAGGCGCCTTTGGGGCCAATACCCGGGCGGCCTTTGTCAAGGCCAGCGACCGCGCCTATTTCGAGGCCGACAACACGCTCAGCGACGCCATGCGCCAGCTGTTGATTGCGATGGACGTGCTGGATACCGGTGCGGGCATGAGACCCGTCGGCGACTTCAATTACTGCAATATCAAAGCACGCCGCGGGCAAGACGGGCGCTTTGGGAAAGACTACGTGGAGGGCAGTCTCGACCCGTATGCCAACTACACCAGCCATGTAGACTTTGCCCGGGCTAAATTGCAGCTCATTCAGCACCCCCGCTGGGGCGTGAACCTTGCAACGGACAACCCCTCGGATGTGATCGACAAAATCGAGGGCACACCCATTGTTTGGGGCACCCTCTTCAGCCCCGCCGCGCAGCGTGCACTCGAGAGGGGCGAAGGCATCGATGACTTGAAGCTCGACTACGAGAAGGCCATCGTGAAGCGTTACCGCGCCCTTGGAATCACGGACATCCACAGCGCCCGCAAGAAGTATTACTGCGAAAAGATGACCGCTATCGGCCGGCAGGTAGGTCTAATGATGGCCGGCGGCGACCCGAACGTGACCTACACGCCCGACTTCGAGCGTAAGGCTACCCCCATCGAACCGCCCGTGGTGCCACCTATCCGCCCGCTGGATCCCGCGGCCCCGGCTGTGCCGCCCCAGCCTACGTTGGTGCAAGGCCCCACGCCGCTCACCCCCAAAGCCTTCGACGCTATCGCTTTCACGCGAAAGACTACGGCGCGGCTGATAGACGGGCGTGCTGTCTACGTGACGGCCGTCGACTTCGAGCTCCGACAAGTGAAGTTTTACAACGAGAAAGACGCCCCCTACTGGGTGAATCTGGACAAGGTGGCGGCGATCATTTGAAGGGGGGCGGGCAGATGAAAAAGAGGCAAGACGATTACGAGGCTTTCGTGGCCAAATTTGAGCGCAAACGTACCTCCGACGACTGCTACACGCCGCCCGAGGTGTACGACATCGTGCGCGGCTGGCTCGGCGAACAGGTCGACCTCGCCGACGCCCAGATCGTACGCCCCTTTTGGCCGGATACGGATTACCGCGAAGTGGAATATCCCGACGGGTGCGTCGTGGTGGACAACCCGCCGTTTTCGATTTTCGCCGAGATCGTACGGTGGTACTTAGAGCGCAGCGTACGCTTCTTCCTGTTCGCTCAGCATAAGACGATTTTGGGTCTCGATGCGCACTACACACGCCTCGTTTGCGGCGCGGATGTGATTTATGAGAACGGCGCCGCGGTGCGCACTTCTTTTGCCAGCAACCTATTCGGCGACACGCTGGCTATGTCCGTGCCCGATCTTTACGAACGTCTCATGGCAGCTGTGCGCAGCAAGGATCCTTTGCCGCGCTATAGCTACCCCTCGCATGTGCTGACATTCTCCGATCTGGCCCGCTGCGCCAGCCACGGCGTAGCGCTCTCAATCCCTCGCAATGAGGCCACGTTTGTCCGCCGTCTGGACAGCCAGCAAGCATCGAAAAGAGGCATCTACGGCGGTGGCTTTTTGCTGTCTGATAGGCAGGCCGCCCGCATGGAAGCCGCTCTCCTCGAGGCCGACCGTCTTAAAGCTGAAAAGGCAGCCAGCGTGACGTGGGCGATCTCTGACCGCGAGCGCGAAATCATCGCCCAGCTGAGCGCCGGGCAGGCTTAGTTTTTCATCTTTCGTTTTTCACTTCTTCCTCCCATGTTTCTGACCGTCGACGAACTTTATACCCACCTGCATGACGAGACGGTGGCCGTCATTAGCCGCGACACGGAGGCCATACCCGTGGCCGCCATCGATGCTGCCATTGCCGAGGCCAAAAGCTACTTGCATGACTTCGACACGGCTGCCATTTTCTCGGCTGAGGGTGAGGCGCGCAATGCGCTGTTGCTGCTATTTGTCAAAGACATTGCCGTGTGGCACTTTGTGAACCTCGGCAATGCCTGTATCGATATGGAACTACGCGAAAAGCGTTACGACAGCGCTATCGCGTGGCTGCGGCTTGTGCAAAAGGGCGATCTCTCGCCAGACCTACCCCCACGCACCGCTGAACTCGGCAATGAGTCGCCGATCGGAAAGATCCACTTTGGCAGCAATCCCAAACGCGGCCAGCATTATTAAGCTGTTGAGTTGTTTAGGCCTTTGGCCTGTTTAGGTGTTGGGGCAGATAAACGACTCAACAAATAAACAGGGGCGAAGCCCTCAACAATTCAACACTGATTAAACACCGATTAAACGCCATTTAATGAGCAATAAAACGAAGCATAAACAGGCCGCCGCTGGCCCCATCTCTACGCAGATCATCGTGCAGCCCGCGACAGCGCACCGTTCACGATGTGGCGGCGTGGCGTTCCGCACTGCGTATGGCCGACAACGGTAACCGTACAAAGCTCTACGACCTCTATAGCGACATCCTGCTGGATGGCGTGCTTGCCGACGCTATCGATAAACGTATCGACGCCGTCAAAGACGCCGATCTGTCGTTCACGATCGACAACAAAGACGTGGATGTGATGTATGATCTGATGGATACGGTCGAGTTCGAGGAATTGATCGGCGAGATTATGATGGCCAAATTCTGGGGTATCTCCGTCGATGAGTTCGATTTTGACGAGGATCGAACCTTCCGATTTACGTCTATCAATCGGAAGCACATCCGCCCGAAGTTGAAAGAGATCGTAAGGCAGCAGACGGACGACCGCGGCATCTCCTACGCCGGCGATGATCGGGTCATTCAGTGGGGCAAAGACGACGATCTCGGGCTACTGCTGAATGTCTCGCCATTGGTCATCTACAAACGCGGCGGATTTGGCGACTGGGCGCAGTTTGTCGAGCTGTTCGGCATGCCACTTCGCATCGGCAAATACAGCGCAATGGATGAAGCCAGCCGTCGCGAATTGATCCGTGCCTTTGAGACGGCCGGATCGGCGCCTTATCTCGTTATCCCCAAAGAGACGGAGGCCACGCAGGAAGCCAACGCTGCGTCTGGCAACGGGCTTCTATATAAAGAGTTCCGGCAGGCTTGCACGGAGGAAATCCTGATCACCATTTTGGGACAGACGATGACCACCGTAGACGGCAGTTCGCTGGCGCAAGGGCAGGTGCACATGGCTGTTCAAGAAAAGAAGCACCGCGCCGATAGGCGGTTCGTGGAGCGCATGCTCAATCGCTATTTCGTGCCCATGCTCATCCGCCGCGGCTACCCTGTTACCGGCGGAAAGTTCCGCTACATGGATGCCAAACGCGAGCTCGAGGTGCACGAGATCATCCAACTCTCGGACATCCTACCCATCCCGCAGAGCTACCTGCATGAAAAGTACAACATCCCTCTACCCGAGCCCGGCGAGCCTATCGCCCGTCGACAGGCGCAGCCACTCTTTAGCGTGCCTGAGGGGGATAATGAGGAAGAAGAAACGGACGAGGAAGCTGACCTCGACGAAGGCAAGGCAGATGCCCCAGAGCCTGACAAAAAGGCCGCGGAGGATGATGCGCCGACAAGTCGCAAAGTGAAACATGCGGATCGCGACCGCAGCAACTTCTTTGCCCGGTTGTTCGATTTTTTCGTCCCCGCCCGGTCATACGGCCGGGCGACATCCGACATCCTCACACTCTCGGAAGCCACGCTTGCGGATGCCCTGATCCGACAGACAATTGAGACGAAGGGGCGCGCTTATTTCAGCGCCGACCTGTTTGCCTACACCCACACGGAGCTCATCCGCGGACTGCGAAAGGGCTATCGCCGCGCGGACGTCCGTCTGGCTGATAGTGGCTTTGTCTACAATGCCAACGATGATGCTTACATCACCGCCTTGGAGCAAAACCTGTTTCATTTCTCAGCCGCCAAAACACTGGCCGAGGTGAGTGAGTTAAACCGTCTGTTCCGCGAGAGCAAGGGCTACAGCGATTTTAGGAAGAAGGCCAGAGCGCTGCTAAAGGTCTACAATGAGCAATGGCTGCGCACGGAGTACAATACGGCCGTATCCGTGGCCGAATCGGTAAGCACCTACCGGCGCCTTATGGCGCAAACGAACGTGTTCCCCTTTTGGGAATACCGTACCGTGGGAGATAACCGTGTAAGGCAGGAGCACCAAGTCTTAGAGGGGCTAATCCTGCCGGTCAATGATCCGCGCTGGCAAAAGATTATGCCACCCAACGGGTGGAACTGCCGTTGCTACATTACCCCCAGAATGAGGCATGAGGCGGTCGAATTAGATATAGAGGGCATGCGTGCGCAATGCGACGAATACCTTGAATCGCCCGAATGGAAACGGTGCGAGACACAGGGATTCGGCATCAATCGAGCTAATGAGGCCGCGGTGTTCACGGAGAATCAGATGTATATCCGCAACTTTACGGATATGCCCAGTAAGACGATCGAGCAGATCACCCCAGACGAATGGGGCGTTGAGGGATCGATCGATGTGCTAAAAGAGGAAGCAAAAAAAGAGGTACCCAAATACAAGGGATCACCGGAAGAATGGTTTGATGCGAATAAAGTCATTGAGGCCGGCATGGAACTATTGAAGGTGAAAGACTATGTCGGCCGTGTGTGGCAGATGACAAAGAAGGCGTTTACTGCGCACTCTACAGATATAGTAAAGAAACGGGCTTTCCGCACTGAGTTTTTGAATGCCATCCGGGAAGTAGCTGATGCGCCTGATGAAGTGTGGCTTGGTCGAGATCGAAAAGATAGGAACACCCATGTGAAGGCAGTCAACAATTACATAATGATCAAATACTACAAAGATGAGGCGATCGCCGTGATTGGAAAAGTTGAACGAGCGAAGCTGATGCTAAAATCGTGGTATGTACTAAGGGATAAGAATGTGCGTCGCGGGTTGCTGATTAAGAAAGCCCCGAAAACAAAATAAGCCGGATGGACTCCGGCTTATTGGGGGATTGATTTGCATCTCACGCTGTAGCTGTTACAGTCGGCTGGAGTCCCCATACATCCCCGAGGTGTTGGCCATCAGCCTTAACCGTGGCTGCAAACTTCAATGCAAATATACAACGAAACAGGGAACAGAATATGGATATAGATGAGTTCAAGAATTATTTGAAGGCGTTACCGGAAAAGATTTTGAGCACTGCGCCTGCCATTGTGTCAGAGACAGCCGTAGAGTATTACAAAGAGCGCTTTGCGGTGAAAGGGTTCGATGGATCTCCGTGGATACCAGGCAGACCGAAAAAGAGCGGCTCCCTATTGGTGCAAAGCGGTAATCTGATGAATAGTATCCGTCCCGCCTACGTGGGGCCAGATAAGGTCGTCATCTCAGCTGGTAATGCCCAAGTGCCCTACGCAGAGGTGCACAACGAAGGCTTCGAGGGGGATGTGGCTATACAGTCCTACGTGCGCAGCACGAAGGGCAAAGCGAATAAGAAAAAGGCGGATGCCGGCGACGCCCCGGGCACGGTAAAGGCGCACACGCGTCACATGAATATCCCCAAGCGGCAATTCATGGGCTATTCTCGAGACATGGCCGACCGCATCAAAAAGCGTCTCGATGAGGCCATCGATGGCATACTGTAATCAAATAGAATAGAGGCAATGAATAAGGAACTGTTTATCGCTTTATGCGACCGGATCGGGCAATGTGTGCCCGAGATTCGTTTTATAGACTTCGACCGCGGGCAGCTGAGCGCATCCGGCGAACGCCCGCCCGTGGAATGGCCTTGCTGTCTGCTGAGCATCGACTACACGAATTGCCGTGACCTCGCCGTGGAAGTGAATACACAATTGGTGATGGCCGACATCACCCTACGCGTGGCCTTTCCGCCGGCTGGCGAAACGCACAACCACGCCCCTGAAAAGGTGCGCGACATGGCCCTGCAAATGCTCGACACGGTGGAAAAGCTACACGATGCCCTCCAAGGTGAGACGCTGGGCGATACGGTTTCCGCCCTCAGCCGCAGCCGTGCCACAATGCAGACACGCAGCAATAAGATCGTCGTGTTCAATCTGATCTACTCGACGACCTTCCAAGAAGTAAAGTAGACGATCAAAAGGGGTGAAAATGCCCCCTTTCGAGGTGTGAAAGGGATACAAAAAACGGGGCGCGAAAAACACGTCCCGTTTTTGTACTTTTTGATTGGAAACCTTGTACTTTTTGATTGGCGGATTATAGATGGGGAAGAAGATGACGCACACGCAGACGGTGCCCAGCAGCATAGACATGAAGTATTTCTTGGCGCTTTCGATGGCCGAATACCAGCGCGAGTGGCCCCGCCCGAGAAACTCCAAATAGCCGTCGATGACGACGATCGAGTTGTCTACAATCATGCCCAAGACGACGATCAAGGCGGCCAGCGTGACGATGTTGAGCGGGATGCCGAAGAGGTACATCAGACCCACGGAGATGAACGTGTTGACGGGGATGGTCACGGCCGCCACCAAGGCCGATCGGAAGGGGAAGAGAATCATCATCACCACGATAATCACCACAATGGCCTCGGCCAGATTGATCAAGAAATCGTTTACCGACTCGCCCACCACCTTGGCCTGGTCGGCAATGCGGCTGACGGTGACGTCGGTCGGCAGGTAGTTCTTCGTGAAGTCGTCCAATATGGCCCCGACCTCTTTGCCGTAGGCCACGATGTTGTTGCCCGAAAGCATTTCGGTCGAGACAATGAGGCAACGGTGGCCGTTGTAGGAGATGTAGCTGTCCGGCGTGGGGTATTCGCGCACCACGCGGGCAATGTCCTTGACCCGCACCACGTCGCCGCGGGGGCCGGTGAAGATGATGCGGTTCGCTATCTCTTCCTCGCTGGTCAGCGGCGAAACGATATGGATCGGCGCGTCGATCTGGCCGTTCTCTACGTGTCCGCCCGAGAGGGTCAACCCCTGCGAGAAGAGTGAGGCGGTCAGCACCTTGTCGCCAATGCCGTAAGCCGAGAGCTTGTCGCGGTCGAGGTAGAGCGTGATCTGCTCCTGCTGCTCGCCGTAGACCTTGATATTGGTCACTGAGGGCAGGCGGCGCAGACGCGCGGAGAGTTCGTCGACGTAGGTCTTGAGTTCGCTGTACGAGCGCGAGTCGGACTCCACCGCGATCAGCAACGCCGAGGTGTCGCCGAAGTCGTCCTGCGCAACGACGGCCAACACGCCCGACGGCAGTTGCATTTTGAGCTGTGTCAGCCCATGCTTGATCTTCGACCAGACTTCGTCCTTGTTGTTCACATAATCGTTCAGCTCGACCTTGACGATGCACATCCCGTTTTGCGACGTGGAGACGGTCTTGCTGCGCTTGACCTCTTTATAGGTCATCAGGAACTCCTCGAGCGGACGGGCCACCTGTTCCTCTATCTCCTCGGCCGTAGCGCCTGGATAGATGGCGATGACTACGCCCTCGCGGATCACAAAGTCCGGGAACTCCTGCTTCGGCATCTTCACCAGACCCACCACGCCGAGTGCCATCATCAGCACCACCACGAGCGACGTAATGCGGTAGTTGCGCATCACCCACCCGATCAATTCAAAGCGTCCTCGTGCCATCATTCCGTGATTTTACTTCCCTCGCTCACGCGCTGGAATCCGTCCTTAACGATCTTGTCGCCCATCTCCAAGCCGCCGGTAATGACGACTTCACTGCCCGACCATTCGCCCGTCGTAACGGGGCATCGCGTGACCGCATCGCCCACCACTTTCCACACGAATCGGCTGCCATCGCCGGCCTGTTGTATGGTGCGTGCAGGCAGGGTAATGCGGCCCGTACGGAGGCTGTCGGACAGCGTCGGCACGACGTCGCAAACCATCCCCGGCAACAGTTCGCCTCGGGGGTTAGGTAGCGTGATGCGTGCGTCGTAAGTATGTGTCACGGCGTCGGCTGAGCTGCTCTTCTCCACACCGCGCCCCTCGAACGATTTGCCGCCGAGGGCCGAGACGGTGATCACGGCCGACGTCCCGGCGTCTAACCGGGCGATCTCATTCTCCGGAACGGAGATGCGCACCTTCACCCGACTGATTTCAAGCAGCGTCAGCACTGGGACGCCCGGCGATGCATTCTCACCCACCTCGGCCGTGCGACGCCCCACGACACCGGCAAAGGGCGCATGCAGAGCGCAGTCGTTCATGTTCTTCTTCGATAGTTCGTACATCGACCGAGCCTGTTGCAGGCGCGTCTCGACCTCCACCATTTGCATTTCCGGTAGGCTCTTCTTGTCGTAGAGTTGTTTCATGCGGGCGTAAGCGTCTTCGGCCTGATGCAGCGAGGCGGCGGCAGCATCGAACGTGCTTTGCGCCGAACCGCGATCGAGTGTGGCCAGCAACTGTCCTTGCGCCACGCGTTGTCCCTCCTCTACCATGATTTGGCGGATGGTTCCGACGGTGGCGAAGCTCAGTGCCGCCGATCGATCTTCTTCCACCACGCCTACATAGTGGTAGTCGGCTGCGGTCGAGGATTCACCGACCGTCACGGTCTCCACCTTCACCGGTGTTACGGTGCGGGTCGTCTCTCTTTCGCCGCACGATACGGCCGTCCAAACGGCCAACGTGGCCGCCAGCATACCGACGGCCTTCTTCATCTCTCGTTTTTTCATTTGATCCTATGCGTTTTTTTCGGCCGCAAAGGAACGGTGAGGAGTTCTGCGAGGGTATAATCCAAAAACGCAGGAATTGGTATGAAAGTCGGAAAATATGCCTGTATGCTTAGGTGGGTTAGGTGCTGATTCTACTTTTACGCCTAAAAAAACGTGGGTTCGACGTGTGGGGGGCCTATTCTTTAGACGCCATCGTGTCGCACGACGGGACCTAAATGGCCATTGAGACGCTATCGTGTCGCACGACGGGACCTAAATGGCCGTTGAGACGCCATCGTGTCGCACGACGGCCGAACTCATATGACAAAGACGAATAAGAGAGAGAACGATATGACTGATAAGAAGGAAATCATCACCTATTCATTGAGTGACTTAAAACAGTTGGGGCAGCTGTTCAATAACGAGCCGGAGTGCATGGACAACGACGTTATCATCTTCCGCGACACCGACGTGGACGCGCTCCGTGAACACCGCCTCTTCGCCTATCCCTGCCGGATAGACGCCGGCATATTCATCTTCTGCGAAAGTGGGACAATGAGCGTCTCCATCAACCTGAAGACCTACCAATTGACCCGAGGGGTAGCCTTGTTTGTTCTGTTGGGGAACATCATCCAGGTGCACTACGCGGATCATTTCAAGGTGCGCGGCATGCTGGTCTCGAGCGAGTTTATGTACGACACGCTGATCGCTTCCAAGCTGGCCACACCGCTGCGGATGCAGCTCCAAGCCGACTGCTGCATCTCGTTCACCGACGAGCAGATCCGCGAGCTGGACGAGTATTACGCCTTATTCTTTCGCACCCTGGCTTGCCCCGAGGCGCCTTTTAGGACGGAGGCCTTCAGGTGCCTGATCGCGGCGGCGATCTATCGCATCGGCGCCATCTTTTTCAGCAAAGTCAAGACAGGCAACAATCGCCCGACGAACAATCGCCGGGAGGCCCTCTTCGAACGTTTCATGCAGCTGCTTGAGGAGCATCATGTCTCGGAGCGCAACGTGGCTTTCTATGCTGACCACCTCTTCCTCACGCCCAAACATGTCTCGAAAGTGATCTTAGAAGTGAGCGGCAAGACGCCCACGCAGTGAATCGACGAATACGTGGTGCTGGAGGCCAAGAGCCTGCTCAAATACTCTAACCTGACGATACAAGAGATCGCTGACTACCTGAATTTCTCCACGCAGTCAGTCTTCGGTAAATATTTCAAGCACAAGACGGGCCTCTCCCCACGGGAATACAAGGAGTCGTAGGAGTCAAGTACGGTCGGCCCCGGAGATGGTTCCGTCCGGCACTTGACTTCTTGGGGGTGGGCTTACTTCGACTCCTTCGGCTCCTTGGGCTTCTTCGGCTCCCTGTCGGTCATCTTGCGGAAGAGGGCGAGGGCCTCGTTTTCGTGGCGTTCCATGATCTCGCGCGCTCCGGGCGCTTTGTCGTCGATGCCGCAGAGGTGCAGGATGCCGTGGATGATGACGCGGCGGAACTCGTCGCGGAAATGTGTGCCATATTTCGCGGCGTTGGAGCGGACGGTGTCGGGGGCGATGATGATGTCGCCGGAGATGGTGTCGCCCTCGGAGTTGTCGAAGGTGATGATGTCCGTATAGTAATCGTGCTGCAAGAACTTTTGGTTCGTTTCGAGCATCTTCTCTTCGGAGCAGAAGAGGTAAGTGATGTCGCCCACCTTTTTGCCGTGACGTGCGGCCACGAGGCGGATCCAAGCGGAGGTGAGGCGGCGGAGGAATTCGGGGCGTTTGATGCCTTCGAAGTTGTACGTGATCATTATCTAAAGAATAAGTATGTCATAAGAATGGCGGTGATAGCGCCTGCCAGGTCGGCAATAAGGGCGCAGGGAATGGTGTAGCGCGTGCGGCGGATGGCCACGCTACCGTAGTAAACGGCCACGATGTAAAACGCCGTGTCCGTAGAGCCTTGGGCCACGCATGCGAGTCGGCCGACGAAGGAGTCGGCGCCGTAGGTGCCCATCGCGTCGAGCATCATACCGCGTGAGCCGCTCCCGCTGAGGGGTTTCATGAGCAGCGTCGGCAGACCCTCGACGAACGACGTGTCCCACCCGATGGCGTCGACCGTCCAGCGCAGCCCGTCGATCAGCAGACCCATCGCACCCGAGGCACGAAAGACGCCCACGGCCACGAGAATGGCCACGAGGTAGGGCACGATCCGTATGGCGGTGCCGAACCCCTCTTTGGCGCCTTCGATGAAGGTCTCGTAGACGTTCAGCCGCTTGCGCACGCCGGCCACGATGAAGCCGCAGATGATGGTAAACAGCAGCACGTTGGCCGCGACCGTGGAGCAAAGCGAGACCTGCTCCGACGGCAGCGTGCGGAAGAGCCACACGAGTCCGCCGATGAAGGCTACGGTGCCCGCGAAGAAGCCGATCAGGCTGCGGTGCATCAGGTTGATGCGTTGCATGAGTGCCACAGCGATGATGGCCGTCAGCGTGGCCACAGTGGTGGTCAGCAGGATGGGCAGGAAGACGTCGGCCGGGTTCGCGGCGCCGTACTGCGCGCGGTACATCATAATCGTGATCGGCACCACGGTCAGGCCCGAAGCGTTCAGGTTGAGGAACATGATCATGGCGTCGCTGGCCGTGTCCTTGCGCGGGTTCAGCTCTTGGAGTTGCTGCATGGCGCGCAGGCCGATGGGGGTGGCGGCGTTGTCGAGGCCGAGCATGTTGGCCGAGATGTTCATGAAGATGGATCCCGCGGCCGGATGACCGGCGGGCACACCTGGGAAGAGTCGGCCGAAGACGGGGGCGGCCAGTCGGGCAAAGGCACCGACCAGCCCCGCGCGTTCACCGATCTTCATCAGTCCCAGCCACAGCGAGAGGATGCCCGTCAGGCCGATGGAGACATCGAATCCCGCGCGGGCGGCGCTAAAGGTGGACGTGACGATCTCGGTGAAGACGTCCGTATCGTGAAAAAAGATGAGCCGGCACGTAGCGACCGCGAAGGCGATCACGATAAAGGCAACCCAGATGTAGTTAAGCGTCATGCCGGACTCAGAGATAGTGTGCCAAAAAGGCAGTCAGTTCGTGTTTGCGGAATCAATTGAACTCGTCCCCGTAGCGGATTTGGGCGTCGGCCATGTATTGCTTGATGCGCTGCTCGTCCGTCTTGGGACAGATCAGGAGCACGTTGCCTGACTCCACGACGATGTAATCCTTGAGCCCCTGAATGACGGCTAGGCGGTTGTGATCTTCGATGGCGACGATGTTGTCTTCCGACTCATAGAGCATGGCGCGGGTCTTCAGCACGGCATTGTTGGCTTCGTCGCGGGGGGCGATGTCGAAGATGGAGCCCCAAGTGCCGAGGTCGGCCCAGCCGAAATCGACGCAACGCATGTAGACATTGTCGGCCTTTTCCATCACCCCGTAGTCGATCGAAATGCTGGGGCAGAAGGGGAAATGCTCCTCGATGAAGGCGGCCTCGGCGGGGGTGTTGAACTTCTCGGGGCCGATGTCGAAGCGTGCCGAAATGTCAGGCAGATGGCGACGGATGGCCTCCAGAATGGTGTCGACGTTCCAGACGAAGAGACCAGAGTTCCAGAAGAACTCGCCGCTGTCCATGAAGACTTGCGCCAGCTCGCGGTTGGGCTTTTCGGTGAAGGTCTTGACCTTGACGAAGTCGCCCTGACGTTCGTCGCTGCTTTGGATGTAGCCATAGCCCGTCTCGGGTCGGGAGGGTTTGACGCCGAGGGTGACCAGAGCGCGATGCTTGGCCACGAAGTCGAGCGACTTACGGACGTCGTCGAGGAACTCGTTTTCCTTGAGGATGAGGTGGTCCGAGGGGGCCACGACGATGTTGGCCTGCGGGCAGCGGGCTTTGATGCGGTAGGAGGCGTAGGCGATGCAGGGCGCGGTGTTGCGCCGGGCGGGTTCGGCCAGGATTTGGTCGTCGGCCAGGAAGGGCAGTTGCTCGTGCACCATCCCGACGTAGCGCCGATTGGTGACAATGTAGATGTGTTCCTTGGGGATGATTTTCGTAAAGCGGTCGACCGTCATTTGCAGGAGTGATCGCCCCGTTCCGAAGAAGTCGAGAAACTGTTTCGGTCTGTTTTCGCGGCTGAATGGCCAGAAGCGGCTGCCAATTCCGCCGCCCATGATGACACAATAGTTATTATCCATAGGGTAGGGTTTGATTCTGTGCGACAAAGGAACGTAAAGAAATGGAGATCGATCGGACACTGTCCACGCCTGCGGTCGAGAGACGGTCGGGAGGGGTGCGGAGGCTGTCCGGCGGCGTTTCTGAAGGCTGCAAAGAGATTGTCGGGCTCACCGTCGAGGTCGATCCCTTGGTGTACGACTAAAAATGAGGCGCGTGTAAACAAATTTTGATGACTCGAGAGCTTCAGAACATCTCGCGTGATCAAAATTCGATGACTCGAGAGCTTTTTCACCTTTCTCGTGATCAAAATTTGATGACGTGCGAGTCTTTTCACCTCTTACGTGAACAAAATTCGATGACTTGAGAGTGTTTTGACCTCTCACGTGATCAAATTTTGATGACGCGTGAACAAAATTCGATGACGTGAGAGGTTCTGAATATATCACGTGATCAAAATTTGATCACACATGAGCAAGTATAAGCTGGCGTGTGATCAAAATTTGATGGTAGATGAGCAAGAGGGAGTTGGTGCGTGATCAAAATTCGATGACGCGTGAACGAAATTTGATCACGTATGAGTGGAGATAAGCTGGTGTAGAAAACTATTCAGAAATATCCCTCTGAAAAAGAAGAAGTTACTCGGTCGTAGGCATTGGATAGGTAACGAAGTAGAAACGAGCGAGGCGCTTGGAATTGCTGGAATCTGCACAAACAAAGGGCGCTTGTCATTTGAGGGTGC
>ERZ773004.1174-NODE-1174-length-13563-cov-5.222091_pt1 | contig 13563 bp, 12 predicted proteins | sample MGYA00580667_ERZ773004 | MGnify/ENA primary metagenome ERZ773004 (study PRJEB29015, sample SAMEA2737963) | human oral metagenome | biome: human oral; feature: human-associated habitat; material: dental | place: China | collected 2123 ... | reverse complement strand
AGACTTTGGTCAGACCACGAGCCTCAACAACTGTGGCGACAGCAGAGCGGGTACCTGGATTTTGGTGCGGCATGTTGCGTCTTATTCCTTCCTCGCGGAGCCATGGTCGGTGTGTAATGCGGTTCCGTGAATAATTGGTGTATGGCTGAATTGTTTTGGAGGTTTGTGGGGAAGGTCAAAATATATTGAAAGAATAACTTATGCTAGATGTTGCTCTTGTGGGTAAATTCATTTACGTCACAGATCGCATCTTATGCGAAAGTCTCCAATCCTGAGGCATTTTAGTATGGCCGGACTCTGGTGGTAAGTGCTGACTTCACTAGTGTTTTTAGGTGAGGTAAGGTTTTGAGTGTATGGAGATGCTTGTGCGGATGGACACAGAAGCAGGGTCCCTCCGAGGGTGAGGGCGGAGAGGCTGAGAAGGGCGGTCTTGCGCATGATGGACTCCTTGTGGTTGGTACGTATCCTGATTCTGACTTACGTGCAGGCCTTTCGCTATTATTCTTATGGATGAAGATGCGTGCTACTTTCTGCGGACGCTCACTGTTGCGCTATCTCTGATGGTGAACATAGGTTACTTGTCAACTATTTTTGCTGGTGGCGTGCTGCTGACTGGAATACTGAAGACGGTGGTCCAGCGGTTGGGGGTGTGGGCGGTGTGGAGTGCCCCGCCAAGGGATTCGATGCGTTGCTGGGCTTGGGGTAGGCCGAGCTGCGATGAGGTGGTGGTGGTGGGCGGTTGGGTGGGGCAGATGGGGTTGGTGCACATGCACTCGAGGGTGTTGTCGTCCATCTCGATGGTGAGGGTGGCGGTGCTGGAGGAGGGTGTGTACTTGGCGGCGTTGTTGATGAGCTCAGCGATGACGTGGACGAGCTGTGGAAGGATGTCCGGACCGATGCCGGGGTTGTCGAGCAGGTCGGTGCCGTGGGTGGTCAGGTGGGCGTCTCGGTGCGCGAGGGTTTCCTGGGCGGCATGGATGGTGTCTGTTAGGGGAGGCGGAGGTGAGGAGGCCAGGAGGAGCAGGGAGTCGTCTCCTTCGGTGGCATTCATGGCTTTGAGGCTGCGTCGTAGCTGTTCGACGGCGGTGCGTACGGGGGCGATGACGGCTGCGAGTTCCTGGTTGAGACGTTTGTCGTCTGGGGCGGCCAGGCGGGCTTGCTCGGCGATCATGACGGCGTGGCTGAGGTCGCGTACGACGGTGTCGTGGAGCTCGGAGACGACGAGGCGTCGTTGCTGGTCGAGCTTGTGCTTGCGTTTCTGCTCGGTGGTACTGGCCTGGAGGCGGTGGTGGCGGATGAACTCACCGATCATCAGACAGGGAACACCAATGACCAGAGTCTGGGCAACTCCTTGAAGCCACGTTGATGCTGCTGAAAGCTGTACCAGCATCGTTGCGAAGGCGAGGGCATAGGTCATGTCGCGTCTGAGGCCTCTGGCCAGAAGCATGACGCCGAGTCCCCAAGGTAGCACTAATGCGATAGCGCCCAGGTCGTCGGGTGAGAAGCTGGTGAGCCAGGCGAGTACGAGGCTTATGACTGCCCCTGCGGCGGGAAGCAGGGATGCGAGAGGGAGGCAGGCCAGGCTCAAGGCCGTGGTCAAGAGGCCGCGGGGTGTAAGAGGAGTCCCAGTGATTGGTGAGACGACGAGGAGGGAGACTGCGACTCCTGTGTGGAGCAGATGGGTGCGTCGTGTGGGATGCCATGCGAAGGAAGCCTGGCTGTTGAGGGAAGGAAGAGGCATGATGATCGCTCCCGGATCGGGTGAACTCGCTATGATTCTTCCATGAGGATGGATCCCCTTTCGACTGGCCTAGAGCACAACAACGATGCGGAGAGGATCCGGGTTGTCATCGCTGATGACGACCCCTTTGTTCTGCAAGCCCTCAGAGCCTACCTGAGCGAGGCGGAGGAGATCGAGGTGCTTGCCGCCTTCGGGACTGCAGCGGAGGCCTTCAGCTTCCTGCAGGGTTGCCGGGTCGACGTGCTCATCACCGATGTGCGGATGCCGGGAATGGACGGTCTTCAGCTCCTGACCAAGGTCAAGTTGGAGATGCCGGAAGTCGCCGTTATCGTCCTCACCTCCTTCGATGAGGATGAGGCCATGCGAGCCGCGCTGGACCAGAAGGCTAACGGCTTCCTCCTCAAGGACTCATCACCGGAGGAGGTGATTCGGGCCGTCATTGCTGCGTACAGGGGCGGAACAACCATCTCCCCGACCAGCACCTCCCGCCTCGTCTCCCGCTTCCTGCGCCCCGTTTCGACCCCGCGCCCCGGCGTCACCGAGGCTGAACAGGCTGTGCTGGTTCTTCTGTGCAACGGGTATTCCAACGCGGAGATCGCCGAGCGTCTCTTCGTCTCTGAAGCCACGGTCAAGAGCCATGTTTCCCATCTCATGAAGAAGTACAAGGTGTCCTCACGCCTCAAGCTGGTGGTTGCCATCCATCATCAGGATAGGTGACGGCTTCTCGCATGCTGGCGGCTGACTGCGTCATCCGGGAAGCCGGAGCGCACCCGCTCCGTACCAGGTATTACCCCCGCCTGTGAGGGGCTCGCACGCCAGAGCCTGCTTCTCACTGGGACAGGGGATCGGAGCCGCCGACGCCTTCAGCTGCTTCTCGACGTCGCCGGCCGACACTCCGCGTGACCTGAGGTCCGCCGCCGCCGCTGCGACCTGGGGTGCGGCGAAGGACGTCCCCATCTGGTACCAGTAGTACCTGCAGGAAGCCTGCCCTGACGGGCAGTCACTTAGAACCTCGTCGGTTCGAGGAGAGCCGTCGTCGTTAAGCGCACCCAGCTGACGGAGCTTGCCCGGCGATGCTGTGGTGAGGATTCCTAACTCCTGCCCCCGGGTCACGGCATTGCCGGGTTCCTCCACGGGCGGCTCACCCCCGAAAGTGACGATGTCGATCGAGGAGCCTATATTGGAGTAGCCGGCCCGGACGCCCTTATTTGTGATTGCTCCCACGGTGATGACGTCATCGGACTGGGCCGGCATGGTGACGCACTGCTCGGTGACGGGGCGCTCGCCCTGACCGGACCAGCCCGAGCTGTACGGGTCCGAGGTGCCGTGATCGAGATCGTAGGCCTCGTTGCCGGCAGCGGCGACGAGAACCACCCCGCGATCGGCGGCGTACCTCAGTGCGGAGGTTACCTTCTCCATATCCGTCTTCTGCTGCGCCCGTTCCTCAGGGGTGTCAGCAGGGGCATTGTCGCAGTAGCGGAACCAGGGGTCGACGGTGAAGCTCATGACGAGGACGCTCAGGTGCGCGTCCGCCCCGTACCGGATCGCCTGGCTGACCGCGTCGGCGGTGAACGTACCCGTTCGGTCGCCGGCCTTGAGACTGACGATCCTGGCTCCAGGAGCTGCTCCGACGGTGCCGTGCCCATCTGCTGCGGCCGCGATGACCCCGGCGACGGAGGTTCCGTGGCCGGCGCCGTCCTGACCGGGATCGCCGCAACCGGCGTCTCCATCGCAGGAGCCTCCTGACAGGAAGGACCTGCTCGTGGTGGAGTCGTACGCGGCGGTCAGGTCGGGGTGGGAGGCGTCAACACCGGTATCGATGACGCCCACGGAAGCACCGCTGCCGGTAGCGGAGGAACCTGGATGATCCTGCCAGCTGAGGTACCACTGCTTGGACTGAAGAGGGTCGCCCGCAAGCAGCGAGCCATTGGACGACGACGGTGCGCTCGAGACGGCACCCGCCGTCGTGCTTCCCGCGCCCAGGAGGAGCAGGATCGCAGCGGAGATGGCCAGTGTCTTTCTGCGAAGGCTGGGTGCCGGTGCCATAACGCTCACCACCGGGCCACCTCCTCATAGAGCTCGCGCACAGGGGCGAGGGTCAGGATCACTGAGCCGTTGTGCTCGACCCAGGACAAGAATCCGGCCTCGCTGTTATACGGAGCGCGCTCTCTGCCTATGACGAGATCGACCGCGTGACCACGGCGGCGCGCGGCGTTCACCAGGGCCGCGTCCTTCTCGACGTCCCCGGAGAGCATATCGCCGTGCTTATCCAGCAGACCCCGCAGCGCGAGGAGATCGCCCTCAACCGCGTCGCGGTTCTCTGTGGAGGGCTGATCGGTACGGGGGATCCACCCTGTCATTCCGCTCTCGTCCCGGGAGGACAGAACGGTCTGGATGGATTCCTTGATGTCGGAGCGCTTGATGCGGCTCATGATCGGTATTCCTTACGTAGTGACTGGTTACTGGTGGAGGGGGCGCTGAGAGGACTGGCTGTGTTCGCTCATCCAGACCTCCTCGAGGCGGCGACGGTCCACGATCGACTGCCGGGAGTCGAATACGTGACCCTCACCGGGGAAGATGGACAGGGTGACGTCGGCGTCGGCGACCAGGAGGTTCTCGTACAGGTAGAGCGACTGCTCGGGAGTTGTCGCGGAGTTCTCATCGGAGTCCCCACAGGTCAGCAGGAAGGGGATGCCCCGGTGCGCGTGGGCACAGGGGAGGACGGTCATCATGCTGTACAGGCCAGGATCGGAGGCGGCGGTGCGCCGGTCGTGCTGGAATCCTGCCGGCGTCGTGTAGCGGTCGTACGCGCCGCTGCGCAGGAGCACCCCTCTGGGGGAGGATATGTCGCGCAGCACTGAGACAGCAGCGAGCGCCGCCCCGAAGCTGTGACCACCCAGAAAGGGAGACGTCGGAGAATCCGGTAGCTCGTTGGCGATCACGTCCAAGGCGGTCTGCCAGGCCTGGTACAGCTCGGCGAGGATCTTCTCTGCGTGGACCTTAGCTAGTGCCTGGTAGTCGATGCCTACGCGTACCACTGGGCGAGAACCCGCATGGCACCAGCGGACGCTGTCCGGCTGCAGCGATCCCAGGTCGATGGGTGTGGGTTCGGAGGCCTCGGTTGGCAGTGCCCAGGAGCTGTCGAACCAGATCAACGGAACTGAGCCACGTGCCGACTCGGTCAAGGTGATGTCGACCGAGCGCTCGGGGAGGATGCGGGTGATCACGGTGCCGGGGACGCCGTCGGCAGGGTCCTCCGACGCCGGGCACCACAGTATGGGGGCGGGGGCGGTCTGTGGAGTACCGGGTGCTTCGGCGGCACCGTCAGTGCCCACGAGCCGGTGACTACCGGTGGCGGTAATGACCTGGATCTTCTCGTTGGCCTCGTTGGGAAGAATACGTTTGATCGGGCTGTCGCCGGTCCATGAGCCCCCGGGCCACCGAAGGACTTGGGGCGTACCGAGCTCGACCCATACTCCGGTTAGTCCGGGAATCCCGGTGTAGTGGCTGACGCCGTCAGCGACAGTGGCGATGACTGAACCGTCCTCAGCACAGTAGGAGGTCACCTCATCGATCAGACGCTCGGTGAAGACCACGGTGCTGTGGTCACCGAGTGAGTAGCGAGAGACTGAACCGCGAGGTAGATCGCCGATGAGGGATACCGATGACGAGGGTCCTGATTCCAGGCCCTCCTCGGTTTCTCCGTGGGAGAGGTTGATGAGGTAGTGAGGGACGTGGTCCTCCCTCATGAAGGCGGCCAGCTCCTGGGATGTGCTGGCCATTCCGATGAGGAAGGGAGAGCCGGCTTCGAGGAGGACCACCGATCCCTGAGGAAGCCCGGGAAGCGGGGCGTCGTCGAACATGACGGTGCACAGGGAGGAGGTGAAGAACTCCTCCACCAGGGCATCTGGCCATAACTCGTCATCACTGTTGAAACGACTAACCGCCTTGGATGGGGAATGTTCCTGTCGCAGCCACACGATGTGGTCACCGAAGTGCCACAGCCGGGTGGAGCCGGCCGGGTTGGGGCGAAGACCCAGGAGGGAACGCGTACTGGCTCCCCACCGGGATACTGCGGTTCCGGCCTCGTCGTAGGTGCTGACCTGGACATGCCCGTCATCCTGCCAGGCGGACAGGACCCAGCCTCGTGGGCCGAAGGGCAGCGGCAGTCCGTCACCACGTTCGACGAAGAGGAGCGGGTGACCGGCACTAACGGTTCCCAGGTATCCGCGTGGTACCCGCGAGGGAATGAGGTCTCCGGACAGCCGGTCGTAGGTGACTCCTCGGTAACGGAGCAGGTCCATGCGAGTCCTGGGGAAGGTGTGGAAGACCGGAGCCTCCAGCACGGCTCTGGTGTCGGTGCGGTGGTCCACCAGCGCGTGGATGCTGACCTGGTTGATCCCTTCTCGCTGGTGCTCGACGGGGAGTAAGGAGGATGCTGCGTTCATGTAGATGCTTCGTTTCCTGCTCTGGTTAAAGTCAGCGTCGGCACCTCCCTGAGCCTGCCGAGCTCCATGCGGTAGGCCCGATCGGTCATGGCGAAGAGACGGGCGTCGTGCGTGGTGACAACGATGCAGTGATCGCGTTTGAGGTCGAGCAGTGTGGCGATGAGGCGGTCGGTGGACTCATCGTCGAGAGCAGCCGTGGGCTCATCGAGCAGGAGTACCCGTGGGTTGAGGGCGAGGGTCCGGGCGATCGCCAGGCGGGCGCGCTCTCCGCCGCTGATGCGTGCCCCGCGTTCTCCGAGCATCGTGCTCGTCCCGGAGCGGTCCCCCAGGTGTGACAGGTCGAGTCCGACCCGGCTGCACAGCTCGTGGATTCTGGCCTCGCTGATGCCGGGACAGACCGCCTCGAAGTTCTCCCTGATGGTGCCGCTGCGGAAGAACGGTTCCTGGGGGCAGTATTGAACGATGCTGTTCCAGGCCTCTGTACCAGTGGCGACGGGGGAGAAACCGGCGACAGTGATGCTGCCCTGAGTGGGTTGGTTGGCCCCGGCGATTAGATTGAGGAGGGTCGACTTCCCGCTTCCAGACGGGCCGACGACGGCGACGATCTCTCCGCATCGGGAGGTGAGGCTGACCGAGTCGAGAAGCACGGTGCTGCTTGCGCCGTCGGCGACCGAGAAGTCAGCCTCTCTGACCAGGAGTGCTCCGCCATTGGGGACGTCGACCGGTGTTGGGGGAGCCTCGTACCACTCCTCCTGCGACTCAAGGAAGTCGCTCACGCGAGACAACGCGGACCATGACATTGCCAGGCCTGTGCGGACTCCGGAAGCAGCCTGGAGCGGGGCGTAGAGCTGGGGCGTGAGAGCAGCTAGAGCAGCCAGGGCTCCAGGGGTCATGTTCCCCTGGACCACGGAGTACCCACCGATGATGAGCACGGCCACGGTTCCCAGGGCGCCGACGAGGTCCAGTGATGAGGAGAAGGCGCTGTCGAGGGTGATCATGCGGGTGTAGGAAGCGCGTACGTCAGCGGCCGTCTCCTCGGCCCGACGCCGGTCCGAGGGGATGTCGGCCGCTGTGCGGGAGAAGAGGTGACCGGTGACGCCGACGCGTTCCACCACGGTGCCGCTGAAGGTGGACATGGCGTCGAGCATGCTGTCGGTCGTGGCACTGAGCGTCCGGGAGACCCGCTCCGTGGGCAGGGTCAGAATCAGTGCCAGTGCGAGGACCACCAGGGTGATGGTGAAGGACCGGGTCCACATGATGCTCAGCAGGATTCCCAGCCGGGCGGTGAGGCCGAGGGCCTGCGGCAGGATGGTGGACACGAAGGCCTGTGCCTGTGCTGTGTCATTGGTGATCCGTGAGAGCAGGGAGCCTCCCGGCGCTGCGCTGACGGTGGATGAGGACAGTCGGGTCAGCTTGTTGAGCATAAGGACCCGCAGGCGCTCCTGGAAGCGCTGCCCGGTGAATGCTGTCATGCGCTGCGAGGCCACGTTGACTGCTGCGCTGGCGACTGCGGCGCCGGCTGCCAGAAGGCCCGGCAGGAGAATACCCGCCGTCGTGGGCTTCTGAGCCAGGCCATCGATGATGCGTTGGAGCATCAGCGGGGAGACCGTGCCCAGACCTGCCTGTGCAGCGACGAGAAGTGCCGCAATGATGATGGAGGGGCCGGATGCTCTCAACGCGTGACCACATGGTGAGGACAGCACCCGCCGTACGGATGTCATGCCTGAAGAAGAGCGAGCCGCCGACTGCGCCATGACTGAAGCACCTCCCTGCACTCACCTAGGCCCGATTGGACGTGGGCGTCCGATGGAGCGGCGGAGCTCATCGAAACGACGGCGGGGTAGGCGGAGACTTTGACACCTGCCTCGCGAAGCGAGGCGACCTGCTCGGAGTCGCGGTCCACCCACAGAATGGAACCGTCGAGCTCGGAGTCGTCGACATCGTGGTTCTCCATGACCTTGAGTGCTGAGCATGCCGTGCACGATGGGGACAGGATGATGAGGAGCTGATCATGATTCGCGTCGTCGACCTCGGTGCGGCTCAGCCGGTTCCACAGGTGCATGGCGGCGGTCATCACGACGGCCGATGCTAGGGCGATCACCAGGCGAAGGGGGCGGGGGCTCGTGATCGCCTCGCCGCTGACAGCGCTGGTCAGCAGGGCGGCAGCCGCGACGACGCACCCCCAGATATGGACGGGACCGACTTTCATACCCTCGATGCCGAAGCAGCCGCACTCCTGGCCCTTGAGCGTCGTGGCTCCGACCACGAATCCGACGTAGATGACGGCGAGAAGGAGGGATGCGACCCGATAGCTCGGAACGGCCAGCGCCATAACGGACACGACGATCTCAGCGGCGATGACGAAGTTGCTGGAGAGATGGAAGCGCAGGAAGTTCGCGCCCTCAGGCCAGGCGAGGCGGGTGCGGGCGGCCGCCCAGATCTTCGCTCCCGCCGTCCCCAGGAGGACCCCGGTTGCTCCTCCGATGAGCAATGTGATGAATGGGCTATTCATGAAGGCCCTCCTGGGGGTTAGTGATATTACTTGAATCGACAATCATGCCGGACTCAATAGCGGACTCAATAAGTGGTGAAAGCGGGACCGGACTGGTGGAATGGAGGGCCTCGTCAAGGAGCGTCCCGTTCTCCTCGTCCAGCTCGTGGACGGAGAGACGACGGAGGTCGGCGAGTGTCCATCCCCCGTTCTCCAGGTGCGTCAGGGTCATTCCGTCAGCGAGCCTCCAGCGCTGAGCCATGAGGTCACCCACCTTTCTGTTTCTACGGTTTCCTTGACGTCCAGTGCGTACTTCTGGCGGAGGAAGGGGTCTTGTCCGATCAGGGCCATTCCGTCGACGTCGATGCAACCCTGGGCGGCGAGGGAGCCGTCGGCCAGCTCCTCCTGCCAGGAGCGCCACATCTCGCCGGCCTCCCTGACAGCGCGCAGGCGGGCCGCGGCATGGTCGTTAACGGGCTCTTTCCCAAATCTGCGGAACAGCGCTGCGTCATAGGTGCGGATGCCGTTGCGGACCTTCATGGAGCGCTGCTCAACAGGAACCTGGGCGAAGGCGCTGATAACGGCAGGGTCGTGGGCCGGACGGTAGGGCGAGTCCGATGATGACGATGAGTTGCTGGAGACCGTCCACAGAAGCTGGGCTACCCGCGGCGAGAGCCCCTTCGTGGCTTCCGTCCATGAGGACAGTGACACGACCCTTGCAACGTCGATTGCCTTGATGGCCTCAATGCTGAGCCACTGGGGTTCAGGCTCCACGATGATTGGTTCTAAAGTATCCGAAGCATGCTCGCCTGAGTCCGACGTGTCCTTCTTGGCCAGTAGCCGCTGGAAGAAGCCTCCACCTCGGGTATCGCTCTTCATCTCGCTCGAAATGGCTCCGATGAGGTCCCGAATACCCCGTGCATCGATGCGGTTCGCCTTGGTCTTGGGTGGAGTGGATGTATCTTCCAAGGTAGGCGCCGCAAGAGCGTTGAGATAGCGCAGGATGATGTCGTCAACGGGCGTTGGTGTCGAGGAGAAAGGGGCGGCGGCGTTCCGGCGCAGGGCCTGGGCCAGTGCCTCCTCAGCCGCCTCAAGACTGATGGTGCCGATGCTGTACTGCTCCGGCTGCAGGGCCTGGATCTGGTCATTGACGAGCTGCGTACCAGGCATTTGGTGAAGAACGTCAGTGAAGATCGACTGCCCGAAGGGCGGTCGGACGTCTGCGATGCGGGCGAGAATGAACCGAAGAGAGGCGGAAATGTGCTTGCTTGAGAGCGTGCCCTCATCAACTTGTTCCCAGATTCCTGCGTTGTTGATGAGTAGTTGGTTGCTGTTGGCCCAAGGGGTGTCATGTTGACTCATTTTTGCATGCATTCTTGACTGTTTGAACAGGTTTCTTTGAGGGTGGTGTTGTTGATGTGTTTGAGGTTGTGAGATGTCGTCATCAATCGGGGTGGTGGTGTAATTGGTGAACTTATCTGCTGTCGTCCCTTTTTTGGCTGCTGTATCCGCTAGGATGGGAGGTTGTTTAAAGTGTGGTGCGGGATGATTCGTCTTGCTGGCTTACGCATGAGGGGCATTAAGAGCGCTAAGTGTCAGTTCGATCCTTGGTGCCTGTCTGCGTCCTGCTGGAAAGGGTATTAGGTGTCTGTCGACATGGAAAGTCTCCTAAGGGTGGTCTGCGGAGGATGGCATCCTCCCTAAGGGGGACTCGCTGTGAGCTTGAGAACTTTGATGTATGAGTCAACTAACAGAAGAACGCTGCTGTCGAGAGGGGTGGGTGGGGTGTGCAGAACGACTTGTGTCACAGACCTCCAGCGGAAAACTGGCCTTAGCCTGGAGGGGCGAGGTGGGCTCCCGTAGGTAATAAATGGGGGCTGTTGATTTCAGTGTCTGCCCAGCCTGTGGTCGGGTTAAGGTGTGTGGTCGCCTCGAATTGGAAGGCTGTGAGTTTGTCTGGCAGTCCTGGTAGAGGGGGTTGCGACAACGCTATGAGTCTGGCTTGCCACATGATTATTGAAAACTGTGGCGGATTATCTTCGTTGCGCTATCTTGGCGTGCCTCATTCGACAGTTGCCGAATATTGGTCGAGGTTCCTCTACGGGGCTGTCGCTGCAGTTTCGACGGTCGGTGGCTTGGGGTGCCAGGAAAATAGTTCCATGTGGATCTCCTTATTCACGTGAGGTTTGTGTAGGTGTGAAGGAGGCTGATAGCGGGTGCGGATGCATCTCCGATCGTTCTCGTCGCGCGGTCAGTCCTCAGAGAGAGCCGCGACCGGTGGTGCCGAGGCGGCCCGCCCTGCCGGACGCAGTGAGGCAGGCAGACCGACGGCCAGAGTCGCGGCAAGGGCGTTGAGAAGCGCGAGGTAGGGGATGGATGGTGACGGTCATCCCCTCCATCTGGCCAGCTGTCGCGTGGGTTCCTGTCGTCCTGAGGATGGAGCTGATGACGAGTCCCAGCCCACCTCCAACCGCCGCCACGAGGGTCCCCTCGGTGACGATGAGACGTCGGATTTCCTGGCGGGAGCTGCCGGCGGCACGCAGAACCCCGATCTCCCTGATCCGCTTGAGAACCGAGACATCCGTGGTGTTGGCCAGCCCGGACAGGGCGATGACCAGGGTGGCGCCCAGAACCAGGCAGACGATTCAGGGGCAGCCTTGTGATGATGGATGACATCTGCTCAGTCGCGGCGACGCTACCGTCCACCATTAGGGGCTGGCCGCGGATGGCGGCAATGGGCTCGCGCTCAGTCTCCGCCGTCATGGTGCTGCCGGTGGAGCGAACGCACATGGTGGCGTTGGTGGGGGCATCTCCGTTGAGGCGCTGTGCCACTGCCGGGCTGACTGCGGCTCCCCAGCCCTCCTGGACGCGGGCCGTCAGTTCAACGCTGCCGGCGGGGCCGGTCAGGGGCACAGCGAAGCCGTCGGGGATGTCATAGATGCCGCCCACGACGAGGGGACTGTCATTGTGGTGGTTGGGTTGGTCGCCGGTGATGTGGCCGTCGCGTAGGCGGATGATGCGGTTGGTGGTGGCTGCGGCGTGTTGGTCGTGGGTGACCATGACGACGGTCTGGCCGAGTTGTTCGCACATGTGGGCGAGGGTCTGAAGCAGGTTGGCGGCTGAGGTGGTGTCGAGGGCTCCGGTGGGTTCGTCGGCGAAGATGACCTCGGGGCGGCCTATGAGGGCGCGGGCGACGGCGACGCGTTGCTGTTGGCCGCCGGAGAGCTCGTTGGGGCGGTGGGTGAGGCGGTCGCCGATGCCGAGGATGGAGATGACGGCGTCGTACCAGTCCTGTGGGGGTTTGCGGTGGGCCAGGCGCTGGGGTAGGAGGATGTTCTCCTCGGCGGTGAGGGTGGGTAGGAGGTTGAAGGACTGGAAGATGAAGCCGAGCTGGTCGCGGCGTACGGCGGTGAGTTGTTTGTCCGTCATGCCGGACAGGTCCTGGCCGGCGATGAGGACGCTTCCGGAGGTGGGGGTGTCCAGGCCGGCCATGCAGTGCAGGAGGGTGGATTTGCCCGAGCCGGAGGGGCCCATGATGGCGACGAACTCGCCGCGGCCCACAGCCAGGCTCGCTGAGTCCAGGGCGATGACCTGGGCGTTGCCCTCGCCGTAGACTTTGGTCAGACCACGAGCCTCAACAACTGTGGCGACAGCAGAGCGGGTACCGCCGGCCATTGAGGTGAGTCCTTGAACTGGCGTCGCGTCTCCCTCGTGGGTGACCTGAGAGAGGGGTGGGCGGGGTTGCTGCGTCATCTCAGTCATCTCACTGCCTTGCGTGCGTTGTGCCGTTGGGCCGGGCCTTGGTCGTATGGGTGGGCTGGGCGCTCTTAATTGATCCTTCAGAGCCTAAAAATGCTGTTATTGCAGAGAAATGCTTCGAAGGAATGAGCGTCGACACCAGCTCCTTCTTTAGGAGGAGGGGGTGTTGTCGATCCTCAGTCCCGAGGTAGTGGTGGCTGTCCTGTCGTCGTGCAGGTGGGGGGCATGGGAGCGGATCGTGTCCCGGCTCTCAGTTTGCGGCGGGCTGAAGATGTTTCGGTCCTCCCACAGTGCCGGACCAACCGTTAGCCTGACCCCGTGACGATTCTTCCCGCCGCCGCCCCGGCACCCCTGCCGGGGCGCGTGCCCCGCGACCGAACGCTCCTCATGGGCGTTCTCAACGTCACCCCCGACTCCTTCTCCGACGGCGGGCGCTGGGCCGACCCTGAGGCCGCCGTGTCCCGCGCCCGCGAGCTCATCGCCCAGGGTGCCGACATCATCGACATCGGCGGGGAGTCCACCCGCCCCGGCGCTCGGAGAGTCGACGTCGACACCGAGTTCTCCCGCGTCCTGCCCGTCGTGCGCGCACTCGTCGCTGACGGGACCGATGGCGCCGATGGAACCGCCGGCTGCGCGATCATCTCGGTCGACACCATCCACGCCGCCACCGCTGAGGCCGCCATCGACGCTGGCGCCCACATCATCAACGACGTCTCCGGAGGGCTGGCCGACCCGGCTATGCACGGGCTCATCGCCCGCACCGGCGTCGTCTACGTCTGCCAGCACTGGCGCGGAGACCCCGAGACCATGGACCGGCTCACCGACTACCCGGGCGGCGTCGTCGCCGGGGTGGAGGCCGAGCTGCGCGAGCGCCTGACCGAGCTCGACGCCGCCGGGGTCGACCGCTCCCAGGTGATCCTGGACCCCGGCCTCGGTTTCGCCAAGACCCACGCTCAGTCCTGGGAACTGCTGGCCGCCACCCCGCGCCTCATCGAGGACCTGGGACGGCCCCTCCTGATCGGGGCCTCCCGTAAGCGCTTCCTCGCCCGGGCCGCCGAGGAGGGGGCCGCCCCCGTCCAGCGCGACGCCGTCACCGCCGCCACCACCGCCCTGGCCGCCGCCGC
>ERZ773004.1172-NODE-1172-length-13579-cov-5.862541_pt1 | contig 13579 bp, 7 predicted proteins | sample MGYA00580667_ERZ773004 | MGnify/ENA primary metagenome ERZ773004 (study PRJEB29015, sample SAMEA2737963) | human oral metagenome | biome: human oral; feature: human-associated habitat; material: dental | place: China | collected 2123 ... | reverse complement strand
CAGGCAAAGGTGAATGGGAAAAGCCAGGGTTTTAAGGGGTGGGAAACTTTAGTTATTTATCATTATAGAATATTTTGGATATTTCTTTTGGCATTCGCTTTTTTACTAAAAATATGCCAAGTGCCAAAAGCGTTAATGACATAATGGCAACCATAACTATTCCCAAAATATTATTGTCAGGACGATGAGTTAGAGTTGTTGTAGGGCGTATTATAAGGACGATATACAAGATTAAGAGGAGGAAACTTCCTAACATGGTAGTCCAGCCCAGACTTCTTCTTTCTGACTCTAGGTTGTTGTTTGTTTCCTTCTCTTTTGGGCTAAACTTCTCTATATAGGCTTTATTTGAATAACAGAATGCGGTATTGGAGGTGAACCTTTTTATCTCATGTCCACTCTTTATCGAGCCCTCCAATGATATGTCCGTGCTAGACTCGCCTGTATGATATATTTTAAGTACAAAACCTTGTTTGTATGCAAAGTAATCGAAACAAACATTGATTCTGTCTTTTCTAGGAGAGAGTTTCAAATTAACATCATTAGCCTTTTCTTTTAGTTGTACTTCGTAGTCAATAATTTCAGTGCCTGGAGCGCATTTGATTACAAATGGGTCTTTTTTAGCTACATTCTTTTTGTCAAGTGTTATTTTGCCTGCATTCCAAAAGGCTAGCTTAGTGATTGTGAGAGTGTCAATAGGTTTGTTTCCTGCTGATACAGTAATAGCACTGGTTGTGAACGAAGTGGATTTGTTTATAATGTTAGATGATCGCGTTGCGTATCTGGGAAGTTCGACTCTGCGAGCTCTAAGGTAACCGATGTAGCTTAACCAAAAGCCCAAAATAGTTAATACCCCCAATACAAGATTGAATATTCCAATATTACTTAGTATATTATAACAGTTCTCCATATTGTGTTTGACTTGTTGTTATAGACAAATTTTATTTTGCAAAAATAGCAATAGTTTGGTAATTTAGTTTATAGTTGACAATGATTATTGCGTTAAGTCTTTCTAAGGTCAATTAATAAAGGTCAATAGTTTGTGGTATGTAGATTTTGGGGTCGTTAATTTGTTAGTGGCTGTTCGGGGCTGTTACTTGTATACTAAATGGGGAACCTTTATGTTAACTGTTATTCATGTTGTGTAGAGAAAGTAATAAAACAAAGATGCTAAACCTAAACGAATTATTAAAGTCGTCTTGACTTTTAATTTTTATAATTTGAGAGGAGTTTATTATCTTTGTGATGCGAAACCAAGACAAGTGCCCACTCATGTACGAGTACACGACAAAAGATACGATAAAATCTGAAATTCCACCCCATTTGCCTGTGACAAAACGTGGTTATGGCTCACAAGGTGAACTGGGGGAAGTCGTTCCATAATTCCCTACGAGTTGAAACCTGGCTGTCAATGTCAGATTACTTCTGCGTTTCCATCATGTGATCCCTGTTGTCCATGAGCTGCATATCACACAGCCGATCGCGCAAACGTTTATAAATGTACCTGTTTTTCCATGCTGTTATCTATGCGTGTGTATACGGGACGATTATTTCTTTTTGTCTTGTTTTTAGCATAAATTTTAACATTATTACTGCCCATTTTCTTCATCAATCGTATGCGGGCGTGCAAAAAATCGATTCTCGCGAAGGTTAGTTTTGATGTAAAAAGGTGGTAGTATGTGAATACGGTAAAATGAATTTTTATTTAGAGAAACCACCATTTGCACCAGATTTTGGGCTGTTTGGTACTAAATGCAGTGCGTTTTGGTGCTAAATGGAGTGTGTTTTGGTGCTAAATGCCTTGCGTTTTGGTGCAAAACGCAAGGTAAAATGGTGCAAAACGCAAGGTGAAATGGTGCTAAATGCGAGCCAAAAAGCATAAAAATACGCTGCAAAGGAATAAATACAACCCTCTCGAGCCTTTAAAAATAGGGCTAAAAGGGGCAAAATGGTCATTAAAAAGTGGGGTTTTAGGGGTAAAAAGTGGGTAATTTGGCTTGGAAAATTACGAGCCGGCACCCAATCTAGAAAGGCAAAATGGTGCAAAATGCAAATAATTCCCTTAAATTTGGGGTGAAACGGGAGCGCGTTAAGCAGAAAATCATGGCTAATTGCATGCTTTTTAGCCTTGTTTTTCGCTAGAATGGGGTGGGGAAGAAGGGGTGGTTTGTAAAGGATATGGTAAGTTTTTGGAGTCGGTAAGCTTGGTAAAAGTAGATGGGTTAGAAATTCTAGATGGGCTGGTAAATCTAGATGGGCTGGTAATCCTAGTAAATCTAGCAATTCTAGTGAATCTAGTAATTCTAGTTAATCCAGTAGTCCTAGTTAATCTAGTAACAGGTTATCCTAGCTAATCTAGTAACTAGTAATCCAAGTTATCTAGTTAATCTAGTGGTCATGGTAAATCTAGCAATCCTAGCAAATCTAGTATTTCTAGTTAATCTAGCCAGCCTAACTAAGCTAGTAAATTTGGCTCAATGGTCTTGTGCGCTTATAAACTTCCCTGTTTCCTTTTTCTCCTTGTTACTTCCCCCTTGTTACTTCCCCTCTTGTTACTTCCTCCTTTCTCCTTACTCCTTTCTCCTTTCTACTTAGAAAAAACAACCACTCCTTCTCCCTTCATTCCATCCATCAGTATGCGCAAGGGCTGGTTAAAGCGCACATGTCGCACGTATTGTGTCTCTTCGATGGCGGGCATGGCATCGAGAATATCCTTGCGGAAAAGGCCGTCGGGGATGTTCGTGTCTATCGTAAAGTAGCCCACCCCAAAGCTAGTGAGGTTTTGAAAGAAGTGCGTTCCTTGGCTTGGGTCTACGCGGTAGTTGTTTAATGCCACCTCAACGATGACGCGCGCCGCACTGATGTGTGGCCATTTAACGGGAACGCCCAACCAAAAGTCGCTCGAACCCCAACGCCCAGGCCCCACAAGAATGTAGTTTCGGTCGGTACCCAGAAAGCTGCTGTTGATGCGTTCAATTTCTTCAGCCACGCGATAGTTGTCGGCAGCCGAGAAATTGTCGCCGTACTTAACGTACACCACGTCGGTAACGTCGTCGGTAACGCCATGCCCCAACGTGTTGTGCGAACGCAGCAGGCACTGCTCGTCGGGTATGGCCGACAAGTCCTCGTCAAGTATTTGTTTGGCATCTACGATGGGGCGTATTTGCAAAAGGTTGAACTCGCCCGTACGGTCGGCGTTGATGTTGCAAGCAAACTCAATCTCCACAGGGCGTTTCATGGCATCCTCGCCATAGCGCATGGCCATTTGCATAATTTGCGGTAGGGGGAAAGCATCGTGCCTAAGCACGCCGCCAAAGGTGATGAGCTTGCGCCCACCATCGTAAAGACCCTCGCGGATGATGTTGTCGTTAGCATCGTATGTAGAGGCGATGAAGTGCAGCGACTGGTCGGCCTCGGCCTCCTTTACGCCCAGTTTCAGGATGTTAAAGCCGTCGTCTACGGCAAAGTCGGTGTTGATGTGCGTGGTGTCGAGGGCGTAGAATTGCGCTTGCGTGTCGCGCAGAGCAATTTTCATCTCGCTTGTTTGCAGCACTTGGTTGGGGTGATAGGGACTAACTCGCAGGGTCTGACCGCCATCCACGATGTACTTGCCCAGCCCCAGGGCCAAGTTGGCAATGCCGTCTTCGGCTTGTTCGTCGCCAACGGGATAGTAATTGATGGAGCGCAGCACGCCGCTGACGTTGGGATAAAATCGCCCGCCATAGTCTTTACCCACTACGGCCTGCAAGATGACGGCCATTTTCTCTTGGTCGATAACGTTGCTTGTGGCCGACATATAGGCCTTAGAGTCTTTATAGAACACCGATGCGTACACGCCCTTGATGGCCGCAGCAAGCATGTGGAGCATCATTTCGGCATCTTCCACGTAAGGAATCATGTATGTGCTGTATATTCCGGCGAAGGGTTGATAGTGCGCATCTTCGAGTAGCGAGCTAGAACGCACGGCAATGGGACAACGCGTAGCCTCGAAAAAGGTGGTGAAGTCGGCTTTAAGACTATCGGGGAGCTTTGCTGCGAGGAAGTGGCGAAGTATCTCATCGTCGGTTGCATCGCTCAATGCTATTTGGTAAAGGTTGTTCTGCTCCATGAATTGGTCGAAGAAATCGGTACAAAGCACAACCGTTTTAGGTATGTGCACCTTTACGCCCGGAAAGCTGTTGAACTCTGGATGCCGCTTGATGATGTTGTCGAGAAAGGCCAGTCCGCGGCCTTTTCCACCCAACGAGCCGTCGCCGATGCGTGCGAAGTGGGCATAGCGGTCGAATTTCATGCGGTCGAACACGGCCACAACACCGATGTTTTTCATGTTGCGGTAGCGCACAATGGCCTCGAAGATAATTTGTCGGTGCGCATCCACATCCTTTAATTTGTGCCACGTAACGCCTTTGAGGAAGGCCGAAACGGGGAAAATGGCCCGGGCCGAAAGCCAACGGCTAACGTGGTTGCGGCTGATGTGGAAGAGCATCGAGTCGTAGGGGATGTTGAAGATGTTGTCTTGCAGCTGTTTAAGCGAGGCGATGCGCGCCACCTCCTTGCGCGTTTTGGGGTCGCGGAAGATGAAATCGCCAAAGCCCATGTGCTCTTCCATAAGGTGGCGCAGGTCGATGTTCATCTTCTTCGAGTTCTTGTCTACAAAGCGAAATCCCTCTTTCTCGGCCTTTTCGCGGTTGTTTGTTTCGGAGCTTTCCAGGATGAGCGGCACAAACTCGTCGCGGCGGCGTATCTCGCGCAGCAGCTTGATGCCCGCCTCGGGGTCTTTAACGCCGTCTTTGGGAAAGCGCACGTCGCTGATGACGCCCAAAATGTTGTCGGCGTATTTGTCGTAGTATTCCATCGCCTCTTCGTATGTTCGTGCGAGAACCACTTTGGGCCGGCCCCGCATTCGCAAGGCGGCAGCCTGGCTGTTAAGGGCCTCGGTGGATATGCGCTTGCTATGAACGAGGATGTAGCTGTACAGGTTGGGAAGGATGGAGGAGTAGAAACGTATGCTGTCTTCTACCAACAAAATCATCTGCACGCCGCCTTCCTTGGTGTCGTGTTCCACGTTCATCTTGTCTTCGATAAGCTTGATGATGGAGAGGATGAGGTTGGTGTTGCCCAACCAGCAAAAAACATAGTCGAAGATGCTGAGGTCTTCGTCTTGCATTCGGCGCGTTATACCGTGCGAAAATGGCGTAAGCACCACGCAAGGCACCACGGGGAACCGCTCTTTTACGGCATGCGCCACGGCAAATGCGTCGTTGTCGGCATTGCCGGGCATGCAGATAATGAGGTCTACGCTAACTCCCTGCATCACCTCTTCGGCCTCTTCAACGGTGCTTACCTGCTTGAATGTGGGCGGATAGCGCAGTCCTAGTTCAACGTATTCGTTATACATCTTCTCGTCGATGCGGCCATCGTCTTCCAACATAAAGGCATCGTAGGGGTTGGCCACGATGAGCACATTATATATACGGTGCTTCATCAGGTCGATGAAGTTAACGTCTTTCAGTAGAATGTCGTTCCACTCTTGCGGTATCTTGTTGTCCATATCGTTCTGTCTTTATGTTTTTAGTATGTGGCCCAGAGGCACAACGCTTGCCGTTTGCTTTGCCGTTAGCGGCCATACAAAATTAAAGTAATAGGCCCGAACGCCCAAAACATTTAGGGATAAGTTGCGCATTGTTCTGAAAATAGCGAGTAAACACGATAAAATGAACGACAAATAAAACGTAAAAATAGAAAGAAATGGAAATGTTTCAAATTGCAAAAAGAAAGAAAGTGTGTGCGAAAACATTGCATTTTGGTTATATTTTTATTCGTTTTTTACCTGATAATAGGCAAAAACATCATTTTAATTGCAAAATATTTGGCAGACGTTTAAATTTTTCATAGCTTTGCAATATTCATTAAACGCTTGTAATTAGAACATAAGGCATTTGGCCATCCTTCTACGCTGAATAATCAACATGCAACCATAAAGTGTTGTTTTTAATAATAACTAATGAGAGAAATTTTATGGGAAAAAGGTTTACTATGCTATTGGCCAGCCTCTTCTTGTGTATAGGAGCGGCCTTGGCTCAAATGAAAATCTCAGGAACAGTAATCAGTTCGGAAGACGGACAACCCGTGATTGGCGCCTCTGTCGTTGTTACTGGCACAGGTCAGGGAACGGTTACCAATCTCGAAGGACAGTTTACGCTTACCGTACCCGAACGTGCTAAGCTGCATATATCTTCGGCAGGAATGAAAGCTGTGGACGTAACAGCAAAGGATAACATGCGCGTTGTGCTGGAACCGCTGAACACAACGCTGGGCGAAGTGGTGGTTACGGCGATGGGAATTAAGCGTTCGGCCAAGGCATTGGGCTTTTCGGCCACGGCTGTTAAAGGCGATGAAATTGCCGCAGCGCGCACAAACGACATCATGTCGAGCCTTGCAGGTAAGGTGGCGGGCGTGCAAATATCTAGTTCTTCGTCAGACCCTGGCTCGTCTAAGTCGGTTATCGTGCGTGGTATCAGCTCGTTGGGTAGCACCAACCAGCCGCTATATGTTATTGATGGCGTGCCATTGACCAACGATGCGGTGGTGAGTAGCAACGGATTGAACCGCGGTTACGACTTTGGTAACGGCGCAAGTTCCGTAAATCCCAACGACGTGGAGAGCATGACCATCCTTAAAGGAGCAGCCGCAACGGCCCTGTATGGCAGCCGAGCAGCAAACGGCGTTATACTTATCACCACCAAGACGGGCAAGAAAGCCCAAAAGGGACTGGGTATAGAGTATAACGGCGGCATGCAGTGGGAAACGCTGTTGCGCCTGCCGCAGATGCAAAACGACTTTGGTATGGGTTGGTATGGCGACAAGACCGACAACGAGAACGGCTCGTGGGGACCGCGCTTTGATGGTTCGTGGTTGCGCTACGGTAACGTTTACCAAGGCACCCAGAACTTTAAGAGTTACGTGCCAATAAAAAACAATGTGCGCGACTTCTTCGATACGGGCTATAGATATAGCAACAGCGTGTCGCTTAACGGCGCAACAGACGTGAGCAACTTCTTCCTCAGCCTGTCGCAGATAAGCCAAGACGGTATCATACCCACCAATGCCGACAGCTATAACAAGTACACGTTCTCGGCTAGGGCTAGTCATAAGGTGAACAACCTTACGTTCAGCACATCGCTTAACTATGCTTATCAGCGCAACAACTTCGTGTCTACGGGTCAGAAGTCGAGCTCGATGTACAACAACGTGATGCAAACGCCGCGCGACATCAGCATCGTTGAGCTGAAAGACCTTAGCAACCCCTTCAATACCCCTGGTTATTACTACACGCCCTACGGCGTAACCAACCCCTATTACGTGCTCAACAACTTTAAGAACGAGTTTGAAAGCGAACGCTTCTATGGCAAGCTGCAACTGGATTACGACTTCTTGAAGTACTTTAAGCTTACCTATCGTTTCGGACTAGACACCAGTACCGAGCACCACGATATGGGCGAGCCCAACATGTCGGTGCTGTTTAAGGGTACGCCTAACTGGGATGCTGCCCTGAGTAGCCTCACTGGGCGCGTGAGCGAGCAAACAACACGCCGCCGCGAGATAAACCAAGACCTTCTGGTTATGTTCGATAAAGACCTTACCGACAGCTGGCACATCAACGCATTGGTGGGATTTAACGGCAACGAACGCAAGTATAACTACCAGAGTGCGGAGGTGACGAACCTCACTATACCCACATGGTACAACCTGACAAATACGGCTGATAAGCCAACGATAGACAGTTACCAGCGCACCCAGCGACTGATGGGCGTGCTAGGACAGGCCGAAGTGGCGTTTAAAAACATGGTTTACCTCACCCTTACGGCCCGTAACGACTGGTCGTCTACGCTTCCGCGTGGCAGTCGCTCGTATTTTTACCCTGGCGCAACGGCCAGTTGGATTGTCTCGGAGATGCTTCCAGAGAGCGTTAAGAAGACCATTAACTACGCCAAACTGCGTGCAGCATGGGGAAAGACGGGCAACGACGCCCTGCCTTACATGGTAAAGACCGTTTATCCGCAAGGTTCGGCCAGCAGTAGCGGATGGGGAACAAGCAAGTTTCCCTTCACCAATGGCAACTGGAATGCCTATACCGTGGGCAATACGCTTGGTGGCAGCACGCTAAGTCCTGAGATGACCACCGAGTTCGAAGTGGGACTTAACATGGCTTTCCTTGCCAACAGGCTCAGTTTCGACGCATCGTTCTACAACCGAACCAGCGACCACCAGATATTTAGCCTCGACATGGATGCCGCATCGGGCTATCTTTACCAGAACATGAACCTTGGCGAGATACGCAACCGCGGCGTTGAGCTGGTTGTTAGCGGTACACCGGTGAAGCTGAAAGACTTTGCTTGGGACGTTACTTGGAACTTTACCAAGAACTGGAGCAAGGTAATCAGCCTGCCCGAAGAGCTAGGTGGCGAGTCGTCTATCTATGGATTGACTGGCGGAACGGGCCTCTATGCCATTAAGGGCGAAGAGTTAGGCGTGTTTAAAGCATACGTGCCACTGCGCGATCCTGCTACGGGGAAAGTGGTTGTCGACAACCAAGGCCTACCCATCCGCAATCCCAAGCAGCAAATCGTGGGTAGTATGAACTACAAGTACACAATGGGCATCAACAACACCTTTACTTATAAGGGCGTTAGCCTTTCGGTAGACGTGGACATACGCCAAGGTGGAAAGATGTTCTCGCGCACTAAGAACATAACCTACTTTACAGGAAACGCCATGCAAACGGCCTACAACAGCCGTAACCCGTGGATAATACCCAATACCGTGGTGCAGAATGGAACAGATGCACAAGGCAAGCCCGTGTATGTTGACAACAACACGCCGCTCAATGCCACGAGCATCTATAAGTTCTGGGACGATGGCGGCTTGGAAATGGGAGCGGGCGACCTTATCGACAAGTCGTACATTAAGTTGCGCGCAATAACCCTTAGTTGGGCTTTGCCCAAGAAGTGGCTGGCCAACACCTTCCTCACCGATGTGCGCCTGTCGGCATTTGGAAACAACCTCTTCCTTTGGACACCGGCAGAGAATACCTTTGTAGATCCTGAGCTAACATCATTCGGCAACGACTTGCGAGGCAACTTCGGCGAGTGGTCGGCCAATCCTAGCTCGCGAAAGTTCGGCTTCAACGTTTCCGTTAAATTCTAAACCCGCAGCATGATGAAAAAGATAACAATACTGGCAGCCCTCGCAACGATGGTGTTAAGCGGCTGCAACCTCGACATAAACGACGATCCCAACTACCCGTCGGAGGCACAGGTAACGCCTGAGAAGTTGTTCCCGTCTGCCGAGAACGCTATCGCCGATGCCTTGGGCGACCAAATGTTCACCTACTCGGGCTTCTTCTCGCAGTACTTCGAGCAACGTCCCGAACAGAACCAATACAACAATTTGGCTGAATTGCACCTTGATGAAGGTAGCAATCTCTTCGACCGGTGTTACCAAACGCTTTATGCCGGCGCACTGAAAGACTTGCAAGAGGTGATGGCGAAGAGCCCCAACAAGGCCGACCACTACGCTTGCACGGTGCTAAGGGTGTGGGCATACCAGCTGCTTGTCGACAACATGAGCGATGCGCCTTACTCTGAAACGCTGAAAGGTAAGGCCAACCCAACGCCTAAGTGGGAAGATGGTAAGACGGTTCTCTTGGGCGTGCTAGACGAACTGGACAAGGCTGAGGCTAACATCGGCGGTGAAAGCATGACGGTAGACGACCCAATGATGAATAAGAAGTTAGACCAGTGGAAAGGATTTGCCAATGCTTTGCGCCTGCGCATTTACATGCGCTTCATAGACGGCGGGGTAGATGTGGCCAACTATACGCAAAAGGCGAAAGACTTGGTGGCTGCCAACGCTTTCTTCAAGGGCAACGTGGCCTACGATGTGTATTCGCCCGTACAAAATCAGTTTAACCCTTGGTACGGCTCCATATTTGCATTGGGCGCCAACAACTATGTAGCGGCTTATCCTTTGGTGGAGTATTACAGCGATACCGACGACCCGCGCATTGCCTATGCCATAAACGTAACCGCTACGACGGGTAGCTATGTAGGCCAATTGCCTGGCGCAAAAACTACGATGAAAGAATGGAGAAACAACCAAGATTGGAAAAATAAACACGTCAGCTCCATCAAAATTCAAGTTATGAAGGCGCAACCCGTCTTTGCCTTTACCCAAAGCGAACTGCAATTTTTGTTGGCCGAAGTGCAGCTGAGGTTTAACAACGATGCAGCCAAAGCCAAAACATGTTATGAGGAAGCGGTGAAGGCAGACTTCGAATCGCGAAACTTGACAAAAGAGAAGGCAGCTGCTTTCTTGGCGACCGACAAAGTGAAGTTCGACGGAAAGAGCGTTGAGGAGCAGCTGCAACTTATATATATGCAAAAGTGGGCCGCATTCTTTATGCGCAACCACATGGAAGCATGGTCTGAAATAAGGCGTACCAACGTGCCGCAAACCAGTAAGTTTACCGCCAAACAGGTATTTGAGGGCGAAGCCTACACCCCCGGCAACCTCATTGTGCCGGCCGTTAACCACATTCAAGTGGGCGGTTTGGCCAAGCGCGTGCCTTATCCTAACCACGCCCGAAGGCTTAACCCAACGCAAACGCCGCCTGAAAAGAAACTGAGCGACCCTGTTTTCTGGGATGTTAAATGATATGAGGCCTTTGTCCCAGCCCCTCACTCTCTGCGCAGAGGGCGAGGGCTTTGGATGGGGCTAAACACCTTATTAGATAACGTATAAACTGCAAAACAATGAACAAATATATCATCAACCTGTTGCCCGCGCTGGCACTCGTAGTGGGGTTGAGCGCATGTGGCGATGAAAGTTTTACCGACTCGAAGGTTACGCCCATCGTCTTGATGGACATGGCAGGCGATGCCATGATTGAAGTGGCCGTGGGAGCGACGTACAACGACCCCGGTTGCACCGCCACTTATATGGGAAAAGACTATACCGACAAGATAGAAGTGGATGGACTGGATGCCGTAAACACCAACGCACCAGGGTTATACCCCATTTACTACTCTTGCACAACGCCCGAAGGGCACACCTATAATGCAGAGCGAGTGGTGGCCGTTTGCAACCCCAAGGTGAAGTATAAGGCTGCCGGAACCTTCTTAACCGCTACCGGCACAAAGCGTGTGGATGCCAATGGTGTGGAGCAAGCCTACACCAAGAGCTTTGTAAACGTTACGCAACTGGCCAGCGGACTGGTTAGGGTGGACGACCTTCTGGGCGGATATTACGCCGCGATGAAAGCTGCAAACCAGCCAACGGGCGAAGCCGTAACCATACAGGCATTGCTGCTCATGGCAGAAGACGGCACCTTTAAGCCCTATTCGGTTAAGGCAAACGGAAAAGCCGTGCAGTTAGACGCTTTCTCGAATGCCACTTTTAACGACAAGAAAGGGGTGTTTACATGGACGGTTACCTATAAGGGCGACACTTACAACATTGTGTTGAACAGATAAAAAGCAATGATTATGAAGAAATACATCATACATATAGCCGCAGCAGCGTTTGCCCTGATGGGCCTTTCGGCTTGCGATGTGGAAACAAACGAGAAACCGGGAGGAACGGAAGTGGAGCAGATGGCGGGCTTTTGGGACGTGCGTGTGCACGAAGTGAATGCCGACGGAACGCTTACGCCAAACGTTTTTGGCGGCAGCACTTATAACCTACAAACCTATAACACGGTAGAAAACACGGCCGACAAGATGTGGGTGAACGTAAGTGTTGGCAAGCAGTGGAGCCTGTTGCTTGTTACGCCCATTAATTATGGCACGCGCACCTTTGCTTGTCAAAATGTGAAAGCCGTGTACAACAGCGACGATGCTGGGGCAACAGTGAGCATTACCGACGGGAAAGTGCTGGAAGGGCAGGGACACAACCTGCACAACATGCCCACAGACAGCATCGTGTTTAACGTGCAACTGAGCAGTTACCCAGGCAAAACCTATCGTGTAACGGGCACTCGGCGAAGTGGATTTACCGAATAAGGCCGCCGCTATTACGTATTTCGTAAGGCTTAGGCCAATGGCTTAACACATACAACCATGTTTGCATGGTGTGTTCGTCCTGGCCAGATGTGCTAGGCGCAGCATCGTGTTACTTACACCGATGCTTTCATGGGGCGTGCCACATTTGTGGTGCGCCCCTTTTTGGGTTAGGGCAGTAAAGGCCGTTAAGCCAAATATAACAAGAAGGCCACGCATAGCCAGTAAACCACGCATAGCAAGTAAATCACGTGTAAAAAGTAAATCACGTGTAACAAGTAAGTGGCGTATAGCCCCAAATCGGTTGTTAGAGCCTGTGCAGATTTTGTGTATGGTTGGGCATATTGCCTGTCTTGTTCTTGAAGGCGTAGCGGGCTACGTCAAGAGAAAAAGACAGGCAAGATGCCGACAAGCAAACGAAAGATGAACAGGAAGCGATGGAAACAACCTAAAATAATAGGTAAGCGTTCTAACGACCGATTGGGGATAATTGGTAACCCTGGTAAACTAGGCGGTATAGCTTAACCAGCAAGTCCAGACACTAACAGCCCTCGCTTGCTCCTATACCTAATGCTCTTTAGTTCGCCATCTTGTTAACTCACCACCTTGATAAACTTGCCAACTCTTTAACTCCTCAACTCCTCAACTCGTCAGCTCATCATTTCGTCACCCCGTCAGCTTGTCAACTCGTTAACTTGTCAACCCGTCAACCGACAAACTCACCAACTCAAAAACTTAAATCGTTATCTTTATTTTTACAATATCGTTCTGATTCTTACTTCGTTCTAGCGAAAATAAAGGTTCAAAAGTAGGTAAACCACTACTATTTCTTGCTTTTTACATCTTCTAGCGTGTCCTTTTTTAAGAAAAAACCTGCGTTTTGCACCATTTAGCCTTTCTAGATTGGTTGCAGAATCGTAATTCTTCAGGCCCAATTACTCGCTTTTAGCCCCCAAAATCCCACTTTCTAGCGGCTATTTTGCCTTTTTTACCCCTGTTTTTCATAACTCGCAAGGGTTGTATTTATACCATTGCAGTGCATTTTTATGCTTTTTCGCCTTGCATTTAGCATCAAAACACCCTGCATTTAGCACCAAAACGCAGTGCATTTAGCACCAAAACGCAGTGCATTTAGCACCAAAACGCAGTGTAATTAGCTGCAAATAGCCCCAAAACTGGTGCAACAGGTGTTATTGTTAAATAAAAATTCATTTTTCCGCATCCGCCTACTACCCTCTTTTTGCATCAAAACTAACCTCCGCGAGAATCGATTTTTTGGGGCAAAGTGGGCGATTGGGAGCGAAAAAGCCATTCCTTGTGTTAAAATTTGTGCCGATAATTATACAAAGTGGGGTGGTATGCGCAACCTGTTGCTGGCAAAGTGGGGCGCAAACCTTTTGGGGAGGGAGTAGGCACTGCGGATAGGAAAATCGTGCCGTTTGGAGGTTTAGCGTACAGCAATAATAACCCCCAATCGGTCGTTATACCGCTTACCTATTATTTTAGGTTGTTTCCATCGCTTC
>ERZ773004.1167-NODE-1167-length-13616-cov-127.060468_pt1 | contig 13616 bp, 21 predicted proteins | sample MGYA00580667_ERZ773004 | MGnify/ENA primary metagenome ERZ773004 (study PRJEB29015, sample SAMEA2737963) | human oral metagenome | biome: human oral; feature: human-associated habitat; material: dental | place: China | collected 2123 ... | reverse complement strand
CCCGCTGACGGCCCGACCCGTGGAGCCGCGGGCGCCGAGCCAGTGCCCGGCGCCCGTCCGGGGTGGAGCATGCCGCGGTCGGTCGGGGCGCCGCGCCCGACCCGGCCGGCCGAGCCGTCAGATCGGCCGCCCGAAAGGGAGCCGGGCACTGGATCCGTCGGCTCGTCGGAGCGACAATTGGTCCAGGCCCAGGACCGTCCGGGTGCCGTGCCGACGCCACCGCCACAGCACCGGCGCGCCTCGGGCGGGAAGGTATGCATCCACCATGACTGACGAGATCGACACCGGCCCGTTCCCCCTCGGCGAGGAGAACACCGCCTATGCGCAGTACTTCATCGGCACGAGCCATCTGGCCCCGCTCTCGACCGAGCAGATGAACATCTCGAATGTGACCTTCGAGCCCGGCTGCCGCAACAACTGGCACATCCACCACGCCGACACCGGCGGCGGCCAGATCCTGCTCGTCACCGCGGGCCGGGGCTACTACCAGGAGTGGGGCGCCGAACCGGTCGAGCTGCACCCGGGCGACGTGGTCAACGTGCCGGCCGGGGTGAAGCACTGGCACGGCGCGGCCCCCGACTCCTGGTTCACCCACATCGCCATCGCCGTGCCCGGCGAGGGCCTCGACAACGAGTGGCTCGAGCCGGTCGCCGACGAGGACTACGACCGGCTCGGCTGAGCGGGTCCGCACCGAACGCACCACGAGCGCCGGAAGGACAGCAGGAGGAAGAGATGGCAGACAAGGTGACGACGGGCCACGACCAGCTGGGCGGGTTCGCCCCGAAGTTCGCCGAGCTCAACGACGACGTGCTCTTCGGGCAGGTCTGGTCGCGCGAGGACCGGCTCTCGGCGCGCGACCGCAGCGTCGTCACGGTGACCGCGCTCATGGCCGGCGGCATCCTCGACAATTCACTGCGGTTCCACATCGGCAACGCCCGACGCCACGGCGTGACCGCCGAGGAGATGGCCGAGATCCTCACCCATGCGGCCTTCTACGCCGGCTGGCCCAAGGCGTGGGCGGCCCTCCGCATGGCCGAGGAGGTCTACGCCGACTGATGGCGGCCCTGGCCGGTTGGCGGCGGGCCGGCGGACACCGGCACGCCAGGAGACCACCCAGAAGACCACGAGGAAGGAAGATCATGGCATACGACGAGCGGATCCGGCTCAACGACGGCAACTCGATCCCCGCGCTCGGGCTGGGCACCTGGCTCATCGACGACGCGGACGCGGCCCGGGCGGTCGAGGACGCGGTGGCCGTCGGTTACCGCCACATCGACACGGCGCAGGCCTACGGCAACGAGACCGGCGTCGGCACCGGCGTCCGCGAGTGCGGCGTACCCCGCTCGGAGCTGTTCGTCACGACGAAGGTCGCCGCCGAGCACAAGTCCTACGAGACGGCCGCCGCCTCGATCGACGAGTCGCTGACCAGGCTCGGCCTGGACCACGTCGACCTGCTCATCATCCACAGCCCCCAGCCGTGGGCGGAGTTCCGCGCCGGCGACAACCACTACCACGCGGAGAACCTCGAGGCCTGGCGGGCCATGGAGGACGCGCAGGCCGCCGGCAGGGTCCGCTCGATCGGCGTGAGCAACTTCCTGATCGACGACCTGCGGAACATCATCGACAACGCCCGGGTCAGGCCGGCCGTCAACCAGGTGCTCGCCCATGTGGGCAACACCCCGTTCGAGCTCATCGACTTCTGCCAGTCGAACGACGTGGTGGTCGAGGCCTACTCCCCCGTGGCCCACGGCGCGATTCTCGACAACGGCGAGGTCGCCGCGATCGCCGCCAGGTACGACGTCTCGGTGGCGCAGCTATGCCTCCGCTACATTCTCCAGCTCGGCCTGGTGGCCCTGCCCAAGACCGCCAGCCGCGCCCACATGGAGCAGAACGCCGCCCTCGACTTCACGATCGGCGAGGACGACATGACGGCCCTCGGGGCCGTCGAGCCCCTCACCAGCTACGGCGAGCACAGCTTCTTCCCCGTCTTCCGCACCCAGCTGGGTTGAGCCCCCGCAGACCGCGGCGGCAGGGCCCTCCTCCGAATGGGGCCCGCCGCCCGGCGGCACCGTCGAACGCACTGAGGAGGTCTTCATGGGCAACGGGCTGGTCGTCCACTTCTCGGTGCACGGCAGTACGGCCCGGGCGGCGCGGACGATCGCCTCGCTGACCGGCGCCGACATCGTCGGGATCAGACCGGTCGTCCCCTACGACGCCGATCCCCGGCACCACGGGGCCCTGCTGGCCCGGGTCAGGCGCGAGCGCGCCGTCGGGGCGCGCCCCGAGCTCGTTGACGACATCGACCCGGCCGGGCACGACCCGATCTTCCTGGGCTACCCGCTGTGGGACGGCGCCCCGCCGATGCCGGTGTGCGGATTCCTCGAGCAGCACGACCTCTCGGGCCGGCGGATCGCCCCGTTCAACACCCACCTGGGCGGCGGCGACGGCGGGACCTACGCCATGATCGCCCGGCTGGCGCCCGGCGCGACGATCCTCGAGGGGCTGCCCATCCAGTCCGACGCGGCGGCGGCCGGCGCCCACCAGCAGATCGCCGCATGGCTCCGGAGGCTTGCCCTGGGCTGAGTCGGCGGGCGGGGGACGCGTCTTGGAGTGAAGTGGGTTTTTCGGACAGTGTCATCGGCGGGTTGAGGGGCGCATGGTGATGGGTGGTGTTTCGCCGGTGGTCCAGTGCAGGTTGGTGGGGCGGGTCCAGGTGCGGGTGAAGTGGTCGATGGCGGTGAGGGCGTCGGTTCGGGTGATGGTCGGGTCGAGGGGTGGAGTGATATAGGTTTTTCAGACAGTGGTTGATGGTTGGTTTCAGGCTGCTGCCTTGTGTTGTTGTCTCCATTCTGTGTCGACTTGGTTGGGGGTCTGGTAGTCGATCGCTGAGTGGAGACGTTTGTGATTGTATCGTAACTCGATCCAGGCTGTCACGTCCCGGATTGCATGGTTTCGGGTCGAGTAGACCTTACGGTTCACGAGTTCTTTCTTCAAGATCGCGTTGAATGACTCGGCGGCGGCATTGTCACAGCGGCTGCCGGTCCGCCCGACGGACGGGAGGACCCCGCGGTCGGTCATGAATCCCGTGCACCCGGCCGACGTGCATCGAGCTCCTCAATCCGAGTGGAAGACCGTGACACCACGGATCGGTGGACAGGCCCGGCACGGCCATGGCCAAGGCCTCGGTAACGAGTCCGGTGCGCATGCGACCGGCGATCGCGTGCCCGATGATCTTTTTCGAGAAACAATCCATGACGACCGCCGGGTGGGCGAATCCCTGCCAGGTTGGAATATACGTGATGTCGCCCACCCATTTCATTCCGGGCGCGGTGGCGGTGACGTCTCGGGCGCAACCGGTCGGGCCGGCCCGGAAGATCCGGCGCCGGCACGATCCGTCCTGGCCCGTCCCCGGGGTCGACGGGCAACGGGACCCGCTGCCGCCATGATCGCGGACCATGCCGAGCGAGAGGCCTCGACGCCGCCTCGGGCCGGCCCCGCGTGGACCCGGCGGCAGCCGTGGGCCCGTTCGGACTCGTCGAGGAGCTTGACAATGATGGCCGTCAGGTCCTCCCTCCGCCGGGTTGTCGAGGACTTGGGTCGGTTTCGCCAGGCGTAGTAGCCGGACTCGGATGCCTTCACCCACCGGCACATGGACTGGATGGGGTAGTTGCCTTCTTCGCGGTGGATGCGGCGGTATTTCGCGCTCACCCGGATTCCTGGGCGAAGAAGGCCGCCGCTTTTTTCAGGAACTCGTTTTCCATGCGGGCTTCCCGGAGCTCTGCCTTCAGACGTTTGATCTCGGCGTGCTCTTCCGCGGTCATGGCATCAGTGCTGAGGTCGGGGTGTTCCTTCCGCCATCTTGCGACCCAGTTCCCGACTGTCTGCGCCACAAGACCGTACGATCTGGCTACCTCGGCTATCGGCCTGGACTTCTGGACGATCTCGAGAACGACTTGTTCCTTAAACTCCGCACTGTATTTCGGTGCCGACATGATCTAATTCTACCTCACGATCATTTCACCCACTGTCCGAAAAACACCAAGCACTCCAGAACCTGAATTGATTGAATCGCCCAGGGCTCCACGAAGGCAGCGAACGCACGGAAAGATCTGCCATGAGCGCCGCCAGAGGAAACACCCCGAGAAGCCGCCGGTGGTGGGCCACTCGGATGACCGCGGAAGTTCGTAGGAATCCCGAGAGGTCGCGAGCGGTTCGGGGCCATCCACCCAGCCGTCCAAGGCAGCGACCACCGGCGGACGGTCGGCAGCGCAGTGAGCACCGAGCCCGAGCACCGGACGGGAGGCGCCGGCCATTGCCGTCATGATGCCCTGCACCACCGGCGCCACCGGATGCCGCCAGCGGCATGCAGCCGGTGTCCCGAGCCGCCCGGGCCCCCGCCGGGCCGGGCGGCCGATCCGCGGCCCCGGCCAGGTTGCAACCCGACTTGAGCGCTCCCCCCGGACGGGTAGCATTCCAGGCGATTGCATCGAGTCCGAAATCGGATTCAGGGAGGGACGGAGGCGCAGTGGGGAACGAGCTCGAGGGCGCGCAGCGCAGCATCAACAGGGCGACCAAACGCATCGACGAGGCCTACGGCCGGGCTGCCCGGGCGGCGGGCCTGTCCGACAGCGCCTTCGACATCCTCTACGCCCTGCACGTGGCCGGCCAGGGCTGCTCGCAGAAGCAGCTGTGCGAGCTGTGCTTCACCGGCAAGCAGACGGTGAACTCGTCGATCAAGAAGCTCGAGGGCGAGGGCCTCGTCCGCATCGAGCACGGCACCGGGCGCGCCACCCGGATCTTCCTCACCGACAAGGGCCTCGCCCTGGCCGGCGAGCACATCGCCCCGGTCGTCGCCGCCGAGCTCGCCGCGCTCGGCACCGTCCCCGCCGAGCGGCTCCCCCAGCTGCTGAGAGCGATGGGCGACTACGCCGATGCGCTCTGCGCGGCGCTCGACCGGATCGGTGGCGGGCGGGCATGAGCACCACGCACTGCGAGAGGAACATCCCCGCCGAGGAGCCCCGCACCGGCACGGTCCTCACCACCGCGCTGGGCGGACGGCGCCGCTGGGCGGCGCTGCTCGTGCTGCTCTTCGCCCAGTTCGTGCTGGCCATCGACCTGACGATCATGGACATCGCGCTGCCGGGCATCTCGACGCAGCTGCACCCGAGCTCCGAGCAGCAGCTGTGGATCGTGGACGTCTACTCCCTGGTCCTGGCCGGCTTGCTCGTGGCGGCCAGCTCCCTGTCCGACCGCATCGGCCGGAAGCGGACCTTCCTGAGCGGCGCCCTGGTGTTCTGCATCGGCTCCGCACTGGTCCTGGCGGCCCGCAGCGCGCCGGGGGTCATCGGGGTGCGGGCGGTGATGGGATTCGCAGCCGCCCTCATCATGCCGACGACGATCTCGGCGGTGCGCAACATCTTCCTGGACGCGGCGGAACGGACGGTGGCCGTCGCGGCCTGGTCCATCGTGGGCGGCGCCGGCATGGCGGTCGGCCCCGTGCTCGGGGGATTCCTAGTGGAGCGCTTCAGCTGGCACTCGGCCTTCCTGGTGAACATCCCGCTCATGGGTCTCGTGCTCGTCGCGGGCATCGCCGTGCTGCCGGAGATCAAGGTGGTAAAGAAGGGCCCCTGGGACCCGGCCGCCGCGGTGCTCTCGCTGCTGGGCATGGTGCTGACGGTCTGGGCGCTCAAACGCATCGCCGCCGGCGACGAGGCGCCGGCGCCCCGGCTGCTGCTCACCCTCGCACTCGCGCTGAGCGCCGGCATCGCGCTCCTGGCGCTCTTCGTCCGCCGCTGCCTGAGGGCCGCCGAGCCCCTGCTCGAGGTGCGGCTGTTCGCCGACCGGACCTTCACCGGCGGCATCCTGGCCGCATTCGGCTCGATGTTCGCGCTGGCCTCGATGCTCTTCCTGCTCTCGCAGTGGATGCAGCTGGTGAACGGCTACAGCCCCCTGCGCTCGGGCGTCCTGCTGCTGCCGGCGGTGCTGTCGGGCATCCTCTCCGGGGCCACGGCCCCCGCGCTGGCGCGGCTGCTGGGGGCCCGGCGGGTCATGGCCGACGGCATCGCCGTCGCGGGGCTGGCCCTGCTGCTGCTGTTCCTGCTGCGGGGCGCCCTGGGCTATCCGCTCGTCGCGGTCGTCATGGCCCTGGTCGGCCTGGGCATGGGCTCGCTGGCGGTCGGATCGGCCGCGCTCATGGGAGCCACCCCGCCCGAGAAGGCCTCCAGCGGGGCGGCTTTCGAGGAGATCGCCTACGATCTCGGCAATGTGCTGGGGGTGGCGGTCCTCGGCTCGATCGCCTCGATCGCCTACCGCCTCGGCCTGGACGCCGACTCCCTGGCCGAGGCCGGGGTGGACGCCGGGCTCGCCGCACAGGCCTCGCAGTCCTACGCGGCCGCGGTCTCGATCGCCCGTGAGCACGGCCTCGACGAGCTGGCGAGCCGGGCCACCGCCTCCTTCAACGGCTCGGTCGTGCTGACCTCGGCAGTCGGCGGCCTCATCATGGTGATCGTCGCCGTCCTCGTGCACCGGCTCGTGCCGAGGGGGCTCGATCTGCAATCGGATGAGTGACGAGCACAGGAGCGTCCTGACGATGGACATGTCGCGACACCTGGGCCGGCGCGCCCTGCTGCGCTTCACCCTGCCCTCGATCGCGATGATGATCCTCACCTCGGTCTACGGCGTCGTCGACGGGCTGTTCGTCTCGAACTGCGCCGGCACGACGGCCTTCGCGGCGGTCAACCTCATCATGCCGTTCATCATGATCCTCGGCACGCTCGGCTTCATGATGGGCTCGGGCGGCAGCGCGCTCGTCGCCCGCACGCGCGGCGAGGGCGACGACGAGCTGGCGAACCGCTACTTCTCGATGATCATCCATGCCACGCTCGCCGCCGGCATCGTGCTGGCGGTCGTCGGAGCCGTCCTCATGCGCCCCGTCGCCGAGGCGCTGGGCGCCTCCGGCGAGCTGCTGGAGTTGTGCGTCCGGTACGGCCGGATCTCGATGGTCTCCCTGCCGGCATTCATGCTGCAGTACGCCTTCCAGACCTTCGCCTCGACCGCCGGCAGGCCCCGGCTCGGACTGCGCGTGACGATCGCGGCGGGTCTGGCCAACGTCGTCCTGGACCTCCTGCTCGTCGGCGTCCTCGGTCTGGGCGTGACCGGCGCCGCCTGGGCGACCGTCGTCGCCGAACTCATCGGCGGCCTCGCCCCGCTCGTCTGGTTCGCACGGCCCAACGACAGCCTTCTGCGACTGGGCCGCCCGGCGAGGGACCCGGCCGCCCTCGGATCGGTCTGCGCGAACGGCTCGTCCGAGATGATGGCCTCGATCGCGGTGTCGGTCGTGAGCATCGTCTACAACCTGCAGTTGCTGCGGCTCATCGGCCGGGACGGCGTGGCCGCCTACGGCACGGTCATGTACGTCAGCATGGTCTTCACCGCCGTCTTCGAGGGATTCTGCATGGCTTCGGCACCGCTCATGAGCTTCCAGCACGGCGCCGCCAACGCCGTCGAGAAGCGCAGCCTCATGCGCGCCTCGCTCGTCGTCGTGACCGTCGCCGGCGCCGGGATGCTCGTCGTCTCGCAGCTCCTGGCCCGCCCGCTCGCCCTGGCCTTCGCCGGCCACGACCCGGCGCTCCTCGCCCTGACCGAGCGGGCCTTCCGCATCTTCTCGCTCTCGTTCCTGCCGATGGGCGTGGGCCTCTACGGCTCGTCGCTGTTCACCGCCCTCGGCAACGGTCTGCTCTCGGCGGCCCTGGCGGCGGTCCGCACGCTCGGGCTGGAGGTCGGCGCGGTCCTCCTGCTGCCGCCCCTGTTCGGCCCGACGGGCATCTGGTTCTCCGTCGTCGTCGCGGAGACGGCGGCGGCGCTCATCGTGGCGGCCCTCGTCAGGGGGCTCGGGCCACGGTACGGGCTCGTCGGTCGGCGGCCGCCCGAGACGGACTCCCGGCCGCCCCTCGCAGCGGCTCCCGCGCCGGCTCTCGGCTGACCGCCGAGGGCGGTGGCCCACCGCATCGGCGCCCGGCGGCGGATGCCCGCGCCATGCCCGGCGCGTCCTACTGCCGGCTGACCCAGTCGAACACGTCGGTGGTCTCCTGGCGCCCTCCCGTTCGTGCCAGCAGGTAGAAGGTGGCGTGCGCCATGGCGTCCCGGATCGGCACCACGACGCGCCCCGGCGCAGGCGCGGACAGCGAGGGCGCATCGGTGACGAAGTAGGGCAGTGCCGAGGTCCGCGTCAGCTGCTCGAAGACACCACGGTCCTCCTGCACGACGAACTGCGCGTGCGGCAGGTGCCGGTCGCAGCGCTCCCGCCAGAAACCGATGTCCGCCAGGAGCAGGAAGGTCTCGCCATCGAGCTCGGCGGCGCTCACCGCGCTCCGACCGGCCAGGGCGTGATCGGCGGGCAGGGCGACCGCGAGATTCTCCACCATGAGCCGGGTGGATCGGACCGTCGGCAGGGGGTGGGTCCGCAGGGCGACCGCGAGGTCGATGTTCCCGGCGATGATGCCCGCCTCGACGTCCGCTTCCGCGAGCATCTGCGAGGTGAGCACCGTCTGCGGGAAGCGTTCCACGATGAGCGCGGTCAGGCGCCACAGCGGGGCCGGCGCGACCGTGCCGACGCGCAGCGCCTTGGTGCGGCGGGCCGCCTCGTCGAGGGCGTCGCGCATGAGGCGCTCGTCGCGCAGGATCTGCCGGGCATGTTCGAGTGCGATCCTGCCCGCCTCGTTCATCTCGAGACGCCGGCCGACCCGATCGAACAGGGGCTGGCCGAGCTCGGTCTCAAGACGACGCAGCGAGCGGCTCAACGCCGGCTGGTGTGCACCGTGCGGGCGGCTGCGCTCATGGTGCCCGCGTTCGCGATCGCATCGAGCTGCCGCAGCTGCTCCAGATCCATCGCGCCCGCCTCTCGCTCATGCATTCGGTGCATCAACGGTTCCGACATTGGCATTTTATCCGCGCCACGATCCGACGAAGACTTGTGACAAGCACCGCAGTGAATCTGGGGTGAGCACGTTTCGCGATCCGAAGGAGCGCACCATGACCGCCATCCCGTCCTTCACGATGAACAACGGCCGGACCATCCCCGCCCTGGGCTACGGCGTCTTCCTCATGACCTCCGACCAGGTGCGCGAGCATCTGCCCCAGGCGCTCAAGCTCGGCTACCGGCACATCGACACCGCCAACGTCTACTTCAACGAGGTCGCCGTCGGCGAGGTGGTGCGCGACGCCATCGCCGCCGGCGAGCTCGCGCGCGAGGATCTGTTCATCACCACCAAGCTGTTCCCGCAGTCCTACCCCTACGCTCAGGCGGTCGAGGACATCGACGCCACCCTGGCCCGGCTCGGCCTGGACTACGTGGACCTGCTGCTGTTCCACCAGCCTTACGGGGAGTACGTGTCCGGCTGGAAGGCGATGGAGGAGGCCGTGGCGGGCGGCAAGGTCCGCTCGATCGGCCTGTCCAACTTCCCGATCGCCAAGTTCCAGGAGATCCTCGACGTCGCCGAGATCATCCCGGCCGTCCACCAGGTCGAGGCGCACCCGCGCTGGAACCAGCACGAGCTCAAGGCCCGGATGTCCGAGGCGACCGGCACCGAAGTGCTGGTGGAGGCCTGGTACCCGCTCGGCCATGGCGACAAGACGCTGCTTGAGGAGCCCGCCATCGCCGCCGCCGCGCAGCGCACCGGCGCCACTCCCGCCCAGGTGATCCTCGCCTGGCATCTGGCGGAGCGGAACATCACATTCCCCAAGACCCTCAGCCCCGCCCACATGGCCGACAACCTGGCCGCCCTCGACGTCGAGCTCACCGCCGCCGAGATCGCCACGATCAACGGGATCCCGCAGCAGCCCTACTACCGGATCCCGGATGAGCCGCCCGCCTTCGTGCTGACCACCAACGACTACTCCCAGCAGGCCTGAACCCGCCGGCGGGGTGGACCCGGCCCGGCTGACACGCGCCCCGACGGGGAGAGCCCGGACCGGCCAGGGGTGGGGCAGCACCGGCCCGCCCCGCGGCGACGACAGCACACGGCTCGTCGGCGCAGGCGCTCCGGGGGCATGCACCATCCGGCCCCGCGGCGGCTGCACAACTCGACCCGCTCAGAGCGACCTCTCAGGAGGACCTGTGACCACAACCGTCCCCACCGTGATTCTCAACAACGGCGTCGAGATGCCGATGCTCGGCTACGACGTCCTCCAGACCCCGCCCGACGAGACCGAGCACTGCGTGGCAGAGGCCCTCGAAGTCGGCTACCGGCTCATCGACACCGCCCAGGCCTACGCCAACGAGAAAGGTGCGGGCGCCGCCGTCGCCGCCGCCGGCGTGCCCCGCGACGAGATCTTCATCACATCGAAGATCTGGGTGTCGAACATGAACCACGAGCGGGCGGCCGCCTCCATCGACGAGTCACTGGAAAAGCTGGGCACCGACCACATCGACCTCATGCTCCTGCACCAGGCGATGAGCGACTACCCGGGGCCTACCGCGCCATGGAGGAGGCGTACCGGGCCGGGAAGCTACGCGCCATCGGCGTCTCGAACTTCTACCCCGAGCGCCTCGTCGACGTCGCCGCCCTGGCCGAGATCCCACCGGCGGTGAACCAGGTCGAGACGCACCCCTTCCGACAGCAGGACGCCGCGCACGCCGTCATGGCCGAGCTGGGCGTCGTCCACGAGGCCTGGGCGCCCTTCGCCGAGGGGCAGAACAACATCTTCGCCGACCCGACCCTGGCCGGGATCGACGCCAAACACGGCAAGAGGCCGGGCCAGGTGGTCCTGCGAGCGCTCATGCAGAAGGACGTCGTCGTCATCCCGAAGTCGACGCACCGCGAGCGCATGGCCGAGAACTTCGACGTCTTCGACTTCGAATTGGACGCCGAGGACACGGCCGCCTTCGCCGCCCTGGACGACGGCACCCTGCCGCGCATCTTCGACCATTACGACCCGAAGGTCGTCGGCTGGCTGGTGCGCGACCTGGTCAGGACCCAGCAGCTGGGCGGCGGCACCCTGTACTGAGCGGTGGACGAACGGGGCCGGGGCCCGACCTGCGTTGCGCCGTCAGGACCCGCGATGAAGCAGCAGGATGAAGCAGCAGAAGGTGGGAGGGAGCATGAAGAAACGTCGTCTGGGCAGCCTGGAGGTCTCCGAGACCGGGATGGGCTGCATGGGACTGTCCCACGGCTACGGACGGATCCCGCCCGAGGAGGAGTCGGTCGCGACGATCCGCGCGGCTTACGACGCCGGCTGCACCTTCTTCGACACCGCAGAGGGCTATGGAGCAGCTCTTCACGGCGCCGGGCACAACGAGAAGCTGCTCGGTGACGCCGTGCGGGGCTTCCGCGACTCGGTGACGCTGGCGACCAAGTTCCACTTCATGGGAGACGCCCCCGAGGGCACCGACGGGGTCGAGTCCTGCATCCGCGACCATCTCGCCCGGTCGCTGAAGAACCTGCGAACGGACCACGTCGATCTCTACTATCTGCACCGCGTGAACCGCAGGGTTCCGGTGCAGGCGGTTGCCGATGTCATGAGCAGGCTCATCGGCGACGGCCTCATCCGACGGCCTCATCCGGGGATGGGGCCTGTCACAAGTGGACGTGAACACGCTCGCCGCGGCGCACGCCGTCACCCCGGTCTCGGCGGTCCAGAATCTCTACAACATGCTCGAGCGCGACTGCGAACATGAGGTCATCCTGTTCTGCCTGGAGCACGGCATCGGGGTCGTCCCCTTCTCACCGGTCGCCTCCGGCTTCCTCTCGGGCGGAGTCGACGCGGCAACGGATTCCTCGCACGCCGATGACGTGCGGAAGTTCGTGCCCCAGCTCTCCGCGCAGAACATCAGGGCGAACCAGCCCGTCCTCGAGCTGTTGGAGCGCTGCGCAATCGCGCACCGGGCGACCAAGGCGCAGATCGCGCTGGCATGGATGCTGGCGAAGTACCCGAACATCGTGCCCATCCCGGGCTCGAAGCGCAGGGAGCGCGTGCTGGAGAATCTCGGCGCATGCGACGTGGAATTCTCCGGCGTGGAGTTCCGCGAGCTCGACGCCGCCTTGGATGCCATCGAGGTGCACGACCATCGCGGGCAGGTCGAGTTCGACGGCATGACCATGAGGGAATGGAACCGGTGACAGACCGGCCGTTCCATGGACAGAGCACCTTCCGGGCACAGGAGAAGGCATGAGCACAATCGTCATCACCGGTTCGTCGTCGGGTATCGGCAAGGCCACGAGCAGGATCTTCGCCGAGCGAGGATGAACGGTCGTCGCCACCATGCGACATCCCAAGGGGGAGGACGAGCTGACGGCGTTCGACAGCATTCACCTCTACCCGCTCGACGTCACCGACCCCGAGCAGATGCGGGCCACCTCCGCACGAATACTGAGGCTCATTCACAGCCTCAATGAACCAGGCCATGGCTGGAGGTTGCGACTCTCGCCGAGCCACCTGTGAACAAGCCTCATTGTCCGAGCATAACGTGGACGTCCTGTTCAACAACGCCGGCTACGGCATGAAGGCGCGATTCGAGGACATGACCGAGGAGGACATGGCCGCTTCCATCGGCACCAACGTCCTGCGCATGGTTCGCGTCACGCAGCAGTTCATACCGCACTTCAAGAAGCGACGTGCGGGTACGATCCTCACCACCACGTCGCTCGCGGGTGAGATGGGGTTGATCCTCGACGGCATCCACGCCGCGAACAAATGGGCGGTCACGGGCATGTGCGAGATGCTCCACTTCGAGCTCGCCCCCTACGGCATCCGGTGAAGACGCTCGTCCCCGGCGTGGTCAGGACCGGCTTCAAGATGGCAGGCGGAGGCGGCACGCCCGACGAGTACAAGGAGTACGCCGAGCGGCAGATCGCCTTCTCCTCGGTCCGGCCCGCCAGGGCCGGCGGGCTCAGAACACGAACTGCACGAGCAGCATGTAGACGATGGTGCCACCCGCGATGGAGACCAGCATCTGCCGCCTCCACAGGTGAAGCCCCACCGTGACAGCAATCCCGATCACCTCAGGGACCCCGTGACCGCCCGAGACGAGGGAGACGTCCTTGAGACTGTAGACCACCAGCATGCCGAAGACCGCTGCGGGCAACGCCCGGCCGAGGTAACGGACGAACTCCGGCGTCCGCCGCCCGCGGCCGAACGCGAGGAACGGCAGAAAGCGCATGGCAACAGTGCCGAGAACGCAGATACCGACGGTCCAGACCTGCTGGGTAGGACTCACAGCAGACCTCCCTCGACCTCGATCGGCCTGCGCAGAGCCATGAGCAGCACCAGGATGCAAACCATCGTGGGCACGACGAACGAATCGGCGCCGAAGACGAGCCGGCACCCCGCCGCCGCGCCGACGCCGATGAGCGCGGTCCAGTGCCTGCGCTCCTTCAGCCACTGCTCCAGGAAGATCACGACGAACATGGCCGTCATCACGAATTCGAGACCCGAGGTGTCGAAGACCACGAGTGAGCCGGCCACACCGCCGATGGTGGCGCCCGAGACCCGGTAGAAGTGGTTGAGCAGGGTGACGAAGAAGTAGAACCAGCCGCGGTCCACGCCCTCGGGGATCCGCGCCGAGTATGGCCGTCATGAAACGAAACCGTATTTTTCGTGGATTTCCTGTGCTGTTTCGG
>ERZ773004.1166-NODE-1166-length-13622-cov-9.949657_pt1 | contig 13622 bp, 16 predicted proteins | sample MGYA00580667_ERZ773004 | MGnify/ENA primary metagenome ERZ773004 (study PRJEB29015, sample SAMEA2737963) | human oral metagenome | biome: human oral; feature: human-associated habitat; material: dental | place: China | collected 2123 ... | reverse complement strand
TTGCTCCAGCCGCTTTTACAGCTTTCGCCGTATCAATTATCTGCTTCTCATTTTCCACAGAACAAGGTCCTGCCATCATCACAAGGCTATTTCCGCCAATTTCCACATTTCCCACTTTTACAACAGTATCTTCCGGCTTAAATTTTCGGCTTGCTCTCTTATAAGGCTCTTGCACTCTTTGTACATCCAGCACATAATCTAGCGCCTGAATATGTTTTATATCAATTGTGCTAATATCTCCAACCAATCCTAAAATTGAATATTCTTTTCCAGCAATTAATTTAACGCTTACATTATTTTCCGTTTCCAATCTGTTTATCAAATTTTCCAAGATTTTTTCACTTATTCCGCCATCTACTTTAATAATCATCATTTTTTCTCCTATTCCATTTTCATTACATAAATTATAAAACGATTTCACTGTACAATTTCAAATTAACCTACAACTACAGCTGTTCCGCTGCAAGTTACCATAAGCATCCCATTATCTGCTCCTAATACTTCGTAATCCATTTTTACACCAATAATGGCATTTGCACCAAGATTTGCAGCCCTAGTTTTCATTTCCTCCAGAGCATTTTCTCTTGCCGTCAAAAGCTCATCTTCATAGCCTTTAGATCTTCCTCCAAAAATATTTCTCAAGCTTGCCCCCATATCTTTGAACATATTAATCCCTGAAATAACCTCTCCAAAAACAATCCCTTTATATTCAATGACTTTCTTATCCTGAATTTCATTTGTAGTTGTAATAACCATATCTTTACCTCTTTTCTAAATTTTTGTAAAAAAAAACTCTCTTAAAATGACTTTAGGAGAGGATAAATCTAAATATTTATACATAACATTTATTTCTATATTTTACGATACTTTAATAGTTTATTTACTACAGTCAAAATTTATAAAATTTGCCTAAACAAATCAAAAATACTTTTAATCATCATAAGCAATTATTATACTTCAAACCTCTACATCCAGTAATTACACTTAATTAACCTCAAATCTCTCATTTTTCCAAAATTATTCAAAATTAATTAACTATAAGTCTCTATTCTTTTGTAAATCCTGCAAATCTTCAACACTACTAATTCTCTAAACTACCCTGTATCTTCATTTTTCAATTAAGATTAAATTTCCTTCTACCCTACTATCCTACTAACATGCCAATCTATTCACTTAAAACCAAACTCAAAGTTATAACTAATCATGAATTTCTTAATTTTAACAATTTGATATTAAATAGATTTGAATATATAATAACAAATATTAAATATATTGTCAACTGTTAAAATTTCTCAAACTATGATAAAATATAATAATCATAATAAAATCGTAGTACGAAACAAAAAAGAAGGGAGAAAAATTTGGAAAGCTTTATTTTCTTAGGAATTATTTTATTAGTCGGAAGAGTTACTAATAACAAGTCTATTGTTTATGCAACAAATTTTGTACTAATTTTAAAATGTCTATTCAGTATTACTGAAATTTATAAAGTAAGAGGCGTCAATATTGGCAGCTTGATGGTTCAATTTAAGGAAAATGGAATTAGCTGGGGGGTTTTAGTAATTACAGTCGCCATCTTAATTCCAATAGCCACAGGAGAAATTGGGTTTTCCCATTTATTAAGCGCCTTCAAATCTCCAATTGGGTGGGTTGCGATTATTAGTGGAATTACAGTTTCCATCCTATCCTCAAAAGGTGTAGCGCTGCTCTCAGGACAGCCTGAAATCACAGTTGCCCTGGTAATCGGAACTATTATGGGAGTCGTATTTTTCAAAGGCATTGCGGCAGGTCCCGTTATTGCCAGTGGAATTACTTTCTGCATTTTGAGAATTATTGAATTATTTTTTAAAAAATAACTTATGCAAATATAACAAAAGGAATGCTCATCAACTTAATAATCTGCATTCCTATTTTTTATTATCATTCATTTTCATTAATTTACTATAAATTGCGACATTAATGTGACACTTTACCAAAATTCTCAATTTTCAAATTTACTGAAAAATCTTTTTATTTTATCCTTAAATGAATGTGCCTTTTTATAGTTTTTCTTATTGTCAAGCGAGTCGTCAAATTCACGTAAGATTTCTTTTTGCTTGTCAGTAAGATTTGTCGGAGTTTCCACTTTTATTTCGACAATTTCATCTCCCCTGTTTTCACTCCGAGCATATTTAATTCCTTCATTTCTCAATCTGAATGTTTTTCCATTTTGTGTTCCTTCAGGAATTACTATCTTTTTCTTGCCGTTAAGTGTAGGCACTTCCACTTCTCCACCTAAAATAGCCGTTGTCATTTTCAAAGGCACTTCACAACGAATATCATATTCACTTATTCTTTCAAAAATATCATGCTTTGCAACAGTTATATGCACTCGCAAATCTCCAAAGACTCCACCATTTGCCCCTGCGTCCCCACACTCTCTTACTACTAATCTTTGTCCAGTCTGAAGTCCTGATGGGAATCTTACCTTTTTTGTAAACGTTTCTCTTTCCAGTCCTGTTCCATGACAAGTATGGCATTCTTTTTCAGGAATTTTTCCTGTTCCATGACATTTGTCACATTCCTGTATTCCGCTTGTCATACCAAACAATGTTCTCTGCTGCACTCTTACATGTCCCGAACCATTACATTTATCACATGTTTTCATACTGTGTCCTGGTTCAGCTCCACTTCCGTGACAAGTTTTACATTGCCCATTTCTTTTATATTTTAATTCTTTTTCTGTACCAAAAGCCACTTCCTCAAGAGTCAATGTTAAATTGTATCTTAAATCATCCCCTTGATGCACTCTTGGTCCTTGACTTCGACCTCTTCCACCAAAAAAACTTCCAAAAATATCTCCTAAATCCTCAAAATCAAATCCGCCAGCGCCAGCACTAAAGCCTCCAAAGCCTTGTCCACCAAAGCCTCCTGCTCCAGCTCCCCCATTTTCAAATGCCGCATGTCCATATTGATCATAGGCTGCCTTCTTTTGAGGATCGCTTAACACTTCATTTGCTTCCTGTACTTCCTTAAATTTGGCTTCAGCTTCAGGATTATCCTTATTTCTATCTGGATGATATTTTTTTGCCATACTTCTATACGCTTTTTTTATATCCTGTTCCGAAGCGTTTTTGGGTACGCCAAGCACTTCATAATAATCTCTTTTTGCCATTTTCTATCTTTTATCCTTTCCACTTCTGCAAATTTTATTTCCCTAATTTTTCTTGTTTTCATAAATTACTGCATTTTAAAACTCAAATACTTCCAATCAGGCTTATTAAACTAAATAATAGCAACATTTCATTGTTTAAATTTTCCATGCCCTTAAAATACATTATAGATCCCGGGTATCTATAATTTATAAACACTATCGTCAGAGCAATTGATAAATATAAAGCTCCTATTACAGCCTCTTTGATTTTTCCAACTTCCTTTATTTTATTAAAAATTGAACTAATTAAAATATATATAAACACTCCATATAAAAATGACTTGAAATTTGGATTCAATGAGGGAATCATATAAATTATAATTACTAACACAGTTTCTACAATTGCACTTTCAAATCCTACCTTTAGTGCCTTGCTAATAAAATAATAGAGACCTAACACAATTAGAAAATATATAATAAACATGTACAAGTTTGGAAAGTTAAAATTATAATTATAAGATAACAATCCAAGCGATCCTGCACCTACAAAAATCGCAAACTTTTTTAAATTATTTTTTAGTACTTCTAACATTTTCACATCCTTCTATTATAACATTCCACAAATATTCTCTAATTATTAGGAATTTATAATTTTTAAGTTTATATTAAACCTTAAACACCTCTAAAAATTATAATCATTTAATAATTGGTTTTAAAGCTAATTAAACATATTATAACCTAATTTTCCAAGAAATCCAACACTAAATTTGAGTTTTTTCAATTTTTCGTTATTTTTTACCTTTTACAACTAATTTTGCAAAAAATTCTCCATCTTTTTCCAATTTCAAAATCCCTGTTTTTTCTTCCAATTTCCCACTTGCATTCTCAAAATCCGAAATTCCATACCAAGGCTCTATGCACACAAACGGAGCTTTTGGCTTGCTCCAAAATGCAATATAAGGAAATCCTTTATAATCAACGCTAAGTTCCTTAGAATTTTTACTATTTTTTATCGTAACCTTTTCTGATTTCAAATCATCAAATACTATCGCATCATTATCAAACACAGTTTCAGTAATCTGCAATTTATTCTCATTATTCAAGCAATCAGCTTTTTCATCAAAAACTAACCCATTATCAGTAAGTTTATATTTCTGCGAAGTTTCATTTTTCTCAAATTCCAAATAATAATCACTCAATTTTATATCATCATTTACATCAAGTGCAAATGCAGGATGTGTCCCAAGTGAAAAATACATATCAGAATCATTCTTATTCACAACATTATACCCAATTTCCAAAGTATTTCCAGCAATTGTATAAGTTATAAACAGTTCAAACTCAAACGGATACTTCTCCAAAGTTTCCTTATTTGAAGAAAATCTAAACTTCAAAGAATTTTCAGTTTTCTCAACCAGTTCAAAATCCTCAGTCCGAGCAAACCCATGCCGTGTAGAAATTTTATACTCTTTTCCGTTGTAACTATAAGCCCCATTTTTTATAGTCCCAACAAATGGAAACAGCACAGGCGAGCTGGCAGCCCAAAACTCAGGCTTTCTGTCCCACATAAACTCTTCTCCATCCACTTTATAACTTCGTAATTCCGCTCCTCTATCCGCAACTGCAATTTCAACATTTCCATATTTTAGAGTGTTTATTGTACTTTCCATCTTTAACACATCCTTTTTTAAAGATTTTTATTTATTTTGATTTTTCAATTTTTTTATTGTACCAAATTTATTTTTCAATCTTATTATCTCAATTTCAAATTTATTTTTTATTCAATTTCTACTTCAGAAAAAATAATGTCTACGACTTTTTCTAAAATATCCTCTGGTAATTTTTCAATAATTTTATAACTTCTTGTAGTAATATCCAAAGATTTAAGGTGTTCACATAAAATTATACCCGTAGTAGCAGTCCGATTGTCTAATTTTATATGAAGCGGAAATCTGTCTATTGAATTTGTAATTGGGCAAACTAAAACTAAATTTGTTACCTTATTGAAAGTATCATTGCTTACTATAACCGCAGGACGATATCCAGCTTGTTCATGTCCTACCTGCGGATTAAAATTTATCTTTATTATATCCCCTTGTTTTACCATACCTCTTTACCTACTGGTTCTCCCCAATCTATTTCCTGTTTTTCATAATCCTCATTATAATTTGCAAATAATTCCTTTATTGTCTTTCTTTTTTCTTTTTTTATTTTTTTTAATTTAAGGCAATCATCTCCCTCTTCTATCAAAATAGTATCATTTACCTTTAAATCCAGCATTTCCAATATTTTTTTAGGAAGTCTTATTCCCTGACTGTTTCCCCATTTTTGTATTTTTAAAACCTCTGCCATAATAATCTCTCTTTCTAATAAGTATATACATAGTATATACTTTTTTTGTGAAAAAATCAATTATTTTTTACAAAAGAAGGAGAAATAATTCCCCTTCTCAATCCTATCTTTCACTTTAAATTTCTATTTCTTAATTAATCCACAACTTCCGCATCTTCCACATCATTAGCACCAGAATTATTACTTTCTTCAGCTGCTTCTCCACCTTGTGCTTGGTGAGCTTGAGCTGCTTCTTGGTACATTCTTGTTGCGAAACCTTGAGAAACTTTTGATAATTCTTCGATTCCTTTTCTGATTGCTTCTACATCGTCGCCATCTTTTACTTTTTTCAATTCTTCGATTGCTTTTTCGATGTCTTCTTTTTCAGTTCCTTGAAGTTTATCTTCGTTTTCTTTTATAGTTTTTTCTGTTGCGATTACTAATTGGTCAGCTTGGTTTCTTGCTTCTACTAATTCTTGGAATTTCTTATCTTCAGCTTCGTGCGCTTCGGCATCTTTTTTCATTTTTTCGATGTCGTCTTTAGATAAGTTAGAACTTCCAGAAATTGTTACTGTGTTTTCTTTTCCAGTTCCCAAGTCTTTTGCAGAAACGTGTACAATTCCGTTTGCATCAATGTCGAATGTTACTTCGATTTGAGGTACTCCTCTTGGTGCAGGTGGAATATCGTTTAAGTTAAATTCTCCTAATTTATGGTTGTCAGCCGCTCTTGCTCTTTCCCCTTGCAATACAACTATTGATACTGCTGGCTGATTATCAGCCGCTGTTGAGAACACTTGTGATTTTTTAACAGGAACTGTAGTATTTCTTTCGATAATTTTAGTAAATACTCCTCCCATTGTTTCAATTCCTAATGATAATGGTGTTACGTCTAATAATAATACATCTTTAACGTCTCCCATTAATACTCCACCTTGAATTGCCGCTCCTGCCGCAACTACTTCATCAGGGTTGATTGATTTGTTAGGTTCTTTTCCTAAGAAAGATTTTACCCATTCTTGAACCGCTGGAATTCTTGTAGAACCTCCAACTAATAATACTTCATCAATATCACTAGGACTTAAGTCTGCATCTTCCAACGCTTGTTTTACTGGCCCTTTAGTTGCTTCAACCAAGTCTTTTGTCAATTCATCAAATGCCGCACGAGTCAATTTTTTCTCCAAATGTTTAGGCCCTGTTGCATCCATTGTGATAAATGGTAATGAAATTTGTGTTTCTAGTGTAGTTGATAATTTTTTCTTAGCATCTTCTGCCGCATCTTTCAATCTTTGAATTGCCATTTTATCATTTCTTAAGTCAATTCCAGTTTCTTTTTTAAATTCATCAGCTAACCAGTCAATAATTTTTTGGTCAAAATTATCTCCACCTAAGTGGTTATTTCCAGAAGTTGAAATAACTTCCACAACTCCATCTCCAATTTCAAGCACAGATACGTCAAATGTACCTCCACCCAAGTCAAATACTAATACTTTTTCTTCTTTTTTCTTATCTAATCCATAAGATAATGCAGCCGCCGTTGGCTCATTTATAATTCTTTGAACTTTAAGTCCTGCAATTTCCCCAGCATCTTTTGTAGCTTGTCTTTGTGCATCTGTAAAGTATGCAGGCACTGTAATTACAGCTTCTGTTACTTCTTCACCTAAGTAAGCTTCAGCATCTTTTTTCAATTTTTTAAGAATCATTGCTGAAATTTCTTGCGGTGTATAGCTTTTTCCGTTAATATCAACTTTATAGTCGCTTCCCATGTGAGTTTTAATCGAAATTACAGTTGAATCAGGATTTGTAATAGCCTGTCTTTTTGCAATTTCCCCTACAATAATTTCTCCATTATCTTTAATGTTTACTACTGAAGGTGTAGTTCTTCCTCCATCACTATTTGGTATTATAGCAAAGTTTCCACCTTCCATAACTGCCACGCAGCTGTTTGTTGTCCCTAAATCTATTCCTATTATTTTACTCATATCTATCATTCTCCTTTTCTTTTTTTCATAATTCGCTCTTTTGCTTTTGTATACTCATTTTCATCAACATAAAAGTCCATTGGCCCTTCCCAACCACTTTTACGACACCATCTAATAACACATTCACCGTATTTTTCATACGCAATTACTTTTGCTTCATCATAGGTATTAGCAAGTATATCATCCAAATGATACTCGTAATCTTTTCCATTACCCTGCAATTCTGTTTCCCTACCTTCATTATCTAGGTGTTCATATATTTCAAAGTTTTTCATTATATACACATCCTATCATATCTTTATTAATCCATTTTTTCTATACTTATCAAAAATCTCATTATATTCTAAAGATACGCTTTTACGAGTTAAAAAAATTGTTTCTAAATATTTTGCAATAACACTTTCATATTCATTACTGTCACAAAAATGTATAAATAATGGTTTTAAATCATTATAATCCATATTTAATTTTTCACGAAAATCATTTTCAATATCTGTATATCTATAATTATCTAATTTAGAATACTTATCCATTATTGTATAAATATTCTCCAATTCTTGCTTACTCCAATCATTTTCTAATCCCATTTAAAATTTCCTTTCTATTTCTTATTTACAGTAACCATCGCAGGTCTTACAACTTTCCCTTTCATTTTGTATCCTTTTTGGAAAACTTGCACAACCACGTTGTCATCCAGTTCCTCTTTATTTTCAGTAATCATTGCTTTATGTTCGTAAGGATCGTACTCTTTTCCTGCTGCTTCAATTTCTTCTACGCCTTCTTCTGTCAACAGATTTTTTAGATTATTCAAAATCATGTTAACTCCTTCGATTAATGAATCAAAGTTTTGACTTTCCTTCGAGGCGTCAACCGCTCTTTCCAGATTATCTATATTGTCAAGCAATTTTACGATAATCCCTTCAGAAGCGTATTTTCTCATTTCAGCAACTTCGTTTTCTTTTCTTTTTGTGAAGTTTTGAAATTCAGCTAACTTTCTTGTATATGAATTTTTCCATTCTTCAAGTTCAGCTTCTAATTTCTTTACTTTATCATCACAATTATCAGAAGTTTCTTCTGCACTTTTTTCAGCTTCTTGATTTTCTACATTTTTATTTTGCTCTTCAACCGCTTCATTCTGTACAGCTTCACCTTCCAAATTTTCCTTTTCCAAATCTTTTTCCGCCATTTAAAAAACCCACTCTCCTTCTTATTATTTATTTTTTTGATTTAATAACTGATTTACTTCTTCTGCTACATATTCAACGAGTCCAACCGTTTTTGAATATTCCATTCGTTTTGGTCCAATCACACCGATAATACCCTTCGCATTATTAAGCGTATAAACCGAAAATACAAATGAGAAATCTTCAAGTCCTGCAATATTCAAATCTTCTCCGAAAATTACATTCACTTCTCTATCCTTAAATTCCTCCATCTGTAAAAACTGTGCAAATACATTCCGTAAATCATTTGGATTATTAAACAGTTTTACCCGATTTATAAGGTTCATTACATCAGATGCGTCGTTTTCAATAAGATTCGTTCCACCTTCAAAAAATAATTTTCCTTCATCGGAAATCATATTATCCTGAAAATCGCTTTGCATAAATAAATTTGTATTCGTGAAAAAATCCTTTAAGTCAGATAATGTAAAATACTTACTGTTCGCAATTTTTTCATTTAAAAAACTATTTATCGCTTCCACTTCATTTTCAGTTACAGGATTTTCCAGAAAGATATTTAGATTTTTTGTAAGGGAAGAATTCATTACAACTACGGCAAGTACAGTCGTTTCATTAATATGTACCAGTTTTACCTTTTTTACACCTTCCTGCGTAAACGCCGGCTCTAATACAACCCCGGCATATTGACTAATTTTTGACAATAATCTAGATGTTTCCTCAAATATCATGTCAATCTGATTCATCCTCTTATTGTACGCCTGCATGACTTTTGCCTTTTCCTCCTGAGAAATATCTCTAATTTTCAAAAGCTCATCGACATACAGCTTATATCCTTCACTTGTCGGAATACGTCCAGAAGATGTATGTGTTTTTACAATTAGGCCCTTATCTTCCAAATCTGCCATTGTATTTCGAATAGTGGCTGAAGACACCCCAATATTGTATTTTTTCTCAAGTGTCCGTGATCCCACACTCTCACCAAATTCCAGATAATGCTTGATAATAGCCTTTAAAATCAATTGCTCCCTATCATTCATCTCGGCACCTTCCTTTTTATTGTTAGCACTCTCTATGTTAGGTTGCTAACTATAGATATATAATATTACATTTTTTTAAATTTGTCAACACTTTTTTTAAAATTTTTTTCATTTTTTCAGAAAATTTTTATAATATTGAGATGAGTATTATAAATACAGGGGTTTATCAAGTTTATAATTTTAAAATATTTATTATAAAATTTTTGAGATTTTAATTTTTCAGTAAAATACAACTTGTCTGACCTTTTCTATTTTATTTAAATTGATAATAATGAAAGCAACCTTTACTAAAAGAGAGTTTTATTTTTTCTTTATAAGAAAGTTTTGCGTTAAGCAGGGTAGTTCGTAGAACGTTTCACCATTATCTTTAAATAAGAACCAGTTATGCATGTAAAAATAACTGCTATTGCGAAAAACGGCATGGCATCTGATGCCCTTACGTTAAAAAAACATATAAACGAAATAAGAAAAAGTATTTATTAATCATAATATTTATAAATAAAATCACAAAAGTCTTTAAGATGGATACTTAATGATTAAATTTAATTAAAGGATATTTTATAAGTACATAGATTGTAAACAGTACAACCTTATAAAAAAAGCTTTAATTCCATAAATTTTCTGATTTCTGTTATTTAAATAGGAAATAATATAAGTTTTTACCCTTTACTAGAAAAGTTCTCAATAAATTCGTTATTTAAACGGAGTTTAGTCTTATTGTGCAAAATCCTAAAATTAAAAAGGACTCCCTTAGTCATTAACAACTAAAACAGTCCTTATATCTACATATTATTAACTTTAATTTTTTTCTATTATGAAATTCAGAATTTTTTTATTTTATCTTTCTCTGAAATATTTATCAATTCCATTCACAATTCCTTTTACCATTACATTTTGAAAATCTGGAGAAGCCATTTTTCTATCTTCTTCAGGATTTGTCATAAATCCCATTTCTAGTAATGTATTTGTAACTGTTGACCAGTTTGTTCCTGTTAAATCATCTCTATAGGCAACTCCTCGACTTTTAAATCCAGTTGCTTTTGTATATTCTGACAAAATAGCTCTTGAAAATCTATCGCTTGACTTTTGTACACTTTTTGTATGTGGATTTTTAGCTGATGATGTAAGTACAGTTGCACCTCTGGCGCTGCTTCCACCTGCATCCGCATGTAATCTCAAGTAGACTGAACACCCTGCCTTATTTGTCATCAAAGCTCTTTCCTTGTTACTTATATTTACATTATTTGATTCTCTTACCATAAATACCGAATATCCTTTGGCCTTTAAAGCATCTCTTAATTTTAATCCTATTTCTAATGCCAATTGATACTCAGTTTTTTTGCTCGAAACACCTTTTGTTCCATAGGCTACTTTTGGTTTTCGTTTGCTTGAGCCTGGCGCTATTTCTTCTGTTTGCATATTTCCCTTAGCTTGATGTCCTGGATCAATGCACACTTTTTCAGCCGCACTCATTAATCCTGTTACGCTGCTTAATAAAATAACCAATTTAAATAACAGTTTCATTATTATTTCCTCTTTTCTAATATTTTGTTTATTTTTCAAATTTTTTAAACATCTCAATTTATCATAATAATTTAATTTTCATGTCTGGTAAAATAATTAAAAATTATTCAATTTTTTTTATACAATTAAATTATAGAACTTATCTAATAAAGGTAAGATGATCCTGTGTAGTATAAATTTCTGTATCCACTTCCTTCAAAGTATACTCTATAAACATCCCCAATTCCAAGTCCTGAGAATGGGTATCCTCTAAAATTAAATCTTTTTCCAGATTCAAGGCTCACACAAGTATTACCTGATACTATTCTGCAACGTTCTACATATCTTGAAAAACCAAGTACACCAAATAATAAAAATATTGCTAATATTAGTTTCTTCATAATTAATCACTCCTTTATAAGTTTTCCGAAATGCAAAATTGAGATGTTTAATGTTTCATTTTATAGTTGAATTCCCAGACACTTCAATCACAAATTTTATCAAAATTTTCGATAAACGAAAACTATGCTACCATAAATTATACCCTAAATCTATTTGTTTATGCTGTATTTATCATTAACTAATCATTAAATCTATATAAGATTTTAATATCCAAATATTTTTAAAACTAATTATTAGTACATTTCACAATTACTTCACTAAATATCTCATTAAATATCGCTCAATATTATCTCCATATTCATTATCCAAATTTTCCACTATTTCAAATCCTAGATTTTCATAAATTTTTTTCGCTGTAAAATTATCCATATCAACAGTAAGCTCTATTTTTTTTATACCAATTTCCTTTAAATTTTTCATTACATACTCAAGCAAAATTCTTGCATATCCGTTTCTTTCAAACTTTGGAACAGTGGAAACTCCATATACATAAGCCACTTCCCTATCAAAGCTGCTCAAAACTTCAATAACTGACATCAGTTCCTCATTCTCATCATTACTAAGCATCGCAAAAACTTTTCCATATTTGCTAAACGGTTTAATATTCCAATTTCCGACAGTCGCCTCTCCAAAAACCTCATTTTCATGCTCCACAATCCTAAATAGCAAATCTGAATCCTTTTTTGCATCCAATATTTTTATTTTGTAATTTCTTTCCATAAAAATTTTCCTTTCTATTTTATTTTTTTAGCCAATTTTACAATTTTATCAAATTATACTCGAACTTATTTAAAAATAAACTATAAAAAATTATGCAAACTCAGGGGTTGAGTAAATTATCATAGCCTCTGAGGCCTGTTTTAAAGTAGTTTTACTATACTTATCAATTTGCAAAAACAAACATTATTTTAAAATATATATTTCTTATTTTTTAATTTATCAATAATTTACTTTATACAGATATAATCCTTCTGAAGCTGCCAAAATTTTCTTATCATCAGCATTAGGATTTTCCAGCCTTCTTTTTATGTAATCTTCTTCTACATTTCCAAAATAAACCGCAAGTGCTGAACCAATCATAATTCTAACCATCGTTTTCAAAAATCCGTTTCCACAAATCTCGACATTTAACTGCTTTTGACCAATTTTTTCATCATAATAGCATTTTATATAGACAATTTCTCTCACAGGATTCCTATAAGCCTTGTCCTTTTTCATAAAGCTGCTAAAATCATATTTTCCAACAAAATCATTCATTATCTCCTGAAATTTTTCCACATTCACGCTTGCCCTCAATCCAGTCACATAATTTGCTTCAAATGGCGTAATATCTTCCTCATTCCTCATAACATACAGATAAGTCCTACTTTTTGCATCAAACCGTGCATTAAAATCTTTTCCAGCTTCCTCAACTTCCAAAACCTTAACTTCTCCCTTTAGACATTTATTAATTTGTCTTTTTATAGCTTCTATCGGAATATTTTCATCAATAACAAAATTAGAAACCTGCTCCATAGCATGAACTCCTTTATCAGTTCTTCCCGATGAAATCATATTTATTTTTTGATTAAAAGTTTTAAAAATGGCTCTCTCAATTTCGCCTTGTACAGTTTTCATTTTTTTTTGTCGCTGAAATCCGAAAAATTTACTTCCATCATACTGATAAATCATTTTTATATTTCTTTTTCCCATTTTTTCCTCTTTTTTCTTTCAAATCTACATTATTTTTGAATTTATACTTTATGATTTAATTATAAAAAAAAGAGCAATTTCTGCTCTTGTATATATCGGTAATTTTAAGTTTCAAATGGTGCGAAAGGTGGGACTCGAACCCACATGTCGAAGACGCTAGATCCTAAGTCTAGTGCGTATACCAATTTCGCCACTCTCGCAAATCTATTATTTAATTATCATAGTGGTGAGCCATACTGGGATCGAACCAGTGACACCTTGATTAAAAGTCAAGTGCTCTACCGACTGAGCTAATGGCTCATATTTTGGAGCGGGAGACGAGGGTCGAACTCGCGACATTCAGCTTGGAAGGCTGACGCTC
>ERZ773004.1165-NODE-1165-length-13633-cov-3.908970_pt1 | contig 13633 bp, 12 predicted proteins | sample MGYA00580667_ERZ773004 | MGnify/ENA primary metagenome ERZ773004 (study PRJEB29015, sample SAMEA2737963) | human oral metagenome | biome: human oral; feature: human-associated habitat; material: dental | place: China | collected 2123 ... | reverse complement strand
GAGAGCTTATAGGAAGCTTATACGAATCTTGGACGATTGGTATAGAAAGGGTATACAAATAATTGATTCATAGCACAATACAACAAGGCTAAAAATGTTAAAATAAGGGTTTCGAGGCGAAAGAAAAGAGAATCCTCACCCCGTCCCTCTCCCAAGGAGAGGGGGAATTGTAGGGACGGAAAAGGGAAGAAATGGCGAATGACGGGGGACGAATGACGAGGGTAATGTGGTAAAGATATCTTCAAAGGAGGAGTTGATGCAATGCTAAAAGGGCGAATGTAGCGAGGCTGAAATGTGTTTGCTTTGAAAAATAATGGTAGTGTTTTGTTTTCTGAAAAATAAATAGTACCTTTGCCCTTTATTGAAAAACATATTTAATATATGAAAAATATAGCTGAGAAAGATAAAAAAAACACCTCCGAAGAGAACTTGGAGATTGTAAAAAAGGTGCTTACCAAATATTTGGAAGACAACGGACACCGTAAGACCCCTGAACGCTATGCGATTGTGAAGGAGATTTACGAATACAACGACCATTTTGACATAGAGACCCTCTATGAAAATATGAAAAAGAAAAAGTATCGGGTGAGTAGAGCGACCCTCTACAACACGATTGAGCTCTTGCTGGAATGTGGTTTAGTGCGCAAACATCAGTTTGGACAAAACCAAGCGTATTACGAGAAATCGTATTTTGACCGTCAGCACGACCACGTAATCCTTACCGATACGGGTGAGATTGTGGAGTTTTGCGACCCTCGTATTCAAGCAATACAGAAAACCATAGAAGAAGTTTTTAACATTAATATTAGCAATCACTCTCTTTATTTTTACGGTACACGCAAAGCAGATGCCCCAAAAGAAGAGAGAGCAACTAAATAAAAGAAACAAAAATGGCAGTAGATTTATTATTAGGTCTTCAGTGGGGAGACGAAGGAAAAGGGAAAATAGTAGATGTCCTTACGCAGAACTACGACATTATCGCACGCTTTCAAGGAGGTCCTAACGCAGGGCATACTCTTGAATTTAACGGTATTAAACACGTGTTACACACTATTCCGTCGGGAATCTTCCACAAAGGTGCTGTAAATATTATCGGTAATGGGGTGGTGATAGACCCTATCATTTTCAAAAAAGAAATAGAGGCACTCGCCCCTTACGAGGTAAATTTAAAACAGAATTTGCTTATCTCGCGCAAAGCACACCTTATCTTGCCTACCCACCGCCTCTTAGATGCTGCTTCGGAAGCTTCCAAAGGTAAAGCTAAAATAGGTTCTACTCTTAAAGGTATAGGACCTACTTATATGGATAAGACAGGTCGTAACGGCTTACGCGTGGGCGATATAGAGCTCAGTGACTTTAACGAGCGTTACCGTAACCTCACCGATAAACACGAAGAAATGCTCGCTAACTACAAGGTGGATATTCAGTATAACCTACAAGAGTTGGAAACCGAGTTTTTTGAAGCGATAAAAGTGCTGAAAGAGTTTCAGCTTATCGACAGTGAAGAATACCTATACCAAGCCCTCAAAAAGGGTAAAAAAATACTTGCCGAAGGGGCACAAGGTTCTATGTTGGACATTGATTTTGGTACCTATCCGTTTGTTACCTCGTCGAACACAACGGCTGCTGGAGCTTGTACGGGCTTGGGTGTAGCCCCTCGCAGTATCGGTGAGGTAATAGGTATCTTTAAGGCTTATACCACCCGTGTGGGCAGTGGACCTTTCCCTACCGAACTGTTCGACGAAGTGGGCGAAACAATGACCCAAGTAGGTCGCGAATTTGGCGCCACTACCGGTAGGCGTCGCCGTTGTGGTTGGCTTGATTTGGTAGCTCTTAAATATGCTGTACAAGTAAACGGAGTTACCGAACTGACAATGATGAAAGCCGATGTACTCAGCGGTTTTGAGACTTTAAAAGTATGTACGTCATATCTTTATAAAGGAAAAGAAATCAAGCACTTGCCTTACAATATAGAGGAACAGAACGTAACGCCCATATATACAGAACTCAAAGGCTGGCAACAAGACCTTACCAAACTCACCAAATACCAACAACTACCCAAAGAACTTTTGGATTATATCAGTTTCTTAGAGAAAGAACTCGAAGTGCCCATCAAAGTAGTATCGGTGGGGCCTGATAGAACTCAAACGATTATTCGGTAGAACATCAGTGAATTTAGGAAGTTATAAAATGAATGAACTATGAACATCATAGTACACAACCTTTACATACCGAAGAGCAATTATTAGTAAAAGAATGGAGCAAGGAAAAACAGATTTCTTTTAACAAAAGAAAAACTTATTTCACAAAAGGGCAATTAACTTCCACAGAAAGAGGTATTGAGCAAGCTAATAACGGATTGTTGAGACCTTATACTGAAGTTAAGAAAAGAGCGCGTGAAATATCCCTAAAAAATTAAAAATACTTAATATAATGAATTATCAGAATGTAACAGACTTGCCTAATAACAATACCATATTTTTGGTATGGGTATTTAAAAAAGATATAGACAAGACATTACTTAATAATACTTTTGCAAAAGTATGTGGTTTGGTAGGAAACCTCAACAACTCGGTAGCCGACCGCTTTCCTGAAGGTCGCGCTAGTGTAACCATAGGCATTAGCCATAGGGCGTGGCTTACTTTAGGGTTACCCAAACCGCTCCCCAAAGAACTCAAAGATTTTCAGCCTATCAAAGGTAGTAAACACACTGCTGTAGCCACCGAAGGCGACTTGCATTTTCATATCCGCGCACACAACCAAAGTTTGGCTTACGATATGGCTACTGCTATTAACGAGGTAATGCAACCCATCGCCGACTGTATTGTAAACGTACAAGGTTTTAGATATTGGGATGGACGTGCTATCATTGGCTTTGTAGACGGTACCGAAAATCCACGTGGCGCAGAACGCGAACAGTTTGCGGTAGTAGGTGATGAAGACCCCGATTACCAAGGAGGAAGTTACCTATTCGTACAAAAATACGTGCACGATATGAACGCTTGGCGTGCGCTCCCCGTTAGCGAACAAGAAAAAGTAATAGGGCGTAGCAAAGAAATGGACATAGAAATGGACGAGGATACCAAGCCTACCAATGCACACTCAGCACTTGCCAATGTAGGCGATGATTTGAAAGTAGTGAGAGACAATATGCCTTTCCACGACCCCGTAAGTCACCAAATGGGCACTTACTTCATCTGCTATGCCAATACGTTTAGCACCGTAGAAAAGATGCTTACTAATATGTTTATAGGAAATCCCGCTGGCAATTACGACCGTCTATTAGATTTCAGCACTGCCGAAACAGGAACACTTTTCTTTGTACCATCTTTGGATATGTTAGACGAGTTTGCAGGATAAAAGGAACTATATAACTAATTATCCTTAACAATATACCTAAAAAACTATGAATATACTAGTACAACCTTTAAACACAGAAGAGCTACTTTTAGTGGAAGAATGGCTCAAGGAACAACAAATTTCTTTTGAAAGGAGTGAAACACATTTCACTGAAGCTCAATTATCTTCCGTAGAAAGAGGTATTGAACAAGCTAATAACGGATTGTTAAAACCTTATACTGAAGTTAGAAAAAAAGCACGTACAATTTGCTAATCTTATGAAACTCCTTTTAACCACCTTACTATTAGTTTATTTTATGACCACTACAGCGCAAGAAGTAGTGCCTGAAACTCCTTTGGATACAATTGTGCTCAATGAGGTAATTGTAAAAGCACAGCGCAAAACACAGTATACCGATAAAGCGAGTTTTACCTTTGAGAAGAAAGCTGTGGAACAAGCACGTTATGCCAAAGACCTCTTGCGCAGTTTGCCTAACCTGCACCTCAATCCTGTAACCAACGAGATTGCTACCCTTAAAAGGGGTACGCTCTTGGTATTGGTAAACGGTGTAGAGACAACTGACTTGCAAATACGCGGTATCGCCCCTCAAAACGTAGCACGCATAGACTATTACGATATTCCGCCTGCGCGCTGGAGCAATAGAGCTGACACAGTGGTGGATATCATCACTCGTTCGGCTGAAGAGGGGTATTCAGTAGGGGTGGATGCACTTTCGGCTCTTACTACGGGTTTTGTAGATGCTTCGGCTTATGGTAACTACACCAAAGGCAAACATACGTTGGGAGTGGAATACAAATTGGAGTTTCGCGATTACAACGACACACATTATGAAAAACACTCCGATTACGAACTATCGGGTGTCCGTTATGCAAACGACCAACAGTCAAAATCAGGGTTTAGCTATAATGCGCACAACGCCTCAGTGCGTTATAGCGCAGTAGTACCACAAAACTACAATTTTCAAGTTAAAGCCGAAATGGAACTTTTGAATCGCTCTGCACATAGCAATGGCGTAAATCTATTTACACAAGGAACAACGGTTAGCCATCACACATTATCAGGTAAAAGTCACGACCACTGGTTGCGCCCCAAAGTAGACCTATACTTCTCTAAAAAATTAGGCAAACGTGATGAATTGAGCGTGAACGTCGTAGGGAGTTATTACAACACTACCAAAGAAAACCTCTCAAAGGAATGGGAGACCGCAACCCAGCAGAATGTGTACGACGATGATATGGATTTGAAAGTAAAACAACGAGGCTGGGTAGGTGAAGTAGCACATACTCATCAGTTTGATATAGGAAAACTCAATTCAGGCTACCGCATTAGCAGTACTTTTATAGACAACGACTTACGTAACTTAGCTGGTACTTCGGCTTACGATGTTACCTATACCAATCAGTATTTGTACACCGAGTTTGTAGGCAAAAAGGCTAATTTTATGTACAGAGCCAGTGCTGGGCTTACCCACACCCACAACCGTAGTGCCGAAAATACTTTTACCGAATGGGTGTTTACGCCGAAAGTAGTGTTGGGTTATGAATTAGCTAATAACCAGAGTTTGCGCCTCACAAGTTACTATGTACCCCGCAGTCCGCGTAGTGCAGAACTCAGTAGCAATATAGCACAACAAGCGCCGAACATCTTGGAGACAGGAAATCCTTACTTAAAATCACAACATATATTTTGGACTGGACTCTCTTATACTTTCAACAATGAGTACACCGATTTTAACTTTCAACCCTTCTACAAAAACACCCAACGAGTAATTACTGATATTTATATCAAAGACCCCGTACGCAATGGAATACTCAGCACTTATGAAAACAGTAAATATCACGAGGAGTTTGGTTTTTCATTAGATGGCACTTTTAAACCATTAAGAAATGATTTATTTGTATTTTCAGCTAATATAGCCCCTACACGTGAGACTTTGGTTACTGATGCTGGACTACGCACTCGCAATGATTATATCGACAACAACCTATCACTTACTTTTACCTATAAAGATTTGAGGGTAGATTACAGTTTCAACTTTCCTATTTATTACATAGACGGCAACACTATGAGCACTTATGAAAATAACAATGATATTTTTATAGAATACCAGTTAGGTAGTTGGACACTTAAAGGTGGTGTGTTTTGGTTAGGAATGCCTTCGGAATACAAGATGAAGAGCAGTTACGAAGGTTTGGTAAAACAACATAGTTATACCTACATAGAAAACAACCGCAATATGTTTGTATTAGGGATTAGCTACGATTTCTCCAAAGGAAAGAACAATTCGGTAGACAAGAAGCTCAACAACGATACCGCTCCTGCAGCGCAGTTTTAAGGTAAGAGGTAAAAAATGAATACACCTTCAGCAAATTATACTATATACAACGCTTCGGCAGGGTCTGGAAAGACCTACAGTTTGGTGAAAGCCTATCTGAGAATTATTCTCGGCAGTAAGCAACCTGATTTGTTTAGGCAGTTACTCGCTATTACCTTTACCAATAAGGCGGTTTTTGAAATGAAGAACCGCATCATAGAGTTATTGGGGGTATTTAGTGAAGACAAAATGCTCACTAAACCTCACGCTATGTTTAGTGAATTAGCAAAGGAATTGAATCTCCCCTATGAGGAACTGAGAACGCGTTCGGCTAAGGCTTTGGAGCATATACTGCACAACTACGCGGCTTTTAATATCAGTACTATCGATGGGTTCAATCACCAACTGATACGCCACTTTTCACAGGATTTGCATATCAATCCTTTCTTTGAAGTACAGTTGGACAGCAAGGCTTTACTAGAGCGAGCGGTTGATAATTTAATGAATCAGGCAGGAAACGACCCCGAACTTACCCAATTGCTCATCGATTTTGCCAATGAAAAGATAGATGACGACAAGAGTTGGGATACTACTAAAGAATTATTAGGCGTAGCTGAAATGCTCACCAATGAGAACCATTACGAGCAATTACAATCACTGAAAGACAAGGAAATACCCGATTTTCTAATCCTTAAAAATACCTTACTCAAACAACGCAACAATGCCCTGAAAAGCATTAAAACTTCTGCCCAAGACTTTATGCAACTGATGTGTGAGCACGGTTTGGATAAAGGTGCTTTTAATGGAGGACATTTATACAAATTCTTCGATAACCTCACTGCCGACAACTCTAAGGAGCCTTCGTGGGGCAGTGGTTGGCAAAACAATCTATTAGAAGGCGAACCTCTTTATTCTGGTTCAGCGGCTAAGAAGTACGACACTGCCCTGATAGATAGTTTGCAAGAGATGATTGCCAACTTGTTTTTGGCAATCAAAAAGGCTTTTGGTGCTCTTGCCTTTGCGAACAACGCGCTGAGATATGTTGTGCCTTTGGCTTTACTCAACCGCATACAAAAAGAAATAGAGACCATTAAAGAAGAAGAAAACATCTTGCCTATATGGGAGTTCAACGGAGTGATTTCCTCAGAGCTCAGCAATCAGCCTGCACCTTTTATCTACGAGCGTATCGGTGAGAAATTCCGCCACTATTTTATCGATGAGTTTCAAGACACCTCAGTACTGCAATGGCAAAACTTTATACCGCTTATCCTCAATGCAGTGCAAAGTGAGGTGAACAATAAGTGCGGGTCGGTATTACTTGTAGGCGATGCCAAACAATCGATTTATCGTTGGCGAGGAGGAAAAGCGGAACAGTTTATGAGTCTGTATAACAATGAAGTAAACCCTTTCCGCATCAAAGGAGAAGTGAAAGACCTTGATAAAAACTTTCGCAGTTTAGAAGCTATTATCGATTTTAACAACCATTTTTTTAAGTTTGCTGCAGACCTTTTCCAAAGTGATACATACAAAAAACTTTATGAGAACTCCATACAGGATTATCCAAAAAACAAAAAAGACCAATCCTTACCCGAAGGCTATTTCAATCTTTCGTTTATAGAAGTCGGAGAAGAAGAAGTGCCTAAAGAAGAAGACAAAAGCAATGTTGTAGTACTTTCACCGCGCGAACGGAGTTATTGTGAAGCAATTTTAGAAAAAATAGAGCACGCTAACCGAGCAGGGGCTGCCGATAAGGATATTACTATATTGGTGCGCACTAACCGCGAGGGGGCTGCTGTAGCCTCTTTCCTTTCAGAACAGCAAAGAAATGTGATTTCTCCCGATTCGCTATTGCTGAAAAACGTTGCTTCGGTACAGTTTCTCGTCACCCTATTACGTTTACTCTACCACCCTGATAGTAAGGAAATCAAACTGCAATTACTCTTTGATTATTTGCGTTTTAAAGAAATTAAAGACCCTCATCTATTCCTCAGCAAATATGTAGAAGAACCCATAAATACTTTCCTTGCCGATTTTCAGTTCTCTATAGAGCTGTTCAATCAATATTCTCTATACGAAGGAGTAGCTTTGGCGGTGAATTGTTTTGACCTCGCTCGCCCTTCCGATGCTTATCTCACTCACTTTATGGACATTGTATTCGATTTTAAGAATGCGCGCAAAGGAGGCTTAGCTGATTTTTTAGAGTTCTGGGACGACCAGCAAGAAAAACTCAGTATCAGTTCACCCGAAGGTTTGAATGCCATTACTGTAATGACGGTACACAAGAGCAAAGGGCTTTCTGCCCCCGTGATTATCTACGCTTTCGCCGATAGCAAACTCATTGATACTCACACTGAAAAACTTTGGTTTCCCGTAGACCACGAGCAATTTAACGGTTTTGACTATCTGCTGGTAAACAGCAATAAAAGTTTAGTGAACTACGACCCGCAAGCCGAAGAACTTATGATGCAACTACACGAACAAAACCTCCTCGACCAGCTAAATGTATTATATGTAGCGATGACGCGTCCCGAATCATTTCTTTATGTAATCACCTCACTCTCCAAAAGCAGTGCCGAGACTTATGGCACACTCTTTAAAGAGTTTTTAGAAGAAAACAAGCAGTGGAATGAGAATGTAGTGGAATATACCTTTGGAAACCCTGTATTTCCTGAGAAGAAAGAGAATGCAGCAGCTGAAGAATCACCTATTCCTTTTCAAAAAGGTTGGCAGCAGCCGAACTACAAGATTGCGACGGGAGCTTCCCTGTTATGGGACACTCACCAACAAGAAGCCTTGGAGCGCGGTAACCTCATTCACGAGTTATTCTCAAAAATCACTTACGCCACCGACCTCGACACTGTGCTCAACGATGCCCTACAAGAAGGCACACTCACTGCCGAACAATACGAGTTATTGCAACCACAAATGGTACGTTTGCTCAACAACAATATTTTAGTGCCCTTCTTTAGCAAGGACTACAAATACTTTATGGAACGTGAATTTATAGACGCTAACGGCAACTATTTCCGCCCCGATAGACTCGCCTACAACCCAAGTACTCACGAAGTCTATATCATAGATTACAAAACCGGACAACCCAACGACCAATACCGCACCCAACTACAGCATTACCAACAAAACCTAACAGCCATAGGATGGCAAGTAAAAGGAAAATATTTAGTGTATTTGGACTTAGGAGAAGTGATAAAGATTCTCTAATCCTCTCTAAAATACGTCTTAGAATAGTTCAAAAAAGTTTTAGTAATGATTGTCTTTTTAGTTTCACGGTGCAAAGGTAAGGCGCTACTCTGACAAATAGCGTCAGTGATGAAAAAAATACATCCTTTCTTTGTTATTCCAACCAAAAACATTATCTTTGTCTTTGTTTATCAATGATGTATGAAACATATTGCTATTATTTTTATATTGCTTTGCCTTGGGGCGTGTAAGCACTCTAATCCTTATAAGGACACTACTATCGAATTGGTAGAAGAAAAGTCTTTCCCATTGGAGAAGATAAGCGTGCGTGCAATGGTGCTCTTAGAGAAAAACGTGGCTTTTGCAGGCTCCGATGCTACCTTTGGTTTTATCAACACTCAAAATCAAACCATTGCGACTTCTAACTTGAAGAATCGCGGGGTGATTTCAGATTTCCGCGCAGTGGCAGCAACGACTCAGAACTTTTTTATGCTCTCTATCGGCAACCCTGCATTGCTCTACAAAGCAGAACAAAGTGGTATGGAGGAAGTGTATCGCGAGGAACACCCCGATGTATTCTACAATGTATTGCGCTTTACGGATGACCAATTTGGCATCGCTATTGGCGACCCTATCGACCATCGTCTATCGGTAGTAACAACTTTCAACGGCGGACAACAATGGACGAAACTCACGTGGTCGCAATCGCCCAAACTCGAAGAGGGTGAAAGTGTATTTGCCGCTAGTAACTCGGCTTTGGCGCACTATGGCAACAAACTATGGGTGGTAACAGGCGGCAGTAAGAGCAGGGTGTTGTTCTCTGACAACAAGGGCTATAAATGGCAAGACCTCGCTACCCTACCTCTCGCCCAAGGTTCGCCTACTCAAGGAGCTTTCACCATAGCTTTCTACAACGACCAGCAGGGCATCGTTCTCGGCGGTGATTATGAACAACCTACAGAGCGCAAAGGCTCTGGCGCACTAACTTTCGATGGGGGTAAAACTTGGCAGCCTATCGTGACCGACAAGGCTATTGGCTATGCAAGTTGTGTGCAATACATCCCTAATAGTGAAGGAAATGCTTTGGTGGCAACTTCGCCTAATGGTCTTTTCTTCTCTAACGACCAAGGTAGAAGTTGGCAACAACTTTCAGATAAAGTCTATCACGCGCTACTCTTTGTAGATGAGCAAACTATGGTTGCTTCGGGCAATGAGAAAATCACCCTTTTTAGAGTTGTAAAGAAATGATGATAAGTGAGGTAACGGCTTTGCGCAAAGCAGGTGACTTGGACGAGGCGTTGCGCATCGCTCTTGAGGAATTTAAGGAAAACGATAGCAGTATCAACAAATATTCGTTGGGCTGGGTGTATTACGATTTTTGCAAGAGGGCAGTAGTCGAAAACGACTTAGACACTTTTCTGCAATATGTACAAGCACTCAAAGACCTACGTTTTAGCATTGAAGAAGTGCTCATCACCGACCAACTGCTTTGGCAATACGTGAAGTTCTTCGCACAGTTGCGCAAAACAGGAAAAATAACGCTTATTGATATGCTGTACGAGAATTTGAAAGGTATGTATTTCACGATGCCTTCAAAAGCGTTTTCTGCCCTAGCAGAGCAGTTGCACAAAGCCTATAAAGACCGTGAGGAATATTTGGAAGTGATTACTGACGCGATGCCGTTTATGCGCGCTGAGGATTTCGCACCTAAGTCATACCAAGGTATACTTATAATGCCTTTGGCAGAACAAATCTATATCGCTTATAGCAAGCATATATTAGAAAGTGGCGATAAAGAGATTATCGCCACCTTTATACCTATCTTGCATCAGTGGATTCAAGCACACCCTGAATACAATTCGCTTATTTATTACTATGTGAAAATGTGTAATTTTGCCAATATAGCAATGTAATAATTATCAATTGTTCATTGCCGAACATTGGTTGTAGAGTTCACGCCACGATGCTCCGCGTTTCTTCATTACATTTTCAAGGTATTCCTTCCACACCATTTTATCTTTATCTTCATCTTTTACTACAGCTCCTTGCAATCCTGATGCTAAATCTTCATCAGTAACAGTACCGTTGCCAAAACTGCCTGCTAATGCCATACTATTGGTGATAAGCGAAATAGCTTCTGCCGTAGAAATAACCCCGCTAGGCGATTTGAGTTTTTGTTTTTCGTCTAAAGTAGCTCCTTTGCGCAATTCGCGGAAAATAGTTACAATCTTCTCTATAGCTTCATTGCTTGGCAAGGTGGCTTTCAGTTTGTAGTTGTTAGAAATCTCAGCTACACGCTTGGTTACAATAGACACTTCGGTTTCTAAAGTAGCAGGGGCAGGTAGCACGATGATGTTGAAACGTCTTTTGAGTGCTGACGACATTTCGTTTACACCACGGTCGCGAGTATTAGCTGTGGCAATAATAGAGAAACCGCGCTGAGCAGGTAATTCTTCACTGAGTTCTGGAATGGCAATATTCTTCTCCGATAGGATAGAAATCAATGCGTCTTGTACTTCGGAAGCGCAACGCGAAATCTCCTCAAAACGAGCGACAGTTCCTGTTTCCATCGCACGGTAAATAGGAGACTTAAGTAAGGCTTCGTGCGATGGCCCGTTAGCCAAAAGCATTGCATAGTTCCACGAATAGCGAATGTGTTCTTCGCTGGTGCCCGCAGTACCTTGAATCACTTTGCCCGAATCACCGCAAATGGCTGCTGTAAGGTTCTCGGAAAGCCACGATTTGGCGGTTCCTGGCTCACCTATAAGCAGTAGAGAGCGGTCGGTAAGGAGTGTAGCAATAGCTATCTCCACCAAGCGGTTATGACCGATGTACTTAGGAGTAATCTCTACCCCGCTGGCAGTACCTCCAGTTACAAATTTCAACACTGCTTTAGGTGACAATTGCCAGCCTATGGGTTTTTCTTGTTTTTTATCCTCTTCTTTTAGAGCCTCTAATTCTTTTGCATATAGTTGTTCCGCAGGAAGACGTAATACGTTTGACATAGGTTCTATAATCCTCCCCCACCCCCTCCCAAGGAAGAGAGAATGCAATATAAATAGTTAGAAAAATATATTATCCTACCCCCTCCCCTTGGGAGAGGGAAAGGGGTGGGGATTCTAATTAGCAAACGCGTGTTTGTAACCTTTTTGTTTATTCCAAGCTCCGCGAGTAAAATCAGGTATTTCTACAGGAGCACTACCGTTTTCTAATGATAGTTTAGAAAGAGGTGCTAAGCAACACCATTCAGCAAGGTCATACACGTCCATATCCAAAGGCAAACCATTGCGCAAACAGTATATGAGGCGATAGTCCATAATGAAATCCATACCACCGTGACCACCCACTTCTTTTGCTTTAGTTTCCAATTCTCTAAGAATACGTGGTTTGTATTTTTCCATCATTGCTTTTTTAGCCTCTTCGGGCATAAAGCTGTGTGCCGAAAGATTTTCGTGGTTAGGTACTTCGTCTTTTGCTATACTTTCTGGCTGAATAAGATAACCTTCAATCGGATATTTATTCGCAAATCCATTTGTTCCAGTAAGCTGATACATACGTGAATATGGGCGTGGTGTTACCACATCGTGTTGTATTTGTATGGTTTTCCCTTTTTCAGTTTTAATCATTGTAATAGTAAGGTCGCCGTTTTGGAAGTTAGGTTCTTCTTTGCCCATTACGCGTTTGTACACTTCTTTACCTCTAAAAGCGTGCGTATCAAATGAAACCAAATAGTTCATCTTGTCTCCTCGGTGAATATTAAGCGCTTGGCATACAGGACCTATACCGTGCGTAGGGTATATATCTCCACGATTTTTAGCATTGTAGTCTAAACGCCAGTTGTTCCAATACTCAGTCCAAAAGTCGTCTAAGTTATGAATATAAGAGCCTTCACCGTGAATCACTTCACCCAAGAGCCCTTGTTGTGCCATATTAAGAGTAGTAATTTCAAAGTAGTCATACACGCAGTTCTCAAGCATCATACAGTGTAAGCGTTTCTTCTCACTCATATTAATCAATGCCCAAATCTGTTCCATATCAAGAGCTGCGGGCACTTCTATCGCCACGTGTTTACCGTGTTCCATAGCATAAAGCGCCATTGGTACGTGGTGTTTCCAGTCAGTTACTATGTACACGAGGTCTACATCTTTGCGCTCACATAGCGCTTTCCAAGCATTTTCATCACCTGTGTACTGGGCTACACGCTTATGCCCTGCTTTTTCAATTACTTGTTGCGCTTTTTCTACCATTTCAGGACGTATATCGCAAATAGCTGTAACTTTCGCTCCGGGCACGTGCATATAACGTTCTACAGCACTATGTCCGCGCATTCCAAGACCGATGATTCCTATACGCACCGTATCCATTTTAGGTGTAGTAAGGTTTAGTACATCTGTTTGCCCAGCTGGACGAGGGGGGGTAGTTACTTTAATTTGATAAGAACTTCTACTCTTATTCTCATTAGAAGTAGCTTGATTGCAGTTACAAGCCACAAAGCCAAGACATACAGCAATGCCTATGGCTACTTGATAGATTTTTTTAATCATAGCTGTGAATATTTTTAAAGGTTGATTATTAATGTGACAAAAGTAGCAAAAAAAATTAATAGTAACAAAAGAAAAGTAAAAAAGATTTATTTATCCGCTCCTGTACAATTACTTTTCAGTACCTTTTTTATAAAAAAACGTTCACTCTTAACCATTCACTTTCAACTATTTATATACCCTTTCTATACCAATCGTCCAAGATTCGTATAAGCTTCC
>ERZ773004.1142-NODE-1142-length-13806-cov-7.705912_pt1 | contig 13806 bp, 13 predicted proteins | sample MGYA00580667_ERZ773004 | MGnify/ENA primary metagenome ERZ773004 (study PRJEB29015, sample SAMEA2737963) | human oral metagenome | biome: human oral; feature: human-associated habitat; material: dental | place: China | collected 2123 ... | reverse complement strand
TTTTTGCTCCCATATCCTTCCAAGTTTTTACACTCATCCAGTTTGTATTATTTGCTTGAGTACTTACGTGAATTTTAAGATTTGGAGCATGCTGCCTAACCATCTGGAAAACTCCTAGATCAGCCACAATTACCGCATCCACGCCAAATTCATCAAGTTTTTTTATAAATCTTGGCATATATTCAATTTCTGTATTATGTGCAAAAATATTTAGTGTAACATATATTTTTTTACCTAAACTGTGAACATAGTCCACGGCTTCCTTTAATTCCTTATTTTTAAAGTTTGAAGACATTCCTCTCAAGTTGAAAGCGCTTCCTCCAACAAAACAGGCATCAGCTCCAAAATGAAAAGCTGTTTTTAACTTTTCCATATTTCCAGCTGGTGCCAATAATTCTACTCTTTTTTTTGTTTCCATTTTTTTATTTTCTCTCCTTAATTTTTCTTTTTCTTTATTTTTATTATTCAGCAGGCGGTACAAATTCATCGTCTACAACGTTTACAAACTGTTGATAGCTTGGTCTAAATCCTAATTCTATGGTTCCAGTCGGCCCACTTCTATGTTTACCAATTATTAGTTCCACTTTTTCAAGTTCATTTTCATTATCTTTTGAGACTTCCTGTGATGCACTTAGATATTTTGACGGAACATTCATGTTGTCTACTTCAGGAGCAGTGTCTTTGTGATAATATTTATCGCGGTACAAAAACATTACCATATCTGCATCCTGTTCGATTGCCCCTGATTCCCGCAAGTCTGACAAAATTGGTCTTTTATCCACTCTCTGCTCTACTCCACGTGATAGCTGTGAAAGTGTTACAATTGGGATATTCAGCTCTTTTGCCAATATTTTTAATGAACGTGAAATTTCGGATATTTCCTGTTCCCTGCTTTTTCTTGAATTTTCAGACGGATTAATTAACTGCAAGTAGTCAATTAACATAAAATCTAATTTCCCTTCAGCTTTTAAACGCCGTGCAGTAGCCTTTATTTCCAACATTGTTACACTTGAAGAATCTGAAATATAAATTGGCATTTCAGAAAGCCGACCTAATCCACTTCCCAGATTTACAAGTTCTTCTGGTGTCATTGTGCTGTCTTTCAGAGCTTTTAGCCGTATTTTTGCCTCACTTGCCACAAGCCTGTCAAACAACTGCTCATTTCCCATTTCCAAACTGTATATAAGTACGCCTTTTCCCTGCCGTGCAACATTTATAGCCAAATTTAAGGCAAAAGCTGTTTTACCCATGGCAGGACGTGCCGCAAGAATTAATAAGTCAGAGCCATGAAACCCGCTGGTTATGCTGTCGTATCTATCAAATCCCGAAGAAATACCAGTTATCTTGCCTTTGCTCTCGCTATAATTGTCCATTTGTGTAACTTTGCCTTGAACAAGCTCAAATAGAGGGACAATGTCCTTTTTCTGCTTGGATTCGGCAATTTTAAAAATCATGCTTTCTGATTTATCCAGCATTGTATCAACTTCTTCGTAACCACGCATTGCCATTTTGACGATTTTTTCTCCAATGCCTATTAATTGCCTCTGTATAGATTTATCTTTTATAATTTGAGCATAATTCATTGCATTTGCAGCAGTCGGCACAACTTCTGTCAAGTCATAAATAATGTCCTCGCCTCCGACTTCATCCATCAGTTCCTGCTTTTTCAGCGATTCAATAATTAAAAGTACATCAATTATTTTTCCAACATTATAAGCCTTTACCATTTCTGAGAAAATCAGCTTATAATTATTTTTGTAAAAGTCCTCGGATGTTACAATATCGACAACATCTCCAATAACATTAGGATTTATAAAGATAGATCCGAGCAAAGCCTCTTCAGCTTCAATACTAAACGGCTTACTGTTTTCTTCTTCTTCCAAATCATACAATCCCATTTTTAAAATTTCTCACTTTCTATAAAAATCCCATTTAAAAATCAAAACTAGAAGCTATAATATTATAAATGTGTTTGATAATTTACTGTTTTTTATTTTTATAAGGGGGCAAGCACTCCCCTTTTGTCAACATTTTTTTATAATCATATATTTACCAAACGAATTTCTTCTATTCTGATTTTACTAAGTTTGAATATAATTTAAGTTATTTAGCTTCAACCCTGACTTTTAAATTTGCTTTAACTTCAGAGTGAAGTTTTAATTCTACGTTATGCACTCCAATTTCCTTAACTTTTGAATTAGCAGAAACTTTCTTTTTATCAATTTCAACATTTAACTGCTCCTTCAATGCCTCTACAATTTCCTTTGCCCCAATTGAACCAAACACTTTATTATTTTCTCCAGCCTTCACTTTTAGAACAATTTCTTTGTCAGCCAAGAATTCTTTTAGTTCATTTGCGTTTTTCACATCTCTATCATGATTTTTTTGAATTTTTTCATTTTTTGCCTTCAATTTATTAACATTCTCTGGAGTCGCAAGTATTGCCTTATTTTTATTTAATAAAAAGTTATTTGCATATCCATCTTTTACTTCCACAATTTCATCTTTTTTCCCGACACCTTTTATTGTTTCCTTCAAAATTACTTTAATTTTCATATTTAATCATTCCTTTCTTTGTTTAAATTTTTTTGTTCAATATTTTAACATTATTTTTTTTCCAAAATCTCTCCATCAAAGAACTTGACTGCATTCTGCAAAAACTTATCCTCTTCATTTTGTGAATTTTCACTTTCGAGAAAAGTTTGTATCATAATATCTGAATTACAAATCTGATTAATAACTTTTTCAATTTTAGGCTTTTTCTCTGGCAGTAAAACTTGTTCGCTGTGAAATTTTTGATTTTTGGGGAATTTTATATACAAAACTCCATTTTCCACTCTATCTGGACGGCTTTCTATCGCTAGTGCCCCCAGCATAACGCTTACCTTTTTTATTCCAGCCAAAACTTTTTTCCAATTTTCAGTAAAAATTGAAATATCATAATCTTTTACAATTTTTTCAGTTTTTTCCATATTTACAGGTTCGGAAATTCCCATAGAGCCAGCCTTCTGATTCACAATATTAGCATTTTTCATAACTTGGCTTAAAACTTTTTCATAAATGCTGTTTGACATATCTTTCATATCGTTTTTGTTAAAAGCAGGCATGCTTTCACTAGAATTTGCACTTTGGGAATTTTTCTTCTTCTTTTTGTAAAGCTCGTGGATAAGCACATAGCCAAGCAGCCTTTTATCCTCTTCATACTTAAATTCATTCAAGGTAAAAAAAATCGCGCTTATCGTATCCAGCAGAAAATTTACCGATAAATCCGTTTTTTTCCTAAACTGCTCTTTTAAATAATACGAAAAATCCTTTAAAAAAGTTTCGATAATAAGTCCGTCTTCCCAGATTTTATCAATAAAATCAACTAATTTTTCTTTATCGCCTTCTTTTACTAGATTTAAAAATTCTTCCAGAATAACGTCAGGCACAACTCCCAAAGCATTCTGCGTCTTTGTAATATCAATTTCTTCATTGTTGAAGTTTGACACAACTTGCTCAAATATGGAAAAACTGTCCCTTGCACTTCCTTCAGACTTTCGGTAAATCAAATCAAGACTTGCATCGTCAATCTTAATATTTTCCTTTTCAGCCACATTTTTTAACAATTTTTTTATATCTTCCTTATCAATTGGCAAAAAATCATATCGCTGACATCTGGAAATAACTGTATCTGGAATCTTATCAATCTCGGTAGTCGCAAGAATAAATATAACGTGTGAAGGAGGTTCCTCCAGCGTCTTCAAAAGCGCATTAAAAGCCTCTTTTGTAAGCATGTGTACTTCATCAATTATATATATTTTTTTTCTTCCTTTAACAGGCTGATAATTTATTTTTTCCTTCAGTTCCCTAATTTCATCAATCCCACGATTAGAAGCCGCATCAATTTCAATCATATCCATAGAAATCCCTTGAGAAATTTCACGGCAGTTTTCACACTCTCCACAAGGATTATCTGTCACATCTTCACTATTCAGGCAGTTTACACCTTTTGCAATAAGCCTTGCGATAGTTGTTTTCCCAACTCCACGTGGCCCTGTAAACAAGTACGCATGCGAAAGTTTATTTTCCCTCAAAGAATTTTTTATTGCCCTTAACACAAATTCCTGCCCTGCAATTTCATCAAAGTTCTGAGGCCGATATTTTCTATATAATGTAATATTCAATGTTCTCTCCCTTTTTTATTGCTATCTGATATTATAGCATTTTTAATATGATTTGTGAACTGCTGGAAAAAGTCAAAAATTTTTTCTTGAAATCAAAAAACAAAAATGATAATATAAACCATAATCAAAATATTTTAAAAACAAAGTATTTTACCATAAAAACAATAGATAGAAGGTTAGAAATGAAAATAGAAGATTTATCACTTTTTTTAACAAAAGTTTCACTATTTAAAGGATTAAATTCCGAAGAAATTGCAAATTACCTGACAAAAATTGATTTTGAAATAAAAAACTATAAAAAAAACGAAACCGTGTTCTTTCGTGGAGATGCATTGGAGAAAGTAATAATTATTATCGGGGGAACAGCACATGGGGAAATGCAGAAATTTAACGGAGATACAATCATTATTAATCAGATGAAATCTGGAGAAGTGCTGGCGTCAGCTTTTCTATTCGGAAAAGACAATATTTTTCCAGTTGACCTCGTAACTCTTGAAAACTCCAAATTCCTATTTTTCAGCAAAGAAAAATATCTGAATCTGATTCAAACAGACAAAAGGCTTCTGCTTAATTTTATAAACGAGATTTCCAACAGAAGCCAGCATCTCTCAAAAAGAATATGGTTCAACTTCACTCATAAAACAATTGAAGAAAAAATACTCAGCTATATAAAGGAAAATTCCGAAAATGGCAAAATCAAATTTCTTCCCAGCATTTCGGCACTGGCAAAACGTTTTGAAGTAACCCGCCCCGCATTGTCAAGGGAAATTTCCAATTTATGCAAAAGAAATATCTTAACAAAGGGAGAAAATGGCATTTACCTAATAAATTCCACTAATATTATTGAAAAGAATATTTGACATTTTTTTAGATAACGGTTATAATAAATACGTAATAAAGGTCAATAAAACAATTAAATCATAAAAATCAATATTTCTGGTCTATACGCCACTAACACCGTATTTTTGGGCTTTACTCTATTTTAATGGGGTTATCCCTTTATATTCTGTCTCAGGAAAATCACGACTGCGCTACGTTTTGTACGGATTCTGTACAGTTTATAAATATGACTACCACCTGTAACATTTTACAGGCAACCAAAAATCAAGTTAGAACGGTAGACCGGATTTTTTTATTTTCTAAATTTACTTTGAAAAACCAAAATACTTTTCAATTAAAACTAAATTTTATGCTTATCCGCTCTAATGTTATCCCTTATTTCTTTAATCAAATATTAATAATATTCTGTAAGACCTTATAGCCTAAAATATTTAAGAAATTTGCTGATTTAGTTAAAAACGGCTATTTTTTATTTATAACATTTCATCTATTTTTTATATTTATTTTAATGTTTTTTTAATTATTAAAATTAGTTAATTTTTACTTCCAAAATCATATTATTTTTATACGCTTTCAAATACAATAAAAACCTTTTAATTAAAGTTCTATATCATATCTTAACTATTCAAAAAATTAACTATATTAATATTATTTTAATGTTAAATATAAAAATAAAACATCTGTTTTAGCTACTTTGAATATATTTCAAAAATAATAAAATTGACTCTAAAAAATATTTTAATATTATGCTACAATTCTAACATCAATTTATTTTTTTAATGAAATCAGAATTTAAATGATAGTATTATCACTGTTAAACTATGTTTTATTATAAATGAATTGATAAATTATTAAATAATAAAAGGAGAGATTAATTATGAAAGATGATTTTAAAGATTACATCTGCTTTACTGATATGGAAAATATTGGAGGTTTAAATCAGCAGATGCAGAAAAATTTCCTATTCAGGGAAAATGAAATTAAGGATGAAAACATTGAAAAAATTCAGCTTGAAAACTTAAAATTCGGAATTTACTTTTCAGAACGAAAAAACGATAAAGATAGAATTTTAGTTGTAAAAAATAGAAAAAATATAAGATGCGGGAGCTATTTCATTAATGGAATAAAAAAAGAATTTTATTCCGACCTTTTCTTTCTAATCCTGTACAATGATGAAAAAAAACGAAATGTTATTTTTGAACAGCTGATTGACAGCCTTTTAGGAATTGTAAAGGTTAAAGATGTTGTTTTATAAACATATTCAGGATTTTTCAAATTCCAGTTGCTAAAACTAAACAAGTCCAAAACTTTAAATAAATATTTTTTACAGTAGAAACTTTTTTAGGCTAACCCTGTAAATTAAATTTTTGAGTTTAACTGTAAACTGCTTTTTTACTGTAATGTTATACCAAGCCCCATTTAAGAAATAGAAATAAAATTATAAAAATTTTTAAGATATATGCTTAAGAATTAAATTTGATTTTTTTAACAAGGTTATCAAATTAATTATTATCAAATTTTGCTTCTATTTTTTTTATGGGGCTTAGTATTACAATGAAAAAATATTATTCTGTAAATACCTTGTTTTTATATTTATTATGTGGTATTCTATTGTCAGAAAATAAAAAGTGAAAGGAGTATTAAAATGTGGTTTCCATTGTTTATAAATTTGGAAAATAAGAAAGTTCTAGTAATTGGGGGAGGGAAAGTTGCCGCTAAGAAAATTGAGAAAATTTTAGAATATGGAGCAGATATTACAGTCGTAACTGAAAATGTTGTGGAAGAGAAATTGTTGAAGCTGGAAAATGTTAAGATTGAAAATAACCAAAAAATTGAAAATGATAAAGCCAAAATTGAAAAGCTTGTAAAAGGATATTTTTTGGTAATCGCAGCTACAGACAACGAGGAATTAAATGAAAATATAGCAAATGTTTGTGATTCCAATGGAATGCTTATTAACAATGCATCTTCAAAAGTCAAGATGAATGCAATGTTTGGAGGAATTGTGAAAAATAGTGAGTTTCAAATTGCAATTTCTACAAGCGGGAAAAGCTGCAAGCGTTCACGTGCCATGAAAAGTGAGATTCAAAAAGTTCTTGATAAAATAGAAAAATAAATATTTTAAATTTTAGAAATAATAAAATGAAAAAAGGTGAAGCAAAAATGTTTAAAAGACATAGGAAGTTACGAAAAAATGAAGTAATAAGAAATCTTGTAAAAGATGTGTATGTTGCAAAGGAGGACTTGATTTATCCAATTTTTATCGAGGAAGGAGAAAATATCAAAAGTGAAATTCCTTCAATGCCAGGAATCTTTAGATATTCTATTGACAGGCTTTCGGAAGAACTCGATGAGCTGGTAAAATTGGGGATAAATTCGATTTTGCTATTTGGAATTCCTAAAAACAAGGATGCTTGCGCTACAGAAGCATATAACGAGAATGGAGTTGTTCAGAATGCAGTCAGATTTATAAAGGAAAATTATGATAATTTTCTTGTAATCTGTGATATTTGCTGCTGTGAGTACACGAGTCACGGACATTGTGGAATACTCGATGAAAATGGCTACGTAAAAAATGATGAAACTTTGGAAGTTCTTGCAAAAACAGCACTTTCGTATGCAAAAGCAGGAGCAGATATTATGGCGCCTTCAGACATGATGGACGGACGTGTGGAAAAAATTGCTGAAGTTCTGGCTAAAAATAATTTTGAAAATATTCCGATAATGGCATATTCAGTAAAATATTCATCAGCATTTTATGGACCTTTTAGAGACGCCGCAGATTCAGCGCCTCAATTTGGAGATAGGAAGTCTTATCAAATGAACTTTCAGTATTCAAAGGATTCAATAGATGAAGTCAATGAAGACTTGCGTCAGGGAGCAGACATTATAATCGTAAAGCCTGCGATGGCGTATCTTGATATAATAAAAAAAGTAAATGATGCTTTTGAAGTGCCAATTGTGGCTTATAGTGTTTCTGGAGAATATTCGATGGTAAAGGCCGCGGCTCAAAATGGCTGGATTGACGAAATGAAAATAGTAATGGAGCAGATGTATGCGATGAAAAGAGCTGGAGCAAATGCCATTATTACATATTACGCAAAGGAAATTGCAAAATATTTGGAAAAATAAAAAATAAAAAAGAGAGAGTATGAAGTATGAAAATAGTTATAGCAGGAGCTGGTGTCGTTGGAGAATCACTTTGCAGCGAACTGTCAGAGGTGGGAAACGACGTAATCTTAATTGAAAAAGAGGAAAAAGTATTAAATAAAATTATGGAAAATTATGATATAACGGGAATGGTTGGAAATGGGGCTTCATACGAAACGCTGCTGGAAGCTGGTGCAGACAGTGCCGATATTTTTATTGCAGCGACAGAGTCCGACGAGTTAAATATAATTTCCTCAATTATTGCAAAAAAAATAGGAGCAAAATTTACAATAGCAAGGGTAAGAAATCCTGAGTACAGTTCAAATATGCAGTTTGTAAGAGAAAATTTGGGAATTTCACTTATGTTAAACCCTGAATTTGAATCAGCGAAAAATATTGCCAATAAACTGATGTTTCCAGTGGCATTAAGTGTGGAGAATTTTTTTGGGCAGAAAGCAAATTTTATTTCAATAAGAGTCGAAAAACATAGCTTTTTGAACGGAACGCAGTTAAAACACCTGGAATTTGATCCACAGGACAAGATAATAATCTGTACTGTTAAAAGAGGCGACGAAATATTTATACCAAGTGGAAATTTTACAATTCTTGAAGGCGATATTATTTATATTGCCGGATCTATTGACGCAGTACGTAAATTTTACGATAGAATTGAACAAAGCAATTTAAAAATAAAGTCAACAATAGTTATTGGAGGCGGAACAATTTCTCATTATCTGATTAGAAAGCTGCTGGAAAATAAAAATAAAGTCAAGGTTATTGAAAACGACAAAGAACGTGCTGAAAAACTGAGCGAGGCATATTCAAAAGCCATTGTAATACGGGGAGATGAAGCAGATCAGGAATTTTTGATCCAGGAAGGTATAAAAAATTATGATGCTGTTGTAATCATTACTGACAGCGATGAGGAAAATGCCGTTATTTCAATGTTTGCAAATTCTATAACAGATGCCAAATTGATCACAAAAATGAACAGGACTTTATTGCTTCCAATATTGGAAAGCAGCACGGGAACTTCAACAGTCGTACCTAAAAAAGTTATTTCTGATATGATAATAAGTGTTGTAAGATCAAGAACCGATATGCGAAGTTCTACAATGAGTTTATTATACAGACTTGAAAATAAAGTGGAACTTATTACTTTTGAAATTAATGAAAATAGCGCCGCTATTGATATTCCTTTAAAAGACTTGAAAATAAAAAAAGGAACATTGGTTGCAAGCATATTGAGAAATGGAAAAATGATTTTTCCAGGTGGAAATGATATGATAAAAAGTAATGACAGCGTGATGATAGTTTCGACAATTCCTTCAATAGAAGATTTTGACGATATACTTGAGCGAGTTTAAGGAGTAAAAATGAATAAAAAAATGATAGGTTACATAATCGGAAAAATACTTATACTTGAAGCTGGATTAATGGTTTTACCTCTAATTATAAGTTTTTTGTACAATGAAAGCGCAAAATATAAAATTGCTTACGGCTCTGTAATACTTCTTCTTCTGGCAACTGGCTTTCTGCTTTCAGCAAAACTTCCTAAAGATGAGCGGATTCAAGGAAGAGAAGGCTATATAATTGTTTCACTTTCGTGGATTTTAATGTCTATGTTTGGAGCATTGCCGTTTGTATTCACAAAGGAAATACCGTCGTTTGTAGATGCTTTTTTTGAAATTGTGAGCGGTTTTACGACGACTGGTTCAAGTATAATAACTGATCTTAGTAAAATTAGCCATTCCAATTTATTCTGGCGAAGTTTTACTCACTTTGTCGGAGGAATGGGAGTGCTAGTTCTGGCACTTGCAATTTTTCCCAGTTCTGCGACTTCAGTTCACGTAATGAAGGCAGAAGTTCCAGGTCCGACATTTGGAAAGCTGGTGTCCAAATTATCAACAACAGCCAGAATGCTTTATAAAATTTATATTGTAATGACAATTGCTGTAATAATTTTATTAATGTTTGGAGGGCTGGACTTGTTTGAATCTTCGCTTCTTGCATTTGGTACGGCTGGAACAGGTGGTTTTGGGGTAAGAAATGGGAGTATCTTACCATATAACAACCCTTATGTTGAAATTGTTTTAGGAATTGGAATGCTAGTTTTTGGAGTAAACTTCAATATTTATTATTTTATTTTAATTGGAAAAGTAAAAGATGTCTTTAAAAATGAAGAATTAAAATATTATTTGTTAATAGTTTTTGGAGCAATCGCACTAATAGTTTTTAATATATATCAAACATACGGCTCAATCTGGAACTGCATAAGAGATGTATTCTTCTCTGTTTCCTCGGTTATTACAACGACAGGATATTCCACAGCCGACTTCGGAAAATGGCCGTTATTTTCACAAGTTATCTTGCTGATCCTAATGTTTTTTGGTGCATGTGCAGGCTCTACGGCTGGGGGACTGAAAATATCAAGAGTAGTGTTAATGGTAAAAATCTATTTTGCAGAAATAGTCCAAATGATAAGCCCAAATCGTGTAGTTTCAGTAAAATATGATGATAAGGCAGTAAATGTGAAAATGCAAAAAAGCATCGCAGTATATTTTCTAGTATATGCTCTTGTTTTTGGAGGAATTTTACTAATAATTTCCTATTCAGCAGATGATTTTATGACAGCATTCAGCGCTGTTGCAGCCACATTCAACAATATCGGTCCCGGACTAGGAAAAGTAGGTCCAGCATTCAGCTTTGCTGAACTGAATAATTTTTCAAAAGTAATCCTAAGTTTTGGAATGCTGGCAGGAAGGCTGGAAATTTTCCCAATGTTAATATTATTTTCTCCAACAGCATGGAAATTAAAATAATTATATGATATAATAAAACTATAATCAAAAAAACAAAACAACCGATTGAAATTTGAAAATTATAAATAAATAGAATATTGGATAGGAGTGGATTTTATGAAAAAATTACTTTTAATTTTGATACTTGCGATGTCTACGGTAAGTTGTGAACTGTTTAGCAAGAGTTACTGGGATAGGGTAGAGAAGTCCAGAAGAGAAGAAGGTAGAAGATGTTATAAGGATGCGAGTGGCTATTATTACTGCAAGGATAAATATGGGAATCGAGTTTATTAATGTGTGTGGAAGCAGGATTTTGGGGATTCTGCTTCTTTTTTTGTTTTGGGACATAGCTAAATAAATTTTGACAAAACAGCCACAAAAGCGATGTTTACTTTTTCAATTTAATGATTGTCCTCATTTTTAGCTTAAAAAAAATAGAAAAATCAAAGAAAATATGATATACTATTATAAACAAATTATAATGGAAATAAAACCAAGGAGGAAATTTATTATGAAAAAAAGTATATTGGCAGTATTTGCAATTTCAATGACATTATTTGCGGCTGGAGGGAACGATGTGAAAAAAGTTCATGAGAAGACAGCAAAACTGGAAAAGGATTCATACTGTAACAAACCTGGTTCTTATGGAGAATTTAAAAAGATAAATGATAAAGATTATAGAGTAGATGTTGATTTTGAAAAATGTGTATTTGATGGAGAAACTTATGAAAATGTAAAAGTTGGAGTGTTAGTTCAGGATACTAAAAAAGCTGAAAAACTTTTGAAAAAATATAAATATATGCATTTAAAGGCAGGTAAAAATTTAATTTATAATTCAGATGACAATAGTTATTATTATACTGGTTCTTGGGCATTTAATAATGACAAGGCATATCCAACAGTATTTGATGGAAAATAGTAAAAAAACTTTGAGTGTATATAAAATATGCAATTAAAATAATTAAGAAATGGAGAGGATGTATGGTTAGAAAAATATCATTATTAATGTTGTCGTTTCTAATGGTAATGATGGCAGGTGTGATATCATACAGCAAGGAATATAAGATGAAAGTGAAAATTATGACTGACAAGGGTGATATAAATATTAATTTATTGCCTGAAAAATCGCCTGTAACAGTAGCAAATTTTGTAAATTTAGCTAAAAAAGGATATTATGATGGCTTAAAATTTCATAGAGTAATTGACAATTTTATGGCTCAAGGTGGAGATCCTACTGGAACTGGTGCTGGAGGACCTGGTTATCAGTTTGAAGATGAAGTTGACAATGGATTGAATTTTTCAAAGTCTGGGAAATTAGCTATGGCAAATGCAGGACCTGGAACAAATGGAAGTCAATTTTTTATTACAACTGTTCCAACAGAATGGCTAAATGGTAATCATACAATTTTTGGAGAAGTTGTGTCAGATGATGATTTGAAAGTTGTAAAAAAATTATCTAATGGAGATGTAATGAAAAAAGTTGTAGTTGAAGGAGATGTTGACGCATTTCTAAAAACTCAAAAAAATAGAGTTGACAGTTGGAATAAAATATTGAAACAAAATTTTCCAAATAAATTTTAATTGAATAAATTTTAAACTAGAAAGGACAAAAAATATGGCAAAAGAAAAAGTAGTTTTAGCATATTCAGGTGGACTTGATACATCAATTATCATTCCTTGGCTAAAAGAACATTACGACTTAGATGTAATCGCATGTTGTGTTGATGTGGGACAAGATGATGATATGGAGGAAGTAAAGGTAAAAGCTATTGAATCAGGTGCTTCAAAAGTTTATGTGGAGGATATGAAAGAAGAATTTGTAAGAGATTATGCATTCCGTGCATTAAGAGCAGGAGCAGTTTATGAAAACAAATATCTTTTGGGAACTTCAGTTGCAAGACCTTTGATTTCTAAGGCATTGGTAGATGTGGCTCATAAAGAAGGGGCGGCATATATTTGTCATGGATGTACTGGAAAGGGAAATGACCAAGTTAGATTTGAAACTGGTGTATTTTCATTGGATCCAACATTAAAAATAATTGCACCTTGGAGAATTTGGGATATTTCTTCAAGAGAAGATGCGATTGACTATGCACAAAAAAAGGGTATAAAAGTAAGTGCAACAAAAGAAAAAATTTATTCAAGAGATCAAAATTTATGGCATATTTCGCATGAAGGTGGAGATATTGAAAATCTTGAAAATGAGCATAAGGAAGATGTTGTATATATGATGACAACTCCTCCTGAAAAAGCCCCAGATAAGCCAACTTATGTGGATATTACATTTGAACAAGGATGGCCAGTAAAAGTAGATGGGGAAAATTTAGAGCCTGTCGCATTACTTAAAAAGTTAAATAAAATTGCTGGAGAAAATGGTGTTGGAGTAATTGACATTGTAGAAAATAGACTTGTTGGAATGAAATCAAGAGGAATTTATGAAACTCCAGGTGGAACATTACTGATGGAAGCACTAAAAGAATTGGAAACATTAATTTTTGACAAGGATACATTTGAATTTAAAAAGCTGGTATCCCAAAAATATGCAGGATTGGCTTATTCAGGACAATGGTTTACACCACTTCGTGAAGGGCTTGATGCTTTTGTTGATGAAACTTCTAAAAATGTAAATGGTACAATAAAACTGAAATTATACAAAGGAAGTATAAAAATAGCTGGCAGATTTACTGATTTTGCATTATACGATGAGGAAATTTCATCATTTGGGGCAAGTGAGCTGTATAGTCATAAGGATGCAGAAGGATTTATAAAATTATTCTCACTTCCAAACAGGATTAGAGCTTATAAAAAACATAAATAAAATTAAAATAAGGAATTCCTGAAATTAAAAT
>ERZ773004.1139-NODE-1139-length-13874-cov-9.488168_pt1 | contig 13874 bp, 10 predicted proteins | sample MGYA00580667_ERZ773004 | MGnify/ENA primary metagenome ERZ773004 (study PRJEB29015, sample SAMEA2737963) | human oral metagenome | biome: human oral; feature: human-associated habitat; material: dental | place: China | collected 2123 ... | reverse complement strand
GGCGGGCGCCGTCGTCCGCCCGGCCCAGGCCCAGGGCCCGACACAGGCGAGCCGGGCCCCGGGCCAGGTCGCGATCGGTCTTCGCGGCGGGCCGACGCCGCCGGGCGAGATCCGCTCCCCGGATCACCTCACCCGCTCGCAGAAGGACGGCCCGCGACAGGCCCTGCGGCCCGCACACGATGTTGACGCAATGGTGCATGCCGTAGGTGAAGTAGACGTAGATCGCTCCTGCGGCCCCGAACATCGCTGAGTTCCGCGGTGTCCTGCCCCTGAAGGCGTGCGAGCCGGGATCGGTCTCCCCCCGGTAGGCCTCGACCTCCGTCAGGCGGACCGCCACGGCGCCGTCGTCGTCCCTCGCGGCCACGACCGCCCCGAGCAGGTGCGGTGCGACATCGACCGGATCGCCCTCAAGAAGGTCGAGGACGTCCGACGGCGTGACGACTCGAGCCGGCTGCGCGGTCATCCTCAGGCCGCCTCGCCCTCATCGGGATCGGGGCCCGACGGATCGCCCGGGTCGTCCAGCAGCGAGCCCTCCCGGCTGAAGGCCCGCAGCTCGGAGGCGTGCTCGATCGCCCGGGCGAGCTGCTCGACGACGCGCACGGGGGCCGTGCCGCCGTGCCCGGCCCGGGCGGCCACGGAGCCGGAGACCGAGAGGACATCGCGCACGCCGGGCGTCAGGCGGGGGTCGATGCGGGCGAAGTCGTCATCGGTGAGGTCCCACAGCTCGATGCCACGGCTCTCGCACTCGCGCACGCAGGCCCCGGAGATCTCATGCGCCTCGCGGAACGGAACGCCGGACCTCACCAGCCACTCGGCGACGTCGGTCGCCAGGGAGAAGCCCTGGGGCGCCAGCTCGGCCATCCGATCCACGTGCAGGGTCATGGTCCCGACCATTCCGGCAACCGCCGGGAGCAGGACGGTCAGGGCGTCCACCGCGTCGAAGACGGGCTCCTTGTCCTCCTGAAGGTCGCGGTCGTAGGCCAGCGGCAGGCCCTTGAGGCTCGCCAGGAGCCCGGTGAGGTCGCCGATGAGGCGACCGGCCCTGCCGCGAGCGAGCTCGGCGACGTCGGGGTTCTTCTTCTGCGGCATGATCGACGAGCCGGTGGAGTAGGCGTCGTCCAGGGTGATGAAGCCGAACTCCCTGGTGCTCCAGATGATGATCTCCTCGCTCAGGCGGGACAGGTCGACAGCGGCCATGGCCAGGATGAAGGAGAACTCGGCCACCGCGTCACGGGCCGAGGTGGCGTCGATGGAGTTCTCCGCGCCCGCGCGGAAGCCGAGGTCGGCGGCGACGGCATCGGGATCGAGTCCCAGGGTGTTTCCCGCCAGGGCCCCGGATCCGTAGGGGGAGACGGCAGCACGGGCGTCCCAGTCCTCCAGGCGCTCGACGTCGCGCATGAGCGGCCAGGCGTGCGCGAGCAGGTGGTGCGCGACCAGGACGGGTTGAGCATGCTGCAGATGAGTGCGCCCCGGCATGATCGCCTCACCGGCACGAGCGGCCTGGCTCATCAGGGCCTCGACGACGTCGAGCACGAGCCCCGCGATACGGCGGGCCTGATCGCGCAGATACATGCGGATGAGGGTGGCGATCTGGTCGTTGCGGCTGCGGCCGGCGCGCAGGCGTCCGCCGAGATGGGTCCCCGCGCGCTCCATGAGGCCGCGCTCCAGGGCGGTGTGGACGTCCTCGTCCGACGGAGCGGGGGTGAAGACGCCGGCGACGACGTCGTCCTCAAGGCGGTCCAGAGCGCCGATCATGCCGTCCAGCTGGACCTCGTCGAGCAGGCCCGCGGCGCGCAGGGCCCGGGCGTGGGCGCGCGAACCGGCGATGTCGTAACGGGCCAGGCGCCAGTCGAAGTGGGTGGAGACGGACAGGGCGGCCAGCGCATCGGCCGGCCCGTCGGTGAAGCGGCCGCCCCACAGGCTGATCCCGGTTCCGGCGTCGACGGACTCGTGCTGGTTCTGCTCGCTGGTCATGAGCCCATCATGACGCATCGCGGCACGAGCCGGAGCGATCGATGCGGCGACACTCGGATCCCCGATAACCCGCACCGCGGCCCGTCCGCCGCTGCGGGGCATCGCCTCCCGGTGAGGACGCGGCGGACGCATCAGCCCCCGAATCAGCGCGTCCGCGAGATGCTCTTCTCGAGAGCCCACGGATCGTTGCGCTCGCGCTCGATGATCTCGTGCAGTCCGAGCCAGGTGCCCAGGGCGCACACCGTCACCCAGTTGCCCTCCGAGAGCAGTCGCGACTCCGTCATGGACTGCACGACCATGGCGGTCATGAGCAGGGCGGGCAGGAGCACCGAGGCGTCGGAATCCAGGTAGCGCACGGCCAGCCTGAAGGAGCGGAAGGTGAGTGTCAGCACGAGGACGGCGATCAGCGAGGCGCCCACGACGCCGGTCTGGAGAAGGGCCTCGATGTAGGCGTTGTGAGCGCTGAGCGTCGGCGTGCCGTCGGGACGGATCACGAGCGTGCCGAACATGGGCAGCCACGGCACCCAGTACATGATCCATCCCCAGCCCAGAAAGGTGTGCTGCTCCCACAGGTCGAGCACCTTCAGCCAGATCTCCCATCGCCCGGTCATGTCCGAGCTGCGACCGAGCAGGGCGGTCACCTGCGAGTGCCAGCCGATCGCGATGGCGACCAGCGCCACTCCCAGCGCCGAGGCCGTCACGATGACGGTGGGCCTCATGACGATGGGGACATGACGCAGCAGCCACAGGAACATCATGACGACACCGCACACGACGGCCGCGACGATCACGGTGGCCGAACCGGTCAGGACGAGCGTCAGGACGGACAGGGCCGACCACGCCACGAAGTTCGGCAGTCGCAGCCGGTAGTCCCTCCAGCGCACGGCCACGCAGATCAAGGTGAGCAGAGCGATGAAGGCCAGCGGATTCCGATTACCGACAACGCCCTGGATCGGTCCGCCCTGGAAGATATTGCCCTCGACCCAGATGTAGGAGGGGGGGACCTCGCTCCAGTCCTTCATGTAGATGGGGATCAGCGGATGGCGCAGGACGAGTGCCACGTAGAGCTCGAGCAGGAGGCTGAGCACGAGGGTCGTCTCGAGGGCCCGGCTGAGGGCATCGGTGAATTGACGCAGGGACAGTCCGCAGGCCAGAAGCACGCCCGTGGCCGTGGTGGCCAGCATGAGAAGACCGGCCAGAACGGTTTCGCGCGGATAATGGGACCATATGACGCTCGCCATGCACAGGACCGTGTATGCGCTGGCGATCGGGGGCAGCGCCCTCCACGGGACACGGTGTCCCTCGCGCACGAAGACGACGAAGAGCATGACGCCGCTGATCGCGGCGATGACGCCGAATGCCCACCAGCCAACGACATTGCGCAACCCCTGACCCGAGAACGTGACGATGAAGCCCCATGTGCCCAGGGCGGGCATGAGACTGCGACGTGCGCCGACGACGGCGGCTCCGGAATGAGCCTCGGCTGCTGGCACGTGGAAGTCCTCTCGTGTTATCGAATCGCCTGCGCCGCGGGGCGGTGGCCGAGCCCGAGACTCGGCGGCGATCCATATTGCTGCCCGCATCGTAAGCAGATCTCAGGAGTATCGCCGACCAGCACCGTCCCGCGGCGTGGCTCGGGCACGGGACCGCTTCCCGGTTCCGGGACGAGCGGCACGAGAGCATATGCCGCTCGCGGTAACCGCATCACGCCGGGGATTCATGACCTCTGGAGCATTGTCGTATTCGCGATGAGCACACTCTTATCCCCGCCGATTCCGAGGCGCCCCCCGTCAAGCGGACCGGGGTGCCCGGGCAGAATCCGGACTAGCCGGGCCCGCCCGAGCGCCCCGGTTGCGATCAGAACCCGACGCCCTCGCCCATGCGCATATCGCGGGCCGCGGCGAGCTTGGAGTGCATGCCGTAGATCTCGATGAAACCGCGGGAGGAGGACTGGTCGAACGTGTCACCGGTCTCATAGGTCGCCAGGTTGAAGTCGTACAGGCCCGAGTCGGTGCGCCTGCCGTTGACCGTGGCGCGTCCGCCGTGCAGCACCATGCGGATATCGCCCGAGACGTACGTCTGAGTGTCCTCGATGAACGCGTCCATGGAGCGCTTGAGCGGGGAGTACCACTGAGCCTCGTAGACCAGATCGCTCCAGGTCTGCTCCATCTGCCGCTTGTAGCGATGCTGAAGGCGCTCCAGGGTCACCGCCTCCAGCGCCTGGTGAGCCTCGATCAGGGCGACGGCCCCGGGGGCCTCGTAGATCTCCCGGGACTTGATGCCGACCAGCCGGTCCTCGACCAGGTCGATGCGCCCCACGCCCTGTGCGCCCGCTCGGCGGTTCATCTCCTGGATGGCCTCCAGCGGGGTGACCTTCTTCCCGTCGATGGCCACTGGAATACCGCGCTCGAACGTGATGACGACTTCATCGGGCAGTGGCGGGTAGGTGGGGTCATCGGTGTAGACGTAGACGTCCTTGGTGGGGGCGTTCCACAGGTCCTCCAGGAACCCCGTCTCAATGGCGCGGCCCCACACGTTCTGGTCGATGGAGAAGGGGTTGTGCTTGGTGGTCTCGATGGGCAGCTCGTGCCGTTCGGCGTACTCGATGGCGACGTCGCGAGTCAGGGCCAGGTCGCGCACGGGGGAGATGCAATCCATGTCCGGGGCCATAGAGGTGATGGCCACCTCGAAGCGGACCTGATCATTGCCCTTGCCGGTGCAGCCGTGGGCGACGGTCGTGGCCCCGAACTCTCGGGCAGCCTTGACCAGGTGCTTGGCGATGACGGGACGGGACAGGGCCGAGACCAGCGGATACGCGCCCCCGTACAGACCATTGGCCTTGAGCGCGGGCATGCAGTACTCCTCGGCGAACTCCTCGCGCGCGTCCGCCACGTAGGCCTCGACGGCGCCGCAGTCCAGCGCTCGTCGGCGGATGACGTCGAGATCCTCTCCACCCTGACCGACATCGACGGCGACCGTGACAACCTCTCGGCCCGTCTGCTCGCCGATCCAGCCGATGGCCACGGAGGTGTCGAGACCCCCGGAGTAGGCGAGGACAACGCAGTCCTTGTGAACACTCATGTGTCTTCTCTTTTCTGAGTGGTGCTGCCGAAGCAGCGTTCGGGATCAGGAAATGAAAAGCGGTCTCGGGAGGGGCCTGCGCAGTGCCGTCGGTATCCGTCCGGCACCGCTCAGTGCCCGTGTCGGTGTCTGCTCCATGTCCGCTGAATGCCCGCTCAGGGTCTGTCCAGCGCCTGGTCGGTGCCCGTTCCACGTCGGGCGCCGGGCTCCGCCAGGGACAGCAGATGGGCCGCCAGGCCACTGGCGACGCGCTCGGAACGGGTGACGACCAGAACGGTGTCATCGCCCGCGATGCAGCCCAGGACGCCGGGAAGCATGGCGTCATCGACGGCGCCCGCCAGCAGCTGCGCGGCGCCCGCGGGCGTGCGCATGACCACCTGGTTCCCGGCGCACTCGGCGGTCACCAGCAGGTCGGCGCACCAGCGCGTCAGGCGCGAGGTCGTGTACTCGGCCATGGAGCCGCCCCCCGAGGTCGGCGCACCGGGCGCGTCGGAGCGGATCTGGCCGGGAGCGCCCGCCTCGGGAACCGCGTAGAGCTGGACGCCACCGGGTCCGCGCACCTTGGTGGCGCGCAGCTCGACGAGATCGCGCGAGAGCGTGGCCTGGGTGGTGGTCACCCCCCGCTCGGCCAGGGCGCGTCGCAGCTCGGCCTGCGACCGGATGCGCTCCCTGCCCAGGATCTGCACGATGAGACCGTGGCGTGCCGTCTTGGTGGCGGGTGACGACACGCCGATGGCCTCGATCTCATCGCCCGCGGAGCAGGTCCGGGGCCGGCTCATCGCGCTCCCTCGGGGAGCCGTTCCGTCAGGACCTCGTCCAGTGCCGCGGTGAAGGCGTCGGCATCGACGTCCGACAGGATGAGCGGAGGCGCCAGGCGCAGGGTGTCCGGGCGGGGGGCGTTGACGATGAAGCCCCGTCGGGCGAGGCCCTCGACCACCTGGGCGGCGGGCCCGACGGCGTCGATCAGGCCGAGGCCCCGCAGAAGGCCGCGCCCGCGGACCTCGACCACGGCATCCAGCGCCCCCAGGGAGGCGGCCCAGCGGTCGCCGAGCGCGCCCACCCGCTCGAGCAGGCCCTGTTCGCGAATGGTGCGGATGACGGCCAGTGCAGCGGCCGCGGCGACGGGGTTGCCGCCGAAGGTGGTGCCGTGCTGCCCCGGCCCGAGGAGCTCGGCGGCCCGGCCGGTGGCGACCGCCGCACCGATGGGCACGCCCCCGCCGAGCCCCTTGGCCAGCGTCACCACATCCGGCATCACGCCGGGGGCGAGCAGATGGTGGGCCATCCAGGCGCCGGTGCGTCCCATGCCGGTCTGGACCTCGTCGATGATGAGCAGGGCGCCGGCCGCCTCCGTGAGCTCGCGGGCCGCCTCGAGGTAGCCGGCGGGCAGCTCGCGCACGCCCGCCTCGCCCTGGATCGGCTCGACGATGAGCGCCGCGACGTCGGGTCCCAGGGCCGCCCCCAGCGCCTCGACGTCCCCCGCGGGAATGAACTCCACGCCCCCCGGCAGCGGCTCGAAGGGCTCGCGGTAGACGGCCTTGTGCGTCAACGCCAGGGCGCCCATGGTGCGACCGTGGAAGGCGCCCTCCAGGGCCAGGACGCGCGGCCTGGCCGGGCCCCCGTGGCGACGGGCGATCTTGAAGGCGGCCTCGTTGGCCTCGGTGCCGGAGTTGGCGAGGAAGGCCTTGGAGTCGCCAGAACCGGCGGAGGGGAACACGATCCCGCCGAGCTCCTCCGCCAGGCTCACCTGGGCCGGCGAGGTGAAGAAGTTCGAGATGTGACCCAGCGTCGACATCTGGTCCGTCACGGCCTCCACGATCGCGGGGTGGGCGTGCCCCAGGCAGTTCACGGCGATGCCGGCGAGCAGATCGACGTACTCGGCGCCATCGGCGTCCCACACGTGGGCTCCCCTCCCGCGCACGAGAACTCGCGCCGGAGTGCCGAAGGTGTTCATGACGGTGCCCGCGTAGCGCCGCAACCACCCCTCGTTGCCGTCCGCCCGCGAACCGGGCCGTCCGGCGCCTCCAGCTGTTGATGCGGTCATAGCCTCCTGCCTCCGTTCAGTGGTGGGATCGGTGCGGTTCCGGGGTGGATGACGGTGCCGACGCCCTCATCGGTCACGATCTCCAGGAGCATGCTGTGGGCCTGGCGGCCGTCGACGACGTGGGCCTGCCCCACCCCCCCGTGCACCGCTCTCAGGCAGGCCTCCATCTTGGGGATCATCCCGGACTCCAATGACGGCAGGAGCTCCTCCAGCGCATCGGCACTGATGAAGGGGATCAGGGAGTCGCGATCGGGCCAGGAGGAGTAGAGCCCCTCGACATCGGTGAGCATGAGCAGGGTGCGCGCCCCGAGGGCGACGGCGATGGCCGCGGCGGCCGTGTCGGCGTTGATGTTGAGGACGGTGACCGAGTCGGTCACCAGAGGCGCCACCGAGGAGATGACGGGGATGCGCCCCTGGTCGAGCAGGTCGATGATGGGCTGGGGCTGCACGTCGACGACATCGCCCACCAGGCCCACGTCCACGCTCTGGCCATCGACCGTGGCCAGGCGCTGACGGGCGCGCAGCAGCCCCCCGTCCTCCCCGCTGATGCCCACCGCCGCGGTGCCGTCGATGTTGAGCAGGGAGACCAGCTCGCGCTGCACGGAGCCGGTGAGGACCATGCGGACGACGTCCATCACCTCGGGGGTGGTCACCCGCAGGCCGCCGCGGAACTCCGAGCCGATGCCCAGCCGCTCGAGCATCGTGTTGATCTGCGGGCCGCCCCCGTGGACGACGACGGGTCTGACGCCGACCTGGTGCAGGAAGAGGATGTCCTGGGCGAAGGCCCGTTTGAGGTCCTCGTCCACCATGGCGTTGCCGCCGTACTTGATGACCATGGTGGCGCCCTTGTAGGAGCGCAGCCAGGGCACGGCCTCCAGGAGGACGGAGGCCTTGACCTCGGGCGGCAGAGCGGGGCTCGCGTCCGAGCCCGTCGAGTCCACTGAGTCCGTTGAGTCCGTCATGTCGTGTAATCCCCATTGATGGTGACGTATCCGTGAGTCAGGTCGTTGGTCCACACGGTGGCCCGGGCATCGCCTGCGGACAGGTCGATGTCGATGCGGATCTCGCGGGGACTCATGTCCACCAGGTCCGGGTCATCCCCCGGGCCCCCGTGACGGAAGATCGTCGTGCCGTTGATGGCGACATCGACCGCATCGGGGTCGAAGGGGCATACGTCCTCGGGAACGGTGCCGAGCTGCGACAGCACGCGCCCCCAGTTGGGATCCGCCCCTGCCACGGCGCACTTGAGGAGGTTCGAGGCCGATACCGTGCGGGCGGCGGCCTCGGCGGCGGCCTCGGTCGTCGCACCGCTCACCGTGATGGCGATGTCATGGGTGGCGCCCTCCGCGTCGGCCACCAGGCGCCGACCGAGCCGGGCGAGGACCTCGGCGACGGCGGCGTCGAAGGCCTCGGGGGACGGAGTGGTGCCGGAGGCCCCCGAGGCCAGGAGCAGAACGGTGTCATTGGTCGACATGCAGCCGTCGGAGTTGATGCGATTGACCGTGCGGGCCGCGGCCGCCGACAGGGCGCGCTCGGCGGCACTCGCATCCACGACGGCGTCGGTGGTGATGACGCACAGCATGGTGGCCATGCCGGGGGCGAGCATCCCGACGCCCTTGATCATCCCGCCGATCCTCCAGGTCCCGTCGGCGGCGTCCAGTGCGACCTCATCCTCCTTGGAGACCGTGTCGGTGGTCAGGATCGCGGCAGCGGCGTCGTGCCCCGCCTGCTCCGAGGCGGCCAGGGAGCGCGCGGCCGCCTCGGCTCCCTCCAGAAGGGACGCCATGTCGATCAGGACGCCGATCACGCCCGTGGAGCAGACCAGAACATCCCCGGCGCTCGCACCGGACAGCAGGCCGGCGACGTGCTCGGCGGCATCGGCGGCATCGGCGACTCCCCCGGGCCCGGTGCAGGCATTGGCCGAGCCGGCGTTGAGGATGACGGCGCGCGCGGCACCGGGCCGCCCGCGCTCGCCGGTGATGACGCCGCGCGACCAGACGACGGGCGCAGCGGCGAACCGGTTGGTGGTGAACACCCCTGCGGCCACGTCCAGCGGGCCGTCGTTGACGACCAGGGCCAGGTCCGGGCTGCCGGAGGGTTTGAGACCGGCTCGCACGCCGGCGGCGCGGAAGCCCCGGGCCGCGGTGACGCTCATGGGGCGACCCCCTCCGTCATGAGGCCCGTGGTCTCGGGCAGCCCCAGAGCGAGGTTGAGGGACTGCACGGCGGCGCCGGCCGTGCCCTTGCCGAGGTTGTCGATGGCGCACATCATCGTGGCCGTGCCCGCAGCACGGTCGTAGGCGACCTGCACGGCGGCCGAGCCGGAGCCGACGACGGCACCGGTGGTCGGCCAGCTCCCCTTCTCGAGGAGGCGGACGGCCCGCTCCCCCTCGCCGAGGGTGCCGTACCCGACCTGCCAGGCGCTGCGGAGGACCTCGTCGGGATGCTCGCAGTCCAGGACGATATCGGTCACCGGAGCGGTGACGGTGGCCAGGATGCCGCGGCTCATGGGCACCAGCACCGGGGTGAAGGACAGTCGGACGCCATCGGCCCCCGCGAGGCGCAGGTTCTGGATGATCTCGGGAATATGACGGTGGGTGCCCCCCACCGCATAGGGCTGAGCGCAGCCGAGCGCCTCGGCCGCGCTCAGGTGCGGCTTGAGGGACTTGCCCGCGCCGGAGTAGCCGACGGCGAGGACCGCCGTGACCTGGGAGGTCTCGACCAGGCCGGCGGCCACGCCCGGCTGCGCGGCGAGGGTGACGGCCGTGACGTTGCAGCCCGGCACGGCGATGCGATGAGTGGAGGCCAGCTCGCGGCGCTGTGCGACGGCGACGGTCTCATCGGCGTGGAGGAGCTCGGGCATCCCGTAGGTCCACGCCCCGGCGTACGGCGCGCCGTAGAACCGTGCCCAGGCGTCGGCGTCGGTCAGGCGATGATCGGCTCCGCAGTCCACCAGAACGGGCGGCGGACCGCCCCAGGCGTCCGCGGCCACGGCCTCCTCGATGGCCTCGGCGATAGCGCCCGAGGCCCCATGGGGCAGGGCGAGAACGACGACGTCGTGCCCGGCGAGGCGGCCGACGTCCGTGGGCTCCACGAGCCTGTCGGCCAACGCCGGAAGATGGGGATGGTGCTGACCGAGGCGATCCCCCGCGGAGGAGTTCGCCGTGACGGCGCCGATCTCAATGTCCGGGTGGGCCGCGAGAAGGCGGAGGACCTCACCGCCGGCGTACCCGGTCGCACCGGCGACTGCTGCTGTCCACGTCATGCGAGAACGATACGACTCGATGCATAGAAATACGATCCTTGATGGCGTCGCCGAACCGTATCCTTGCTCACATGCCGTTGAGCGCGACCGAGCGCGCCCCGGCGTCCGGCACAGCCCCGATTCGCGCCCGACTCACGGGCGTCATCACGGGAGCGGCCGGCTCGCCAGCCGTCGCCTCACAGGCCGTTGCACAGGGTCGCCGCGATGGAGGCGCCCCACGCCCGTACGGCCTCGAGGTCCAGGAAGTCCCCCTCGGTGGCGCCGCCCATGCGGGCGATAGTGCGCTCGCGCACGTTCAGCGCGCCGGGATCGAAGCGACCGGGGAAGGTGATGTGGTCCTCCGGCTCGATGGACAGCAGAACCGGGCCTACACGGTTGGGATCGGCGATCCTGCCCTTGGGCAGGCCGGACAGCCCCACCGAGAACGCCCACACGTGGTGGTCGCGCAGGGCGCGGCGGAAACGGCGGGTGAAGTCCACGGCCTCATCGGTCCATCGCGTCATGTACACGGCGCTGCCCAGGACGAAGGCGTCGTAGCCCTGGACGTCGACGACGTCCTCCGGACGAGCCTGATCCACCTCGAGCCCGGCGGCGCGCAGTTGCTCGGCGATGACGGCGGCGACCTCATCGGTCGCACCGTGACGGGAAGAAGAAGTGAGAAGGATCTTCATGGTGATCAGTATTGCGGCTTATGCCGCGCACCGTGCGGAAGTCACGACACCATCGCTAAAGATGACGACCGTCACAAGCGGTCTCTCCTCGTCGTCGCGGCCGATGCCCGCGGCTCAGGCGCGCAGCTCGGCGCCGAGACGCCTGGCCGCGCGCTTGACGATGCGTTTGCGCACGCCCGCCAGCTCCTCGGACGTCAGGGTGCGGTCGGCGGCGCGCAAGCGCAGGGAGAAGGCGAGCGACTTCCGGTCCTCGCCCAGCTGAGGCCCGCGGAAGACGTCGAACAGGCGCACCTCCTCGGCGAGCTCGCCCGCAGCCTCGCGAATGACCGCCTCGACAGCCGCGGCCGTCACCGACTCGTCCACGACGAGCGCAATATCCTCCTTGCCCGCGGGGAAGGTCGAGACCGCCCGCACATGGAGCGCCCCGGCGGCCCCGGCGGCCTCCAGCAGAGGCTCCAGGTCGATCTCGAGGGCGCAGGCGCGCTCCGGCAGCCCGAGGACGCGGGCGACGCGCGGATGGAGCTCGCCCGCGTAGGCGACGACCGCCCCCGGCAGGACGGTCCGGCCCTTGCGCGTGCTCGGCAGGCGCACCTCGGCGATGCGCCCGGGGTGCCAGGGAGCGCGGGGCTTCTCGGGGGCGGCCGCCTCGACGGCCACGCCCAGGGTGCGGGCCACGATCCGCACGAGCTCGATGGCATCGGCCCAGTCCCATGCGCGCCGCTCGCCGAGCACACCCGGGCGGACGCGATCGCCGACCAGCACGGCGGCCGCGTGAACCGGCTGAGCCGGGATACCCGCCTCGAGCGCCGAGATCTCCTCCTCCGTGGGACGGCGATCGACGCCCGGGATCGCGGCGGGAACGGTGCCGGCAGGACGGGTGACGGCGCCGATCTCGTAGACGGCGACGTCGTGCAGGCCGCGGGAGACATTGCGGCGGGCGACCTCCACCAGCGAGTCGAGCACGCTGGTGCGCAGGTACGGCGCGTCCTCGGCCAGGGGGTTGGCCAGGCGCACCGCGTCCCGGCGCGGGTCGTCGTCGGGAAGCTCGAGCGCATCGTGCACGTCGCCGATGAAGGGGTAGGACAGCACCTGGGTGAGGCCGGCGTCGGCCAGGGCTCGCACCACGTCGCGGCGGGCGCGCTGGCGCGGCGTCAGCCCCGTTCCGGGCGGCGCCGCGGGCACGACGACGGGAATGCTGTCGTAGCCGTCGAGGCGGGCGATCTCCTCGGCGACGTGGGCGGCGCCGACCAGGTCGGGTCGCCAGGTGGGCGGGGTGACGGCGAGCAGGTCGTGCCCACGGCCGTCGACGCCGTCGGCGCCGTCGCGCCCCGCGGACTCCACGGTGCAGCCGATGGCCTCCAGCAGCTCGCGCACTCGCCGTTCGCCGTAGGCGACGCCGGTGAGGCGCTCGGCGTCGTCCGCGCGGATGACCAGGGCGGACGGCGCGGTGGTCCTATCAACATCGGTGGCGACCGGGTCGGCCGTACCGCCGCCGTACTCCACCAGCAGGTCGACGGCCCGCTGCGCGGCGACGGGGGCGAGCTCGGTGTCCACACCGCGCTCGTTGCGCTTGGACGACTCGGTGGGCAGCTTGTGCCGACGGGCCGAGCGGGCGATGGACACGGGATCGAAGTGGGCGGCCTCGATGAGGACGTCGGTGGTGCGCTCATGGACCTCGGTGTCGGCACCGCCGAAGACGCCGGCCAGCACCAGGGCGCGCGACCCCTCCCCGGCCGGCGAGTCGGAGATCACGAGGTCCTCCGGGTCCAGGGCGCGCGTGACATCGTCGAGGAAGGTGAGGGTCTCCCCCGCCTCGGCGCGACGCACGACGATCGGGGCGCGCAGCTCGGCCAGATCGAAGGCGTGCAGCGGCTGCCCCAGATCGAGCATGACGTAGTTGGTCACGTCCACGGCGAGGCTGATCGGCCGCATGCCCGCGGCCGTCAGCCGGTCGCGCATCCACCGCGGACTCGGCGCCGTCGGATCGACGCCCCGCACGACGCGGGCGACGTAGCGATCGCACCCGGGGCGCCCGTGGATCGGAGAGGGGTCGTCCGGGATGCGGATCTCGAAGCCGCCGTCGCCGGCCAGGGCCACGCCATGGGGGTACAGGGCCGGATCTGCGCCGTCGGCGGGGTCCGTGAAACGGGCTCCGGTGGCGTGCGAGTACTCGCGGGCGATCCCGCGCATGGAGAAGCAGTAGCCCCGATCAGGGGTCACGTTGATCTCCAGGACCTCCTCGCCCAGGCCCAGGAGGGGGATCGCATCGGTCCCGGGGTCGGGCAAATCCTCGTCATCACGATCATCACGGCCATGGACGACGAGCCACTGGTCGAGCACGATGATGCCGTCGTGGTCGGCGCCGAGGCCGAGCTCGCGCTCGGAGCAGATCATGCCGTCCGAGATGTGCCCGTAGGTCTTGCGCGCGGAGATGGCGACGTCGCCCGGCAGCACGGCTCCCGGCAGGCAGACGACGACCGAGTCGCCGACGTCGAAGTTGTGGGCGCCGCACACGATGCCGCGGCTGGGCAGCTCGGAGGGCTCCTTGCCGGTGCCGGGCGGGTCGTTGTGAGCGGGGCCGACGTCGACGCGGCAGTAGTTGATCACCTTGCCGTTGGTCTGCCTCCTGGCCTCGCGCGTGAGCACCTTGCCGACGACGAGAGGACCGGTGACGGGCGGGGGGACGATCCGCTCCTCCTCCAGACCCACCTTGACCAGGTCCGCGGCCAGCCGGGCGGCCGTGGTGCCGGAGGGGACATCGACGTGCTCGCGAAGCCACTCGATGGGAACGTAGGGCATGTCAGATTCCCCTTCCGGTGGTGCCGAACTGCTGGGAGAAGCGG
>ERZ773004.1137-NODE-1137-length-13879-cov-9.611039_pt1 | contig 13879 bp, 16 predicted proteins | sample MGYA00580667_ERZ773004 | MGnify/ENA primary metagenome ERZ773004 (study PRJEB29015, sample SAMEA2737963) | human oral metagenome | biome: human oral; feature: human-associated habitat; material: dental | place: China | collected 2123 ... | reverse complement strand
CGTGCGCGTCTCCGGTCGAAGGCCTCCACGAGCCTGTCGGCGCGCCCCGCGCGGGCGCCGACGCCCGGTTGGTCCGCCTGTCCCCCCCAGGGCGCCCTGGGCGCGCCCCGCCTCCGTAGCTCAATGGATCAAGGGCCTTCTAATCCCGGGGCCGCAGGTTCGAGTCCTGTCGGGGGCACCACGGTGCTCTTATACGAACCCGCACCAGCAGAGGGCCCGCCTGTGGCCGCCTCAAACGAATCACGCTCACCCACTCGGGTGGGCGTTGTTCGTGGTGAGGAGGAGGTTGAGGAGTGCGAGGAGGCCCTGGGAGCCGAGCAGGACGAGAGGTCTGAGGTCCCAGCGGAGGATGCTGTGCGGCGCTTCGTCCCGGGTTTTGTCCTTCGCTTCGGCTCGTCTGCCTGCTCATCGCCGGACCATCCCTGCGCTGCCTGCCGGGCGACGGTCAGCAGCCGTGGGCTGCTCAGCTCGTTGAACGGGAAGGCTAAGGCGGCGGCAGCACTGGTGTGGCTGTGGGTGTCGCGGACCAGGATGGGCGGTGTACTGCCTGTCGGTGCAGCGCTGCCGCTGTCTCCAACTCCGCCCGCTGCTGACGATGACCTGGCGGTCAGGCCAACTGTGGCGAGGGTCTCACCATTGTCTTTCGCCTGCTCGGACATGCCACTCGCACCATCCCCTGGTAGCACAACCCGTCCATCTTCATCGATGAGTGGGTTGACCAGGATGTGGTCGAAGAAGACCTGGTTGAGCTGCTTCTTGAGGTGGTCGGGGGCGGCGGTGTAGAGCCGGGCGGCGTCTTCGAGCAGGTCGAGGGCTTGAGTGAGGTGCTGGCGCACGAGGGTAGCGTCGGCTTGGTAGCCGGTCAGGGCGCGCTCGATGCCTCGGAGTTCTCGGCTGAGTCGGTCTTGCTCGTCTTTGAGGAGGTCCAGGGGGATGGCACCGGCGTAGTGGGCTTGGAGGAGCTGACGGCGCTGGTCCTCGACGTGGGTGCGGCGCACAGTCAGGGAGCGGATGTCATGGGCACTGCTGGCCTCGATCTGTTCCAGCTCCTGGAGCAGGTACTGCTCGACCAGGGCGCGGTCCTGCGGGGACAGGCAGACCGATCGGTAGACATCGGCCACCCGGGCTTCGACCTGCTCAATGAGCACGGCCCGGAAGGCGCAGTCGTGGCTGCGGTGGCGCCGGGCGCAGACGAAGTAGGGGTAGACGGTGCCGGAGCGGTTCTTGGCGTTCTGGACCAGGAGCCGAGCGCCGCACTGGCCGCAGACCACGGCAGAGCGCAGGAAGTGGGTGTGGATGCGCTCCCGCGCACCATTGCGGTGAGAAACGAGGATGTCCTGCACCGTCTGCCAGGTCTCAGCACTAACCAGTGCCTCATGCTGTCCGGGGTACTCCACGCCTTGGAAGGTGACAATGCCCTTGTAGTAGGGGTGACGCAGCAAGGTGTGCAGCCGATTGGCCGTAATGGGCTTGGCAGGCTTGGTGGGCGTGGCAGGGACGGTTAGCCCCAGGCCGCTCAGATGGTCGGCCAGGGTCCGCACCGTCCACTGGCCGGTGGCGTACTCGGTGAAGGCAAAGCGCATGAGCGGCGCTCGCTCGGGGTCGAGCTCGACGGTGCGGATCTCCCGACCCTGCGCATCGCGGCCCCGGGTGTTGCGGTAGCCCAGTGGGGCCTTGCCCAGGGTGCCACCACTACGCGCCTTCTCGCTCATCCCCTTGATGACCTCATTGGCCAGGTTGCGGGAGTAGAACTCGGCGATGCTGGACATGATGCCGTGCAGCAGCATGCCACCTGGCGTCTGGTCGATGTTCTCGCTGGTGGAGATCAGGCGGACACCCGCCTCATCCAGCACCCGATTGATCTCCACGTCATCCGCTCGGTTGCGGGCCAGCCGGTCCAGCTTGTGCACGATGACGTAGTCGATGGGCTCCAGCGGGCTGGTTGACCTGTTCGCCTCATCGCCAGTACCTGAGGCACGACCAGCCTGCGAGGGAGCGGCGCCCTGCCGTCCGGCCGCGCGACCGGACAGACGAGACGCAGCGCCAGCCGTTGCCCCTACACTATTGTTCTCCTGTAGGTAGTCCAGCATCTGCTGCAGGGCCGGCCGGTTGGCGCTACGGGCCGACTCTCCTCGATCCACGAACTCCTTGACGATGAGCGCACCGACACTGGCGGCCTTGCGCTTGTTGGCGGCCCGCTGCGCTGGGATGGAGAAGCCCTCCTCCGTGCCACCCCGCTCGGCCTGCTCCCGGGTCGACACCCGGATGTACGACACCGCTCGCTTGGGCGTCAGGGCCTGGCTCATCGCGGCGAAGGGATCTGAGGCGCCCAGGGGTTCCATGGACGCCGGACCACCGCCCCCGGCTCTGAGCTCGGTGCCACCACGCGAGCTGACGCCACCGGACCACGCTGCGCCATCCGTACTTGCTGCCTTGCTTCCACTCATGACGACCTCCTCTCATGCCTTATTTGATCTATTCGATCATGTTCTGAATCTATTGACGCTCAGTTGGACGGAAGAGTCAAGTCAGGCGGACGCGTGGTCAAGGAAGGCGCCCAGGGATTTGCGTTGACTCTATGGGGGCGCCCATATCCGCCCTGACCTGCACCGATGTGGAGTCGATCCCTGTAGGGGCACCTACTGCGCTCCAGATTTCAGGGGGTTGGTCGAGATTAGTCGTCTCGCGAGTCCTGTCGCCCCCTCCCGCGCCCCTGTCGAGTCTTGGATGGGCGTCGGCCAGCGTCAGCCGCCGACCTCACGCTGCGTGACCACCCCTCCGCGCATTCCCCGGGCCACGGTTCCGACTCGAGTGCCGTGATGCTGCTTGCTGCCGATCCGCGATTGATAACCATATGCGCAAGACCTGCAAGTTTGCACAACATTTGATTTCGAAGTTGAAGAATATGTCTTTGGCCGAGGTTGGCGTGACGTCACAAATTGGAGGAATCGCACAATGGTTGGCGAACTGGTCATGGACCTCGTACCAGGCATGCCCTGCGATAATGGGGCAAAGGTCGCTGATGGTGCCAACTGGTGGCTCGGGGGATCATCAAGGAAGACGACTATCCCTTGAGATAGCGCCAGATTGGGCGCCTACCGCATGTATGGAGTTGCATGGGTCGTTTGAGAAGTGCTAGTCTATGGCCTGGCTTACAACGAGGGTGAGCGCAGCTCGGAGGCCGAGAGCCCCCCAGGCGAGACAAGATCCCAAGATCCCGCAACACCGCAGTGCTTCGACACTGCGCCTAGATCGATCCACTGGCACGAGAGACCGCACCTCATCAGTGCTCACTGACGTATAGGCTCAATAGAGCAAGGCCGATCATTTGAGTCAGGCTAGCTCAGGAAGGAGGAGTCATCATGAACTCCTTCGCCACTCCCACTCTTCCCCTGCTCCCGCCGTCCCGCTTCAAGCGGTGGCTGGCCACTATCTCGGCCGTACTCCTCACCACCCTGGGGTTCACCGCCATCGCCCCGGCCGCTCAGGCTGCGCCGACGAAGGTGACAGCGACGGTGTTCGACACACCCGACGTCCGCTACGTCAACGTCCGTAACGGCGCTGGAACTGAGTACACCAAGATCGGTCAGGTGAACGCCGGAGCCTCCGTCACCCTGGAGTGCTACTCCTATGGCAGCCAGGTCCAGGGCCCCTATGGCGCTACCAACCTCTGGTACAAGCTCAAGGGGTACGACAACGGTTGGGTCAACGACGGCTACATCTACACCGGCAGCGACGAACCGGTGACGGGAAAGTGCGAGGCGGCGGCACCAACGTCGACTGAGCAGCCGTACCCTGTCACGGGACGTACTGCTCATGTCAACCCTGAGGTGCCAATGTGGCGGCAGTTGCTCAACTATTACTACAACAACAAGGACGGAGGGGCAGTCGTCATCGACTGGGCGTTCTTCGGACAGCCCGGCGACCACTTCGTACGATGGCTCTACGACCAGAACATTCCGATCGATTCGAATCCCAGTCTAACCAAAGGGAGCAGTACGTCACGTGGATACGCGGCAACCATCGCGAATGACGGTGACGATATGTTCTACTCTCTGGCCAAGTTTGACGTGTGGCGGACATCAGAGAACTGCTTCGCCATCCATGATACCTACGACTTTGACCCACGGTACCTTCCGCTGATGTTTGATGCCGCAACTGGCGCAGCTCACGTCTATGAGATCTACGCTTCTGGTTGCTACCCACCCGGTAGTGGCAACGTTAGGTAATCTCGACGGCCGTTGTGCCGACCACGCTGGCTGACGAGAGAGGCTTGAGACGAGGGGCGAAAGGACTCATCATTCCTTTCGCCCCTCGTCTCGCTCATCGCCAACGATATCTTCCGTTTAATGGCTCTTCCGGTTCGAGGGTGTGGTCAGGTGCTCAGTCGGTGTCTGAGGCCTCCGGTGTGGATGAGGGATCGGGTGATGTAGTAGGTGGGGTTGCGGAATCCTTGGGCGATGCCTCGTAGGTGCTCGAGCCTGCCGCCCGTGGCCTCGGTGGCACCATGAGCCCCCATCCGCGCTCCCCGTCGTGCCAGATCCCGATGGCCCGCTGGATCGGGGACTACACCGCCTGGTGCCAGCGCTGGAAGACCTTCCTGGCGCACAAGACCACCCTGGACGACGGGCGCGTCGTGGACACCCCACCGACCAAGCCATCAACCCCGGCCAGTAGAACCAAAACCAACAGAAAATGTCCTATAAGCCGACTAGCCGCCAAGCACCATAACCCCGCTCACATTGCAATCCGAGCCATATCGTCTATACTGTTAGATAGATATGAGTCGCCAATTTACTGTCAACGCGATATCGGCTGTTATAACATTTGCTCTCTTTGCTAGTATTGTCCTATTTTTCTATTACAACGACCGTGCGGGGACAATTTTTGCACAGCACCTGCGTAGCGTTTTCGTGCGCCAGGCGCACATTGAATACGACTCTGGTTACACCGTTACGTGGGTAAATGAGCGTGAAGGAACGGTGGTTGGTACGGTGTCGGACAGTCAGGCGCGGCGACGTACGCTCCAATCGCAACCATTTACCGATTGTTCAGATCGATGTGAAAACTGGGCTCCTACGGATGCGAACCAATTAAAGTCCGTACTCTCATCTGTTACCAGTAGCGCCACACCAGACGATGTAAAGCGCACGATTAACACCATCCTGGCTCGGTCGGATACACGATGTGCCGCTCGATTCTCCGAGGGAGGTCGAAGCCGTGAGGTGCTTTGTTTATCGCCAAGCGATGAGAAGTTCGTGTATTCGCTTTTGAAGACTTAGTGATCATTCTGGTTTGAGAAAACATTCGATCCCTTTGCTCCTTCCTCCTCTGCTTTTTCTAACTCCTCAAGCGAATCCCTGATCCTTATCTTGAGTTCGGGCGACAGCGGCATCCGCTCAACCTTGGTGAGGATCGTTTCTGTTGTCTCGCCGCGCTCGTGGAACAGACGTACAACTCGTTTCGCGACTGCATCGATCCCATACCCGGCGGCACTGTCAAGTACCAGTGTGCTCCCGGCTAGTGTCATGATGCCGCGTCGCATGCCGCCAGAACGACCGATCCTTCTGAGACCAGTAGTGGTGGCTGCAGCGCCCTGATTCCCCGTAGAACGGGTGACCAGGAGCAGTACGAGCCTCGACGCGCCGAGTGCGGCGATTTTGGCGGCTACTTGGTCGAGGCTGAAGTGGGAGCTGGGGCGGGTGATGGAAGCAGTGGGGGTGTGCATGAAGCAGATCGTACGCCGCCTCGCGAGTGAATCTGCGACATTGGGCGGTTTTGTTGAAAGAATGATGCACCGACTCCATCTGCCGATGAGATTGGCACTACTCGTGATGTGCCCTTTGGGATGGGTTTCCTCGGCAGCATGCGCAGCCCACGTGATGCGAGCATTACGGCGAGATACTGATCGCGGCCTCCGATGAAGACCCGATATAGTTGTTCCCACGCCTCTCCAGGAAAGTGGATATCGTCGTTTGGCATCTCAAGGGGAGATCCGGCTGTACGAACAGCTTCGAACGTCCGACGGAAAATCCGCCCAAGGTGCGCGACCAGCTCGGAAGTTTGCCAATCAAACGATTGCAGCAACTTGATCGGTTCGCCGGGGTACGGGTGGAGCGTCATTGAGTGGATGTTGTACTCCATCCGCTCTGGCATTTCGAGCTTGTTGTCGACTTTCGTCTTTCGCTTTACTCGTTCAAGTACCTTGCCGAAGCCGTATTGTGCATGCCGTGTTTTGTCGGTTGTCTCACCCCAGGCTTGGACACGGTCGGGATCGAGGTGCCATTCCATCAGGAGAATCTCGATCTCCATCAATAGGCGCGACGAATCGTTGAGTGTTTGCTCGTCATCGCTCAAGATCGCTTCAACACTCCGATACGCCTCTTCTTCGGCGCGGGTGAGCAGGTCCTTCAGTTCTCCGCTCTTCGTCTTCGAGCGTATGGACCGAAGGCCGATCAGTACTTCATCGAAACCGTCGAACCAAAAGGGGATCTGTTGCTCAATAAGGCGTACGCGCTCATTCCGAGTGTCATGCGCCCGTCGCAGACTGTTGACAACGAGGCTGTTCTGATGCTGATTAGACTTCAGCATGTGGCCGTAGCGATCCTCGGATTGGCGGCGCTTGGTCATGCTCGTTGTCTCTCCCCTTCTGGCCCGGCGCAGGAACTGTGGCCCTAGCACGAGACCGGCGTACTGGGCGCTACGTGAGGAAATTCTATGGCGCTGTGTCCGAGACTTTCTAGGTCGAAAGAACCGGCCTGGTCACGGTTCGGCCACGAGCCTCAGGGCGACGGTGCCCCTCCTACCTCCGCTACGTCACCAACTCCTCTGCCTCCACTCCGATGGTCTGGGCGATGCGCTCCAGGCTCTGCAGGGTGAGGTTGCGTTCTCCTCGCTCGACACCACCCATGTAGGTGCGGTGCACGCCCAGGACCTCGGCAAAGGCTTCCTGGCTGAGACCCTGGGACAGACGGTAGGCGCGCAGGTTCGCGCCTACCGTCCTCTGCAGATCTCCTACCGCCACGAGGCCTTAGCCTCACCATCTGCTACTTGAAGGTCTACAGACTCATGAGTAGCATCAAGGGTGACCTGCACGGATACGAGCCCGAGGAGGTGGGAGCCATGGGTGGCTGCTGAAGCGCGACCAGGGCGATCCACTCCTGGCAGCAGCCTGGGTGCAGCGAGAGATCAAGGGAGGCGATGGCAATGCTGTGCGGTGGCGACTGAGATCAACAAGGACGATCCTGGCGGTCGTCAGGCTGCCTTGCGATGCTCAGCGTCGCGGGGCAGTTCGTCGTGGAGGGCCCAGGTGACGGAGAACCCGGCCTTGGGTAGGAGCCAGCCGTCGAGATTGACCGACGAAACCTTCCCGGCGGCAGCGGCTGGTGACCGGGTGAGCTGGGTGGCTCGGCCGCTCGGCAGGTTGTCGGTGATGGCCAGCTCAGCGATCGTCGTGTCGGTGTAGTCGAGGCGGAGTGAGAAGCCGCGCGCTGGTTGCGGGAGCTGGAAGTACAGGCGATGGCCCCACGGCGGTGTCATCGTCCGGAAGACTTGGCGGATGCGGACGGGCTGACCGCTGCAGGCCTGGCGGTCGAGCTCAACGGTGTAGGTCTGCCCCGTGGCGGTGACGGTGCGCTGGATGGACTGAACGCGGCCGTCGACGGTCAGCTCGAGCAGCTCGTAGGCGTCGCGGCTGGTGGCGTCCATGCCGGGGCGCGGCTTCATCAGCCAGGCGGAGGTCGCCGAGACATCCAGTAGGAGCTGGCGGTACTCGTCTCGATCCGATACGCAGGCGAACCGGCGGATGCTGTGGGCTGGGATGGTGGTGTATTCCCGCTCCACGGTTAGGTCAAAGAGAGGAGTACGCACAGTACTCCTCTCTGGTGCACCAGAGAGTCGAGCCCGGACATCGACGTCGTACCAGCGCTCGGCAGCGCGGATGGCTTGGTCGCGGATATCAGCATAGAGCTCCCGGGCGAACTGGTCGTCGCCCAGGCGCAGGGCCATGACGTTGGCGGCGATGTCATCGAGCAGCTCAGGCGTGGCGACGCGTTTGAGGTCGTCCGGGTGGATGGCGAAGCCGTCGATGACGGCATCACGCATAGTAGGAGCTTGTTCCCTGATGATCTGCCGGAACTGAGCGATGGTGGCCTGCTCTTGGTCTCGACGGAAGGTGTACTCAAACAAGGTGGACAGGACACCGGCGCCAAACAGGGTGCCACCGACCTCAGTGAGCGGGAAGCTGTGCAGCCAGCTCCAGGTGCCGAGGTCGAGGTGATTAAGCCAGGCGGCGAGCATCATCAGGAGGATACCGGCCAAGGTGAGGGAGACCGCCAGCAGGGCCGCTTTGACGCGGCGGAGGCGATGCAGTGGTGATGGTCCGGTGTTGGCTGCCATTCATTGTTTAGTATAGCAAATCGAGGCAATGGCGGCTATGGCGAAGGGGTATGGACTTTACTGCTTGCGCTTGACTGGATTAGGTGAATTGTCGTCATAAAAGCACGCGATCAAAGATCTCGATCTGAAGTGGGATGAGAAGTTCACCGAATTCAAGGCTGGTCAGACGAGCTTGGCGGCCAACCAGGACGCACTCGCCGCCGACTTCGCGGTGCTGCGCCGGGATATCTTCCACGAGGCGGGCTCGCGAGAGACGGCAGACAATGCCTTCTTCACCACCCAATCCGACAACTACAAGGACCTGGACCGACGGCTTCGCATGGTGGAAGCGAAGTTCCCTGACCTGGCGCAGTCTATCGCCGCGTAGGTTGCCGCAGCAGACTCATATTCCCTGCCCGGCTCCTGCTACCCGTGCCAGCACGTGCACGTCATGGCGGTGTCCGCCGCTCAGGTAGCGGCTGCGGAGGATGCCCTCCTCGGTGAAGCCGAGCTGGGTGAAGAGGCGATGTGAGGCGAGGTTGCCGGCCAGGATCCAGGCTTCGAGGCGGATCAGGCCGAGGTACCCCTGGGCCCACTCGATGATGGCGCTCGTCCCGGCCCGGCCGTAGCCCTGGCCACGATCCTCGGGGCGCCAGATGCAGATGCCGATCTGCCCGACTCGGCTGCGCCACTCGAAGCTGTGAACAGACGCCTCACCTACCAAGCGGTCTCCGACGGCGATGACGAAGGTGTAGGCAGTGGCTGGCCCAGGGCCAGCGGTGTCGGTGATCTTGCGCTGCAGCGCGGCGCTACTGCGGGGCCGCCAATATGGGGCACCATACTGAGCCAGCTCTTGCCAGTCAGCGCAGGCCTCGAGGATGAGCGGGATGTGCTCCGGCGCCAGTGCCTGCAGCGTGATGGTGGGAGTGACGGTGGCGGACATGGTGGATCACCCTCCTGCCCGGCCGACGTCATGGGCCTGATGGCATACACCCCGCCGGACAGCTGGGGGAGTGGCTCCTGACGCCAGAGATCCGCAGCCTGTCGCGGGTCGGCGCCGGCTCAGCGGACGATGCTACTCATAAGTCTGTAGACCTTCAAGTAGCGCATGGTGAGGCTATGGCCTTGTGGCGGTAGGAGATCTGCAGAGGACGGTAGGCGCGAACCTGCGCGCCTACCGTCTGTCTCAGGGTCTCAGCCAGGAAGCCTTCGCCGAGGTACTGGGTGTGCACCGTACCTACATGGGTGGTGTTGAGCGAGGAGAACGCAACCTGACTCTGCAGAGCCTTGAGTGCATTGCCCAGACCATCGGGGTGGAGGCAGAGGAGTTGGTGAGGAAAGCGCGGACGGGCAGCTCAACGAGGTAATCGCTGAGTCGCCCGTCACGCATGAGAGGCCAAGATATTACCCTTGACCTATCCGTTTGAAGGAGTCTATAAGGCTCACACCTCGTCAGTCACCGTACGAACTGAGCTCGGGTCGTTCGACGCACAGCGCTCATTTGTACAGACTCGCTTCTGCATCAGAGGGTACTCCGCATCAGTGATGGCCTTCACCGTCGATCGCACCCGTACGATCCTCACCCGGCTCCCGCACGTCCTGCACGGCTCGATGCTGTTCGTATCTTGATTATCCATATGGGTCTCCTTAAGGATCAGCGTGCCCGCATTTCGGGTACCATTAGGCAAGAATATAGCGGGCTCTTCGTAGTTGAGGGTGTAGTCGGGGGTGTCGGCGTGGCGCTGGCGGGATGGGGTCGGGGCCTTCCGATGATGGGAGTTGTCACGCTGCCCATCTGGAAGACCCCGACATGGACCACGCTACCCTCGACAGTCCTGATCTGACCGTCTTCTGCGGTCTTGACGAGCTCGGCCTTGAGGCGGTGGGACAGCGGGTGGAGGCCGGGCGGGCGCTGATCGCCTGCCGGATAGTCGATGACGATGATTGGTGCCATCGCTGCGGCTGCCAGGGGCGCCCCCGGGACACCGTGACGCGGTGCCTGGCCCACGAGCCGCTGGGATGGAGGCCCACCGCCTTGGTGGTCACCGTGCGCCGCTACCGGTGCCAGGGGTGCGGCCATGTGTGGCGCCAGGACATGAGCGCCGCGGCCCGCCCCCGCGCGAGGCTGTCGCGGCGCGCGCTGCGCTGGGGCCTGGAGGGCCTGGTCGTGGCGCACCTGTCCATGAGCCGTATCGCCCAGGCCCTGGGGGTGTCATGGGCCACCGCCAACGCCGCTGTCCTGGCCGAGGGGCGCCGCGCCCTGATCGACGACCCATCCCGCTTCGAGGGCGTGTCCGTGATCGGCGTCGACGAGCACGTCTGGCGCCACACCCGGCGCGGCGACAAATTGTCAAGCCCCGGGTTTTGTGGAGGGTTGTTTATCTGGTTCCGGCTAGCGCGGGTTGGCGCTGTCCGGGGTCTGGTGGCGCTGCCTCGGCGAGTCCGGCGCCGGCGTCGGTGTCGGTGGTGGGGGCCTGGAGGGCCCAGGCGGCCTCGTGCTCAACGGGCGTCTCCATGGAGATCGCCGAGTGGGGCCGGGCCGTGTTGTACCAGTGCGCCCACCGCGCGGTGGCGATCTCGACGTCCTGAAGGTCCCTGAACAGCCCATGGGGCCTGACCAGCTCGGCCTTGTACAGGGAGTTCAGGGCCTCGGCCATGGCGTTGTCGTAGGAGTCCCCCTTGGACCCCACCGAGGCCACCGCCTCGCAGTCGTCCAGCGCGGCCCCGTAGCGCACGGCGCGGTACTGCACACCCCGGTCGGAGTGATGGATGAGCCCACTCAGATCCATACCATCACGTTTGCGCTGGTAGACGGCCATCTCCAGGGCGTCGAGCGCCAGATCGGTCTTGAGACTGTCACTGGTCTGCCAGCCCACGATCCGCCGCGAGAAGACGTCCATCACGAACGCCGTGTACACCCACCCCTCCAGGGTGCGCACATAGGTGATATCCGCGACCCACAGGCGGTTCGGAGCGCTGGCCTCGAAACGGCGCTCCACGAGATCGGCGGGGTACTCCTGGCGGGGCGCCGAGATCGTGGTGTTGGGCTTCCTGGCGCGGCGCGCGCCCTGGATGCCCAGGATCCTCATCACCCGCTCGGTGGTGCACCGGGCGATATGCCCCAGACCGTGCTCGGCAGCTCGCTCGGGACGGTTGAGCATGACGTGGATCTTGCGGGCCCCGAAGACCCCGTGATTGGCCTCGTGGACCCTGGTGATCTCGGCCTTGAGGGCCTCGTCCCGCTGAGCCCTGGCACTGGGCGGCCGGCTTCTGGCGGCGTAGAAGGTGGACGGGGCGATCCTGGCGGCCCGAGTCGCTCAGGACCCGGCAGATCGGCCCGGGCCCCGAGCCCCTTGTTGTCCTCGATGAATCCCACGAGGTCTGCTACCGGCGGCCCGGGCTCCGCCTGGGCGAAATACGCGCTCGCCTTGCGCAGGATCTCGTTCGCCCGCCTCAGCTCGCGCACCTCGCGCTCCAGGTCCTTGATGCGCTGGGCATCGGCCGTGGTGGTCCCAGGCCGCTGCCCAGCATCGACCTGAGCGGTCCGCCACCCACGTGCGCAGGGCCTCGGGATGGACGCCCAGCTCATCGGCGACCCTCTTGATCGCGCCCCTGGCGCGCTCAGGATCCGCCAGAGCCTCCCGAGCCAGCCTCGTGGCACGATCACGAAGCTCGATCGGATACTTCCTCTGCCCCATGACAGTGATTCCTTTCCCCCTTGCATCACTGCCTCCATTAAACCCGGGGCGCAACAGACGCAGGAGGAATGAGTCCCGGTGACGTCCATGAGGGCCCAGCGTGCGAGCCGGAGGGGCCCGGCCCGACGACCAACCGGGCGACGAACCGCCCGACCTGTCGCGACGACAACCAGGTGGACATCGTCGCCGGTCAACCGGCACTGACGAGCCTTCGCGGGAGGTGACTGACTGCGCCCTGGCCGCTGTCCTCGCCAGAGCGCGGGCGGCGACCGTGAGCCGTCGAAGGCGATGGCGACAGATCGCTATCTACCTACCCCTCCCAGGGGGATACAGAGAAAGGAGTCGTACCCATGACCACAGCAACCATGAAGCGGATCGGGGCGCAGCAGCTGGCCGCCCTGGCCGAGCAGCTCGACACCGTCGACCGGCACCTGCTCGAGCTTATCGATGTCCATCATTACGCCACCACGCGGCAACTAGCTGGACTGGTCAATCTGGGCCATGCCTACGCCAGCGCTCGCTCGGCGCTGCGCCAGACCGCTCGGCGCCTGAGCCGACACCGCAGCCTCGGACTGGTCGACCACCTGGCCAGACGCATCGGCGGTGTGCGAGCCGGCTCCTCCGGCTTCGTCTGGCACCTGACCGAACCGGGGCACCGCCTGCTTCACCCCGACAGCGGCCGGCGACGTCACAGCGAACCATCCCTCACCTTCCTCAACCACACGGTGGCCATAACCGAAGCACGACTGGTCATCCAGCAGACCCTCGAGCAGACCGGAGACGAGCTGCTCCTGCTGCACACCGAACCAGCCTGCTGGCGCAGCTGGCTCGGGCCCGGCGGCGGAACGCGCTGGCTCAAGCCTAACCTGGAGATCATCTCCCGGATGGCGGATGGCCAGGAGGACCACTGGCTCATCGAGGTCGACCTCGACACCGAGAACCCTGCCCGGCTCCTAGCCACCTGCCATCGTTACCACAACCACCTACGCAGCGGCACCGAGCAAGCCAGGCTCGGCTACTACCCACAAGTGCTCTGGCTATGCAACCAGCCCACACGTGCCAACTGGCTACGCGAGCACATCGCTGCCGACGCAGGGCTTCTTGACGAGTTGTTCATCGTGGCGGGGAGCAAGGAGGAGCTACAAGAGGTGGTGCGGGGAGAGGGATGAGGTGGGGATCTCCCCTCCCTCATCCTGCCGCCACGTGCTTGCGCACCGTGCCGCGATCGAAGCCGAGCTCCACACCAATGTCGATAAGGGAGACGCCTTGAGCCAAGAGCTCCAGGGCTTGCGCGCGATGCTCTGCTGTAAAACGGTGCGGACCTCGTCGTGGCGGCGTGGGCCGCTGACGCCAGAGCCGCCGCACCGTGCCAGGATGAACACCGAAGCGAGCAGCCACCTCCGACGCTGCCTGCCCACTTCCCGCAAGCGCCTGGATCGCCTCACGCGTCGCTGGTGACAGCGGACGAAGCTCCGGATGGCGAATACGGCCGACCTCCCGCGCAGGCAGCTGGCAGCCAGCGCCATCATCGTCGATCACCTCGTCGTCACCAGCAACTGACCCGCTTGCTGTGCCAGAAGCGGGAGCGGTAACCTCCTCCCTACCCGCCTGGTCGCCGAGATGCATCCTGAGCCACCGCAGCAAGCCACCCCAGTTGTTCGTGTCAAGGGTGCCCAGGCGCGCCTCCGCGTTCCCGCTTAGGTGAAGCGGGGCAGTTCCCGTTACGCTTGACCCGGTGCCCCCGTGGGGCGCCACGCCTCCGTAGCTCAATGGATAGAGCAAGGGCCTTCTAATCCCGAGGTTGC
>ERZ773004.1136-NODE-1136-length-13883-cov-5.730836_pt1 | contig 13883 bp, 16 predicted proteins | sample MGYA00580667_ERZ773004 | MGnify/ENA primary metagenome ERZ773004 (study PRJEB29015, sample SAMEA2737963) | human oral metagenome | biome: human oral; feature: human-associated habitat; material: dental | place: China | collected 2123 ... | reverse complement strand
CGGCGGTAGCGTTTGCCGATGTTGCCGTTGTCGTCCCACATCACTCGGCCGGGGTTGGCTTTGGCGAGCTGAGCGTAGACTTTGCGAGCTTTTTCCACCAATTCTGGCTTGTTTTTCAGCAGTGGTGAAACGGCAAATTTGACTGGCGCCAAATGCTCTGGCAACGCCAAATACACCCGCTTTTCACCATTTTGCTCGTCCTCGCGGTAGCTACTGGTCAGCACCGCCATCAGCGCCCGCTCAACGCCGAAGCTCGGTTCGATGACGTGCGGCACAAATTTCGTGTTCGTTCCCTTAATGGTATATTCCATACTCTTACCACTGGCGCGCTGGATGTTCATCAAGTCAAAATCGGTGCGGTAGGCGATGCCCATTAGCTCCTCGCGGCCAATCGGATAATCGTACTCAATGTCAATCGTCTTTTTGCTGTAGTGCGCCCGATCCTCCGCTGGCACGTCCAGCTCGTGGATATGCTCTGGTTTCAAGCCCAATTCTGCCAAAAACGCATGTGTCGCCGTCAGCAATTCATTAAACGCCTCTTGCCAATGCTCAGGATCGACAAAATACTCAATCTCCATCTGCTCGAACTCGCGAGAACGGAAGACAAAATCGCGCGGCGCAATTTCATTACGAAACGCCTTGCCCTGCTGAGCGATACCAAATGGCAAATTAGGATAGAAACTATCGACGATGTTTTTGAAATTGGTAAAGATGCCTTGAGCGGTTTCCGGACGAAGATAAGAGATACTATCCTCACTTTCGGTCGCACCAACGTGCGTTTTGAACATCATATTGAAGGTGCGCGATTTGCTTAGCGGATTACCATCCGGGCTTTTGATGCCTTGTTCGGCAATCGCCGCATCCATCTGCTCCATGGTCATACCGTCTACATCAACACCATTATCTTTGAGGATATGATCGGTGCGGTAGCGGCGGTGATTAACTGTATCTTCACATAGCGGATCGACGAAGGTATCCACATGCCCACTCGCCTTCCACACCTTCTGATTCATCAAAATTGCTGCATCGACGCCGTACATGTCGTCACGCTCGTCGACGAATCTGCGCCACCACAGGTTCATAATATTGCGTTTGAGCGCCACGCCCAGCGGGCCATAATCCCACGTGCCACTCAGGCCGCCGTACACGTCCGACCCCTGATATATAAAGCCGCGGCGCTTGCACAGGCTAATAATTGCTTCCATTGTTACGTTGCTCGTTGCGCTACTCACACGCGTCCTTTCTCCGCGTTGGCAACGCGGTAGCTTCATGATTGGTTCTTTGGTATTATTATAGCATTTCTTAAGTAGAGTATGTCTTATGGCTATACGCAGCATTAATGCCTCCATCTCAATAACCTCACGCTCTACCCCAAGCAATTCACCGAACAAGAAAATATATGGAGGCCAGCGATCAAACAGACGGAAGAGCTCTGCTGTATGTTCTGGCCGGAACATTTTCGGTGCGGTGAGTTGCTAGGGGGTGGCAGAGAGGATCTTGCAATCCAAGCTATAGCATTACACCCCAGCATGCTGCCGTGCCACCAGCCAGCATTCGGGCAGAATGGTCAGCACGCCACCGACCTGTGCTACTACTGTGGGTGGGCGCGTGGCGAGCAGGCGGAGCAGCTTGATGTGCGCTGCGGTGATGTCGCCTTGGTCGCTGAGGCGCAGGCCACGCTCCGACCCGTCATACATATACCGCCGCTCGGGCTGGAGGGGTTGGCCTACGACGTCGCGCAGCAGGTTAAGCTCGTAGCCCTGCAGCGCCGCATAATGGATAGCTAGCCAGGCTTGAGTAAGCATGACGGGCACACTAGTCTGATTGAGCCCCTCATATACCAAGCGCAGTACCTCATACCACGCTGGCTCGTCTAGCATGCGGCTGGCCTGCGCCACCAGCTGGATGGCGGCATAGCCAGCTTGTAGGCGATCATAATCGGCCACGATTGTCTGATAATACTTCGTCAGGCGGGCCTGTGTTAGCACGCCCAGCTCACTGCGCCCCTGGCGGATGACGACATCGCTGATCGCAAAGAGCTCAACCGCCCCAGCTAGCCGACTCTTTTCGCGCCGGACACCCTTGGCAATTACCGCCCGCTGCCCCTCTGGCGTGAGCAATTGCAGCACGCGGTCGGCCTCGCCATAGTTGGTGCGGCGCAGGACGATTGCTGTGGTGCGCTGCATACTCATGCCGCTACCTCGCTTGGGATGTACCTGTGTAGTACGTTCGTCACATCGCTCGGGTGCATCGTTGTTTTGTCCAGCAAGGCCACCACACCGTAGGGCGCAAGATCGGCTAGCGTCATGTCGCTCGCATTATTACTACAGATGATGATGGGGATGCGCGCTGTATCGCTATACGATTGCAGCTCATGAAGCAGCACCAAGCCATTACCCCCGGGCATGAACATATCGAGAATGATCACTGCTGGGAGTGCCTCGTCGAGCGCTGCTATGCCAGCCAGCACATCAGCCGCATAGACAGGCACCATACCAGCCCGCCGCACTGCCGCAAGCTGCAGCTCAGCAAACCATTGGTCATCGTCGATGACCAACACCCGCGGCGGCGATTGCGTCATAATAACCTCTGTTGATACACCGCCTGGAGATCGATGTAGAAGGTCGCGCCATCGCGGTGCCGAACTGCTCCAATTTGCGCCTCCATCGCGCTGGCAAATTGCCCCGCAATGTAGAGCCCTAGGCCACTGCTGCCTGGCCGGCTGTGTAATGGCTGTGCGCTGACGCCAAGGCGTTGCTCCAATTGCTGCCAGAGCGATGGCGGAATGGCTGGGCCATAGTCGCGCACCGCTAGGCGGATTACCTGGCCGCCAGCTCGCCGGGAGAGTCGCACCACCACGGGCGCATCGCCCTCGCCACTGTAGTGGAGTGCGTTGTCGGCGAAGTTGCACAGGACGCGCCGCAGGAGGTCGCGGTTGCCGAGACCTACCACTGCCCGCCGCGGCACGCGTACCGTCAGGCGACGCCCCTTGGCTGCGTAGAGTGGCTGGAGCTCGGCCACGACGTCGCGCGCCACCAACGCCAGATTGAGCGGCTCGATGCCAAATAACTCCTCGTGGAGACGAGTGGATTGCGTCAGGTCGGTGGTGAGGCGCAAGGCCCGCTCGCTGGTTAGTGCCATCCGCCGGGCTAGCTCGGCCACCTCGACGGGCGACAACCCCCCAGCCTCTAAGCTCAGCGCCAATTGCCGTAGCAGCGCCAGTGGCGACTTGAGGTCGTGTGCCGCCGCAACAAAGAGCGACGCCTCCCCCCAGGAAGCGCCGCTCATCATAACCGCATTCCCCTCCGTGCTCATACCAGCTGCATTGTAGCACAGATCGTCGCAATGTTCTATATTTATTCGTTAAATTTAATGGTTTTTATCAGGGCTTCGTAGTCGTTATTAAATACGTCGGCATCCGTCCGCACCGTGAGCGTCCGGTCGCGCATCTTGATCACCACCGCGGTACCACGGATATCCTTGCTAAAGTTCCCTTCTAGGCGCGTGCCTGTCAGGCCTTTGTCATTGCTCCAGGCGCTCGATTTCAGCTCACCTTTTTTGATCTGGTTATCGTAGTCGTTCACTGCTTTGTCGTAGATCTTCTGCTCAATGCTAATCCGAATGGCAATCTTCTGCGTGTCTGTCACTGGTGGCACGACGCGGGGGTTGAGATACGCCTCATATGTCTTGCCACCACCCTCACTCACATCAGTGGCTTGGTAAGCACTCCAGGTCTTGGGATAATCAAAGGTCAGGCGGCCATAGTCATCTGGCCCAACGAATTGCAGCATCGGCTGCTTTTCGCGCTCGGCAAATTTCTTCTCATCTTCGTCTGCTTGCGTCTTCTTGGCCTCAGCTTGCGCTGCGGTAATCTTGCTATCGAGGTTGCTCTTGGCCTCGGTATAGTTAGTGTAGGCCCAGGCCGAAAACCCACCAAAGAGCACCACCAGCAAGGCCAGCCCGATAATGGCAAAGGTGCTGCCACTAAGAAAACTTCGTCGTTTGTAAGATTGCTTCGTCATATCTCTATTATACTTATGCCTGGGGCGATAGACAAGAGCGGGATGAGGATTTGCCATTACTAGTACTATGTGCTATTCATAAATATATGAAACGACGCTACCTCCCGACAACACCACGCAGTATTAGTCTCACCATTATCGCCGTACTCCTCTTGGGCATACTTGGCTATGGGGTATATCGCTGGCGAGCGACGCGGATCGACTTTACCTACTTCGAGCCATCTTCCTTGCCAGCCAATGCAACGCTTGCCCAGCGGCGTCTTATCAAGGACGAGCGCAATAACGGTACATTTGTTCGCACAAAGCAGAGCTTCCGGGCAAAAGATGGCTGGTACTATACCATCACGCAGTGGTCAGGCCAGCACGCATCGGCGGGTGGCGGTCTCACGAAGGACCCGCGCGTCGCCTCTTGCAACTGGGTCGAGACTCCCCATAAGCAAACCTACCGCCTGTGCTATCGCCATGCTGAAGATATGATGACTACGTATGTTGAGCTCAATCGAGGCACCACTTACCTCGAGCTCTCCTTCTCTCATCGCGTTGAGCAAGCGGCTATTACCACGATGATCGACTCACTCAAACCAGCCAGCACCCTGTGGCTGCCTGTGAGGCATGCATCAAGCGAGGATTAGCAGCGCTTTTAATCGCGCTCTGCTCGCACTTGATACAGCTTATGCGCGCCTTGCTCGCGCACTGGTGCCCAGCCAGGCACGGCAAAGGCATAGGAGATGAACCATAAGTCTGTGCCCAGACGGGTGGCTTGCTGCTGCACATGGGCAGCCATCCGAGCGATGTCGCGCGAGTCGCCAAAGGTATAGACCACTGTGGTGCCGGGTGGAAAGTTCGTGCGGTAGAGGTTACCACACACCACCATCGCTTTGGTATCACCACGTAAACGCCAGTGCGAGAGCAGGACAAGGAGTGGGTTGAGCTCCACGCCAAAGGCTCGAGCCCCTTGCTGGCGAGCAATCTTTAAGACGATGCCATCGCCTGAGCCCATATCCACCAAGCAGTCCTCCGGTCCGAGGCGATAGAGCTGAGTCAGCGCCCGCTGCACATCTCGGCGATGCGACGGTACATAGGGTGCCCCCGTTAGCGCTGTCACGCAAAATAGCAGGATAATGACCAGGAGTGCCCACCACATCATGAGGTGGCTGTGTCCTCTGTGATAATAGTTACCTTATTTTTGATCTCTCTCAAGCGCTGGTCGATCTGCTCGGCAACGCGTGCGGCCTGTTGGTAGCGCTCTACCGCTGCCTCGAGCTCAAACTCATCACTGTCAAACCACGCCAAGATTTCTTCCAACTGCTCCATTTGCTCACGCAGTGAACGGTTATCTGCATCGCTCTGCTGGTCAGGCTGCTGGGGTGCTGATGGGCTTGCTGGTGTATTATTGGTGGGCTGGCTATAATCCGGCGTGATTCCCTCTGCTGCAAGGGCCATTGCCAGTTGGTCGTCATCACTCAGTGTGGTACGCTTGGCCCGAGTGCTGGGTGTGGTGGATTTCGCTTGTTTCGTTGGTTGTTTTGCGTTCGACATGGGTTACCTCCGCTGTTATCATATCGCTATATCGCTCGATGGTGATTGTCTGGCCGACGGCGGCCTGGCCGCGCACGAGGGCATAGCCACGCGCTAGGGTTGCTGCAGGGTTATACAGCCGGAGCCGGGCCTGCAGCGCTGCGCATTGCTGTTCAAGCACTTGCTGCCGCCTGGCTAGCTTCACTCGAGCCTCAGCCAGCTGATGCTGCACCGCTAGCTGCTCATCATCTGCTGTGGCAATAATCGTTCGCTTCATTGTCTGCAGCTGCTCGGCCAGCCGCGCTTGCACTGCCATGGCATCGGGCGTGATGAGCTGAGCCGCGTTGGTCGGCGTGACAGCCCGGACGTCGGCAGCGAGATCGGCTAATGTCTCATCGGTGTCGTGCCCTACCCCGACCACCGTTGGTACGCGGCTTGCAGCGATTGCTCGCACCAGCGCTTCGTCGTTAAAGACTTGTAAATCATCGGCACTGCCACCACCACGCACAATCGCCAGCACCTGTGGCACCACTGCCTGGCGGTTGCAGCGCTCAATGGCGCGGATGATCCGGTCGGCTGCACCAGCACCCTGCACCGGCACCGCATAGACATCGACCTGCATGCCACCCCAGCGCTGGCCAATGATCGTCATAAAGTCGGCATAGCCTGCTGCCTGGGGGCTACTCACCACGGCAATGTGCTCAGGCCACTCGGGTACTGGCCGCTTGCGTTCTGGAGCAAAGAGTCCTTCTGCACTCAGGCGCTGGCGCAGCAGCTCGAAGTTTTTCTTAATGCTCCCCTGCCCGACTGGTCGCACCTGCTGCACGGTCAGGCTGAATTTGCCGCGCGCCGTGATCTTCGGCACAGCTTGCACTGCTACCTGCATGCCATCTTCTAGCGCCACCCGGAGCTGCCACACCATCATAAAGCAGCTCACGCTGCCTGTCTCGTCCTTGAGGTCAAAAAAGACAAACTTCCCCTGGCGCACTGCCATACTAGCCACCTCGCCCTCGACCGTTAGTACCGGAAATGCTCCCTCCAGCACCTGGCTCGCACAGGCGAGGAAGTCGCTAACGCTCAGTGGTGGGAGGTTTGTCGCGTCCATAGCGCATGATGGTTAGTTGATAAAATGCATAGCCAAACACCAGTGTAGTCACGATGGCAATCACGCGGTAGAGCATCGTCCCAGCGATGGCTTGGCCCTGGCTCACACCTGAAAGCGCCAAGATCCCCACCATGACCGCCTCATACGCACCAGCTCCACCAGGAGTAGCAACAACCACCGCCATGGTCGTGGCCACGCCATAGGCGATGAGAATTGATGCAGGGTTAACCGATACCCCCAGCGATTGGAAGGTCATCCAGAAGGGCAAGATCTCCATAATCGTAAAGATAATACTCCAGACAAAGGGTTGCCATAGCAGCTTCTTGTCGCGCCGTAGCTCGAGGAAGTCGGTGTGGAGGTCGTCGCAGTAGCGCCGCACCGCAGCTTCGTCCATCACTGGCTTTGTGCGCCGCAGGATACGCCGCGCGAAGCTGTTGATCGTCAGCGTGACCTGATGCGCCGCCTTGTGGAGCCGCCGCTGGCTCGTCAGTAAGTATACTCCTAGTAGCGTGATCATCGTCAAGCAAAATACCAGTCCCCCACTCATTAGGATGATCCAGCGGTTCACGCCGCTATCGATCGTCACTATTACCACCGCCACTGCAAGGAACAGCACCACTGCCACAAAGCCCATGACATAGCGCACCATTTGGGCCATTGTCGCACGCCCTGTCGAGACACCGTATTTGCGTAAGCGCCAGTTGGCGTATGATATACCGCTCAGGCCACCACTGGGAAAAGCGTGGTTGACGAAGTTTAGCTCCAGCGACAAGCGCATCAAGGCAAAGGGGCTCACATCGCGCACGAAGCCCTTTTGCCGCAGATATGAGAAGATCATCTCACCCGCTGCTAAATACCCCAACGCCGCCACCGGAAAGACGGCAATCAAGACCCATATATTGACCTGCTGCAGCAAGTGCCACGCCTGGAGAAGCTCGTGCCGTGACAAGAATAGAATCAAGGCAATCAGCACAAACGTCATAATACTCAGCCAGGTGCGGAAGGACAGCTGTTTTATTTTTTTGATATATTTCTGCATAGCTACGGTATATTATACCACGAGGTTAACTGCAGCTACTCAAGCAGACTCGCCGGGCACGCAATCGTCGCCTCATAAGCCGTCCACTCGTCGTACTCGGTGTCGTACAACCAGTCTTTCGTCGCTTCATAGAATTCTCTGTCGGTACCGAATGGATCATCGACCGTTGGAACATGCTGGTATTTGGCAAGCTTCGCTTCAACAAACGCTGTTATCTCGACAAAGTCAAGCTGGGGCATAACCAGTGGTGTAACTGGGTCGCCATCAAAATACTCTGCGCCAGCAGGGTCATCCAAGAATGACTGGGAACACACGGTGAGAATATAGCGTCCTGGCTCGGTCGTGCCAACACCGACATCCTGATTAGGGGAGACGTCCATCTTCTCACGGACTGACTTATCGCGCGGTGCGATACAGACACCAACCTCAATCGCCCACGGGCAGCGTGCATCACCAAATGACAGGTAGGGGCTTTTCGGGTTGTCAGGTTGATGTACCCATGTTAAGCCGATCTTCCATTTCTTACCGACGAAACGCGACGAGTCCCAGGTGAGAAGGCGGGCTATTGTATAATATGACGTCATAGGCGTATGATATGCCTCCTGGTCGCTCCTGTCAATGCTCGGCCTGGCTGCCTATTTCCTCCATTCTACCCGCTTTTGCGCTATACTAGGCATATGTATATTGCAATTCTTGGCCGGCAGCCGGCCCTTGGGGTGGCGGAGCTAGAGTGTTTGTATGGCGGGGCGGCGGTGCGCTGGTTTGGAGCGCAGGCCGCTACTATTACCTCTGATACTTTCGCCTTTGAGCGCCTGGGTGGCAGCCAAAAGGCGGGCCGGGTGGTGTTAGAGCTGCGCGGTAACTGGCTGGCGGTGAGCCGGCAGATCGTCCGCCACTATAGCGCGCAGTGGCAGGGCGCGCCGCACAAGATCACGCTTGGCATCAGTGCTTATGGCTTCTCTGCCACCGCCCGCGAGGTGCAAAAGACTGGCCTTATTCTTAAGACAAAATTGCGCGCAACTGGCACGAGCCTGCGCCTCATCCCCAACGCCGCTCCAGCGCTCAACACCGCCACCAGCCATCACAACAAGCTTGGTCGCTCACTGCATCATATCGAGCTGCTGGTGGTGCGAGCCCAGGATGGGCGCGTCATTGTGGCGGAGAGTGTTGGCGCGCAAAACATTTCTGCCCTGGCCGCACGCGACCAAGCTCGCCCGCGCACCGATGCCTTCGTCGGTATGCTGCCGCCCAAGCTCGCCCGCATGATGGTCAATATGGCTGGGCCACTGATGCAATCCTCTCCCGCCACCAAGCAGCCAGCGCCGCGCCCCATGCTGCTTGATCCCTTCTGCGGCACTGGCACTGTCTTGCAAGAGGCGCTCCTCCTAGGCTACGATGTGTGCGGCAGCGACCTAAACCCTAAGATGGTCAGCTACACCAGCGAGAACCTCGCCTGGCTGCAGCGCCGCTCTGCCGCGGCTACTCCTGGCGCGGTGCAGGACGTTACTCAGGCTGATGCCACTACTCATCAGTGGGCAGACGCCCAGCGGCTCAGCGCCGTTGTCTGTGAGACATACCTTGGTCAGCCCTTCTCTGCCCCACCTGCCCCTGCTAAGCTCAGTGCTGTGCGTACCACGTGCAACCATATCATCAGCCATTTTCTCACTAATCTTCGCTCTCAGCTGCGCCCTGGCACACCACTAGTTATTGCAGTGCCCGCTTGGCGCGGCAGCGACGGGCAGTTTACTCACCTGCCACTCATCGCCCAGCTCGAGCACCTGGGCTACCGGCACCGCCTACTTCAGCACGTCCGCCCCACCGACCTCTGTTATTACCGCGAGAACCAGGTGGTCGCGCGGGAGTTGCTGGTGATGGAAGTAATGAAATAACCTCGGGGTAGAATCTCATTCTGGTCATCCAGCAGTGGGTGTATTTCCTTCTGCATGCTAACGGCTAAAAAAGCAAAGAACCTCAGCTATACCATGCTGAGGTTCTTTGTACCACTCTGGTAGCATGGAATTATTGGCGATTGTTCGCCTCCTTGTCCATTTCATGTGCTTCAGTTCCTACGTACGATTGTGCAACACCAAGATCATGAAGGTTAATGCCGCGTAGAGACTGTACCACAGAATCCAAACGACGTACAACACTTGCTGGTACGTTGCCACCTGCAATGATACTCTCTAACTGATTTGCTGCAGTATCCAACACCTCCGGAGCGTTGCGAAGCGTCTCTTCTGCACGCCAAAGGGCTCGTCTTTTCTCTTCGTCTTTAATTTCTTCTACTGTCTGAGGAGCTAGTGCTTCGTGAGTGCCTGCCTCGCCATGAAGCGCTGCACGTATATCCTCTGAAGTTGGTGGCGCAGCTGGTGTTGTTGATTCATGAGTCTCAGCAATTTCTCTTAAGCTCTTTCGAAGCTCAGCTGCAGTGGGCAGAGGAGTGTCCTGCGGGGTATCGTCCTGCCCTGATGGTAAACCACTCACATCAACATATCGAAGTGCCTCAAGCTGCGCCAAACCTGCCTCAATCTCCGAGCTACCACTCGGTCCACTGCCCGAATACGGCCACTCATCTTGTGATCCAAATCCTCTTGACCCTTCATGTCGTCCTGCCATCATCACTCCTTTTCCGTATCAGCGTTATATCTTAATACGCCTATTATACCACCATAGTGCCAACTATCCAATTCGTGCCTGGCTAATACTATCGCCACAATCTGTACTGCTACCTCTGTTATTATTCTCTTTCTTACAGCTTACGGCCTCGTTGATTCTTGTGCTTCCCTTGCCGCTTCCTCCTCTCGCGTTGCAGCGGTTGGCATTCTTAGGGCTGCTATTCAATCCACACCGCTTGACTTCGCCCACGCCCTCACGTATAATCGTATAGATTGTTTATATTAGCTAAAGGAGTGATATGTCAAAAGTCAAAGCAGGTGGCTCAAGCAAGAACGTCCACAATAACGCTGGGGCGCGCCTTGGCGTCAAGCGCTTCGGTGGCCAGCAGGTCAATGCTGGTGAGGTCCTCGTTCGCCAGACAGGCGCTACAAAAATTGCCGGCCCTGGCACGTACATGAGCCGCAACTACACCATCCACGCCGCTCACAGTGGTGTTGTCAGCTTCAAGAAGGTCAAGAAATCTACCTTCACTGGCAAGACCCAGCCACGCACCCAGGTGTGTGTCAGCGCAGCGTAAGTGTTTTATAGTGCACATGCAAAACCACCTCATAGCCGAGGTGGTTTTCTTGTTTTTAATAATACCCCTAGTAGGCTTGGTGTATGCTATCGATAAGTATGCTATGCTCATACTATTCAGTATTTAGCAATAACATGCTCTGTCCTAAGAGATAACCAAACCAGCCCTTATTACTCTACGCGTCCGAGTACCCGCTCCACGAGTGGGCTATTATCCACCTCTCCGTCACTCGCTTTTGCTGCCACGCTCCCAACTAATTGGCGCGCACTATCCCCACCGAGATGCTCATATGTATCGTCTCCTTGAGCAGGCATTACCTCTGTTTCTTGCTCATCAGTTGAGTCATTCTGGTGAGTAGTATGAGTGGTATCAGCAACGGGCTGCAGCTTGCCATCCTTCACCATCACGCCATAGGCTCTTTGCAGGTATGCATTGGTGAAGTCAATGTTTTGCTCCTGCAGCACCGCGAGTGGCACACACTTCTCGAGCTGGTGGATGTTGCTTCGGTGGACTGGCTTAGTCATCCGCACTAGCACCGTGCCATCCTTGTCGATAATCTCTCTATCAATCCATCCTTCATCGAGCTGGCCACTGCTGCGCAGCACATTCCATAGATACTGCGGCACATTTTCGTGCTTGGGAATGATGTATGCATCGGGATGAGCCGTACGCTTTTCTGGTGCGCCGTCCATCGTAATTGGCTGCGTCAAGAGATGCTCCTGTCGTGGTGGAAGTGATGCCGAATGTTTTTCCGTCATCTTTTTATGATACCATGAAATACTACTAAGGAGAAATCACTCAGAAGCAAGGGCTCGCTGCACGCTTCATTCGACAGCCCTCTAGCCTCTGTTATTCTTGGCTCATGCCCAGGTGATACTTAATACGGGCCACTACGTCACCGATCATCACTTGCGACTTGACGAGATAGTCATCCACCCCTAGCTGCTTAGCCCGCTCTTTGTCTTTGGGCTGACTCAGCGCTGTCAGCATGATAACGCGGACGTTGGTAGTGTCTGGGGTGTTACGCAAGATGTCGAGTACGTCGAAGCCGCTGATCTTAGGGATCATCACATCAAGCAATATCAGATCAGGCCGAACATCGACCACTGCCGAGAGCGCATCTTCGCCATTGTGTACTTCGCTCACCGCAAAGCCCTCCAGCTCGAGCCGCGAGCGATACACTGCCAGCAGCGCGGTGTCGTCTTCTACTAAGAGAATTTTCTTTCGTCTGTCCATATGCCTTTATGGTAGCGTAGATACGAGGCAAATACAATACTTTTGGCGAACAATTGTTTGCCTTTTGTTGGATATATGTCTACTCTGCGAACTTTTGTAGTGCGCTATCGAGCTGTGGGTCACGGCCAGCGTTGCGATCATCGGTGCTCATTTTGACCTCAGTATCTGGCGCAATGCCGCCCTGTGAGATATTGCGGCCACTTGGGGTATACCAACGCGCCACGGTGATTTTGAGCTTGCGGCCGTCAGGTAGATCAAATAGCTTCTGCACGGTACCCTTGCCGAAGGTCTTTTCGCCGAGTAATGTCGCCGCTTTGTGGTCGTGTAGTGCCCCCGCTACGATCTCACTAGCACTGGCGCTATTGCCGTTGACGAGGACAGTCGTCTTCACCCCCTTAAGTAGTGCCTGGCCGCTGCTCTGCACGGTGTCACGCACGACATCGCCAGACTTCTCTACTACCACGACTTTGTTCTCAAGCCACAGGCTTGCGACCTCGCGAGCAGCCGTTACATAGCCGCCACCGTTGTCGCGTAGGTCGAGTACCACAGCCCGCACCCCCTGCTGGACGAACTGCTCTGCCGCTTGGCGCGCGAGTCGGCCAGTTTGATCATCAAACCGGGTAATAGTGAGGATACCCACGCCATCGCGAATCTGGCTACGCACACTGGCGTCACTTACCTTGGCCCGGACGATGGTATATTCCTCGGTCGATTCCTCACGCTGCATCACGAGCTTGACGGTTGTACCAGCCTCGCCCCGCACTTTGCTGGCCACTACCTCAGGGTTCTGCCCTTCCACCGATTGGCCATTAATACTGCGAAAGATATCGCCGGCTCGCAGGCCTGCTTTGGCTGCTGGTGAATCATCGACGACACGCACTACTGTTGGATGGTTGCCCCGTGATGCAATCTCCACGCCAATACCGCTCACTTCGCCATTGAGGCTGCGGTCAAACTGCTCGGTCTCTTGCTTGTCCATGTAGGTAGTGTAAGGGTCACCAGTAGCTGCAGCTAGGCCACGATTAGCGCCATCGATCAGCTTGGTGTCGTCCAGTTTACCATCATACTCTGCTTTAAGCTTGCGATAGGTCTGCTGCACACTGCTCAGGTCAATGCTATCGGCTGACACCTTAAAGCCAAAGACTGGTGCAATCGCCGCATAGAGCTTATCGGCGTACATCCCTGCCACAAAGCCAGCCCCCAGTAGCAGCACCGCCACGAGCAAGGCCGTTAGCTGCGAGATAGTCAGCTTCTTTGGTTCATCATAGTCATATTTCGAGCGGCTCGCGCTCGCCGTGTCACTCCGTACCATACTATGGTATTATACTACGCCAGGCGACGCGGCAAAAGAGTACGAAGATACCATCTACCCTCGTGCTCTATCGCTCTCTATTTCACCCTTCACGTTCAGTTATTTCTTTTATATCTATCTTCATATATTCTCCTTTTCTATCTCTATATATCTATACATCTCTTTCTCTATATTTCTATTTCTATTTCTATATCCATCTCTATATTTCTATCTATTTCTCTACTTATCTCTATTCATCTATCTCTATCTCTATCTCTATCTTTATCTCTATTTACTTATTTTTATATCTCTTTATTTCTATCTTTATATTTCTTTATTTATCTACTTATCTTTATCTTTATCTTTATCTATATTCATACTATTCTCTATCTTTACCTATATCTCTATATACATCCATATATCCATATCGATTTCTCTCCTATTATATATAAATATATAAAAGAAGAGAAAAAGAGTCC
>ERZ773004.1133-NODE-1133-length-13920-cov-68.179589_pt1 | contig 13920 bp, 7 predicted proteins | sample MGYA00580667_ERZ773004 | MGnify/ENA primary metagenome ERZ773004 (study PRJEB29015, sample SAMEA2737963) | human oral metagenome | biome: human oral; feature: human-associated habitat; material: dental | place: China | collected 2123 ... | reverse complement strand
GGGGGGTCTGCTGGTGGTTCCGCGGACAATGCTCCGGCGGTTCCGGCCGCGTCCGGTGGGTCTGGGGGCGGGTCGGTTCCGGGTGGGCGTGTGTCGGGGGGTCCGTTGGTGATGGTGTGCACGGGTGAGCGGGAGGGGATCCCGGGGTCTGCGGCGCGGCCGGGGGACGCGGGCGCTGCCTCGTCGCACTGCCAGTACGTTCCCGGCACAGCACCCACCACGCCCCCCGCGGACGAGGGCGAGCCCGCCGAGGAGGGCGGGGCCGGTGAGGGGGAGGCGCCGCCCAGTACGGAGACGATTGTGCGCACCGCGCTGGCGCGGGTGCCGGTGTCGGGCGCGGGCTTGTCGTGGCAGCCCCGCAAGAAGTCGTACACGAACGTGGGGGTGCCCACAATCGTGTACGCCGCCACCCCTTCTCAGACCCACACCACGGCCCTGTTCGGGCGGGAGGTGTCGATCACCCTGACCGCGTCGCGCTATTCCTACGACTTCGGGGACTCCACGCCTCCGTTGGTGACCGCTCGGGCGGGGGAGCCGTGGAGGAGGGGCAACAAGGAGGCGCGCCTGACCCATCATTATGAGGAGGTCACCCGCGGGGACGAGAGGCGGGTGATCGCGTTGACGACGACGTGGGACGCCACCACCACCAACCCCTTCACGGGCGAGACCCTGACCCTGCCAGCCATTGTGTCCACCACCGAGAGGTCCGACCCCTTCCCCGTGTCCCACCTGCGCATCGACCTGACCGACACCGCCGACGAACAAGACGGCCACTAACCCCACAACCCACAAGCACCCAACCAGCCGCCCCGGTCCGCCGGGCCGAGCAGGGGAAGAGAGGAGGACCCGACCCACAACCCCAACCCGCGAGCCCGCCCGACCGGCGCGGATCCCGGCAGCCCCACCCACCGGACAGACAAGGAAAGGGAGGAGACCCGACCCACCGGGCCCAGCCGGACCCCGGCGAACCACGCGAAGAGAGGAGGGGACCCGACCCACAACCCCAACCCGCGAGCCCGCCCCCAGGACGGCTCCATTCCCCCGACCCGTGCTGTTCCCGGGCCCCAGGGGTATAGACAACGTCTATGGCCCCGCCGGGCGAACACACCACCCAGCGGACACGCGGCCCGACGGCCGCGGCCCGGCGGCGGGCGCCCCCCGCGACCGCCCGACCTGCACGTATTCGATCTGATGACCAGCCCGTCCGGGCAGCGCCCGGACCCGACCAAGAGCACGGCGCACGCCCCGGCCCGCCCCGCGCGGGCGGCGGTGGCGGGGGCCTGGCGAACGGAGGCGCACCGATGGCCCACAACGACCCGAACGACCCCCACGACCGGCACGACGGGAACGACCCGCACGGAGGCGGTCCCTACAACGGGCCCGGCGGTTCCGGTGGCGGCCCGCGCGGCAACAGCCCTCACAACGCACCCGGCGGCGGTTCCGGCAACAGCCCGCGCGGTGGTGGTTCCGGCCCGGGGGGCTCGTGGGACACCGACCCCCTGGACGCGGAGTGGGAGGCCCTGATGGGCCCGGGCGCCCCCGGCACCCCCCTCGCCCCGCGCCCCAAGACACCCTCCGGCTCCACCACTCCCGCCGCGCCCGCAGGCGCGCGCCCCGGCCCCGAAGACCCCAGCGGCCCCGGCCACGAAGGGCCCGAGGGCCCCGGCGGGCCTGCGGCCAGCGCCCTGGCCGCCCTCGACGAACTCGCCAAACCCCCAACCACCACCGCGCCCCGCCGGGGCGGGCCCCTGGCCCGCCTCCTACACCGCGCCCGCCCCACCAGGCCCGCCCACCCCTGGCAGCACTGGTTCTACACCAGCGGCGCGTGGATCGGCCCACACGACTGGAAGAACCACCGCGGCCCCCTCACCCACGACCAACGCCGCCTGGCCCACATCGCAGCCGCCCTCGCCCTCACCCTGGCCGCCTCCGCCACCGCCTCCGCCCTCCTATGGCACTGGACCAACCCCCCACTGCCCCCACCCGGCCCCGCCACCACCACCGGCGGATACCCCACCGGACCCGACTCCAACCCCACCCCCTACCCCGCGCCCGCACCCACACCCCCCGCCCCACCAGCGGGAAACGACCACAACACCCCCAACGGAGCCCAAGCCACCGCCTACCACACCCTCGCCCTGGCCGACTACACCTGGAACACCGGCGACACCACCCCCCTGCACGACATATCCGCCCCCGAATGCCAATGGTGCGCCCAAACCACCACCGACACCACCACCACCTACACCACAGGAGGATGGGCCGCCAACGCCTGGCACACCAACACCAACCCCACCAACACCACAACAACCCCCAACACCACCACAACCAACACCTACACCACCACCCTCACCACCACCCAACGCACCCCCGACATCTACCAGCCCGGCCACTTCCAACGCTTCACCTACATCGAGAAGGCAACATTCGAGATCACGGTCCGATGGGACGGGAACAGATGGCTGATCAGTGAAGTCGTCCCCACCCCCACCACGCCCCGTCCCGACTGGCTGCCACCGGTAGCGCAGACTCCTGCGCCAACGAGCCAACCGCCGACGACCACACCACCCTCCCAGCCCCCGGCTCCCACTCCCCCAGCGCCACAAGCCCCCGACGGCACCCCCTCGAACGGGAGCGCACCGTCGCAGAGCACCGGCCCCGACACGACCGCACCGGGGACGACCGGCAGCCCCTCAACGGACCGCAGCGCCGACGAGGAAGAACCAACCGGCGCTCCCGAGCCAACCAACCCCGCCGACGCCTACGCCCGCTGAGTCGAACCGCCCACAGGAGCGGTACACGGCAGCGGAGACGAGGCGGCTTCCGCCAGCGGCCACCCGCGGACCGGGTCGGCCAGCACCCGCAGGATCCACCGGCGGCCACCCGCGGACCGGCCAACGACCGCCACTGGGGCAACCGCGAACTCCCGCAGGACCAGCCAGCGCCCATCGTCCAAACGGTCAACATTGGCATTCGCTGGCACTACACTTGGTCCAGTGCTCTCATGGCCGCCGCGTCGGCGGCATCCCGGTGATCCCACGGATCGGTACTCAAGGAGAAGTCATGCCCACGCGGAGAACGAACGCCCTCGCGGCCCTCCTCGCCTCCTCTTCGCTGCTCCTCGCCTCCGCGGTGGCGCTGCCCGCGCAGTCGTTCCCACCTCCTGGAGGGGACGACCAGGGGCAGGGGTCTCCAGCCACGAGCCAAGCGGCCGCCGACACCGCGCTGACCTCGAAGGCCGACTACGAGAACGGGACAGGCCCCGGGCCCGCCGACGAGGCCCATCCGGACGCCTCCCAGTCGGGCGCCTCCCAGCCGGATGCCCCTCAGTCGGACGCCTCCCAGCCGGACGGCGCTGAGGGGCACGCGCCGGAAGAGGGCGTGCGCATCATCGTCCAGTTCGCGGATGGGGCCTCGGAGTCGGACTGCGACGAGCTGGTCGATCGGATCGGCGAGGCGGTCACCGCGTCCGTGCCCGCGGCGGCGGGCGGCCCGGCGATCACCCGGGCGCGCGACTACCGCAACGTGTTCACCGGGGTCGCGATCGACGCTCCAGCGGCTGCCCTCCCCGTGGTCCAGGGCGTTGACGGCGTGAAGTCCGCGTTCATCGAACGCGAGGGCCACATCGAAGGCGACGAGTCCGAACAGCCCGGCGGGCCCTCCGGGAACGGCGGCCCGGCGCACGAGGCGGGCGCCGACGGCTCCGGCTCCGCGAGCGCGGCCCACTCGCCTTCCCCCGCCCACTCGCCTTCCCCGGCTGACTCGCCTTCCCCTGCGGGCACCCCGCCCTCGGGCGATGCGGCTTCCAACGGGGACGGCGCTCCGTCCGGCGCCCCGGCCAGCGGCGCCTCGCCCTCCCCGGCTGCCACGCCGTCCCAGGACGCGGCGGCAGGCTGGGGGAACGTGGAGGGCGGAGCGGATTCCCTGGCCGCAGAGGGGATCGACCCGTCGAACCGGTCGGCGCACCTGATGATGCGGATGGACCACGTCTCCCACAAGGGCGAGGGCAGGGTCATCGCGTTCCTCGACACTGGGCTCGAGGTCGCCCACCCCGCGTTCTCCGGCGCGGTCGACGCCTCGAAGACGGCCCTGAAACGGGGGGATGTCGAGCAGGCCCTTCCCCGCCTCGGCGAGGGCAAGGACGGGCACTACGTCAACGACAAGATCCCCTTCGTCTACGACTACGCCGATGATGACGCGGACGTGGCGCCCTCCTCTGGCCCCGGGGGCTTCCACGGAACGCACGTGGCGGGGATCGCGGCCGCGAACGCCGACAGGATCCGGGGCACCGCGCCCGGCGCGCAGATCATCGTCGCGAAGGTGGCGCGCAGTGGGAACGGCTCGCTGCCGGACTCGGCCGTTCTGGCGGCGCTCGACGACATGGCGGTTCTGCGGCCCGATGTCGTCAACCTGTCCATCGGGTGGTCGGCGGGCATGGACAACGCCGCTGATTCCCTCTACTCGACGGTCTACGCGAGCCTGCAGGGGGCGGGAGTCACCGTGAACGCGGCCGCGGGCAACTCGTACTCGGCGGGGCGCGGCAACAGGTCGGGCAAGAACCTGCCCTACGCCTCGGACCCCGACTCGTCGGTCATGGACGAGCCCGCCACCTACTCCTCCGCGGTCGCGGTGGCGTCGGTGGACAACGCCCCGGCGAACGGCGCGTACAGGGCGAGTGACTTCTCCGCGTGGGGGGTGAGCCCGGATCTGCGCCTCAAACCGGAGATCGCCTCCCCCGGTGGCGGGGTCGTCTCAGCGGTCCCGGGCGGCGCCTACGACCAGGCGTCGGGCACGTCGATGGCGACTCCGCAGATGGCGGGTATCTCCGCGATCGTCCTCGAGAGGGTGAGCACGGATCCTCTTTTCGCCGGCATGAGCGCGGCGGAGCGGACGGGGGTCGCCCAGAGCCTCATCATGGGGACGGCGCACCCGCTGGTGGACGCCGACCAGGGGACAGGGGCGTTCTACTCGCCGCGCAAGCAGGGCGCGGGCCTGGTGGACGCCCTGGCGGCGACGACCTCCCCCGTGTACCCGACCGTGGACGGCGCGGCCGAGCCCTCGCGCCCGAAGGCGGATCTCGGTGACGGCACGGCGGGCTGGTCCTTCACGATCACCGTGCACAACCTGTCCGATTCTGCGAAGTCCTACACCCTGTCCTCGCAGGCGCTGTCGGAGGCGATCGAAGGCGGGTTCTTCACGCTGCACAGCACGGACTGGCGCGGCAAGGGCGTCTCGGTGTCGTACTCGGGGGCGGCTGTGGCCGGGAGCGGGGAGGGCGCGACGCTCACCGTCCCCGCCTCCGGGCGGGCGTCCGTGACGGTGTCCGTCGCCCCGGGCGCCGCCTTCGCCTCCTACGCCAACGCGAACGCCCCGAAGGGCACGTTCATCGACGGTTTCGTGCGGCTCGCCGCTCAGAACGGGTCCGGCCCCGACCTGTCGGTGCCCTACCTGGGGTTCTACGGGTCGTGGGGTGCCGCCGACGTCTTCGACGCGAAGGCGAACGACGCCGCCGTCTCGCCCGCGCACATCTACCCCTCCGCGTTCGTCGATTCGCGGACGGGCCGGCCCCTGGGGGCGAACCCCTTGGCGCCGCGGAACACGGAGACGGTCCCGGATCCGGGGCGGTACGTCGTCTCCCGCGCCGCCTCCTCCCTGGCGACGCGCCGCGCCGAGCCGCGCACCGGCCTGCTGCGCAGCGTGCACACCCTGACCTCGACGTACGCGAACGAGGCGGGGGCCACCGTCCGGGAGTACACGAACTACCAGAACTACAAGTCGGTGCGCAACGCGAATGGGACCGTCTCGCGCGCCGAGTCCTACCACCTGGCGCCGGTGTTCGACTCCGAGGACCAGGTGGGGGCCGGCCTGCCCGACGGGAAGTACACGCTGACGATCGCCGCCACGACCTCCGGCCCCTCCCCCACGCGGCACGCGATCTCCTACGACTTCGCGCTGGACACCACGGCCCCGCGCGTCACGGTCAGGGGCGTGATCGGCGAGGGCGCAGGGGCGAAGGTCGCCTTCGACGTCACGGACGCCTCGCCCCTGGCCGCCTTCGACTTCCACGACCCGTCCAATGGGACGTGGTACTATCGCGAGTTGGTCAACGACGACGGGACAGTGAACCCCGACGGCTCCCACACCTACCATTTCGAGGTGTCGGCCTCGGCGCTGCAGGCCGCGTGGGAGGCGCAGCGCGGAAAGGGCGCCGCCCCGTCCCAGCCCTACGTGCTCGCGTGGGATTGGGGGGTGAACCCCTCCGACAAGGCGGTCGTGCGCTTCCCGGGCACCACTTCGGGCGCTTGGACGCACGACTCCCACGGGTGGTGGTACCGCCTCCCCGACGGCTCCTGGCCGTCGTCGACCTCGATGGTCATCGACGGCGAGACCTACCGTTTCGACGCCTCGGGCTACATGCGCACCGGATGGGTGGGCGAGGCCGGCTCGTGGTACTACCACCTGCCCTCGGGGGCGATGGCGAAGGGGTGGACGCACGACTCGGGCTCGTGGTACTACCTATCCCCCGGCACGGGAGCGATGACGACCGGCTGGCTCAAGCAGGGCAGCACCTGGTACTACCTCACGGCCTCGGGAGCGATGGCCACCGGCTGGACCAACGTCGGCGGCACCTGGTACTACTTCTCCTCCTCGGGAGCGATGGCCACCGGCTGGCTCAAGGTCGGGGGCACCTGGTACTACCTCGCGCCCTCCGGCGCCATGGCCACCGGCTGGACCAACATCGACGGCACCTGGTACTACTTCTCCTCCTCCGGGGCGTGGACCGGCTGACGGCGGTTCTCTCCTCTGGGGGCGCGGGCCAGGCCGCGCCCCCGTGCCGGGAGGGCAGGCGCGGGCGCCGGGATCGCTGTGGTCCCGGCGCCCGTCCTCGGCTCCGCCAGCGGGCCGCTCCGCGGCGCCCCCTGTCCGCGGTCCCGCGGCGGCCCGCCTAGCGGTTCGTGTCGCGGCGCTGCCCCCACACCGCTATGCCCACGAACAGCGCGGTCCACACGACGAAGTTCACCGGATCCGCCCAGTGGAAGGAGTCGAGCCCCTGGAGGGGGACCTGCACCATGTTCGTGATGCCGTACAGGGGCGTGAACGGGGCGATGGCCGAGAACACGGGCCCCATCATGCTCAGGGGCATGAACATGCCCGCGCACACGGCGCTGAGCAGGATGACCGCGCTGGACGCCGCGTAGGCGCCGTCGGAGCGGACTGTGAAGGCGACAGCCAGTCCGATGGCGGCCGCCAGGATGGAGGCGGGGAGCATGATGACCGGTGTGAGCGCCCACGCCGAGGCCTCCATCTGCGCCCCCGTGAAGGCCCCTACGGCGTAGACGATGGCCACGACGATGGCTCCGGCTCCCACGGCCGCGATGAGGCGCGCCAGGATGTTGGCCGCCGAGCGCATGGGGGTCAGGGCGAAGAGGCGGGAGATCCCCATGGTGCGGTCCAGCGCCGCGTTGGCGCCCATGGACGAGGCGACCAGGACGACGCCGTAGGTCGTCATGTTCGCCAGGACGGAGGCGGCGGCGTTGCCGTGGACGCCCCAGTTCTGGGCGTAGCTCTGGCCGGATCCGAAGATCAGGTACATGAGGATCGGCAGGATCAGGGAGAAGCTGATGGTGATCGGGTTGGTGATGAACTTCCAGAAGGTGAACCAGGTGAGGACCCCGAATCCTTTGAACCCCGAGGACGGGGCGCGGCGGGAGATCGCTTCGTCTGTGAATGCTGTGGAGGACGACATGGTGATTCCTTAAAGTGCTGGCGGCTCGGTCACGCGGTGAGCGAGGTGAAGACGTCCTCCAGCGAGGACGCGGTGATCTCGAGGCCGTGCGCCTCTGGGTGGGACAGCAGGATGCGGGCAGCGGGATCGGTGTCGTCGCCGTCGACGACGATCCGCCCCCCTTCGGTCGAGATCTTCCACGCCCCCGCCTCGGGGGCGGCGCGGAGCTGTTCGACGAGGCGGGGGCCGGCCCCACGATCCACGTCGACGGTGAGGTGGAAACTGCGGTTCATCCGGCGCAGCTCGTCGGTGGGGGCGTCCTTGATGACGGAGCCGTCTTTGATGATGACGGTGCGCTCGGCGAAGTCCTGCGCCTCGGTGAGGTAGTGGGTGGCGAAGACGATGGTCCTGCCGCGTTCGGCCTGGGTGCGCATGACGTCCCAGAACTCGCGCCGGGCGGTGGCGTCCATGCCCGCGGTGGGCTCGTCGAGGATCAGCAGGTGGGGGTCGGGCAGGAGGGCCAGTGCGAGGCGCACGCGCTGCTGCTCGCCGCCGGAGAGCTTGCGGATGACCCGCCCGCTCATGTGGGCCAGCTGCGTCTCCTCGAGGATGGTCCCGTAGTCGACGTGCGCGTCGTGGGTGGAGCCGAAGAGGCGGAGGGCCTCGGCCACGGTGTAGTCGACGGGAAGGGAGCCCGTCTGGAGGACGACGCCGACCAGGGAGCGCCGTATCGCGTCGCGCGGCGCCAGGCCGAACACGCGGGCGGTGCCCGAGGTCGGGGCCTGCAGGCCGAGGATGATGTCGATCAGGGTGGACTTCCCGGCGCCGTTCTTGCCGAGCAGCGCCATGATCTGGCCCCTGGGGATGTCCAAGCTGAGGGCGTTGAGGGCGCGGACCTTCCCGTAGTCTTTCGTCACCTCCTCCACTGAGACCGCTCGTGCGCGCCTCTTCGCGCGCGGTGGGTGTACTGCGGTGGCGTGTTCTGTGCTCATGGCTCTCAAGTATTAACCGCACCACACCGATGTGACAGTGGCAACTAACCCGGAGGAGGCTGTGCCATATGTCATGGTTACTCTGTCATGACCGCCGGGCCCCGGGAGGAGATCCTCCCGGGGCCCGGCGCGTGCGGGCGGTGGGCCCCGTGGCCCGCCCGCCCTCGGCAGCGGTCAGCGCTTCGCGACGCCCACCGCGAGCTTGTCGCCGGCCTCAACGCTCACAGACAGAGCCAGGGTCTCGGTGGCGATCATGTCGCGCCAGGCCTCCACGTCGGCCACACGGGCGGCGGGCACGCTCAGCGACAGGTCGATGCGGTCCGCGATGTGCAGGCCCGCGTTCTTGCGCTCCTCCTGGACGGCGCGCACAACGTCGCGGGCGTAGCCCTCGGCCTCCAGCTCGGGAGTCAGCTCCGTATCGAGCACCACGAAGGTGCCCGAGGGGAGCACGTCGGCGACCTGCCCCTCGGCCGCGTCCACCGAGGTGGACACCGAGAACATGCCGTCGGTCAGCACGAGGGGGGAGCCGTCGACCAGCACGGAGGGGAAGCGGCACGACCCGTCGTCCAAAACCTCCCAGTCGCCCGACTTCTGGGCCTTGAACAGCTGGCTGGTGAGCTTGCGGAACGCGGGGTCGAAGGCCCGCGGGTTCAGGGTCAGCTCCGTGCGCACGCCCAACCCCGATTCCTCGGGGGCGGAGAACGCCACGGACTTCACGTTCACCTCGGAGGCGATCAAATCCGCGAAGGGCTCCAAGTCCGCGTAGCCCTCGGACACGACCCGCAGGGACGCCAGCGGCTGGCGCACGCGCAGCTGGTGCGTCTTGCGCAGCGCGTGGGCCGCCGACACGATCGAGCGGACCTCGTCCATGGCGGCCACGAGAGCGGGGGCGGCCACGGCCTCGTCGATGACGGGGAAGTCCTGCAGGTGGACGGACTCCCCGCCCGTCAGGCCGCGCCAGACCTCCTCGGCCAGCAGGGGCAGCAGCGGGGCCGCCACCTCCATGAGGACCACCAGCGCCGTGTACAGGGCGTCGAAGGCGGCGCCGTCCTCGTCCCAGAAGCGCTGGCGCTGGGTGCGCACGTACCAGTTCGTCAGCACGTCCAGGTGGTCGCGCACCGCGTCGCAGGCGCCCGCGACGTCGTAGGCGTCCAGGCGGGCGCGCACGTCCTCGGCGAGGCCGCGCGTGTGGGCCAGCAGGTAGCGGTCCATCTGGGCCAGGCCCTCCACCGCCGGGGCGGACGACAGGTCGAGGCGGCGCGCCCGGTAGCCCGCGCCCTTGTCCGCGGCGCCCGCGTAGAGGGTGAAGAAGTAGTACGTGTTCCAGATGGGCAGCAGCACTTGGCGCACGGTGTCGCGGATCGCGGACTCCTTGACCATGAGGTTGCCGCCGCGCACCACGGGGCTGGACATGAGGAACCAGCGCATCGCGTCGGAGCCGTAGCGGTCGAACACCTGCGACACGTCCGGGTAGTTGCGCAGCGACTTGCTCATCTTCATCCCGTCGTCGCCCAGGACGATGCCGTGGGACACGCAGTTGCGGAACGCGGGCCGGTCGAAGAGCGCCGTGGCCAGGACGTGCAGCGTGTAGAACCAGCCGCGGGTCTGGCCGATGTACTCGACGATGAAGTCGCCCGGGTAGTGGGACTCGAACCACTCCTGGTTCTCGAAGGGGTAGTGCACCTGAGCGAAGGGCATCGACCCGGACTCGAACCAGCAGTCGAAGACATCGGGGATGCGGCGCATCGTCGACTTGCCCGTCGGGTCGTCCGGGTTGGGACGGGTGAGCGAGTCGATGAAGGGGCGGTGGAAGTCCACCACCTCCACGCCGAAGTCGGCCTCCAGTTCGGCGATCGACCCGTACACGTCCGTGCGCGGGTACGCGGGGTCGTCGGACACCCACACGGGGATGGGCGCCCCCCAGAAGCGGTTGCGGGAGATCGACCAGTCGCGGGCCCCGGCCAGCCACTTGCCGAAGACGCCGTCCTTGATGTGCTCGGGGGTCCAGTTGATCTGCTGGTTGAGCTCCACCATGCGGTCGCGGATCGCGGTGACGCGCACGAACCACGAGGACACCGCCTTGTACATGAGGGGCTTGCGGCAGCGCCAGCAGTGCGGGTAGGAGTGGGTGTAGGACGCCTCGGCCACCAGGACGGCGCGCACCCGCGGATCCCGGCGCGCGATGGGGCCCGACTGGTCGCGCAGGTCGGCCACGATGTGGCGGTTCGCGTCGAAGATGTGCATTCCCTGGTAGTCGGGGACCTCGGAGGTGAACACGCCGCCGTCGTCCACGGGCAGGACCATGCCGATGCCGTACTCCATGCACGTCCACATATCGTCCTCGCCGAAGGCGGGCGCCTGGTGGACCAGGCCGGTGCCGTCCGTGGTGGTCACGTAGTCGGCGGCCACGACCGTCCACGCGTTGGGGCCGGGCACCGCCCCCTCGGCGCGGTGCGCGCCGTCGTCGAAGTAGTCGTAGATCGGGTGGTAGCGCCGCCCCACCAGGTCGGAGCCTTTGAAGGACGCGAGGACACGGGGCGCCTCGCCGAGCTGTTTGGCGTGGGCGGCCAGCAGGTCCCGGGCGATGATGACGCGCTCGCCCGCCACCTGCGGGGCCGCGGAGGGGTCCGCCTCGACGACCACGTAGTCGATGCCGGGGCCGACGGCGACCGCGGAGTTCGAAGGCAGGGTCCACGGCGTCGTCGTCCACACGAGGGCGAGCTCGGGGCGCTCGGAGTCCGCCAGGAGGGGCTCAGTCAGGCGCAGGCCCACGGTGACCGTGTTGTCGGTGCGGTCCTGGTAGACCTCGTCGTCCATCCTCAGCTCGTGGTTGGACAGGGGGGTCCGGTCGTTCCAGCAGTACGGGAGCACGCGGTGGCCCTGGTAGGCCAGGCCCTTGTCGTAGAGCTGCTTGAACGCCCAGATCACGGACTCCGTGTAGGGCATGTCCAGGGTCTTGTAGTCGTGCTCGAAATCCACCCAGCGCGCCTGGCGGGTGACGTAGTCCTCCCACTCCTTCGTGTAGCGCAGGACGGAGGAACGGCAGGCCTCGTTGAAGGCGGCGATGCCAACGCCCCCCTCGCGGGTGATCTCGGTGACGTCGTCGATGCCGAGCTGGCGCTGGGCCTCGAGCTCGGCGGGCAGGCCGTGGGTGTCCCAGCCGAAACGGCGCTCCACGCGGTGGCCGAGCATCGTCTGGTAGCGCCCGACCACGTCCTTGACGTAGCCGGTGAGCAGGTGCCCGTAGTGCGGGAGGCCGTTGGCGAAGGGGGGGCCGTCGTAGAAGACGAACTCGTTGGAGCCGCCCTCGCGCCGGGCGATGGACTTGCGGAAGGTGTCGTCAGCGGCCCAGAAGGCCAGTGTCGCGCCCTCCATCGCGGGGAAGGACGGGCTTGGATCCACCTCGTCGTCCCGGTGGAGGGGGTAGAAGCCGTGCTTCGTCATGGCAGTCCTCGTGTTGCGCCGTGCGCAGGGACGAGGACCGGCGACGCCGGGACCCGCGGTACCACCCCGCTTGCCGCGCTGGCGCGGCCTCTTCGTTGGGGCTGTGTCGGGCCCTCCCGTCCGGTTCTACTGGGGGACGGGGGCGGCGCCCAGCGGATCCCTGTTCTTCCGGATGCTCCCCGGTGATGCCCCGCTGAGCGGGCCGGATCATAGCAACGCCGATTCTACCCACAGATTCGCGCCCGGTGCTGGGTATGCTGGTGGGGTGACCATCGAACGCGCCCGGCCCGCCGCCCTCGCGGCCTACTCCGCCGTCGCCGTCGTGGCCGGGGCGGTGGTCCTCGCCGGGGCCCTGGGCGGCCAGGGCGTGCGGATGTGGGCGGTCGGCGTCGGCATCTTCTTCCAGGCGGCCCCCTTCCTGGCACTGGGCGTCCTCGTGTCGGAGGTCATCGAGGAGTTCGTGCCCCCTGAGCGCCTCGCCCGCCTCTTCCCCCGCGGCCCGGCGTCGATCGCCACCGCCCTGGCAGCCGCGCTCGTCCTGCCGGTGTGCGACTGCTCGGCGGTGCCGGTCTTCCGCTCCCTGCTGCGCAAGGGCGTGCCCACGTCGGCGGCGGTCACCCTCATGCTGGCCTCCCCGTCGATCAACCCGATCGTCGTGTGGTCCACGTGGTACGCCTTCGGCTCGTGGCGGATCGTCGTCCTGCGGGCCCTGCTGGCCGTCGCCGTGACCGTGGTCGTCGGAGTCGTGATGGGCCGCGTCGGCGGGCCCGTCCTGGTGGAGGACGAGGCGGAGTGCGCCGCCGGGTGCGGGTGCCACCCGGGTGGGGGCGGGGCGGGCGCCGGCGGGCGGCTGGCGCTCGTGGCCTCCCACAGCGCCACGGGCTTCGGCCGCATCCTGCCCTACCTGCTGGTGGGCGTCGCCCTGTCGAGCGCGGCCCAGGTGCTCGTCTCCCCCACCCAGTCCCTCGACGGGGCGCCCCCGCCCGTGGCGCTGGGCGCGATGATGGCCGCGGGGTTCGTGTTCTCCCTGTGCTCCTCCTCCGACGCCATCATCGCGCGCTCCCTGTCGGCGCTGGCGCCCGCGGGCGCGCTACTGGGGTTCATGGTGTACGGACCGATGATGGATGTGAAGAACGTGCTCCTGCTGTCCAGCTCCTTCGACAAGCGCTTCGTCGCGAAACTCTTCGTCGTCGTCACGGTGGCCAGCGGCGCCGCCGTGGGCGGCGCGTGGGCGCTGGGATTGGTGGCGCTGTGAGCGGCGAGGAGCAGGAGGGGCAGGACGGCCAGGACCGGGCGTTCCTGGCGATCGCGGGGGACTTCGAGGCGTCCCAGCGCCGCAGGGCGGCCCGCCGCGCCGAGGAGGAGGAGCGCCGGCCCCGGCTGGTCGCGTGGGCGGAGGCGGCGGTCCTGGTGGTCCTGGCGGCCTCCCTGGCCCTCGCCGTCGTCTCGGGGCGCTACCTCAAGGTGGTGCCCCCCAGGGCGGTGTGGGGCATCGGCTTCCTGGTCGTGTGCTGCCTGGTGTGGGCGTGGGCGAAGGCGCGCAGCGCCCGCAGGCGCGAGGCCCCGGCGCGCGAGCCCGGGGCGTGGGTCCGCGTCATCGGACTGTGGGCGGCGGCGGTGTGCATCGCGCTGCCCATCAACCCCACCCCCTCCCAGTTGCTCGGCTCGGGGGCGCCGCGCTCGCAGACCTCCGCCCACTCGCAGTTGGCCCCCGGCGGGGCTCCCCCCGCCGACGAGGCGGGCGCCGCTGCCGCGCAA
>ERZ773004.1129-NODE-1129-length-13978-cov-28.878187_pt1 | contig 13978 bp, 12 predicted proteins | sample MGYA00580667_ERZ773004 | MGnify/ENA primary metagenome ERZ773004 (study PRJEB29015, sample SAMEA2737963) | human oral metagenome | biome: human oral; feature: human-associated habitat; material: dental | place: China | collected 2123 ... | reverse complement strand
GCGGCCGACGTCGGGGATCGGGTTGGGGGCGGGACGCGGGTTGAGCCGCACCCAGTCCACGGCGAGTTCGCAGATACGGTCGGCCGCGGAGTAGTCCAGGGCGCCGGTGCGCAGGACGGCCAGGTGCTCGTGGGCCTCGGCGCTGGCGCGCGCCCGGTCCTCGGCCTGCTCGCGGTGCCCGCGCGAGACGAGCGCGGTGACGGAGACCGCCAGCCCGCCCCAGATGATGATGATGGCGATGAGCATGATGAGCACGGCGATCCCGGTCATCTCAGTCCTCCCTCTCGGAGACGGTCTCAAGCTCCAGGGGCGCGAAGTCGTCCACCGGGGTCCTCCAGGGCAGGAGGGTCATGACCGCGGTGGCGATGGCGACCAGCAGGAGCATCCCCCAGCCGAAGACCATGATGAAATCGCTGGAGTACTCGTCGTACCCCTGAGTCACATAGGTCCACAGCGTCTGGAGGAACATGTAGCCCAGCAGGACGGGGACGACGACGCCGACCAGGACGCGCCACCAGGCGCCCACCATCCGCGACTCCGAGACCGCGTTGAGGTGGTTCTGGAGCAGCCGGGTGCGCCGCAGGACCCAGGCCACCACCACGCACATGATGATGGCCGAGGAGACCACGCCGACGTTGTTGATGAAGGCGTCGACGACGTCGAGGTCCGGCAGCCCCGAGGTCGTGGCGAACAGGATGAAGGACACGACCGCGGCCGGGACGCCGACGACGAGGGAGGCCCACTTGGGCGCCAGGCCCAGCTTCTCCCCCACGCCCGCGGCCACCACCTGGATGATGGAGATGAAGGAGGTCAGGCCCGCCATGGTGAAGGAGGCGAAGAAGAGGACCCCGAAGAGCGCGCCGCCGGGCATCTGCGAGATGACGGTGGGGAAGGTGACGAAGGACAGCAGCGGCCCGGTGATGTTCTCCAGCTCGTCCACGCCGACCCCCTGGGCTCCCGCCATGAAGCCCAGGGTGGCGAAGACGCCGATGCCGGCGAGCAGCTCGAAGGCGGAATTGGCGAAGCCCGCCACCAGCCCGGTGCCCACCAGGTTGGAGCGGCGCCGCCGCAGGTAGGAGGAGTAGGTGAGCATAATGCCGAATCCCACGGACAGGGAGAAGAAGATCTGCCCGAGGGCGGCCATCCACACCTTGTAGTCCCGCAGCGCGGACCAGTCGGGGGTGAACAGGGCGTTGAGGCCCTCGCCCGCGCCGGGCAGCAGGAGAGCGCGCACCACGAGGACGGCGAACATGAGCACCAGCAGCGGCAGGAAGATCTTGTTGGCCCTCTCCACGCCGTCGCTCACGCCCAGGGCGGTGACCACCAGGCCGAAGGCCCACACCAGGAGCAGGGGGACGGCCACGCCCATGACGATGGCCGGGGAGTAGCCGACCTCGGGGCCGAGCCGGTCCACCCCGATGTAGTGCTGGAAGAAGCCGGTCGCATCAGTGCCCCACGCGGTGTTGATGGAGAAGAGCGTGTAGCGCAGGGACCAGGCCACCACCACCGCGTAGTAGGTCATGATGACGAAGCAGATGAAGACCTGGAACCAGCCGAGCCACTCGAAGCGGCGGCTGAGCCGCCGGAAGACGGCGGGGGCAGAGCCGCGGAAGCGGTGGCCCAGGGCGTAGTCGAGCAGGAGGATGGGGATGCCGGCCGCCAGCAGGGCGATGACGTAGGGGACGATGAAGGCGCCTCCGCCGTTGGAGTAGGCCACGCCGGGGAAGCGCCAGATATTGCCCAGGCCGATGGCCGAGCCGATGGCGGCCATGAGGAAGCCGAACTGGCCGCTCCACTGCTCGCGGGGCGGTGCGGAGGACGCCGGGGCGCCCGGGGTTGAGGCCATGGTGCACCTTCTGGGAGACGGAGGGCCGCACGAACCGGCCTCCCGGCCATTGACCCGGAGCGTGGCGCGTCGGCATTGAACTCAAGAACCATAATGCCGTCCATATGACGAAGCGACATGTTCTCACCATGTGATCGCCGGTCCGGTTCCGTCGTGTGCCACACTGGCGTTCGTCGGGTTCGACGACGACGCCGCCGTCGGACGCCGCCCCGCCCGTCCGCCCCACGAAGGAGCCCCATGGCCACACCTCACATCAACGCCGAGCCCGGAGACTTCGCCCCGGCCGTCCTCATGCCCGGGGACCCGCTGCGCGCCCGGCGCATCGCCGAGGCGATCCTGGACGACGCCCGCCGGGTCAACGACGTGCGCGGCATGCTCGGCTTCACCGGGACCCACGGGGGCAGGCCGCTGAGCGTCATGGGCTCGGGCATGGGCCAGCCCTCCCTGACCATCTACGCCACCGAGCTGTTCGAGCGGTTCGGGGTCGAGCGCATCATCCGCGTGGGCACCGCCGGCGGCATCTCCCCGGATGTCGCGGTCGGCGACGTCGTCATCGCCACCGGCGCCCACACCGACTCCGCCATGAACCGGCTGCGCGTGCCGGGCGTCGACTTCTGCGCCGTCGCGGACTTCCACCTGGCCATGGCGGCCTGGCGGGAGGGCGTCGAGGCGGGCCTGACCGGGCGCCTGCACGCCGGTCCGATCATCTCCCGCGACCACTTCTACCTCACCCCCGAGGGGCAGACCGAGGCGCTGGCCCGCTACGGCACCCTGTGCGTCGAGATGGAGGCCGCCGCCCTGTACGCCGTGGCCGCCGAGTACGGCGGGCGGGCCCTGGCGGTGCTCACGGTCTCCGACCACCTGCTCGACCACTCGGGGGACATGAGCGCCGCCGAGCGCGAGACCCGCTTCGCCGACTCCCTGCGCCTGGCCGTCGCCGCGGCGCTGAGCTGAGGGGCCGCGACGACGGGCCGGGGAGCGAGGAGTCGGTTCGCCCCGCCCCGGCCGGCCCCACGACCACCCGGCCCCGTGCCCCCCGCCCTACTTGTCGGCGGCGTCCGTCCCGCTCTGCTTGCCGGCGACGCGGGCCGCCTCGTAGGCGGCGCCGACGATGCCCGCGGTGTTGAGCAGCTTGGCGGGCACGATGGGCGCGCGCAGGTCGAGCAGGGGCAGGAACTTGCCGTGCTTCTTGGACACCCCTCCGCCGACGACGAGCAGGTCCGGGCTGAAGAGCATCTCGACGTGGCCGTAGTAGCGCTGAAGGCGCTTGGCCCACTTCTTCCAGCTCATGTCGTGGATCTCCCTCTGGTGGGAGGAGGCGCGCGACTCGGCGTCGTGGCCGTCGATCTCCAGGTGGCCGAGCTCGGTGTTGGGCACCAGGGTGCCGTCGACGATGACGGCCGAGCCGATGCCCGTGCCCAGGGTGGTGACGATGATGGTGCCGGGCACGCCCTTGGCGGCGCCGTAGACGACCTCGGCCAGCCCGGCGGCGTCGGCGTCGTTGAGCGCGTGGGACGGGCGCTCCAGGACCCGGGTCATGAGCTCGTCGACGTTCACGCCCTTCCAGGACTTGTCGAGATTGGCCATGAAGACGACGGTGCCGCGCACGATGGGGGCGGGGATGGTGATGCCCACGGGCACGTCCTGGGCGACGCCGAGCCGCTCGATAATGGTGCGGCAGACCTTGGCGACCGCCTCGGGCGTGGATGGTCGGGGGGTCTCGATGCGTACGCGCTCGCCGATGAACTCACCGGTCCCGAGATCGACCAGGGCGCCCTTGACGCCCGATCCGCCGATGTCGATCCCGCATGCCACCTGGGTCATTAGTCCGTCTCCTGAACCTCGTCGGTCGGTACGACCCGAGGATATCGGAGGCGGGCGCCGTCGGGGCGCACTCAGACCGCCCAGTCGCCCAGTCCGCCCTCCAGGGCTCCCAGGGCGGCGTCGATGAGCCCCCAGCGCTCCTCGTCGGGGCAGCCGCGCTCGACCCAGTGGAGGCAGGCGGCGTCGATGAAGCCGAGGTAGCCCCACAGGGCGTAGCGGTGGCGCGGTTGCTCACTGGGGCCGAGCAGGCGGCCGAGGCGCTCGACGTAGTCGCTGCGGGCCCGGGCGCGCACCCGCCCTGCGCCGGCCGGCTCGCTGCCCGGCCGGCGCAGGGGCATGGCCCAGGCCCCGGGGTGGGCGGCGATGTGGTCCAGGTAGACGATGGTGGCCATCCTGATGCGGTCGCGCACCGGCACGCCGTCGGGCAGCTCGTCGATGGCGCGCGCCTGGCGCTCCATGAGCGCGTCGACGGACTCGCGCACGACCTGGGCGTACAGGTCCTCCTTGCCGTGGAAGTAGCGGTAGACGAGCGGGGTCGAGGCCCGGGCCCCCTCGGCGACGTCGGCGAGGGTGACCTCGGCGTAGGGGCGCTCGGCGAAGGCGGCGGCGGCCGAGCGCAGGATGGCCTCGCGGCGCGCATCGGGGTCGAGCCGGAGGCGGGGCCTGGAGTCGGTGCGCGCCATGTGGACATGCTACCGCTAGTGAACTATGATTCACGAGCGTTAGTGAACGCCATTCAACAAGTGAGCATCATTCAATGCAGGAGGTCTCAATGAACTGGGTCGAGCACGCCATCTGGTGGCACGTCTACCCGCTGGGCTTCGCCGGAGCCCCCGTCCGCGACGCCGACCGCTCCCCCGCGCCCAGGCTGCGCCGGCTGCTGAACTGGCTGGACTACGCCGTCGAGCTGGGCGCCTCCGGCCTCCTGCTGGGCCCGATCTTCTCCTCGGCCAGCCACGGCTACGACTCCCTCGACCAGCTGAGCATCGACCCTCGCCTGGGAGGGGACGCCGACTTCGACGACCTCGTCGCCGCCTGCCGGCAGCGCGGGCTGCGCCTCGTGCTCGACGGCGTCTTCAGCCACGTCAGCGTCGACCACCCACTCCTGCGCCGGGCCCTGGACGAGGGGCCCGACAGCGAGGCGGCCGCCCTGTTCGACATCGACTGGCAGGCCCCGGAGGGCCCGCGCCCGCGCGTGTTCGAGGGGCACGGGGGCCTGGCGCGCCTGAACCACTCCAGCGGGGCCGCCGTCGACTACACCGCCGACGTCATGCGGCACTGGCTCGCCCGCGGTATCGACGGCTGGCGCCTGGACGCGGCCTACTCGGTGCCGACCGACTTCTGGGCCCGGGTTCTGCCGGCCGTGCGCCACGACCATCCGCAGGCGTGGTTCCTCGGCGAGGTCATCCACGGCGATTACGCCGCGATCGTCAAGGACTCCACCATGGACACGCTCACCCAGTACGAACTGTGGAAGTCGATCTGGTCCTCCCTGGCCGACACCAATTTCTTCGAGCTCGACTGGAACCTGACCCGCCACAACGCATTCCTGGACTCCTTCACCCCCCAGACCTTCACCGGCAACCACGACGTCACCCGCATCGCCTCCCGGGTCGGCGCCGACGGCGCCGTGACCGCCCTGGCGATCCTCATGACGGTGGGGGGCATCCCCTCGATCTACTACGGGGACGAGCAGGGCTTCACCGGCGTCAAGGAGGAGCGCCTCGGCGGGGACGACGCCGTCCGCCCCGCCTACCCGGAGGACCCCTCCGGGCTCGCTCCCTGGGGCGCGCCCATCCTGCGCGCCCACCAGCAGCTCATCGGCCTGCGCCGCCGCCACCCGTGGCTGATCACCGCCCGGACCGAGTCGCTGCACCTGGAGAACGCCCGGTACACCTACCGGGCCACCGCAATCGACGGCGGGGAGCACCTCGACGTCGAGATCGACCTGGAGGCCGACCCGCGAGTGGTGATCCGCGGCGCCCGGGGCGAGGTCCTGTGGAGCCAGGAGAAGCTCTGAGGCGGGCGGGCTCCGTCCGCCCCGGGCCGGCCGGGGCGGACGGAGCACCTCACGAGTCCGGGGCGGCCGGGCTGGCCGGGGCGTCCCCCGCCGGAGCGGTGGCGAACACCTCGGGCGGCACCCCGAAGCGGGCGTAGGTCCTCTCGCAGGCGTGGCAGGGGCCGAGGGGCTCGCCCTCCGGCGAGTGGATCCTCACCCGCGTCACCGTGCGGGGCAGCGCGTCGACCCCGTTCTCGTGGGCGGCCCGGGCGAGCATCTTGTAGGCCGCGTCGGCCCGGTGGTCCCAGCGGGCGAAGGGGCCGCCCCCGTGGATGGCGTTGTCCAGCCAGGCCTCGTACCAGGCCGTGAAGCCGGGGGCCACCCGGGCGGAGCCGTCGTCGCAGGCGCGCGAGTCCAGCCACACGGCGCCGTCGGTCAGGTCGAGGAGCCACCGGGCGCCGCAGCCGGCGTCGGCCAGGTGCCACCAGCGCTCGTCGATGCGCCGGGGCTCCAGGCCGTAGCCGGGCCCCGCCCCGCGGGCGGCGATCCGGGTCAGGAACCGGTTCGCCTCCGCCGGCAGGGCGGGGTCCGCGGGTCCGGGCTCCCCCAGGCGCATGCCGTGGTGGCGGGCGCCGTGCCACCCGGCCTCGGCATCGGGGTCGGCCCCGCAGGCCCGCAGGAGGTCGAGGGTGCGCTGAAGGCCCTCGCGGGTGAGTTCGGGCGCCGGCTCGAGCGGGGCCAGGATGGCCCACTCGCGCAGCATGTGCAGGCCGGCGGACTCGTCGGGCAGCGGGGCCAGGCGCTTGAGCACCTCGGCGGCGGCCGGCCAGTCGGCCGTGCCGAGCTTGACCTCGGTCGACGTCGCCCGCCCGCAGGCGAGGAAGCAGCCCAGGGCGATGACCCCGTCCGAGCGCGTGGACGGGATGGTCCCGCTGGCCAGCACGGCCCGCGTCAGCGCCGAGGGGCCGCCCAGGCGCCGGCGCTCGGCCCCCGCCGCCTGGGCCGAGTCGCTCCACCGGTCGAGGTGGCCGACCGCGAACAGGTGGCGCCGCCCGTCGAGGGTCGTCTCGAACAGCTCGACGTCGGGGTCCTCGGTGTTGATGAGCTCGGGGCGGCCGATGCCGGTGAGCAGGACGGGGCCGAAGGCGCAGGCCCAGTTGCACCCGGCCAGCGTGAGCGCGTGCTCGGGGCTGGGCCCGTACCCGCTGGCGGTCACGAGGGCCCCGGCCCCGCCGAGCGCGCCGCCCCTGATGGACAGGAAGACGAACACGCCGTAGGGCGGGTGGTCCTGCTGGGTGTCGATGCGGCACTCGATGACGGGCAGATCCTCCCCCAGCTCCACGACCCAGGCGCCGTCGGCCTCCGCCACGCGCGCGCCGACGAAGTGGCCGGCGATCACCTCGGCGAGTCGGCGCTCGGAGTCGGGGGCGGGGGCGGACTGGTCGGCATCACTCATGCGCCCATGAGATCACAACTCCGCAACGCGGCGGGCGGCCGCTCCTCCCGCCGACGCGGCTCAGGCCATCTCGATGACGAGCTTGCCGCGCACGTGCCCGCCCCGCAGCTCGGTGTAGGCCTCGCGCACGGCGTCGAGGTCGAAGGGGCGAACGCGGGCGACGGTCGCGCGCACGGCGCCGTCGGCCACGAGACCGGCCGTCCGGCGCAGGTCCTCGCGCGGGAGGGCGTCGCGCCCGCCGGTGACCCGGGCGCCCTTGGCGATCGACGGCGGCGCGGGCACGATCGTGGCGATGGCGGCGGGGTCAAGGCCGAGCTCCAGGGCCAGGTCGACGTACTGCGGGCCGTGGCAGTCCAGCAGCTTGGTGACCGGCGACGGCGCCGCCGCGCGGACGCGCTCCTCCAGGCCCTCGCCGTAGGCGACGGCGGTGGCGCCCAGGGAGCGGATGTAGTCGAGGTTGCGCTCGCCGGCGATGCCGATGACGGCGGCGCCGGCGCGGGCGGCCAGCTGCACCGCCATCGAGCCGACGCCGCCCGAGGCCGCGCTGACGACGAGGACGTCGCCGGGCGCGACGTCGAGCGCGCGCAGCGCCCCGCAGGCCGTCTCGGCGACGACCCCGAGCGAGGCGGCCCGGACGAAGTCGAGGGCCTCGGGCTTGGGCACGACCTCGTCCGCCGCGATGACGAGCCGCTCGGTCAGGGTCCCGGGGCCGGCCCCCTGGCCGGGGACGGAGCGGACGGTGCCCAGGACCGCGTCGCCCACGGCGAGGGAGTCGACGCCCTCGCCGACGGCGTCGACGACGCCCGCGTAGTCGCGCCCGACCCCCTGCGGGGCCGCCGGGGCGTCGCCGCCCATCATGCCGGAGAAGATCTTCCAGTCCACCGGGTTGAGGCCCGCCGCCCGCACCGCGATCCGGACCTGCCCGGGGCCCGGTGCGGACTCGGGGACCTCGACCATCTCCAGGACCTCCGGGCCGCCGAAGCTCCGGTACTCGATCGTTCGCACCATGATCATGTCTCTCTCGTCGCTCGTCTCTTGTGGTCTCCGGCCGTGCGGCCCGGCGCGGCCTTCCGCGGCCCGGCGCACCCGCACCCATCCTGCCACCATGACGGGTGTCCTCGAGCGGCTGGAGCGGGGCGGGCGGATCGAGCGCAGGCCCGACGCCGCCGACCGGCGTTCGGTGCGCATCCCGCCGCGGGGGCGGGCGGATTCCGGGCGGATTCAAGGCCCATCCGGGCGATACCGCCGGCCCCGCCGCCGCGGCCGCCGCCGGCAAGAAGACCGATCCTCATCCGGGATGTCCGCCGACGCCCGGCGGACGGGGCGGTGGGGGCGGCGCCCTGCGGGGTTCGGGCAGGGGCGAGTTCCCGGTGAGGTTCCCCCTCAAACGGTCCGGATCCTTCCCGGGCCGGTTGCGGGGGTTATTGCACATGGGAGAGAAGGCTCCGCGATCCGATTCCGGGTTTTCCACACGATTCCGCGATTCTCACAGATCATCATTTTCTCGTTGACGCTCTCCCCATGTGCAGAGAGGATTGTTCTGCACATGGGAGGATTTCGCCGGAACTGAACATCAAGACGTTTCTGCATGATTCCGCGGATTCACCGGTGGCGGGTTCCATTCGAAGATGCAGCACCGCCCCGACCAGCCCCGCACTCGCCCCTCCCACACCACCAAGCCGATCCGGCCTGTGAGCCGCAGTTCCTGGTGAACCTCAGAATTCTTCTAACGAGAAACATTCGATGCGCCTACAGGTGCGTGGTGCTCCCTGACGCTAGCGTTTCGCCCAAAGCCATTGGGCTTGAGACGGTCTCAATGCGCCTACAGGTGCGTGGTGCTCCCTGACAATCATAGAAAGCATCATACTTGTGTCATGCTCTGTCTCAATGCACCTACAGGTGCGTGGTGCTCCCTGACCTATCCGCTCATCTACCCGAAAGGAACCACCCATGAGCGTCTCAATGCACCTACAGGTGCGTGGTGCTCCCTGACCCCTGCCCTCGGGAGCGGCGGTATGACGCCACTTCGAGGGCCCGGAGCGCCACCGGCCCCGGGAGCACCCCTCCGGACCGGCCAGCACCGGGCCCAGAGTAGCACATAGTGGCGGAATCACGCCAAGCGCCACCGACGGCCCTCCAAGCCCTCCGCGCACCGACTTCCGACCAGGTCATGCGGAAAGGTCGGCGTTGAAACGCCTTACTGCAAACGTGCAACAAGACGCCGTGTTCGCTATACCGCCCCACCAGTCACAGCAGCACCTCCAGCACCAACCTCGGCGTCCCCGACAGACCCCGCCGGGGACGCCCCGCACCCCGGCCGACCCCGACGCGAACGCCCCGCACCCGACCGGAACGGCGATCCTGGACGAGACCGCCGTCGGATATTCCGTGCATCGAAAGCCACCCTTCGCATGACGGTCAAGAACTCGATTCCCGCGGAATCCCCGCACCTGTACCTATAATATCATGGCGCGCACGCACGCATCGGAATACGACGCGGCGAGACCTTCCCATCGGGAGTGACAGAACCGTCGATCCGCGGCTCCTGTTGAAAAAGGCTCGTTGAGACGGACGCGAGTCCCCCGACACGCGGACAGAATCGGAGTGGGGATGGACGCCTTCGAAACTAGGATATCACGATGAACGGTAGTCGGAATTCGGCGGAATTGGGTCCGGCGGAGTGGGCGGTGGTGACGAGTCATCTCGTGCCTTCGGGGTTGTTCGTGCGCCTGGAGGACTCGGGTGAGGAGGCCTTCGTGGACATCACCTCCGTTCACAACCATCCGCTGTGCCGCAATCCCGAGTACTGGCCGGATGTGGGCGAGCGGATCCGGGTGCGGGCCGTGGGCCGGCGCCCGTCGGGGCAGTTGCAGATGTCGCACCGGGAGAGTGCGCTGGATGGCGTGCTGGGCGGGCTTCCGACGCGGGACCCGTCGGTGCCGCCGGGTCTGGGTCCGATCGAGCGGGCGGTGGTGGTCGCCCACCGCGACGGGGGTCTGCTGGTGCGCCTGGTGGAGTCCGGGCGCGTGTGCACCCTGCCGGCGGCCCTCGTGTCCCATCGGCGGGCCGAGTGCGCCGAGGAGAACTGGCCGGGAGTGGGCGAGCGGATCCGTGTGCGCAGGCTGGGGGTGTGGCCCGGCGGCGAGATGCGCGTCAGCTGCACCATGTTCACCGATGGGCCTGTTCCCGGCCCTCCGCCATCATTCTACGCGTCCCGAACCAATCGGGCCCCCGAGTCGGTGATCGCCTACACGCGCACCCTGCCGGCGGCTGTGGTGGGCCGGGTGCGGGAGGCGGCCGACGCCGTCTCGGCGCGGGACTGGGACCGGGCCGAAGAGCTCACCAGCGGCAACCGCCTGGACTGGGAGGAGATCGACGACTTCATGACCACCTACGGGTACCCTCCCTACACGCCACTGCCCGACAGCTTCGAAACGGACATGCACGCCGCGCCCCTCCACAGTGGCGGCGACTGGATCGACTGCCTGCTGTGGACCGAGACGGAACGGCCCAGCGACGTCGAGATCTCCCTCAAGATCACCCCCGCACCCGATGACCCCGACCACCTGAACACCGCCATCGTGCGCATGCGCGCCATCGGCTTCCGCCACCCCGAACGCTACGACCAGAAACCCAGACCCCAAGGACCAGGATGGACTCTGCCGTCATAGATGACAGACGCCGAACAGTGAGTCTTTCTCACCAAAAATGGCGGTTCTGGGCCGAGATCGGCATGATGCGAGGACGGGCGGGCACGGGGTGGGACGCACGGGACTCCTGGGACGGGCCGGAGCGGGGTCGTGTCCGAATCTGTTGCAAAGGCGCTCCGCGGCGGGATCGGCGGCGAGAAGAAGCGCGTAATATCAACGTTCTTCTTCGCGCGTTCCGGCTCAATCCGGGCCTTTGCAACAGATTCGGACAACCTGCGCCGTCGCGGGCCCCGGGAGGGGCGCCACGGGCTGGCCGGCGACCACGGCGGGTGCCCCGATCGACCGCACGGGCGATCTCAATCAGGACCGGGACTGGGCGACCCCGAACCGCCCGAATTACGTGGAGCTAGGGGGATTCGAACCCCCGACCTCTTCCATGCCATGGAAGCGCGCTACCAACTGCGCCATAGCCCCGAAGGGAGACCGCCATCGGCTCGCACCGGGCGGCTGGTGGAGCTAGGGGGATTCGAACCCCCGACCTCTTCCATGCCATGGAAGCGCGCTACCAACTGCGCCATAGCCCCTCGGACGGGCGCCGACCCTCGCGGGCGACGGGGCCAACTTTAGGGACTGGCGCGCCGCCCGGCAAATCAGTCCCGCGTGCGGTACCTCACCCGGGCGGCCGCCCGCGCGCCGGGCGCACCGCGCGCCCGCGTCACACGGACCTACCCGCGCGACCGGCGCGGCTCACTCCCCCACCGGGGCGGCGTCCCCCTTGTTCCAGGTCCTCACCAGCCAGCCCGGCGCGCGCTCGCTGTCGCGCAGCACGGCGTAGTGGCAGTTGTCCATGCCGCGCAGCCCGAACCAGGCCGTGGGGTCCAGGCCCAGCAGGAGCGTGGCCCCCAGGGTCAGGGCGGAGCCGTGGGCGACGACGACCACGCGCCCCTCCCCCGTCCGCGAGGCGATCCGCTCCAGGGCCGTCCCGACCCTGCGGGCCACCTCGAGGCGCGGCTCGACGCCGACGCCCTCGGGCTGGCCGCCGTCGCGCCACACGGCGTACTGCTCGGGCCACCCGTCCATCATGGCGGCGCGGTCCAGCCCCTCCCACATGCCGAAGGAGCGTTCGATGAGATCGGCCTCGACCTCGATGTCCAGCCCGGTGAGGTCGGCCAGGATCTGCGCCGTCGTGCGCGCCCGGCTCAGCGGGGAGGACACGATGCGGTCGGGGCGCGGCGACGCCAGGATCCGCGCCGCCGCGGCGGCCTGCGCCAGGCCGGTGGCGTTGAGGGGGATGTCGACCTGGCCCTGCACCCGGCCCACCAGGTTGTGATCGGTCTGGCCGTGACGCCAGAGAATGAGCTCGGTCATGCCCCGCCCCGCGGGTTCACTCGGTTCCGGCGGATCCGCCCACCGCGGCTCCGGCGGTCGCGATCGCGTCAGCCGCGGCTCCGGCGGCCGCGCCAGCCTCGTCCCCGGTGGTCCCATCGGCCCCGTCCGCATCGGTAGGCAGCCCGATGAGGGGGCAGTCGCGCCACAGGCGCTCCAGGGAATAGAACTCGCGGTCCTCGGTCTGCTGGACGTGGACGACGATGTCCCCGTAGTCGATCAGGACCCAGCGGGCCTCATCGAAGCCCTCGCGCATTTTGCGCTTCGCACCGGCCTTGAGCATCGCCTCGTCGACGGCGTCGACGATGGAGCGCACCTGACGGTCGTTGGCGCCCGAGACGATGAGGAAGACGTCCGTCAGAGCCAGGCGCTCGGAGACGTCGATGGCGATGATCTGCTCGGCCTTGCGCTCGGCGGCCGCGCGTGCTGCGGTGCGGGCGAGTTCGATGGCGTCCGGCGTGGCGCTCACGTATTTTCTCCTGGGGTCGATCGCGCTCAAAGAAGCATGGGGGCCAACAGCGTCGACAGCGCCGACAGCTCGGCGGGCCGGGGCGACGGCGGCGGGGCGGAGCTGGACCCGCCCCCGCGCAGGAAGAAGAACCACAGCAGGGCGGCCACCACCGCGACGACGAGCAGGACCAGCACGATGAGAACCACGCGGTTCGGCCCCCGCTGGGGCGCGGGGGCGCTCCTGACGGTCGGCGCGCCCGGCCACGCCTGCCGGGCGGCCACCTCATCGGGCGTGGGGGCCATGGGCGGCTCGGGCTCGGCCGCCGTGGTGCTGCCGTAGGGGCTGTCCAGGCGAGGTGGCCGTCCGGTGTCGTCGAAGCGCCCGGGCCGTCCGGTGTCGTCGAAGCGCCCGGGGTGATCGGGGGGGCCGGGGTGCCCGGAGGGTCCGGGGTGATCAGGGTGATCGGGGGAGTTGTGCAGGGCCCTCCACCGGGGGCTGTCGATGCCGTCGAAGTCCTCGTCGACGAACTGGACGGAGGTGAGCTCGCCGGTCGCCCCGTCGACGGTGCGCACACCCTGCACGGAGGAGGGGATCCTCACAATGGGACGGCGCGACGGCGTCGTCGGACTCGACGGGGACATCTCCGACGGCGAGGCCTGCGACGGGCTCGAGGAGGTCCAGGGCGAGGGCTCGGTCTCGGGGACCAGGGGCGCCGGCACGATCGGATTGGCGGCGGGCGGGGCGGGCTCGGGCCTGGCCGCCTGGGCCCGCGGCTCGGGCGTGAGAGTACCCGCCGGCGAGACCGGCGACCGGTAGCCCGACCGCGGCCCGGGCCCACCGGGCGACGCCGTCGGCGCCGGACCCCCGGAATCGGGGCTGAGCTGGAACGGCCTACCGGGCTCCGCCGACCCTCGGGCCGGGCCACCGGAATCGGGGCTGAGCTGGAACGGCCTACCGGGCGGCGCCGTCGGCGCCGGGCCACCGGAATCGGGACTGAACCCGGACGTCCGGGAGCCGGTCTCAGCGGGCTGAGACTCCGCCGAACGGGAGGAGAACACCGAGCGGCGCTCGGGCACCGTCGAGGGCGTGCCGGGGAAGTCCATGCGCACCGGGGGCGCGTCGGACGAGTCCGGCAGGTCCGCGGGGTCCATCATCCCGGTCTCCTGGGCGGCGATGGCCAGGACCTCGTCGGTGCTCCGGCGGGGCCGCCAGCTGGGGACGGAGTCCTGCGACTCGGACTCCGCCGCGGGCGGCGCGGACGAGGCGGAGGAGGCCGGCGGCGCGGACGAGGCGGACGCCGCGGGCGGTGCAGATGAGGCGGACCTCGCGGACGAGGCGCGGCGGCGCCTGCGCGGGGCGGACTCCG
>ERZ773004.1128-NODE-1128-length-13989-cov-6.548156_pt1 | contig 13989 bp, 14 predicted proteins | sample MGYA00580667_ERZ773004 | MGnify/ENA primary metagenome ERZ773004 (study PRJEB29015, sample SAMEA2737963) | human oral metagenome | biome: human oral; feature: human-associated habitat; material: dental | place: China | collected 2123 ... | reverse complement strand
AATCTTTGAATTGTTTCAGAAAAACCTTCCATTGAATCAGTTTTTACGATGGTTGTAAAAATGATATTCCCTTTTTCATCAACAAGTCCAATTTTTGTATTAGTTCCTCCCAAGTCAATTCCTACATAATATTTCATATTTCCTCCTAAGTCTAATTTTATTTTATTTACACAACGCATAGCAAAACATCTTTAAAATTAATTATTTTATCAATATAAGTTTACCTTATTTCTTCTACTTTTTCAATATTTTACAAAAATTTTTTTTAATGATATAATGAAAATATATTTTTTAAATACAGATATTTATTTTAAAGAAGCAATAATGATAAAAAGCAAATATTTTATAAGTACTAAATTATTTATATAGATGGTGAAAATAAATTTCAGGAAAGGAAAAGCTGTAATAAAGTGAATGAAATAAAAAAAGGAATAATAATAGGTTTGTTATTAACGTGTATTTACAGTATAGGGGCATATATTTATAAAAGTCAAGCTAAAAAGAAAACTGAAATTGGAATAAAAAACAGAAAAAATAATGAAACAAGTAAAGAAAATGCAGAAAAAGAAATTAATACACAGAACTTACAAAATGAAAATGATAAGATAATTAATGGCTATAGATATAAAAATGGCTATGTATATAAATGGTCAGATAATGAGAAATCTGCATTTGTAAAAAGAAGCCTTGGATATGAAAAAAGATTTTCCAAAACAGCAAGTCAAGAAGAGCTGGACAATGGATTAAAATCGGAATATTGCGATGCAATAAAGGAAATTGAGAAAGTTGACCAGAAAATAGTTCCTGGAACTGATATTCCTTTTAGAAAGGCAACTTATACACAGGTGGATGATGCATATAAGGAATACTTGCAAAAAATAGCTCAAATAAGACAGGTGGTTTCTATTATAAAACCAGATAATCTAGATAACGAGATATACTTTGAAACTCGTATAAAGTGTTGGTATAAAGGAACTAACTGGAATAATGCCAATTCAAAATTCAAGCATTTGGCAAGAGATTTTTATAGTGAGGAAGTTAATGACTATTATAAATAATCCATTGATATTAAAGTATGAAAATTCATAAGGAGATAAAAATATATTTAAAGAAAGGAAGATATGATATTTAGTTTGTTATCATCGCTAAGTAAAAAATGGAAATAAGGAAAATACTGGGTGAAATAAAAAAAGGTATAATAATAGGATTGCTATTGATAAGTTTTTATGGCATAGGAGTGTATGTTTATAAGAATAAAAATAAAGTAGAAACTAAAATGGAAATAAAAGACAGAGAAAATAATGAAACAAATAAAGAAAATACATTAAAAGACATTGACGCACAAAATAAAAATGATAAGATAATCAATGGTTATAGACATAAAAACGGCTATGTATATAGATTGTCAGAAAATGAAAAATCTTCATTTGTAAAAAGAAGCCTTGGGTATGAAAAAAGGTTTTCAAAAATAGCAAGTCAAGAAGAGTTAGAAAATAATTTGAAAAAGGAATATTGTGATGCAATAAAGGAAATTGAAAAAGTTGATCAGAAAATAGTTCCTGGAACTAATATTCCTTTTAGAAAGGCAACTTATACACAAGCAAATGACGCCTATAGGGAATATTTACAAAAAATAGCTCAAATAAGACAGGTAGTTCGTGCTATATTACCAGATAACAAGGAAGCTTTTGAATATCATATAAAGTGTAGATATAAAGGAACTAACTGGAATAATAAAAATTCGGAATATTCAGTAGCTAGTTTTTATAGTGAAGAAGTTAATGATTATTACAAATAATTCATTAATTCTAAGTTTTAAAAATTTTTGGAATACTATGTATATTTACGGAAAGGAAAATATGATATTTAATACATTATCATAAACAAATATAGAATGAGAAGTGGAAATATTGGAAAAATACTGACAGAAGTAAAAAAAGGGATTGTAATAGGTTTATTATTAATAGGTTTTTATGGTGTGGGAGCATATATTTATAAAAGTCAGACTAGAAATGAAACAGAATCTGAAATTAAAATAAAAGATGATGACAAAAATAAAGGAAACATTGAAGCTAATTATGAAATTTATGGATATAGGTATAAAAATGAAGGTGATAAAGAATCTAAAGTTTTAAAAAGAAACTTAGGTTATGAAAAAAGGATTGCAGAAGCAGTAAATAAAGAAGAAGTACATAATAAGCTAAAATTAGAATATTGCGCTTCAATAGCCGAAATAAAAAAAGTTGATAAAAAAATAATGCCAGGTACAAATATTTCTTTTACGCAAGCTGCCTATACTCAAGTAAAGGATTCCTATGAAGAATATTTGCAAAAGATAGCTCAAATAAAACAAGCAATATTAACAATCGAAAATAAAGATATAGAAAGCGAGACAGGGTGTTATTATGAACCAACCAGATGGGACAAAGTAAATAATTTAAACTATAGATTGAAGAATTTTCTTTAGCAGGCATGTGTTGGCTATAAAAGCTGAAATAATTATAGCGTTTGGATTTTTAGAAAAATTTAAATACATTTAAACATAGAAAAGCTATTTTGGGATAATATTTATTTCCTAGGATAGCTTTTTTAGTTTATTAAATATTAGGTTAATTTATACATATTTTAAAATATTCCATAAAAAATTTATTAATATAAAAATAGAACACTTTGCATAACTTATTTCAAAAAGCTATAAAATACTATATTTATTGAATCATTCTTAAAAACGTAATTATATTTATGTAAAAAAATAAATATTTTTAAAATAATATATTGACATATTGTATAAAATACGGTATAATATTTCTGTAATTAGAAATAATAATATTTTTTATGAGAGTAATTCATACAAATAAATATTTGTTTTTATAAATTTTAACTCTATATAAAAAGAAAGAGAGGATATCTTTTAAATAAGATAAAAAATTTAGAAATACAATAATAAAAATTTTTACATAATTAGCGCACAAAAAGAAATTTTATAAAAAAATTTAGTTTTTATTTTTCAAACACAAAGAATATGCCCCCTATTTTTTACTTTTAAAAAAAGTTAGAAGGGTATGATATAAGGAAAATTAATTAAATAAATCTGGAGGTATTTATGAAAAGTAAACTAAAACTAATATTATTAGTAACTACGATTAATTTAAACTGTGTGAGCTATTTTTCTAATTTTTGTAAAGTGGCTGGAGGAAAGAATACAAGTAAAAAAAGAATTTGTACTTTTTATAAAACAGGTAAAAAATTATTTGGTGAATCTAGCAAGGTGCTTGGAATTGTACTTGATATGGGTATTAATGGAAACAGAACTGTTAGTAAAAAGACAAAAACAAAGACAAAGAAAGGTAAAAATTTAAAAACAGATGTTGAAAAGATAAGCAGTACAGAAACTACAAAAGAACCAAAGGGAAAGAATAAAAAACAAATTTAAGATAAAGAATGAGTAAGGAGAGATCGAATATGAATAAAACAAAAAAATTAATGCTAGCGATATTTTCGTTAATTGCTATTGTAAGTTGTGGAGAAGCAGGTAAAAGCGGTGATTTAGGAAGTGGTGCATCAGCAGCAACCCCCTACTATCCAAAATTCAGAAAGTACAAGTTATTCAATACAAATAATTGGTATTCTAGATTTTTCAAAATTTAATATGAATGAATAATTTGACCATACTGAAAATGATATAGAGTTGTTTAAGCTGTTATTAATCGAAGGAAAGTATTTAATGGCTAATAGAACTAAATAGACTGTTCTCATATTAAATGGATGTGTAAGTGCGTCATATAGTATTTACACCTAAGTATAGACGAAAAATTATATATAGTCAATACAGAAAAAGTGTGGGAGAAATTTTAAGAATATTATGTGAATATAAAGGAGTTGAAATAATAGAAGGACATCTGATGAAGGATTACGTGTATATGCTGGTAAGTATATGACCAAAAATAAGTGTATCAAGTTTTATGGGATATTTGAAGGGGAAAAGTGCATTGATGATGTTTGGCATGCAAACTTAAAGTACAAATTTGGAAACAGACATTTTTGGTCAGAAGGATATTATGCAAGTACAGTAGGTTTAAATGAAGCAACAATAAAAAAATATATAGCCAAACAGGAGAAACATGATATAGCGATGAACAAATTAAGTGTAAAAGAAGATGAAGTCTCTTTTAGGGGTGGTATTGACTTTATGCCAATAATCGGATTTGTGTATGATGTGCTTTTAATACTGTTATTAATATTGAAAATTACAAAATTAAATAAAGAAAATCGAACAAATGAACTAAAAAGAATAAATTATCTATCAGTAATAATAGGATGCTGTGTATATATTTTTCTGCATTTAAGGGAATTAATATTTTTTTCCAATTTCAGTGGCTTTGTGGTATTTAAAAGATATTATTTTATTAACACCAATTATCACAAATGGAATTCTTGCCTTTAAAGGAAAGAAGAATTAGGACGATTTTTCATTTAAATAATGGATTTATTAAAAATCTTATTTGATAAGGAGGACAAAATCCTTTGCCATCAAGTAAACAATTATTATATTTTTAAAACGGAGTTAGTATGAGTTATAAAACATTATAAATTATTAAAAAAATTTAGCTGGAGGGATTTTTATGAAAAGTAAATTTTTTAAAGTTGTATTAGGGGTATTTATTTTAGCTAATTTGGGAATGGCGGAATATGTGAAAAGGAATAATGAAATTTATTATAAGTATTCTAAAGAAGACGATATAGGGATTAAAGTAAAAAATGTCGATTTAAATACATTTAAAATATTGAATGATAGATATGCAAAAGATGATAAAAGTATTTATTTTTCAGGAAATAAATCGTATGAAGATGTGGACAGTAAAACTTTTGAAGTGCTGCCAAACTATTATTCAAAAGATAAAAATAATGTTTATAGGCCAATTAATGAATGGATCCGCAAAATAAATGGAGCAAATCCAAAAACAATAAAAGCTTTGAATGAATTTTATTCAAAAGATGATAAAAATGTGTTCTATGGCTCAGATAAAGTTTTAAATGCAGATGTAAATTCGTTTGTGGTTCTGGAAGGAGATCATAGTTATGCAAAAGACAAAAATTCAGTCTATTATTTTGGTCAAAAAATAGAAGGTGCGAATCCAAAAACATTTAAAATAATTTCGGATGGAATGTATTCAAAGGATGATAAAAATGTGTATGCGACAGTAGACATTATAAAAGGTGCAGACCCTCAAACTTTTAGAAGAATTTCTGAAACAAATTATGCCAGAGATAAGAATAACCTGTATTATTACTTTGGAGATGTTAAAAATCTTGGGAAAATAAATGAAAAAGATTTTAAAGTTTTGGATAGTGATTTGATTAAAAATGGAAATGAAATCTACTATTTGGGAGAAAAAGCGAATATAAAAAATCCTGAAAAATTTGAGCCAATAAAAGTTTCAGATGATAAACGCATTCTTTATGGAAAAGATGATGAAAATATATATGCAGTAACGTCAGATGAAAAGCATGGATATTTCAAGGTTATAAAAAATGCTGATAAAGATACTTTTGAAGTAATGGAGAAAGATACCAGATATTCAAAAGATAAAAAAAATGTTTATTATGCAGGGTATAATGTTATGCAGTTACAGGATGTAGATAAAAATAGCTTTACTATTGTAGAAGATGAAGATTTTTCATACGATAAAAAAAATGTTTATTATGCAGGAAGAAAACTAAATGATATAAGTCCAAATGGCTTTAAAGTTACAAGACTGGTTAATAGACGAAATATACCACTTAATTTTTTAAATGACAATAAGAATATATACAAACTTATTGACATATTTGATGAAGAAACTGGCGAGCTGAAAAGTGTAAAAACAGCCGTTGTAAAAAGGCCTGAAGTAGATTCTAAAACTTTTGAAATATTTAGTTATTCGGGAAATTATTTCCGTGATAAAAATAATGTGTATTATGAAAATGGATTGTATAAAATGGGCTTGAAAAAAATAGCAGATGCAGATAGAAACAGTTTTGAGGTTTTGAATGATGAATTTTCAAAAGACAAAAACAATGTTTATTATTATGGAAATAAAATGAAAGGTATAAGTCCAGTTGGATTAGAGTTTGTGGATAGTAACTTTAAAAATGGTGAAGATATTATTTCTTTTTTTAAAACTAAAGATAAAGTTTATGCCTTGAAAACTAGAACTGGTAAAGAAGCATACGAAACAGTCCCTTTAAATTTTGACGTAATTTCTTTTAAAGATTCCAATGCTGATTATCCGTATGGATCTAAATTTGAAGGTTATTTTCAGGACAAAAACGGAGTTTATTATTTTGACATGTCTAAATTGGATAAATTAACTCCAAATAATATTTTTTCAAAAGTAGAAGGTGCTGATACTTCGTCATTTGTACAGTTAATGTTTGGTTATGCAAAGGATAAGAACAAGGTATATCGTGGGAATCAGGAAATTAAAGGTGCAGATCCAGAAAGTTTTAAAATAATTGAGACAAGCGGGAAAGTTATAGTAAAGGATAAAAATAGGGCTTATAGGGAAATAAAAGAAGAATTTTAAATTGCACAGAAAAAGTTAGTGAAATTTAGTGATAAATATGCTATAATACAATAAATTTCCTGAACGTATTAAAAACATATTTAATATTAAATATAATTTGATAAGAAAATAAGAATATGTGAAAGGACAATAGTTATGGAAGTGGAAAAAATTGAGAAAAGGGACGTGTCAGAAATATTTCAGCCAGTTTTAGAAAATGAAGCAGTAAAATTGGATGCTGAAGAAAAAAGTGTATTTGAAGAGATTCAGGAACTTAATGAAAAAATGGATGTTATGAATGATACAGTTTCTCAAAAAATATTAAATATGGATTTTGAAAAAAATGTAGCCGATAAGCTCCACAAGGAACTTCAAGGCTATAAAGACGATCTTTATTTTCAGCTCGTAAAACCTCTTATAATGGATTTGATAAATATGAGGGAAAGAATGAGAAGAGCTGTAAAACATTTTTCTAAAGAAACTGGTGAAAAAAAAGTTGAAATGCTTGAAAGTTATGTGGAAGAAATTGAAACAATTTTAGAAAATAACAGCATAGAAATTTATGAAACAGAAAAAGAAGAATGTGATTACAAGGTAAAAAAACAACGTATAGTAAAGCAAATAAAAACATCAGATGAAAAATTACATGGAAAAATCTGTAATATTTTAACAAATGGGTATATTTATACAGAAAAAAATAAAATTATCTTTCCAGAAAAAGTAGAAGTGTATGTTTACAAAAACAATTAAATGAAAGGGAGAATAAAAATGTCAAAATATGTATTTGGAATTGATTTAGGAACAACATATTCTTGCATAGCTCGTGTAGATGAAACAGGGAGAGCAGAAGTAATCAAAAACTTGGAAGGCGAAAACGTAACACCTTCTGTAGTAGCTTTTGAAGATGACAGTGTAATCGTAGGAAGCGATGCAAAAGATGAGTCAAGCATAAAGCCAGAAACAACTGTAATGCTTGTAAAATCCTATATGGGGAAAAAAACTAGCATGATCGACTACAATGGCGAGCCTAAGATGCCGGAAGAAATTTCATCATATATTTTAAAAAAACTTGCAAGAGATACTTCGGAGCAGCTTGGAGTTGAAGTAAAAGATGTTGTGATAACTTGTCCTGCATATTTTGGAACGGCAGAACGTACAGCTACTAAAAATGCTGGTAAAATTGCCGGATTGAATGTTTTGGAAATTATAAGCGAACCGACAGCTGCGGCTATATATTATGGCTGTACAAGAAAACTTGAGGAAAAGACAGTTTTAGTATATGACCTTGGTGGCGGAACATTTGATGTTACAGTTATGAGGATAAGTGCTGACAAGATAGAAGTTATATGTTCTGATGGAGATCATGATTTAGGCGGTAAAAATTGGGATGAAGCATTAATGGCCTACTTAATTAATCAGTTTAGTGAAAAAGTTGGATATGAAGTTGAACCAGATGAATATTTGGATCAGAGATTGAGGGAACTGGCTGAAAAACTAAAAAAGAGATTAACTTCAAGCAGTAAGGCAAGCGGAATACTGGAAGGCGATGGAAGGCAGGAAAAATTATCAATAACTAGAGAAGAATTCGAGAGAATGACAGCGGTATACCTTAGAGAAACAATGAATAAAGTGGACGCTGTACTTGAAATAGCGCAAAGTAAGGGATATCAAGCTGATGAAGTTCTTCTGGTTGGGGGTTCGACAAGAATGCCTCAAATAAAGGAAACGCTGGAGAAAAAATTTGAAAAAGAAAAAGTTCAGTTTCTTGAACCTGACGAAGCTGTAGCTAAAGGAGCCGCAATTCATGCTGTAAACGTTTATGTAAATAATCAGAAAAACCTTACCGAAGAGGATTTTGAATCTGAAGAAAACGTACAGGTAAATATCGATGGGGATATAAAAGAGCTGAATGCAAAAGACTACAAGGAAAAATTAAGCTTTTCTCCAGAAATAATGAGTCTAGGAGGTAAGGCAAGGGAAGTTGTTATGGCAACAACAAAAAGCTTTGCAATAAATCCTATTGTGGACGGTAAACAGATTGGTTATAATATGATTATAAAAAATCAGCCTTTAAATAACGGTTTTTTAGAAGTCTCAAAAGTTTTTGGAACTTATTATGAAAATCAGGAAAGTGTAAATATAGCAATATATGAAAATGACAGTATGGAAGAGTATTTTGAACTGGAGGAAAATTTGAAACTAGGAGATGTAAACTTGGAATTGCCTAAAAGCCTTCCAAAAAAATCTCCAATAGAAATAACTTTAAAATTAACGAAAGAGGGAATCCTTGAAGTAAAGGGACTTGACAAAACTAGTAATAAGGAAGTAAAAGTTGAAATGAATGCAAAAGGGATTATGTCGAAGGAAGAACTGGAGAAAATAAAACTTAAGGTTCAAGGCATAACATTAATATAAAAATTATTTTTATAAAATGCTCAAGTTTTATAATATCTAAATTGATATTATGGAATTTGAGTAAATTTTTATTTGTTAATCATAGATTGTATAATATATTGTGAAAAATTTAAAATTACTGTTTGAATTGTAATGTGGCAGTTTGATTTTAACGTAGTTTTTACTGGATTTGAATAAATAAAAATGTGAAGGAGAAGATACAGTGTCAAAAGAAATAAAAGATAACTGGTTTGTAGTGTTAGAATTGGATTTTTATCCTAAAGCTGAAGAAAATGAAGAAATTATAAGGAATAGGATAGAAGAAAAGAAATCTGAGTGGGAAAGAAGGAAAGTTCGTGCTTATAATAAAGAAAATTTTATAAGATATATTAATTCATACGAGACTATAAAAAAGGAAATGTTAGGAAGCAATAATATAAGAAAAGAATTAATAGAAGATGCTCTCGCTCCTGTAGACAATGCTTTAAAAATGGGAGAAGGAAGCATTAAAGTCTTTACAGATGATATTATAAAAAAAATTTCAAGGGAAACGAAAAGAAGTGAGAAAGTCGTAAGGCAAAGAATTATGGAAAATCCTAATTTTGAATTGTATGATGAAACAATATACAATGATTATCTTGATATTATTAAAAAGAAGGCTGACTTTGAAGTGATAGAAAAATTATTAAAAACATTGAATAGTGAAGATATTTACAGTTTTCTGAACTCTCAGAATTTAAAATTTGAAACTTTAAACAATAGTGTTATAAATAAAGAAAGGAAAAAACTGGAAAATCTTCATAATAATATTTCTTCTGCTAAATACAAATTATATAGTCAAATCGAAGATATGGTTAACAATAATGAAGAAAAACAAAAATATGATAAATATTTAAAGTACAGTAAAGTAATGAAAGAATTAAATTATGTAAAAATATACAAAAATGGAACTGTAGGAATTAAACCTGTTCAAAATATCAAAAAAATATTAGGCAATGAAAAAGAAGCAACTAATATTTTTATAGGATTTTGTGAAGAAAATAATATTGCATACAATCTTTCAGATAACTCGGATACAGCGATTGCAGATACTTTAAATGATGAAAATGAAAATTTTAAAATTGCATCTGATAATAAACAGACTAACTATATGATCAGATATGCAGTAGCTTTAGCAGTATTCGCTTTAGGAGTTTTTATAATAAATACATATTTTATAGGAATATAAAAGAATAATTACATAGTATTCTGTGTTTTTTTGTGTTATAATAAATATGAAAAAAATGAGATAAGAAGAGGTAGAAATGAAATTAGGAGATAATGTAGATATAATAGCGCCATTAAACGTAAAAACGGCTGATTCTGAAACGGGATATTTTTTACTAAATCCTACAATGGTAAATAACGGAAAAATAGAAACTTTTGATTATGCAGAAGTTCCGGACAGATATAAAAATGGAAAAAATAAAATAGCCGATAAGTATTTTATAAAAAAGGATGATGTGCTGTTTCAAGCTAAAGGAAGTAAAATAGATGTGGTGTATGTGGATAAGGATTATGAGAAAGTTCTTCCATCAACACTTTATTTTATTTTAAGACCAAACGAAAAAATAAATCCCAAATATCTTCAATGGCTTTTAAAAACAGAACTGGTATTATTGTATTTTGAAAAGAAATACAAGACGATGGGGACTGTTAGGGCTGTGAACAAGGGAGACATAGTAGAGCTGAATGTGAAGATACCCGAAAGAAAAATTCAGGACGAAATGGCTAAAATAATAACAAGCTTTGAAGAGGAAGAATACAGTACAATGAAATATTTAAACATAAAAAGAAAGTACATTGAAGAAAGAGTTATTGAAAATAATCAGGTGATAATAGATGAAGAATAAATTTTTTAAAATTATGAGCGAAGAACTTGAAAATGAAAAAAAATCAAAAAAAATAGACATACTTAAAACATCATTATTTTTATATATGACTGTAATAAGTAAAGTTCTTTATGAAGAACTGGAAGTTTTGAAAAATAATAATTATTTATTTTTGGAATATTTAAACAACATAGGTTTCACGTACAATTTAAAAGAAAATTATTTAAAAAATATGAAGAATCTATCAAGCAAAATAAAGATATTTGAAGATACTTATAAAGCTATAGAAAGCCGTTTGAACAGGGAAGAGCTTATTGAAGATGCAGGAGCTATGGAAATAGATCTCAAACTGGACATTTTCAGAGGGCAATGTGTAAAAATAGCTAAAAATTATATTGATAAAATAATCAACAGCGCAGTAATACCTAATGACAACACAGTTCAGCTGTTATCAGAAATTCTTGGAATAAAAAATAACGAAATTTTATATGCTATAAACTTTTTTGAAGAAAACATGTTTTATGATTACGAAATACCAAAAAATGAAATAGATGCTATTACTGATATTTTATTTTCCATAGCTAATTTAAAAAAGAAAGAAAAAATATCGATAATTTTAACAAAAGAAATAACATCAAAAGAACTAATATATGAATCAATAAAAAATAATAAAAAGGGCATAGTGGAGAAAAGCGCTATCGATTCGCTAACTTTAGAAGAAAAAGAGGAATTAGTAAAATCAGATAAAATTCAATGCATAATATCTGTACCGTTTAATAATATATTAAAGAATCAAGTAGTAATATTTAACGAAGAAAAAGAAGAAAAAGAACATATATTATTTGTTCAAACACAGGATTTTTTTGAAAAAGGGAATGAAAAAATTAAAGTTGAGAACTTTAAGGAATTGTTAAAAATTCTTGATGAAAAAGAGGAAGTTAACGGGGTTTTAAAATCAGTTTCTAACGATGCAGTATTGGAAAAAGAATGTAATTTTGATATTTTAAATTATGTCTTTAAAATAAAGGAAAAAATTAATTTGGAAGAATTAATGGCAGAAAAGGATGAAAGTTATAAAATAATGACGGAAAAAAGAGAAATATGTGACAAGTTGTTAAGAGAATCTTTAGAGGTAAAAAAATAGACATTATTTTATTCCGTTTTTTGGGCTTTTCCAATATTTTACAAATTTTTTTTTTAGTGATATAATATAGATATGTTTTTAAAAATATAAGTATCTGTTTAATAATATAAAATTATGGAGGTTTTTATGAGAAGTTTATCGGGAATACAGCCCAGCGGAATTTTACATATTGGAAATTATTTTGGCGCTATTAAGCAGTTTGTAGAGCTGCAAGATGAATATGAAGGTTTTTATTTTTTGGCAAATTATCATGCTTTGACGTCTTCACCAAAAGGAGAGGATTTGAAGGCTAATACGATTGGTGTAATTTTGGACTATTTGGCTTTGGGACTGAATCCTGAAAAATCAACGCTGTTTTTACAGTCGGATGTACCTGAACATGCGGAATTATCTTGGATTTTGTCAAATATCGCTCCAATGGGGCTATTAGAAAGAGCACATTCATATAAGGATAAAGTTGCAAAAGGGATTAAGCCAAATGTGGGGCTTTTTACTTATCCAATACTTATGGCTGCTGACATTTTAATGTATTCGCCAGATATTGTGCCTGTTGGAAAGGATCAGAAGCAGCATTTGGAAATGACTCGTGATATTGCAACTAAATTTAATGAAACTTACGGCAAGGAAGTATTTAAATTGCCAAAAGAGAAAATCGTTGAAAATGTAGCGACTGTGCCAGGAACAGATGGCGATAAAATGAGCAAGTCCTATGGAAATGTAATAAATATGTTTGGTTCAAAAAAAGCATTGAAAAAACAGATAATGAGCATTGTAACCGATTCAACGCCTTTAGAAGAACCAAAAGATCCTGACAACAACATCACAAAATTATATGCTCTTTTCGCAACAGAAACGGAAGTGGAAGCACTGAGGGAAAAATTCAGGGCTGGAAACTTTGGATACGGACACGCTAAAAATGAATTATTTGACAAATTCATGGATTATTTTTCTCCATTCCAGAAAAAAAGGGAAGAGCTGGAAAATAATATGGACTATGTATACCAAATTTTGCGGGAAGGCGCAAATAAGGCTAGAAGCATTGCGACTGCCAAGATGGATGAAGTTAGGGATGCAGTGGGACTGTTGAAAAAAAATTAGGGGCTTGAAAAAAAAGTGAAAATGTGTTATTATAGTTACAGAAAATAATTTTAGGTAGAGAGTGGGTTAGCCCACTCTTTAGTTTTAGATATGAGGTGTAATTTTATGGAACAGATTTTAAATGAGTTTGAGAAGAAAATCGAACAGCATTTAAAGGAAATGAATCTGGAATTGGCAGATTTGGAATATGTGAGGGATGGGGGATATAATTATTTGAGAGTGTATGTGGAGAAACTGGATGGAACTACTACGCTTGATGATTGCATTGATTTTAGCCGTGAGATTGACGGGATTGCGGATGACTTGATTGAGGAGAAGTTTTTTCTGGAGGTTTCTACACCTGGGGTAGAGCGTAGATTGAGAAAGCCTAAGGATTTTGTGAGATTTTCGGGAGAGAGAATTAATGTCCAGGCTAAGAGCAATATTGAAGGGGCGAAGAAATTTATAGGAAAATTGGAAAAATTTGAGAATGATACGGTTTTTCTTTTAGATGATAAATTGGAAAAAATAGTGGAAATACCACTTTCTAAATTAAAGAAAGCAAATTTAATATATGAATTACCAAATGGCATATTAAATAGTGAGGAGGAATGATGAAAGGGCGAGATCAAAAAATATTTTTGGAAGCACTTGATGAACTTGAAAAAGAAAAGGGAATTTTAAAGGAAGAATTACTGGAAACAATAGAAACTGCATTGCTTGCGGCGTATAAAAAAAATTATGGTGAAAAGGACAATGTAAAAGTAACGATTAACAGAAACAGCGGAGATGTGAAGGTTTATTCACAAAGGCTGATTGTAGAAAATGTAGAAAATCCTGAAGAGGAAATTAGTCTGGAAGATGCAATTTCTGTTAAAAAGCGTGCTAAGCTGGGAGATATTCTGGATTTGGAAATTAATGCGGAAAGTTTTAAGAGAAATGCAATTCAGAATGCAAA
>ERZ773004.1125-NODE-1125-length-14019-cov-6.035377_pt1 | contig 14019 bp, 20 predicted proteins | sample MGYA00580667_ERZ773004 | MGnify/ENA primary metagenome ERZ773004 (study PRJEB29015, sample SAMEA2737963) | human oral metagenome | biome: human oral; feature: human-associated habitat; material: dental | place: China | collected 2123 ... | reverse complement strand
ACTCCTTTTTAAATATGCTATCACAAGGGTAGCATATTTTTTTTGCCAATTTTTTACAAAGCAAGGTAATACAGTACCAAAAAGGTATTCAGTTACCTTTTTCATTTTTTAATATTTTTTATTTATTTGTGATTTTTCATAAAAAGGTACTCATTTACCTTGCCCGTTGGACTAGCGTTGGTCTCCAAATTCATTGCCTGCAAATTATCAGTTTTATTGATTCAATTGATAGTTTTAATTTACATCATTCAAAAATTTGATGTTGTCCATTGATACAGTCAATTCCTCGATGTCTGATTGAATATAATATTCATTTGTAGTGCTTATGTCCTCGTGCCCTAGTATATCGGTTATTACAACGCTGTTTATTTTCTGATTGTTCATAAAGGTTGCCAATGTCTTTCGGCAATCGTGCGGCTTATGATTCATTTCCAACTCTTCCAGCGTCTTATAAAACTTTTCCCTGAAGTAATTTGTACGTATCGGCTTATTTTCTTTTTTCTTTTTCTCAAATACCCATTTTTTATTATATAACAAATATTCAGTTGGACTGCTTTCATACAGCCCTTTAACTAACTGAAATATGTCCTTGTGTATAGGTATCTGCCTGTGTTTCCCTTTTTCTGTCTTGTTTCCGCCGTTTATAATTCTACGTAATAAGTCAACGTTTTCTTTTTTCAGTTCCGTAATTTCGCCTATCCTCATTCCTGTGTAAATCATAATTAAAATATAGTCTACCCACTGTATGCCAATATTGTTCCACAGCTTCTGAATTTCATAGCCTGTAAACACATTCTTTTGCCTTTTACTGCTTTCCTTTGGCAATCTTATAAACTTTGCCCTGTTCACTGTCATTATCTCAAGCTCCATAGCATAGTTGGATAATACTGTCAGAAAATTCTTTGTGATCTTCTTTGTTGCTACACTGCAATCAAGACTGTTTACCGTGTCTTGCATTTGAGGGCTTTTTATTTCCCTAAATATTAGACTATGTAACGGCTTACATCTCTTAAAGCTGTTCTCGTAGCCTTTTATCGTGCCAACTGCAACCAGTCCTTTCTGATTCTCTATAAACAATCTATACAGCCCCTTAAATGTCATTGTGCTGTTCTCTACATCATAGGGATTGTATAAATATTCATTCAGCACTTCCATTGCCTGTTTCCTTGTCTCATAATATCCCAGCGATACCCTTTTCTTTGTTCTCCAGTCCGTAACCCTTACTCTGTAAGGCTTTCTCTTTGTGGTTTTTGTAATACTTCCAGTACCATTTGCATTTTTTATTCTTTTCATTTCTTCCACCAATCCAAAAATCTAGCTAATAGGCACTACTCTGCCTTATAATTTTAATACCGTTTTTTACAATAGTCAAAAAAATATTTTAATCAGTTCATTATCCGTCAGTTCCAACAGCTCTTTTATCCTGTATATTTCCGACTGTGTAAAATAATTTTTTCCGTTTATTTTTTTATTAAGTCCACTTTCCGATATTCTTAATTCCTTAGCTAATTTCTGGTAATTCAATTTTTTATCCTTTATCTTGAGCTTTAATACGCTGTATGCCATTCTCTTTGCTCTCAAGTTCAATTAAATCACCCCATTTTGTTATTTGAATATTCCTGAAGCAGTAAACAGCCTTTTCCTGTCGTTTATCATTTCAAAAAAGGCCCGAATTTCCATATCATCAAGTTTCATTATCCGTTTTTTCCTTGCAACCGTGATATATCTCAATACTTTTTCTATATCTTCATCAGTATCCTTTACCACTTTTACATCAATAGCGTTTGTGATAGTTTCCTTTTTCCATTTTTTCCAAGTCTTTTCCAGTTTTTCAATTTCTTTTTTCCTAATCCAATGCTTTTTAAAATCCTCTCTAACACCCAGTAACAAATGGATATGCGGTAAAAGCCTTTTAGAATATTTATTATAGGAAATTTCAACTATCTTTACATATCCAAGCATTATTGCCTGTATGCTCCTTTTCCTTACGATTTTTGCCACTATGTCGTTATTTTCAGTAACTTCATCTCTTAATTTCGATAAGTCGCTTATTTCCCTGCCGTTAAATGTCATCAGAATATAACGGATTCCATTTTGATTTGCGACTTTTTCCCTTAGCTTTAAATATGTCTTGTATTTCCTATTTTCCCTGCATAGAGGACAAGTCTGACGCTTGCACCTTGTTATATAGCTTATTTCTCCATTTCCATACAAAAGTTCATTGTTTATACATTCAAGCGTTTCATCAATCTCGCTTTCTTTCCTGTATTCCTCTATGATTTCCAATATTTCTATTATCCTGTCTGTGTCTTGTTCCGTATATCTGTATCTCTTAGGATAATTTCCCCTTTCACTCATTAATTTCACTTCCTTACCCAAATGTTAAATTCGGCGTGCATTATCCCTCTCTTTTTTCTATAATTATTTTTCTTTGTGTATGTCTGCATATAATCAATAAATTATCATTGTTTTTCTTTGAAATATATAGATTATTTTGTATTCTAAGCCTTTATTTATGCTATCTAGGTTATATCTTTGAATGAAAAATGATTAAAAATGTAAAATCCAATCCCACATTACTATATAAAGAAAAGAAAATAATTTTTTGGCTATTCAAAATTACGTATTTTTTTTAACCTTGTATTAATCTTACATTTTTGGCTGTTATGGTATCTAACTTTACATTTTTATTTGCTGTTTTTTACTTCAAAAATGTATAATTTGTTATGGTATTTAATATTACATTTTTATTCTCTTATCATTTAAAGATTGGGGCCTAAATTTTGATTGTCTTAAATGTTGTGATATGGTATAATTGATACATAGAAATACACCAAAATAATTATGATTGCTTGTTAAATCACTCCCCCCCTTTTTGTGAAATAACAGGCATTTTTTTATTTCCCACTCTTTTTCTTTGGCTTGAATACTGGGGCTGTGTTTCCATAGTTCACTTTGCCACATTTCTTGCATTTGGCAACATAATAAATACGATTGTTCTCTATTCCAAATAAGAACGTTCCACAATGCTTGCAATATACTGATTTCATATTTTCTCCTTTCGCTGTTATGACAATGGTTTCTCTGTTTCCTTTTCCATTTCATCAAAGACTTTCATTATTTGTTTGCTTTCGTCAATAAGTGCCTCAAAAACAACATTGTCTATTGACACCTCTAACAAATCGGTTACTTTATCCACTATTTGAATTATTTGTTCACCAGGTATTTGCAATTCGCCTAAAAACTCAACAAATGCCACTGCCTGTATTTTCCGTTCTTTTTGTGTTTCAATCCACTTCTTTTTTCGTTCTTCATTTGCTGTTGTTACGACTTTTCTTAATATTTCTATTTTATCCATTCTATCCCCCTTAATTGTATGCTACCGCTGTTATTTTTATGCCAAGCTCCATTAATTCATATATTGATGTTAAATGTCTCTCATATAGCTTATAATCGTCTATTTCCTTATCCAATTTCTTTAATACGCTTTCTATATCCTCGTTATAATTTTTATGCCCCTGTATTCTTTTGATATTTCTTTTGACACTTGGCATTTTCTTTTCGTATTTTCCCATTTTTTTCTCCTATAATTTTCTGTCTGTCGGTATTCCTAGTTTAATCAACAATTTTTCCATTTCTTCCACGCTTAATTTTTTAAATGCTTTGATTATAGCCTTTGCTCTTTCGCTACTGTTTGCTTTCTCCATTTTTAATTTTCTCCTATTTTTTCAAATTTAAAGCCTAAAATTACAATTATCTTGAAAAATTAGGCTATTTTTTCATTATAATTGATTCTGATTTTCGGATAGGCCCAGCTGTTCCTGCTCCATTAATTCAAATCCTTTTTGTGTCGCCTTGTCTATTTCGCTTATAAACAAGCTCCGCACTTTCCTAAATACTTCCGTTGCCTTGTCCCTGCAATCTTGATATATCAAGTAATGTGGTACGTTCTTAGATATGTTTTCAATGATTGTAACGTTTATAATCGTTTCCAGTTGCTGTAATAAATTCAATTCCTGTGCATTCATCTCATCCCTTTCAGGCTTTGCCTTATATCCCATTATCCTGTATGCTATCATTGTATAGTTTGCAAAATATAGCTTCCATTTTTCCTTTGGCACGTTTCCATATTCCAGCAATCTCTGTATTGTGCTTGTTTCCAAGTTCCTTAATGCCTTACCCATTACTCTAACTTGTAGCCTTTCACGTTCTAAAGCCTTTTTGAGTTCGTTCTCCAAATGTTCGATATAATCAATAACCTTTTCACGGACTGTGGCACTTTCTCTCAATAATACTTGCTTTGCTTGTGATAAGGTTAATACAAACATTTCTCTTTCACGATTATTTTTATCTAAGTATTTGCTAAGGGAAATATTTCCCTGTGCTATTTTATTCTTAAATTCTTTTCTGATAATTTTTAACAAGTCATTATGTCTTAATTTTGAATATCTGCCACTTAAATTTTCTTTTTTTGTCAATGTTCCTGCTTTTGCTTTCTCCTGGTACTCTTTTTCTCTAAATTCATTAATCTTTTCCAATAATTCCCTGCTTGTTATCATTTCCTTGTTTTCCATTAATTCCATTTCCTATCACTCCATTTCCATTCTTGCCACTTGCTTTCCTAATTTAAAAAACTTTTCTTCTAAATCATTAATCAGTCCTACCAATGTATCACTAGCAGTATTATTATTTTCCAATTCATTAAAAACAATGTCCCATTTTTCCTTATTTTCTAGCTCAAATTTATAATTAGCCCACTCTTTTATTCCCTCTTCCATTGATTCTTTTCTTACTTTCATTTCTTCCATTTAATCCACGCTCCTTAATTTGATTTATCCAATATTTCTTTTATTGTTTTTTCTTCTTCTGTAAATACATCAATTACAACTATGCTTTCACGTATAACATTTTCAATATCCATATTACTGATGTTTTCCCTGTATGCTTTTTGTAGATCTTCCTTGACTGTTATTTCTTCCCTTGCTACCTGTATAGCTGTAAACAGTTCAATTAATTTTTCTTTTACTTTTTCATTCTTAGCAAGTTTTAGGCTTTCACGTTCTGCGTATCTCTCTTTTTGCCATATTTCTTCCCTTATCTCGTCTGCCTTGTCGCCTAATATTTCTTCTCTTATTTTCTTTTCCATTTATTCCGTTCTCCTATTGTCTAATATCCCATTTTCTCCAATATCCCTATTGATATTCTCTCTTTTACTGACGTATCTGTTATATTATCCAGTAGCTTTAATGCTATTTCTATATTGTTGCTATCCTGCTGTAGCCTTGTTTCTATCTCATTGCTTATAAAGTATTCTGTTATTTTGTCCTTAAATTCCCTTAATTCCTTTATTTTTTGTAGCAGTTCCTTTAAATTCTTTTCGTAATATATTGCCGTATATGTTAATTGATTACTTAAAATGGCGTTTTCTTTTTTCAGTTCTTTCACTTTCTCGTTTCTTAATATGCTTCTACCTTTGACTTTTGATAATTTAAGGCTTATATCATACCCAACCAGCTTGTTTAACTGCCTTGTGATTAATACAGGCGTGCCGTGATACGTCAATTTGTTATCCAATGTTATTTCGTTTCTTATGCTTTCCATTTTCCTTGTCATCGGTCTTTTGCCCTGCAGTTCTTTTCTCATTCTCTCAAATTCATTGATATATGCCACATTCAAGGCAAAGGCAATTGGTACTGACGCATTATATCCGCCAATCAGTTGTGCGATTCCTTTTTGTGTGATTAAGTAATTTTTGTAACTTTTAAAATTCCCTTCAACTTTGTATGAACTAGGTATATAAAACTCAGTAAAATCAAATGTCTTACCGAGAACGGAAGATTCCGTTTTCGTGAATTTCTCTATATATCCATCTATTTTCTCTAACAAATCATAATGATTTACTCCCAATTCCTCTGCCACTCTGTTACTTGTTGTTACTAAGATTCCTTTTACATTTTCCACGTTTACCTTAATCATTTCCATAATTATCTCACTCCCTTAATCATTCTTTTTATTCTGTTAATCATTCTATTTCGGGCCTTTTCCCTTGCTTTGTCGCTGTTCTTGTTTACCATTCCTATAGCTTCAAATTTGTGTTTCATTCCTTACCACTCCATTTCAATATTAAATTTTCTGTGTATCTCCGTTTTCGATGTATCAAAAAATTATTAAGCCCAACGCTTAACCTAACAATCAAATTTATTCGTGTATTTTCTTATTGCCTAGAAATGTATTTTATATGCCTGTTTACTTGTTTTATGATATGTGTTATAATTGTCTTGAATTTTTTCGATTATAAATTTTAGGTATAAAAAAATACTACAAATTCCTTTGCATTTTTAAGAAGTTTGTAGTATAATCTACTTGCTTAGGGTGGATTATACCACAAAAAACTCTGTAATTGTCTTTTTTTAGATACTTATGGAGTTTTTTTATCTTTTGGTAATGATTATTTGCCCTTTTTCTTCGACAAGTTCAAGCCTTATTTCTCTTTCGTCCTGTGTTACTCCTAAAGCTCTTAAAAATGGTACTGGTATTCTTAATATTGCTCCTGTTCCATTTCCACTTTTACCATAAGACACTTTTAAATCTCTTTTCTTTTCCATTTTCATTCTCCTTTGTAAGTATCTTACAATTATTATACTACGTAAGATACTCATTGTCAAGTTATAATTTAAATTTTTTTCATAAATTACATTACAAACTTCTCAAGTATGCTATTTGATTGTGATTGTCCGCGTTAATTGGCTGTTACATCAGGCCCAATTGTTTCTGATTTTCATTGATTTTGTATATATTTGGCATATCCAGTTTCATAAATTGCATTAATTGGTAGCCAAGTGCTTTGCATTTTCCGTAAATATCTTTATAAAACAACTGCTTTTCCATACTCTCAAATATAACTTTTGAAAATAAGTCCTCTAGTTTTTTGATATGTAGCAATGTTTCAACGTCGACCGTTTCCGTTGTTCCGTCCTCTACTCCTGCAAGTCTATTTACAAGCCTTGAATATACAATATAGAGCCTGTCAGCATTGTTGCTCCCCTGTGATTTTGCATAAGGTATTAATACAGCTATTACGTCCGTTTCCTTTCGCCTTGTGATTTTCCCTTGCTTTCTAGTGAGTAGCCATTCATTATTTTGCCTGTTCCATAATGCCTGCCTTAACATCTGATTTTGTTTTTCCAGCTTTTCGATATAATCAAATACTTTCTCTCTTACTTCTACACTTTCCTTTGTCAAAAGTCTTAACGCTTGCTTTAAAGTTAAATCAAACTTAGGTTGGTTTCTATTCCAATTATCCTTATATGAGGTCGGCGAAATTTTTCCCTCACCTATTTGTTTTCTAAATTCATTTCTTATAGCTTTCAATAGGTCTTTATGTTCTAATTTTGTTTTATTTCCGTCTTCTATCCTAAACTTATTGATTAATTCCAATAATTCCAAACTTGTGATTGTTTCCTTAGGCTCTTTGCCTATCCTTGTTACTAATTCATTCATTTTTGTTCACTCCTGTCTCAAATTTTATATTTTATTTTCTCCACTTATGGGGGAAAATACGACGGCTAAACTTTCAGCTGTCGGATCAGTTCAATAACAAAACTTCATTATTCCCTAGCCCTGTATTTTGCTTGATTCCGTCCATTACAACCCTTACATTTTCTGGATATACCCTAGTTACCACTTTCAATAAGTCCTTGCCATAATCATTCGCTATTGCGTAACTAAGGACGCTTTTAAATCTGTTCTTTGGTCTTACTGTCTTGTTATAATTATTCATTCTAGCCTTTAAATCAATGTGATAATGCTCCTTAAATACCCTGTAAATTTCATTGAATTTACTTCCATAGTTTCCCCCTCCAACTCTTACGACCCTGTTTATAATGTCCTCTATCTGATAAGGCTGTAAATCTCCGTTAAGCCCTTTGATTATTTCCCTCTGTGCCTCGTTCTCTATTCTTAGCCTTTCGTTTTCAAGCTCTGTTTCAAGTGCCATTTGCAAGGCTTCTATCTTAGTCAGTTGCTTAGGCTGTATCTGCCCAGTTGTTACAATGAAATAACTTTTTACTAACATTCTTTGGATTTTCCAACTCAAGTCATCTGTAAAACTCTTAACTAGCATTAAATACCCACTTTCTGTAAATATAGGTATTTCTTTCACATTGTTTGGTATAAATTCCTGAACGGAAATTTTTCGTTCAGAAATATCGTTTTTATTTATAAGAAAATAATCTTCATTCAAAATAAACTTATCTCTATTGTTATTAAAATTCTTTGTAACATCATTTACTTCTCTTTCGTGCAATTTCGCCACATCATAAGACGTTATCACTCTTTGCCCTTTGTATTCCTTAGTTTCAATCTCAACTCCATTGATTAAGATTTTGTTGTTTCCTGTCAATACTGCTAATTCTTTCATTTCTTTTCCCCCCTTATTCGTTTATAAAGATTTCTACTACTTCATCATTGGTTAAATTAAAGATTTTTTTCATTTTAGCGATTTCCTTATCTTTGAAACCTTTTCCATTGATTTTATTTGTAAATGCTGTTTTTGATAATCCTATAACCTTTGAAAAATTATCATAATTGAAACTGTATTCTTTCAATTTTCCCTTTAATTTGTTGTTTCCCATTTATCTCACACTCCTAAAAGTAATATTTTATGTTACCTAATTTTAAATAATGGTAACATATATTGTTACTTTAGTCAATATATTTTTTATAAAAAACATAAAAAGTTGCTTTTTTTGTTACTTTTTGATATTATATTATTAGAAAATTAATAATTAATATGGAGAAAAAAATGAAAAAAGAAGAAGAATTTATTGATTTCGAGCATTTGGGAAAAGCTGTTAAATTTTTCAGAAAAACAAAGAAAATGACACAAAAAGAACTAGCGGAAAGGCTAAATAAAACTCCCTATACAATAAAACGATATGAAAAAGATGGTAAAATACCTTTAGAAGTAGCGAAAGAACTTATTGAAATATTACATATTCCCAAGTTATTGCTTGCGGGTTTTATTATTGATATTCCGGGATTATCTAATGAAATTTTAGATACAGAAACACGAAAAGAGCTTTTTTTTGATAACGATAAAGAAAAAATGGAAAAAGAGAATCGTGAAGGTATATTAGAACAATTAATCACTAGTTTTGGTTATAAAACCTATATGAACGCTGATACTTTGGGAGAAGAAAATAATCTTTATATAAGAAGAAATGAAGAAAAATATGCTACTTCATTAGATAATTTTGGGTGTATTTTAGAAAAACTTATTGATATTATTAAGTATCATTTCAAATTAGAACTATCAAATTATAAAGTTGAAGAACTTCCACCAGACGATAACGAACCCTTAATACCTGCCGAAAGTTTGAAAAAATTTTTATTTGATAAAATGAATGAGGCTTTATATAGAAGTACTAACAAAAAAGAAAAAGACACCGATTAATCAAACGGCAAAACTTCTGCCATCTCATTTTTATGGTGTCCACCAAAATGACACCATAAATGACTGAACAAATCTGTACACTCATAGTGAACGAATTGTTAGGGAGTAGTTAAAAGCGACACCCTTTGAAGTGTGTAGATTAAATCTACTCAGTTAAATACGTACTATGTCAAACATAGGGGTAAATAATTATTGAATACAGCCAATAGGGATAAACTCCCCTTTGGTTGTTTTTATTTCTCCACTTGTGGCGAACGTGATTTTATTCTAGTTATTTTTTGAATCACTGTTTGTGATTCAGAATTATACCGTCAAAACTCGACAATTTCCCTTATAACTTTTTCCAGCATAAATAAGTGATAACCTTGATACGAAAATTTTCCGTACCGTGAATAATAATTTTTTTCGTTACCTCGTGAAACACAACCCCATATAATCTAAATACAAGCCCATACACGCTTTCAATTCAATTCTTTGATAATTTCACTGCCTAACTTATCAAAATACTTCCACAGCTCGTTTTTAAGCTCACAGCATTGTGAAACTTACAGACAATTAATTTACATTTGGCCTTTTGAAAATTCTCTATAATTCCCCGAATAGCTTGTAAAAATTAAAAAATAAAACATTTTTTTAATGCTACTAGAAATTAAATTGTTGGCTTTTGTCTAGTTCTTATATCCGTACTGCATAAATCTAGCTTAGGGAGTTTTTTTATACCCTAATTCAAGTTTAGTGTTTCCAGGAATTATTTTTACAACAAATCAGCAAGTTAAGATTATTTCAAATTTTAGTATTTTTTAGTAGTTTGTATTTTCCATTTCACAATTTATTTCTCAGACGTTCACAGACGAACGTAGAGGGGGGTATCACGTTTGCTAAATTAAATTTTGGTATTAATCTATGGCTAGGGTATAAATCTATCTTAAATCGCTTAATTTTGATTAAGAAATTATTTTTATTTTTAATTTTTACAGGCTATTCGCGTTTTTATAGGCTGTTCTAACAATAGGCCCATTTGTTATTAGCTGTTACTTAAATTTAAGTAGTAGCTCCAGCGTTCTTCTTTGTGAAGTACGTAGGTAAAATATTTTGCTTACATCATTTTTGAATAGGTCTGCTAAAATTCCAGCCAACCAAAATATGAAAAATATCCCTCCTGAAATATTAGGGGAGCTTTATAATTTGATTCCATAATTTTTTGGAGTGAAATTTTTATAATTTACATTTCAACATTCATTCTTAAAATTAATTCTACGAGCCATAGAGTACTCACCACGTTCGTTTACAAACTTTTTGATATAAAATAATGGCTAAGATGTAAAATGTTCTCAAATCGCCTTAAATTTGTTAATAATTAATTATTTCCGTTTTATGTCCGTTTTTATTAAATAGTAAAATTGCTTGCAAGTTCCTAAATAAGCTATGTTGGATATTTATTTAATTAAAAAAACGGAACGGACATTGATTTTAAAAATAATAGCGCGTGTAAATTAATTGGGACTCGCCAGACCCGCAGGGCAAAAAAGTCTCTCCAAAGTACCTTTTCATTTTTACATAAAAAAATCACAGCTAAATTAATAACTGTGATTGAGTATTATTTATAAATTTCTCTTCTATGTGCAAAATCAATTGTGATTATAACCAGTTTATCATCGTGAATATCCACAATTAATCTATAATCCATTACTCTATATCGCCAAAGCCCTTTTAAATTTCCTTTTAGAGCCTTTCCATTCTTTCGTGGATTATCGGTATCTTTTAAATTTTTAACGATATAAGAATATAGCATTTTTTGAACATTCTTATCCATTTTCTTAATTTTCTTATTCAATTTTTCAGAAATTTCTATTCTAAATCCCATTCTTTTATTGCCTCTTCAAATGGAATTGTAACCAAAGTCCCTTCTTCTTTTGCTTTTAAATATTCTTTACAAACTTCTAAATCATACTCTTCCTCTATTTTTTCCATCAAAGTTTCTTTTATTAACTGAGAAATAGAAAATCCTTTTGATTTTGCATAATTTTTAATAACATTTTCTTCTTCACTATTGAATCTAATTGAAATTACTGACATAATACATCACTCTCCTTTAATGTTTACATTGTAAACTATAAAAGAAATAAAGTCAAGTAATAAAAATTCCTTTAAAAAAACCAAATCTTTACATCAGGCCCATTTATTCAAGTTCAATTATAATTTTATTTCCAACGTTTGCTCGTTTTTAACGTTCATTGTGTCATTTTGTGTCATAGCCAGCTATCACTCCAGTTGCTCTCCAACCATTATAGCTTCTATCTTTCAATGCTTTGTGAACGTTCCAACGTTCGTTCGTTTTTGGTTGTATTTTTTCCGTATTTTTCCGTTTTTTTGTGATACCTTGTTGCCTATCCAAATACTTATAATTTCTGCTTTAGTTTATATCTTGCACCACTTTTATTTTTGGTGCAAATTCTATTGATTTGGTGCAACTTACTGACAATTTCTGCAATTTACCTTTAGCCAAATTATTACAATCTATCCTAGTGTTTATCTATATTTCAATATTGTTTGCACCATTTTATAATTTGGTGCATTTATTCATTATTTGGTGCAAATTTTTCTCAAAAAATCTCACTAAACTTAATTTTTGGTGCAACGTAATTATGCCATTATCATTATATTTCTGTATGATTTGCAACCATTAAAATTGGTTGTGTTTTTGGTTACTTTTGGTTGTATTCCCAATTCTAATTGGTTGCATTATTAAATTTTTATGGAGTAGTACCATTATGAAATACACTACTAGCCTTTGGATTGGTAATATAATTATACCATATTTCACATAGAATTTGAATCAGCTGGAAAAAAATTTACATCAAAAAAGGACTACTCAAATTTGAATAATCCTTTTTTTTATTAGCTAGATTTTTTTGTTTTAAAATTGCAAAAGTAGTGGTTTTTTTATTGGTACTCGCAAACCCCCATAAATAGCGACTTCATTTTTTTACTTTTCGAGGTTGGTCTCCTGTTGGTCTCCAAATTAAATTTTATGCCCATTTTTACTGGCTTTCTCTTAAAAAAGTAGTTTTTTCTTCAACTCCTTTTTAAATATGCTATCACAAGGGTAGCATATTTTTTTTGCCAATTTTTTACAAAGCAAGGTAATACAGTACCAAAAAGGTATTCAGTTACCTTTTTCATTTTTTAATATTTTTTATTTATTTGTGATTTTTCATAAAAAGGTACTCATTTACTTTGTCCGTTGGACTAGCGTTGGACTAAAAGTAATATCAAGAAAAAAGCCTATAATTAAGGCTTTCTATGAAGTTTTTCTAAAATTTAAACTATTCATTGATGATTTTAGTTTCTGTTTGTCTGTCTGAATATAATATTGTTTTGTTGTCGCAATATTTTCGTGTCCCATTATATCTGTTATCACAATATTATTTATTTTTTGATTACTCATAAGTGTCGCTAGTGTTTTTCTGCAATCGTGAGGTTTATGTTTATTAATTTTTAAAGTTTCCAATGTTTCATAAAATTTCTCACGAAAATAATTTTTTCTTAAAGGCTTATTCTCATTCTTTTTTTTACTAAATATCCATTTATCATTGTATATCAAATAATCTGTTGGGCTGTTCTCGTAAAGCTCTTTTATAATTTCAAATATATCTTTATGAATAGGTATACTTCTATTTTTTCCTTTTTTAGTTTTATTTCCACCGTGTATAAATCCTTCCTGTAAGTCTACATTTTCCTTTTTCAATTCCACAGTTTCTTCAATTCTCATACCTGTGTAAATCATAATTAAAATAAATTTTACCCATATTATGTCCTTGTTTTCCCATAATTTTTCTATTTCATCATAATTAAAAGGATTTTTTTCTTTAATTTCAGTTTCTTTCGGTAAATTTATAAATTCTGCTCTATTTTTTTCCAATATGTCTATTTCTCTCGCATAGTCCCAAAAAATTTTTAAAAATCCTTTTGTTATACTTTTGGTTGAAATACTACAATTCAAATCATTTATTAGATTTTGCAATATTGGAGTGCTAATATCTTTAAAAACCAGATTATGTAACTCTTTACATCGTTTAAAACTATTGATGTAACTGTTCAAAGTATTTTTAGCAACAATATCTTTTTTACTGTTTTTAAATAACTCAAACAAATCTTTAAATTTAATTCTATGATTTTCTAAATTGTAAGGATTATTAAAATATTTATTTAATATTTCTGTTGCTTCTTTTTTAGTGCTGAAATATCCCAAAGAATGTCTTTTTTTAGTTACAGGGTTAGTAACTCTAACTCTAAAAGGATTCGTTCTATTTATTTTAACTTTTGTTATACTCCCTGTACCATTTGCATTTTTATACTTTTTCATATTTCTCCATTCTGAAAATCCAACTAAAAAGCATTATCTGCTTTATAATTTTAATATCTTTTTTGATTTTTTTCAATACGTTCAAAAAAATATATGTACCAATTCATCATTACTCAATTCTAGCAATTTTTTTAATTCGTATACTTCTTCCTGTGTAAAAAAATACTTTCCATTTATTTTCTTATTAAATCCACTCTCT
>ERZ773004.1123-NODE-1123-length-14027-cov-130.172846_pt1 | contig 14027 bp, 19 predicted proteins | sample MGYA00580667_ERZ773004 | MGnify/ENA primary metagenome ERZ773004 (study PRJEB29015, sample SAMEA2737963) | human oral metagenome | biome: human oral; feature: human-associated habitat; material: dental | place: China | collected 2123 ... | reverse complement strand
CCGCCGTACGCGCCCGACCACAACCCGGTCGAGCACGTCCGGAACACGGCCAAGAGCAACATCGCGACCATTCAGCACGAGACCCCCGAAGAGACCTTCAGCGCGTCCGCCTCACACATCACCGGCCGCACCGTCGACCACGACTCCGAACACCCCCACTCCGCGAAACCAGAAACGATCTTGTTTCATGACGGCCATAACTTTATCACACGATCATTTTCCCACTGTCCGAAAAACACCAAGCACTCCAGAGCGCTGCGGCAGCTCACCCCAAGCGGCTTCGATGACGTACGAGCGCCTACAACGCATGGGCATTGGTCCACATCCGATCGGTGTATCCAGCTCGCCACGCTCCCTCCACGTCGCCCATGAAGCCCGGTCGTGGCAAGCGGCCAGCTTCCATCCTTCTTCTGATTGTCGACCAGCCACCGGCACGCCTCGATCAGCGGACGAGCGCGGGGAGTCTCAAGTTCCCCGAGCGCCAACAGCGTGTATGCGGCCTGCTCAGAGGTTATCGACGACGTCAACTGGCAATCATGCCAGCTGCGCTTGGAAGATGCGGACTCCTACTAAGGGACCAGCATCGGGGTTCATCCCGGCGGCACGGAATGCCCGCACCACCCTCCAGCAAGCAATCTGAGGCTGTACGTACCACCGGGTCGCCCACGAGCCGTCGGGTTGTTGGTGGTTGAGCAGCCAAGCGATGCCCCGCTGCGCCGCGGAGCGATGCCGCTGTGTCGAAGAAATCATCAGTGCTGCCGTTGCAGCGGCAGTGTCCTCGGACAGGTTGGCCCCTACATGACGCGGATAACCCCATGAGCCGTTGCGGTTCTGACTTCGACACAAGAAGTCCAACGCATCACACACGTCAGTGTCGTTCCCATCGCTGCCTGCTGCCACCAAGGCGAGGACTGCAGCACCGGTGTCGTCTGCATCCGGAGGAGCCGCGATGTGTTGTCCCCATCCGCGCTCGGGCGAGCGCCGTGCGCGTATCCACGTCGCGGCCCTGCTGATACTCGTCTGCACTTGCTGACCAGCCAGATCACCCAAGCAGCCTACGGTTAGCGCGGTGTCCAAGAACTGCCCTTCGGGGCACCATGACCATCCTCCATCGAGGTTCTGTCTTTCATGCGCCCAGGACCTAGCACGTCGAACGACCACCGGATCGAACCCCTCGCCATACTTCGCCAGTGCGGCCAGTGAAAGGCCCGGCATGAACCATCTGCCTTGACGATCCCACATCGAACTGAGCAGACGACTGGCCTTCCGCATGATGAACCTCCCCCCGACATCAGAGGTCATCCCTGCGAAAGCCATGGTTGAAACCACGATGAACTCGTGTAAATGTCGGGCACGATAGGTATGCGTGCCAGAAGTGGCGGTGCAAGAACACCGATGTACCCCAGCCTCCTCATCATGGCAGGCGAGCGGTCAGACAGAAGTGCAGAATCATCGCGGACGAAGGCACGCATCACGCGCGCCATTCCGAGGACCTCGCCATCGTCGACCTGTGCCGGGGCGCTCTGGACTTCCCTGCCACACGCCCCAAGAACCGAATGGACGAGTTGAGTGACATCCCGGTGTGAGGGCTCCCCCGCCGCTCCTCCCCAGCCTCCATCAGGATTCCGAGTCCGGCACAGCCAGTCCAGAGCATCCTGCGCGGTCTCATCACCCCACAAATGAAGCCCATAGGCAAGCCAAGCAGTCACCGTCGTGTCCGAGCTCAGATTTCCATCCCAGTGCCCATCGTCTGCTTGATGAGCGAGCACCCATTCAGTAGCCGAGACGATGGCCCGGTCCACATCATCAAGACTCAACGCCCCTCCTGCCCATTCGGGAGAGTGATCTATGCAAGACAGCAAGGCTCATCGCTACAACACCCACCGTCATCACGGCGAGAACACCGACGCAGGCTAGGAGCACTGATTCCTCCAGATTGGAGCCCCGCAAGACATCGAACGCGTATGACGTCGGCAACACCCTTGACAGTGCAAAGAGGAATGTACCCCGCACTGCCACCAAGTCTTGGAAACCACCACTAAGGAACCACAGCAGGATGGCTGTGATTCCGGCCACGGGTAAAGTGGCATAGAAGCGTCGTGTCAATGTTCCCACCAGCATCCCGATCGCCGTTGCAAAGAATGACGTAAGCATCAGAACAGCCGCCATCATCCACTTCTCTTCCGGGAGCGAGAAATCGGTGCATGTCACAGCCACGACAACCATGATCATGCCGATCACGATCGACCGAATAGCATTGGCCAGAAGAAATCCAGTACCGATCAGAATACCGGACACCGGGGCCACCCTGAGACCTTTGATCGTCCTCATCTCCCACTGACGCGCAGTTGCCACACCACCGAACAGAACGCCAGCAAAAACAATACCGTAGATGATTGATCCGGACGCCAAGAATCCAGTACGTGACACGACCGAGCCATCCTTCGAAACAACCCTCACAGTGAACGGAGCATGATAGGTGTCTCGGGAATACGCGTTGAGGGCGCGCATCACGCTCAGTCGAACGTTTTTGTCAACATCCGCCATTGCATTGTATGTTGTCAAGCGCACTTCCACAGATTCCCCTTGAGCAACCTGTTCCTCAAAACTAGATGGAAGTTCGATCACGCCGAACACCCGTCCAGCGGACAAAAGATTCCTAGCTTCTGCTTCATCATTTGTAACGACATGAAGATACATCGGCACACCCTCACGGGATTCGAGAGCACGCTGGATACGCTGCGTCTCGATACCAGAAGTGCCCTGAGGAACGACCGCGATCGGAATGTCACGCCCGCCCGGACTGAATAGAAAAGACGCTAGCACCAGAATGATGACCGGAGCGGCCAACGCTAGCACCATCTCGAACGGCCGACGCGCAGCCACTCTCAACTCCGCCTCAAGCACCGCCATCGCAGCTCTCATGACACGCCCCCTCCCACAGGACTGCGCCTGACCACCGCAATAGTCAGGATCATGAACACAAGGAAGGATACGGAAGCAGCCAACCACACCACCTCGAGATCATGATCGAACACCGTACTTGGGCCGGGCATGTTCACCAATCGTTCGACTGCAGCAATTGCATATGTTGAAGGCAACTTCCACGCAATGGCCTGTAAATCTTCCCTGTAGAACGACACTGGCCCGAATCCTCCACCGACGAACCACAGAGAAATCGCTACGAGAATGCTGCCCATCATCGCCGGTACTGATCGACGCATCACGACCCCCAGAAGGAGCCCGAGGCCGCATGATGCAACCACCGTCAGCAGGAGGACCGCAGCAATGGTGAGAAGATTACCCTCCGGCGACACATCCAGGAACAGGACACTCAGTAGGGTGATCACAGCGACCGAAACGATCGTCTGGACTGCACCGGTGACGAGCTTGGCGAAGACCACCCCCAGCAGCGGCTGCGGAGTGACCAACAGTGACTTGATAGTCGATTCTTCCCACTCGCGAGCAGACACATACGAGGTGTTCGCCATTCCACCAAAGAGGGCTGTGAAGACGATGATTCCTGTGGCAAGATAGGTCATGTCACTGATTGATTTTCGAGTAACCCCGGTTGTTTCGAGATCCAGACGAGATTCTCCACTCTCGGCAAGATGATGGCTGTTGAGGTCGAAAACGAGTCCCTCCTGACGCATGATAAGATTGCGACGTAGATCTTCATCTCCGCGCGCTGTGACGCGCAGGATTGCCATGTTTCCGCTGCTGTCAACAAGCCCAGCCAGCGAGCCCTCATCCACTTTCCGCTCCGCCTCCGCTCGCTTCAAGGCCAGACCGTTCAGGAATGGGGAGTCAAAAGCGACGTCCTGCACCTCCTGTGGTTGCTCATCCACGACAGCCACAGTGAACTGCTGACCAACCGTACCAGCCAATGCCGCGAAGAGCAGGAGCGCAGCCGGGACCAACACCGACACTAGAACGCTGCGCAACGACCGGAACCAGGCCAGCAGGTCTTTCCTTAGAATAAATACCATCGTCAGTCTCCTAATCACGCAGTTCCCGGCCCGTGATCGCGAGGAACACGTCGCTCATCGTGGGCTCATGCATCTCAATACCGAGGATTGAAGTGTGACCCTCGATCGTGGACAGCAACCGAGGCAGGTCTGCGGCTCCTTGTGGTAGCCGGAAAGACAACACCACGTGTTGGTCAGAGGTCTCCCATCGCATGTCCTGGAGTCCCTCCAGCAGATTTGACGGGGGGACTTGCCCCATGCTGAGGCGAACCGCAACACCTCCAGCACGTGCCCTCACCTTCTCCATCGGCTCGTTCACCACGACACGACCATGATCGAGGATCACAACATGGTCCGCAAGACGATCCACCTCTTCCATGTAGTTAGTGCACAACAAGATGGCATGGCCATCCTCTCGCAAAGTCAGTATCCGTTCCCAGATCGCATTGCGAGCCTGCACATCGATCCCCAATGTCGGTTCATCGAGTACGAGCATCGGAGGCTCATGAAGTAAGACGACGGCCATCGCGAGACGCCGCTTCATCCCACCCGAATAGGTGGACACACGCCTTTTCCTGTGATCTGTGAGTTGCACCAGCTCCAGTACCGAAGAGATACGGTCCCGTAGCCGCTTCCCACGGAGGCCATGCAGTCCACCGAACAGGCGAAGATTCTCATCGGCGGTGAGATCTTCGTACACGATTGTGTCTTGAAACATCACGCCAACGTGTGAGTGGATTTTCTTGGGGTCCGATGCCACATCGTCACCGAGAACACGAGCATGGCCGCCATCGGACCGCAGAAGCCCGCACACCATTGACACAGTAGTCGACTTGCCCGCTCCGTTAGGACCGAGCAGGGCAAGAACTGATCCAGTCTCCACGGTGAAGGACACTTGGTCAACCACCGTGGTGCCCCGGAACTTCTTGGAGAGTTCAATGACCTCCGCTGCCGCAGCCATCACACCACCCGCCCACTTGAACAGAAACCATCATTGATGCATTCCAACAGGTCCGCGGGGGTGCGCAATGCACGCAAGACATTTCTGGGAACATCGATGCCATAACGTTCCATGAGCATGGCACTCATCGCCATCATTGCCAATGAGTCATACCCCAAGTCCGTAAATGGTATGGAATCAAACCCCGACGGCAGGTCTACAGGGTCATCCAAGACGCCAGCCATGAGGATCCTCAGCTCCTCGAGCGTTAGTGATTTCATCTTGCTCCTCTACTCATCAGGTGTTCAATGATCACGCACGGCAATGTCGCGAGCCAAACGCGCAAACTCCTCCTGCCATTGAACGACCAGTTCGCCACGCCCCAATGTTCCCACGGCAGCAACGACGAGGTCGGCAATGCGCATCTCACCCAACATGCGAACTTCATCGGACAGGCTCATACAACCATCGCACACCGACGATCTGGATCCCCCCAATGTTGCCAACAGGTTGAGTTTCCCCTGCTCTTGGTCCAAGCCGGATGGCTTGCCAGTGCGTTGAGTGTCCCCGAAGGCCCCGATGAGGTCGTCGCGGAGTTGAAAAGCCTCGCCCAATAAACGAGAATACTGAGAAAGGAAATTTGGGATCTGCTTTCCGGTTGCCAAGGCCGCACCGAGCATCATCGGGTATTCCACTGAATACTGCCCAGACTTCAGGCGAGCGATAGTCCGAATGGACTCGGGAGACGAAGTAGGCCGCGCAGCTAGAACAAGATCAAGATGCTGACCAATGATCATGGCTGTCCGCATCTCTCCCCAGTGCTTCCGGACCATCATCGGTTGGTGCACCATGAAGGAATCCGCATATACCATCGCCAGATCACCAGCGAGGATGGCAACACTCTCACCGAAACGCTCAGACTCGCCACACCATTTCGCGTCGAGATGATGCTCCGTGGCTACCCGGTGACCGGTGGGGTATCCCCTGCGCACATCACACTCATCCATCACATCGTCTTGGAGAAGCGCGAAACAATGAAGCAATTCTAAAGCTGCAGCCAACTCCACCAGTTCATGCCGGTCCGGATCACCGCCTAGGCTCAGGTAGGTCGATATGGCCAGAGTTGGTCGAATACGCTTTCCGCCGGCTTTGAAGAGGCGTGAAACCAGTTCAATGGGTAAGCTCGCCTCCGAATCAAGATCGCCCCAAACTTCTGACTGTTCGCAAAGCCTTACGGAGATGACTCGCTCGACGCGAGCTAAGATGTCCCTACGTTGAGAGGGATGCGTGACCGCAGCGATGGAACCGATAGTTGTCATCGTGATGTCAATCCCCCGTCCACCATCAGGGATGTTCCGGTGACGAAGGACGCCTCTCGCGAACAGAGCCAGATCACAGCGTGCGCCACCTCCGATGGCTGGGCAAAGCGATTCATCGGCTCGACATCTCTGAAGCGTTGCTCGGCGGTGGCGTCTCCACCCGTGAAGTGAGTCGTGAACGGCGTGTCCACGACGCCAGGACACACGGCGTTGATTCTGATTCCAGTTGAGGCGTATTCCAGAGCTGCACTCTTCGTGAGCCCAATGATTCCGTGTTTACTCGCTGTGTAGGCACTTAGCTTGTCGAACCCGACGAATGAAGCAACTGAGGCACCGTTGACTATGCTCCCATACCCCTGTCGCACCATGACCGCGAGCTCTTGCTTCATGCATATCCACGTACCTTTGAGGTTGATGTCCATGACCTCGTCAAAGTCCTGCTCGGTGACATCGTGAAGATCGCACTCGCCCTGCCCCGCCACGCCAGCATTGTTGAAGGCACAGTCGATCCCCCCAAGTGCATTCACTGTCGCTGAAACCGCCTCCCCCACCCCTGACCACGAGGCAACGTCAGTCTCCAGAGACAGAACGCGACCCCCGAGAGCGTTGATACGACCTGCGGTTTCCTGTAGACCAACGGGGTCCCGATCCAACAGCGCCACAGCGTACCCGCGCTCCGCGAACAGATCCGCTGCTGCCCTGCCGATTCCTGAACCTGCCCCGGTTATCAGGGCACTGGGTTGACTATCAGACATGGTCCTCAGCTCTTATCAAAAGTTCCGGCGACCAAGAAACTGGTGCCCGAGCCTCCAGCCACAGCTTCATATGCGCTTGGTTTGCCTCGACATGTTCAGCCATGCGTTCAGCCCATATCTGTTCCTGCACACGTATCTCTTCCTTCAAACTGAAGAACATATCCCAAGTCATGATCGTCATTCCCCCCGGCGTCGGAGCATATGTCCACGTGATCTGGTTGAATTCGAACGGGCCCATCGGATCGAGGCGCTCCGCATACGCCAACACCGGCGGCGCGAACATCCTCCATGACACCCACGAGTCCTCATTCGCATTGGTCAACCGAAACCAAACCTTGTGACCTTCACAGCGTATAACCTCGACCGAGAGGTACTCGGGAATCATCTGCGGCCATTGGTCCAATTGATTGGATTGCTCGAAAACAAAACCGAGGGGAGCTTGTATGTCGATCGAACGCTGTAAGTGGACTGACATGAGACCTCCTCAATGCTGGGGAATGGAACGAGGAACTAAGGCGAAGACACGAGACCAAGCAGCAGTCACCTCGCCCACTAAGACAGGTACGGCGACGACGAGAAAACCTTCCTGGGGCAATTGATCGAGATTGCTCAAGCGCTCAAGTTGATAATACGGGCGCGTCCGACCTAGTACATCAGCAAATCCAGGCCCCACAGCCCCGACTCCTGTAATTGCGGCCATATTAGACATCATTCACCGTTGAGCTAGGGTCAGCGAGAACGAACGTAGGAACACCTCGCACGAAGAAGAATGTCAAGATGACATTGATCGCCAGCCAATTGAGGCAAAACAGCATGACAAACCACACCCATGCATCAAATATGACTACATCCAAATGTGCTATGACCGGCCAACAGGCGACGGTCAACAGGATGGACCCCAACCACGAGATAAACAACAGCAGCCCCCACAAGCCACGGTTCATGAACGGACCTCCTTCGACGAGCTTCGTGAACGAAGAGCAGGGATGAGCATGGGTACTTCTCGGCAATACGCCTCGTAATCATCACCGAAACGCAGGACCAGATTCTTTTCTTCCCAGATTTTCAGATACAACCCGTACAAGACCAAGAAGATCGGATACACCACCAAGCCAATGAGCGTCTGCTGCAACAGCGGGATGCCCAGGCCGAAAGCAGTGAAGTATCCGAACACCATCGGATTCCTCACGCGGGAGTAGACGCCCGATCTGACTAACGTCGTCGTCGGAGCCAAGGCCCTACCCGCAACCTCGAGGGAGGTTCCTCGGCCAACCTTCAGCAGGAGAAGATTCGATTCCACAACCCAGTACCCACCGAACACCAAGGCCGCTATGGCTCCGAGGTAATTGAAAGGACATCCTGGCCATACCGGACCACCAACGACTCGTCGGAGGTTATCGACCAGCGCAAGAACCACCATCGGTATCACCATGAAGAACAGGTAGGTGATGACGACGAACGCCACAAGAGCGCGCACCTGTCTCATCATTGGCGGGCACCTCCGCCCCCCAAACGGCTTGTCACAGACTCTTCAGCAGCCAAACGCCGCCAAGGGCGAGGAACAAACGCCGGGACCGAGCTACGGTAGTCCAAGTACTCTTCACCGAAACGTCGCACCAAACCCTTCTCTTCCCAATACGCCAAATAGAGGCGCAAGAAGAGGAACGACAATGGCGTCAAAACCAAGCACCACACAGTGTGCAGAAGTAACCCCAAGCCCAGAACATAAGCTACAACGAAGCCAAAAGCCATTGGGTTACGAGAATAAACATACGGACCAGTTAGAACCAAGTGACGCGTCGGATTATTGACCCGCCCAGCAACTTCCAACGAGGTGCCCTGTCCACGTCCAAATATATGAAGATTTGACCAAATCATCCACCACCATCCGAAGATAAAGGCCGCAGCTGCAGTCAAGTAGCTCCAAGGAGTCGGGATGATGCGAAGGTCGATAAAGAGATCGCACCCCATGTAGGCCAGAACAACTAAACTCGGAAGAACCAAGAAGAACAGAATGAAAGTCAAGACAAAGGATAAGATAAACCTAACCGGTCGAGTCACGGATTCCCCCCTCAGCCTTCCTCACTCGAACACTTGTACAGGACAGCACAACCTCATTCGATACCAGCAAGGCTAAACCTTTGACTCATTCAGACATCCGGAAGTTGCACCAAGGTACAGACATCTCTGGACATTGGTGCCATCCTCGAGCTTTCCAGCTAGACAAAAAGGTATACTAGTCACGTAATTAGCACCCGGGTCGCGGGACCAACATCGCGTTTCGCCTTCAACGACCCACGGACACGAGTATGATGACCGGACCTTGGGTGGCGAGGACACAGCTCAAGGAGTGAGCATGTCGGGTCAACACGTCGCGTCTACCCCACCCCTCACCCTTGGCGTGCTCCGCGCTTGGAAACCGCACGTTCAACCAGCGATCGTGTTGCCCGTACTGGTCGGCGCCACGACCGCGGGACAGTCACGACCAGCTCCGATGGACTGGCTCGTCGCAGCGTGTGTGGGGTTCTTCTACATGGGAGGGGTATCAGCCCTCAACGATGTCTTCGATCTGGAACGGGACAAGGTCAACCATCCGAACAGGCCTCTGACAAGAGGTGACCTCAGCCTCAGACACTATGTGATGGGTTTGGTGATCGCTCCCGTCGTCATCTCCCTGCTTCTTCTCTTGATCACCCTCGCTCCCGCTCGAGGCCTCCTCGTAGTGGGAATCCTGTGTCTGATTGAGGTAATGCATCTGGTGTACTGCTTACATCCTAACCTGGGGATGGCCGGTTTCGGCCGTCAACTCCTTCTCACTGTAGGTCCCATGTTGCTGGTTCTCGTCGGTGGACTTGGCCATGGGTTGGTGACATCCCGGCTGATTCTGTGCGCTGTGTCGATCGGGTTGTTCTTCGGGTCGGGAATCATACTCAAGGACCTCAGCGACATCCCAGGAGATCAGAAGTCAGGACTGGTGACTCTCCCCATCCACTGGGGACGGAACTTAGCTGTGAAGGTCTCGTGTTTCGGCCAACTAGTAGCGACCAGTCTTGGTTACACTTATCTCATCCTGGTACGCGCCAGCGTGTCGGTCTTTGGGTGGATGACTTTGAGTCTTGTGATGAGTCTCACAGGCACGATGACTTTACTTCACAGAAAACAACGTTACTGGGGCCCTGGAATGCTTATGGCCTACACAAGCCAATTCATCTTCGAGTTGGCACTGATCTTGAGCAACAAACAATGAATACACGTAAGCGATGACCCATGCGCCAGAATAATGAAATTATACCCCTACGGCGCGCCCACGGCCTTGACGGGGATGTCGAGCTCGTAACTCAGGACGGAATTAGCCTCGGGCACATCAGCGCAGCAAAGGCGCACACGAGACCGGGTGCTTTGCATCGAGCTTTCAGTATCATGCTGACCGATTGTAGCGGTCGAGTTTGCCTGCAACGGCGAGCATCATCAAAAGAGCATTGGCCAGGGTATTTGGCGAATACTTGTTGTGGACATCCACGCTCCCAGGAACTACTTCTCACCGACGCCGCCACGCGCCTAGAAGAAGAGCTCGGTCTACATTCACCAGCACTACATGAGGTTGGTCGCTTCGTGTATTGGGCACAAGATCCGGAGAGTGGGGCCGTGGAATGGGAGTACGATCACGTCCTCATCGGAGTATGTCAGGATCACAACTCATTGAAACCCAACCCGCGCGAAGTAGAGGAGGTATTCTGGTGGACCCTTGACGAGCGAGCCATCGGACCATTCACCCCGTGGCTACCCCTTGTCTTGAAAACAGCAGTTCCATTTCTGAGCGGCCTCCCAAATTCACCCTGATATTGAAAAGCAGCCAACGCTCGTCTCGAGACACCAGGGCATCAGCATCGATGCTCGAGACTGTCCGAATAGCAGTGTATGAGTGGAGTGAAGTATGGCCGTCATGAAACAAAATCGTTTCTGGTTTCGCGGGGTGGGAGGTGCTCGAAGTCGTAGTCGAATGTTCGGCCGGCGATGTATGAGGCGAACGCGCCGAGGGTTTCTTCGGGGGTCTCGTGCTGAATGGTCGCGATGTTGTTCTTGGCCGCGTTCCAGACGTGCCCGGCCGGGTTGTGGTCGGGCGCGTACGGCGGCGGATGGATCGGCGTGATGCGCTCCAGCAGCCGGCCGGGCTCGTAGAGGGCGGTCAACGCTTTCGCGTGGTGGAATCGTGCGTTGTCCAGGACGACCGCGATCTTGCCGGCCTCGGTTTCGCGTTGGAGTCGTTCCAGCGCGAGGATCGTCTGCCAGGTGTTCCGGTTCCCCTCGATCGGGTACGGCGTGACTTTTTTGCTGGTCAGCGAGAGGGCGCCGAAGAAGGACTGGGACGTCCTCTGCCGGTCCACGGACAGTTTGGTGCGTTGTCCTTTCGGGGGCTGCATGCGGCGGGTCTCGGCCTCGTGCTCCAAGCGGATCTCGCCTTGCGGTGTGGGCCTCCCAGCCCTGATCCAGCAAGCTCTTGACTTGGGCCTTCACCTCGGCCATGCGCCGGGTGATGGCTTTCTCGTTGCGGTGCTCGTCGAACGGGTCGGGCAGTTCGAGGCTCAGCCCGCAGAAGCGCAGGAGCAGCTGGTACGAGGAGTCCGTCTGGTGTTCGGCGTCGGACAGGGTCTTCACGACGTCACGTATCGCTGGGACGTCCCAGAACTCGGCGTGGATGCCCGTCTGGGAGGGCGGCTGGGCGAGGATTTTCTTGAGTTCTTGTTTCTGGTCGCGGGTGAGTTTCGCCGCGTTCTGGTTCCCCGCATGGCCGGTCAGGACCGAGCACATCCTGGTGGCCTGCCAGTCGGCCAGCCATTCCTGCACTGTCCTCTCGGCCCGCTCAACCATCTTCGCGATGATGCCGATTCCGACTCCTTCAGAGGCGTACAGGATCGCTTCGGTCTTCATCCGCACCAACGCATGATTGTCGGAACGCTTCCTCCACCCGACCAGGACTGCTGTTTCCTCCAGGGTGACCCCGACCTGCATGCTCCAATCATATCCGAAACGACACAGGAAATCCACGAAAAATACGATTTCGTTTCATGTCAGCCATCGTTGTCAAGGAAAGACCCTAAGTCAGGCGTGGGTTCGACAAGGATTTTGAATAAGTCTCCTTGTCTCTTCCGATCCATGCGCCGGCGGACGAACCGGACCGCCCAACCGTCGGACATCCGAGCAACCCGCCGATCATGGCCTGTCGGCGTGACCTTCAAGTTCCCCGGCTCGTCGATCGGCGTCGTGCCGCGAGATTCCGCCCATCGTGCACGATCGGCGTGACCTCCAAGCCCCCTGGCCTGCCGATCCCGGTGAATCGTCCGACCCCCACGACCCCGCTCGGTGGCGCGTGCCCGTCGAACCGCTCAGCCCGCGCTCGCGCCCCACAGGTCCACTCGCCAGCCGCCGTCGGCCGACACCAGCACCGTCCACGAGCAGTTGCCCGGCGCCGAGTGCTCGTCGGCGCGGAAACCGGGCCCGCACAGCGCCTGCACTCCGGCCCGGATGGCGACCCAGTGGGTCACGACGACGGCGGTACGGCCCCGGTGGCGCTCCGCGATCTCGCGCAGGGCCCGGCCGACGCGCTCACTCACCTCGGCGTTCGTCTCGCCGCTCGGCGAGAAGCGGAAGTCGTCGTCCTCGCCCCACGGCGCCCGGCCGTCGGCCCGGGCGACGCCCGCCTCGGCCGGGGTGAGCCCCGCCCAGTCGCCCACGTCGACCTCGACGAGCCGGCCGTCCCGCTCCACCGGCAGCCCGGTGAGCCCGGCCAACGCCTCCGCCGTGCCGAGTGCGCCGTCCACGAAGTCGTTCTGCATATCCACAACGACGATTGCCTTCTTCATTGTATGCCCTCCATTTTCTGATGCTCCCGCCGCTGTCGGCGTGCGGGAGCTTTTCTGTTCTCTCAGCTCTCTCAGTGCGCTCTCTGCCCCGTCCCACAGCGCGCCTCCCATTCATCATAGAGGGGACGGAGGCGGTCGTCGAGATAGGAGAGTGCCTGTTCGCGGATCGCGGCAGGGATGCCGTAGTACGCCTCAGCGATCGCGCCCGTGATCGCGGCAATGGTGTCACTGTCACCGCCGAGCGAGATCGCCGTGCGGATGGCATCCTCAAAGGAGCACGACTCGAGGAAGCACTCAATCGCCTGCGGCACGGTATGCTGGCAGGTCTCGTTAAAAATATAGTCCTCGCGAATCCCGTCAATGGTAAAGTCGAGCGCGTAGTAGTGCTCCACGATATGGGCGGCGATCTCCTGCTGCGTGCATCCCGTCCGCACCATATAGACGGCGACAGCAGTCGCCTCTGCCCCTTTGACCCCCTCGGGGTGGTTGTGCGTGACCTCCGTCACCGCCTTGGCGAGGGCGATGGCCTCCTCCATGCTGCGCGCGGCAAATCCCGCGGGACTGACGCGCATCGCCGCACCGTTGCCGAAGCTGTCGTAGGGTGCAGGGTTATCGGTGATGAACATCCACCAGTAGAACCGCCCGCCATAGCCGCAGTCAGGATAATGCCGCCCGATGCTCCGCATCCAGTACACCGCATTCGCGCGCAGGCGCGCATAAAACGCCTCCTCCGCCTCTGCCGCATCCGAGAGCCCCGCGGCATCCGCCGCAGGCGTGTCCGCTGCCTCTCGCTGCGTCTCCATGATCGCCTTCGCCACGGACAGCGTCATAATGCTGTCATCCGTCGCAAAACAGCCCTCCGCAAAAAGCTCAAAGTCCTTGCTGCGGTGATTGTCGAACTCAAACCGCGAGCCGACAATATCCCCAATGATTGCCCCCAGCATCGTATGGCCTCCTTAAAGGAATTACACAGGTTATTTTTCTTTTCCTTTTCTCACAGGAGCAATCTCGTTGTGCCATCTCCTGTGTGCGATGCTCGGCAGGAAGGCACAGCCCCCTGCTGAGAAAGCGTTCAGCACAGCGCTCTTACCGTACGCACAAAGCCGGCACAATCACCACACCGCCCCTGCCGTGTGCACCTCCCTATGCTCCATCGCGCTCTCTTCTTATTTTGTGCGTATTTT
>ERZ773004.1122-NODE-1122-length-14030-cov-3.271270_pt1 | contig 14030 bp, 10 predicted proteins | sample MGYA00580667_ERZ773004 | MGnify/ENA primary metagenome ERZ773004 (study PRJEB29015, sample SAMEA2737963) | human oral metagenome | biome: human oral; feature: human-associated habitat; material: dental | place: China | collected 2123 ... | reverse complement strand
ATATTGGAACACAACTGGCACGACATGGTGTACGACCGCCGTTATGTAGCCGTGGCTAAACTTGCTCAACAAGAAAGCAAACCAAGTGGTACTATCAATATTGAAAATCTCTCTAACCTCGGTTTCGACGTTCATATTACTAATGTTTCTGGTGGGGACAAAGCTATTCAAGGTGTAAGTGTTCCGGTTTGGACAGCTAAGGATGGCCAAGATGATCTTGTATGGCACCAAGCTGACAGACAAAGTGATGGTAGCTACAAGGTTCGCATCAATGTTACTGACCATAAGTCTGAAGCAGGCGAATACATTGTCCATCTCTACTATGTTCAAGATGGTAAGATGGTAGGCATTGGAGGCACTAGCACAACTGTTCCAGTACAAAGTGCAACCCGCCATAACCTCCCAGCTTCAGGTTCATATACCTTTACCGCTCGTACTGGCATTAAGACTCAACCTTTGGTAGTCAACCCAGATGTTAGCTACTACGATGCTGGTATGTCAGTCAACTATGACAAGGTTGTCAATAATGACGGCTATACATGGCTTTCTTATCTCAGCTATTCAGGACATCGTTTCTATGTGGCTATCGCACCAACGAGTGTGACTAAACCCGTAGAACAACCAGTCCAACCAAGCACACCTTCATCTGGTACCTATACTTTTAAAGAACGTTCTAGTATTAAAGCTGAACCAAGTATGGCAAGTCCAGAGTTGGCCTACTATGATGCTGGTATGTCTGTTAACTATGACAAATTGGTGACTGCAGATGGTCATACATGGCTCTCTTATGTCAGCCATGGAGGCAATCGCCGTTACATTGCTATTGATGGTAAGGCAACAGCAGTTGCTCAACCAGCAAGTCCAAGCCTAGTGGCAACTGGCACCTATACCTTTACAAAACCTAGCTCTATCAAGGCTCAACCAAGTGTTGCTAGCCCAGAGTTAGCCTATTATGATAAAGGCATGTCCGTTCGCTATGACAAGGTCCTAACAGCTGATGGCCACACCTGGTTGTCTTATGTAACTTATAGTGGTGCAAGACGCTATGTGGACATTTCTTAAGATTCGTAACATCACTCTCTTTTGAGGGTGGTGTTTGCACTTTAACAATTGAATCAATTTATTGTTAAATAAGTTTTGAAAATATTTGCCGTAAATTAGAGAAAGTTGTAAAATCAAGGTGAAAGTATAGGATTAGTTCTACAAGTAGCTAATTCAGCAAGTTATTGAAAGAAAATGTTATAAAACGGAGGTATTGAGCATGTTAGATATTTTTGTTTTAGAAGAAGATTATTTTCAACAAGCTCGTCTTGAGGATGCCATCCACAAGTCTAAACAAATATATATTTTAAGAATTGGGAAGGTTGATTTATACGATAAACCCAATCAATTATTAGAACGTATTACGGAAAGGGGTTCGCATTTACTGTTTTTTCTAGATATTGGATCTGACAGTGATGTCGAAGGGGGAATATTGGTTGCTCAACAGATTCGTGAGCGAGATCCGTATGCAAGTATTGTTTTCATCACAGCACATCCCGAACTCCTACCTTCAACCTTTCAGTATCGCTTAGCTGCACTTGATTTTATTGATAAGAATTTGCCTAATAATGAATATGAAGATAGGATTATTTCTGATATTGGATTAGCACTTTCTAAAAATGGTTTGAGCCAAATAGAGTGTGCTTTTACGGTAGATACAAAGAATGCAACTATACAAGTTCCTTTTCATAAGATTCTTTATTTTGAAACATCTCCAACAGTTCATAAGGTGATTCTTCATACAACGGAAGAGCAGATTGAGTTCTATGTTCAATTGTCAAAAATTGTGAAACAAGACTGCAGACTATATAAATGCCATAAATCATTTGTTGTAAATCCCGAAAACATTGTGAGATTGGACAAAGAGTTAGGTGTAATTTATTTTGAAAACGGAGAGTCATGCTTGGTTTCGAAAGCTAAACAAAAAGAGATTATTGCTAAGATGCTTGTTTCAAAACCCATGGCAGTTTGATGTATATAGTATTTTTGTTTTAAAATGTTATTTTCTGATTATGACGAAAAACGACCGTTTATGACTTCAATGAAAAATTTAGCTGTCTATATATTATAATAACCTAGTAAATTATCAGAAAAGGAATATCACTCATGAAAAATACAAGCAAACTTATTGGTTTAGTATTAGCTCTTATCGTAGTTATTCTCGCTATCTTTTTGGTGAATAAATTTAACAGCCATGAATCAGCTCGTGTTGGCACAAGTAGCAGTTCAGTCAAAACAGTTAAGAAGTCATATTCAAGCTCGAGTAAAGCTGTTAAGAAGGATAAGAAATCAGCTCAATCATCATCTTCAGTAGTCACAAATGAAGAAAATGACAATCAGGCCTTAGTAGTAGCGCCTAAAGCTTCTTCTCAAGAACAAGCTCAAACAGGTGCTACGGAAGGTGATAAGGTGGCTGAAGCAACAGTCGGAACAGATAAGGCTAAATCTGAGAAGGGGACAATTAATAGTCAATCATCACTTAACTTCGGTGCCCTTGATAATGGTGATATTAGCTCTATTGTGGGAACTTGGACTAATGCGAATGGTGAATCAGTTACAATTAACGCTGATGGTACAATTATCAAAAATTCAACAGGTTATACTGCTCAATTGAAGCCTCAAGGAGTTTCAGATAATACATTCAATGCATCGGTGGTATCTCAAGATGATAGTGTAGCCTTATCCGTTGTGGCAGGAGGAGTAGGAAGCTCAGACTATCTTGTTATTGGGGCAAACGGACCATATTACCGTAACTAGTACGAAAAAGATTGCTATTTATTTAGTAATCTTTTTACTTTTACTTTTTTGGAAAATAACGAAAATGTAAGTATAAGTCGGTCATTTTCCGATTATGACAAAAAATGGACAGTTTATGATTTAGGTGTGAACAAGTCAAATAAATTTGGTATACTAATGGACAAGTGAGAAATATTAAGTAATTTTTGTAAAGTGGTTGTAATATTTATCATCTAGTGTTACAATCAATCGGTAACAACAATTGGATAGAGAGAAGCAATAATATGAAACGAGAAAAATTTTTACACGAACAACAACGTTTATCCATTCGTAAATATTCTTTTGGGACTGCGTCAGTTCTTTTAGGAGCTAGTTTGGTCTTTGCGGGTCAAGCTTTGGCTGACGAACACCACGAAGTCGCAACAACCTCAGATGCCACTTTGCGTGCGACTTCAGATAGGGATGCCTTAACAGTGGCTGATGTTTTCAGCGGCGTAGCAACTAATGGAGTGGCATCAAGTGAAAAAGCTAGTCAAGCCTCAACAACTAGCCAAACAGCTAGTGAAACAGCTACTAGCGAAGCGACAAGTGAAGTCAGTGCTTCACAAACAGCTGATAAAGCGTCTGAAACTGCAGTTTCCCATTCAGCTGTGACAAATCGCTCAAATCTAGCTGAAAAAGATGCTAATCTTGATGTATCTAGTATGGTGAGAGCAGCTGTTAATACTAGCTTGGTGAGCGCCCCAGCTACAACTACAGACAGCGACCTTCCAAGCCAAGGAACTTATGTCTACAAGGAACGTACAGAGGTTAAGAATCAACCTAAGGTATTTGCCAAGCCTGAATTTTATGTGAATCCAGGGGATAGCGTCTTTTACGACCAAGTCGTGACAGCTGATGGCTACCAATGGATTAGTTACAAATCATACTCTGGCGTGCGTCGTTATGCGCCAGTAAAACCAGTGGTGGCTGGTAGCGGCAGTGGTAACAGTGGTAGTGGGGATGGTAAGCCTTCTAATGGCGCTCAAGCTACAACAGGGGCTTTGAATATCCCAGCGACAGGGACTTTCTACTTTACACGTGACACAGATATTAAGAAAGAACCAAAAGCAGATCTCAAACCTACTTTTGTTTTCAGTAAGGGTGACCATGTCATCTATGACAAAGTTTTGACAGCTGATAATCACCAATGGATTTCTTACCTTGGTTATGACTATGTTCGCTACTATGCAGATATTGCGACTTTGACACCTGCCAAAGCTGAAACACCAACTGTTAAACCAACAGAAACTAATCAAGCAAAACCAGAAACTAGCGGTGCTGAAAAGCTTCCAGCAAGTGGTACTTATAATGTGACACGTAGCTTGAATGTTAAAAATGAACCTAAGGCTTCTGCAGAAACACTTTATACCTTGGAAAAAGGCTATAAAGTGAACTATGACAAGGTATTGACTGCGGATAACCATCAATGGATTTCTTACATTAGTTACAGTGGTACACGTCGTTATGTGGATATTGCGACCTTGAAAGCTACTGAGTCTAAACAACAAGAAAACCGTATTTCTGGTGACCTTACTATAAGCAACCAAACCTCTAATGGTTTTGATGTTGTCGTTACAAATGTTTCAGGTGGTGGCAAGACAGTTCAAGAAGTTCGTGTTCCAATCTGGTCAGATAAAAATGGCCAAGATGACCTTACATGGTACCATGCTGATAAACAGTCAGATGGAAGCTACAAAGTTCATGTAGATACAGCCAGCCATAAGGGTGATGCTGGTACTTATTCTGTACATCTTTACTATATGTTGGATGGTAAACGAACTTATATTACCGAAACTGCAGCCACAGTCCCTCAATCTACTGAATCCCATGTAACAGGGGAATTGACTAATAACGGTTCTTATTACAGTGTTCGTGGAAAATATGATGATATTATCATTGTTAATAAAAAACACGGTCTTTCTAAGGACTACAACCCAGGTGAAAATTCTACAGCTAAGGCAGCTTTTGTTCGTCTTCGTGACGATATGATTAACCAAGGTTTGAATGTTGGACGTTCATACAGTGGTTTCCGTTCTTACGATTATCAAAAGACTCTTTACGACAACTACGTAAGCCGTGATGGTCAAGTAGCTGCGGACCGTTACTCAGCTCGTCCTGGATTTAGCGAACACCAAACTGGTTTGGTCTTTGACTTGACTGATAAATCTGGTAACTTGCTTGAGGATGCACGAGCTAGTCAATGGCTTAAAGATAATGCACATAACTATGGCTTTATCGTGCGTTTCCAAGCAGGTAAAGAAGCTTCAACTGGCTACATGCCAGAAGCATGGCATATCCGCTATGTGGGTAAAGAAGCTAAAGATATTCATGATTCAGGATTAAGTTTGGAAGAGTACTTTGGTATTGAAGGTGGCGATTATGCTACTAGTAGCAAACCTGCTGAAAGCAAACCAGCCACTACAGGTGCCATCAACCTTCCAGCGACAGGCACTTATACCTTCACAGGTCGTGCGTCAATCAAGGCAGAAGCTAAGGTTTCAAGCCCAGAGTTGGCCTACTATGACAAGGGTATGAGTGTAAACTATGATAAAGTTTTGACAGCTGACGGCCGTCAATGGCTCTCATATGTGACAGCAAGTGGTGCTCGTCGTTACGTTGATATTGCAACAATTAAAGCGACAGAAACTAAACCAGAAGTCAAACCGGTTGCTAAACCCACAGACCAACCAAGTCTTCCAGCGACAGGAACTTATATCTTCACAGGTCGTTCGTCAATTAAGTCAGAAGCCAAAGTTTCAAGCCCAGAGTTGGCCTACTATGATAAGGGTATGACTGTAAACTATGATAAAGTTTTGACAGCTGATGGTCATCAATGGCTCTCATATGTAACAGTAAGTGGTGCTCGTCGTTACGTTGATATTGCAGCAGCCAAGGCTGAAGCAAGTCAACCAACTGCGAAACCAAGTCTCCCAGAGTCAGGCCGTTATATCTTCACAGGTCGTGCGTCAATTAAGTCAGAAGCCAAGGTTTCAAGCCCAGAGTTGGCCTACTATGATAAAGGTATGAGCGTTAACTACGATAAGGTTTTGACAGCATATGGTCACACATGGCTCTCATACGTGACAGCAAGTGGTGCCCGTCGCTATGTTGATATTGCTTAATGAGATAAAGAATAAGGTTGGACAATGTGTCCAGCCTTTTTTGATAGCCTCTCTTTATCAGGAGATTAAATTTTTCAATTTTTGTGACGTCTTTTGGAGTGCTATAATGGTTAATATAGAATCGAGGTTACTATGAAAATCGCATTAGTACAGATGGATATTGCTCACGGACAGCCTGCTGAAAATGTAAAACACGTGAAAGAGATGTTGGAAAGAGCGCTTGTTGCTAATCCCGATGTCATTGTGCTTCCTGAAATGTGGAATACAGGCTATGCCTTAGATGAACTTGACGGACTTGCAGATAAGGATGGACTGGAATCTCAAGCTCTCTTATCTCATTTTACCAGGGAGCATGCTGTTGCTATTATCGGAGGGTCTGTTGCTATTGAGCAAGACAGTAAATTCTACAATACAACCTATGTCTACAATAAGTCTGGGGAATTAATCAATACCTACAGTAAGGTCCATCTTTTTGGATTGATGGCGGAGGACCAGTATATGTCTGCTGGGACTGCGGAGTCTGTTTTTGAGCTTGATGGTGTGACAGCAGCTAGTGTCATTTGTTACGATATTCGTTTTCCTGAATGGGTGCGAACACAGATAGCGCAAGGGGTCAAGGTGCTTTTTGTGGTAGCGCAGTGGCCAGAACCTCGTGTGCAGCAATGGGAGATTTTACTCAAGGCGCGTGCGGTTGAAAACCAAGCCTTTGTGGTAGCTGTTAACCGTGTCGGAGCAGGACCAGACGATGTCTTTTCGGGACATTCCATGGTTATAGATCCTCTGGGAAATGTAGTCTTGCAGGCTAAGGAATATGAGGAGGGTGTTTTTACGGCTGATATTAATCTTGAAGAGGTGGACCGAGTTCGAGGTCAAATTCCCGTTTTTGAGGACCGTCGCACGGACTTGTATCATTAAGGAGTGTTTATGTTATTTGAAGAATCTGATTTATTGAAGTTATTACCAGAACAGTTTTTTGCAGGGTTAGTGTCTATGGTGAATGCTAAGGTAGCTGAAGGCGCAGATGTGATCAACCTTGGCCAGGGCAATCCTGACCAACCGACCTATGACCATATTGTTGAGGCCTTATGTACCTCAGCCCATAATCCAGCTAGCCATAAGTATTCTCAGTTTCGTAGCAATCGTCCCCTCAAGGAAGCAGCTACGAGTTTTTACAAGAAACATTATGGGGTTGATTTGGATGCGGAGCGTGAGATTTGTGTCACAGGTGGGGCTAAGATTGGCCTTGTGGAATTGCCTTTAGCCCTGATGAATCCTGGTGACCTTTTGCTCTTGCCTGATCCAGGTTACCCTGACTACTTGTCGGGAGTGAGTCTGGGCCGTGTAACCTATGAGACCTTTCCTTTGACGGCTGAAAATGATTTTTTGCCAGATTTAGAAGCTATTCCTGAGGAGACAGCTCGCCGTGCTAAGTTTATCTATATCAATTACCCTAATAATCCTACGGGGGCTGTAGCGACAAAGGCCTTTTATGAAAAATTGGTTGCCTGGGCTAAGACCTACGAGGTAGGAGTGGTGAGTGATTTGGCCTATGGGGCCTTGGGGTATCAGGGTTATGAGAATCCTAGTTTCTTGTCAACTCCGGGTGCTAAAGATGTAGGGATTGAGTTCTATACTTTCTCAAAAACCTTTAATATGGCAGGTTGGCGCTTGGCCTTCGCGGCTGGAAATGCTGAGATGATTGAAGCCTTAAACCTTATTCAGGACCATCTTTTTGTGGGAATATTTCCCGCTTTGCAGGATGCTGGGATTGCTGCACTTTTAGATCCTAAATCTGAAGAGGCGGTGGCCCAACTAAATGCGGTTTATGATAGCCGTCGAGATGCTTTTACACAAGCAGCAGCTAAGATTGGTTGGCAGGCCTTTCAATCCAGAGGTTCCTTCTATGCTTGGATGCCTGTACCTGAGGGCTACACCAGTGAAGGTTTTGCAGATCTTTTGCTTGAGAAGGCCCATGTTGCTGTGGCACCAGGTAAAGGGTTTGGACCAGCGGGTGATGGTTATGTTCGTATTGGACTGCTAGTAGAGCCAGAGCGTCTCGTCGAGGCGGTCAATCGAATTGCAGATCTGCATTTATTTGATCATTAAATAGCATTTATGAAACAAGTAGTTGAAAAATACTGCTTGTTTTTCATATTTTTGCATTTCTCTCTTGACAAATGCATAAAAATACAATAAACTAATCACATATTATTCAAAAGGAGTGCATAAATGAAAATTTCAATCGTTGGTATCACTGGTTATAGTGGTTTAGAGTTAGTTAAAATTTTGAATAATCATAAAAAAGCAGAACTTGTTTCTATTCACGCAACCAAGGAAGTGGGACGACGATTGTCTGATGTGTACCCCTACCTGACAGGTGTTTGTGATTTAGAAATAGAAGCTTTCGATGCGCAAGAGATTATGGGGAAGGCGGACTTAGTCTTCTTTGCCACACCTTCTGGAGTTGCTAGTTCATTGGCAGAAGAATTTGTTCAGGCTGGCTTTCCTATTATTGATTTATCTGGAGATCATCGCTTGCCGGCTTCCATTTATAAAAAATGGTATAAAAAATTACCTGCCAAGGAAATGGTTTTGAATAAATTTACATACGCATTGTCAGAATATACAGATGTGAAGGGCAAGAAATTTATTGCCAATCCTGGATGTTATGCGACAGCGACAGAATTGGCCTTGATTCCTTTGGTTGCTGCTGGTCTGATTGAGACGGATAGTGTTATCGTGGATGCTAAGTCTGGTTTGACTGGTGCTGGTAAGGCTTTGAGTGAGTCTAGTCATTTCGTCAATGTTCACGATAATTATGTGACTTATAAGCTCAATCATCATCAGCATATTCCAGAGATTGTCCAAACTTTGCGGGCTTTTGATGCTGACATGCCGGAGATTCAGTTTTCAACGTCGCTTTTACCGGTTAATCGTGGCATCATGGCGACAGTTTATTGCAAATTGAAGAAGGATGTAACTGTCTCTGATGTTGCTTCGGCCTTTGCAAAAGCTTATGATGGTAAACCTTTTGTACGTGTGCAAGAAAACTTACCAGAACTACACAATGTCATTGGATCGAATTTTACAGACATCGGCTTTGCTTATAATGAAAAAACCAATGTTCTGACGGTTATTTCAGTCATTGATAATCTGCTCAAGGGCGTAGCTGGACAGGCAGTGCAAAATCTCAACCTCATGCAAGGGTGGGATGAGACAGAAGGTTTGCTTCTGACGCCGTCATACTTGTAGACGTAAGCATAGAGTTAGGAGAAAAAATATGAAAGTCATAGATGGAACAATTGCCAGCCCGCTAGGATTCTCAGCGGATGGGCTACATGCAGGATTTAAAAAGAGAAAAATGGATTTTGGTTGGATTGTCTCTGAAAAGCCGGCCAGTGTTGCAGGTGTTTACACGACCAACAAGGTTATTGCAGCACCTCTGATTGTGACCAAGACCTCGGTTAAAAAAGCGGGTAAAATGAAGGCTATCGTCGTCAACTCAGGTGTGGCTAATTCTTGTACAGGGACCCAAGGTTTAGAAGATGCCTACACCATGCAGGAGTGGACCGCTGAAAAGCTAGGTGTTGAACCTGATATGATTGGTGTGGCTTCTACAGGGATTATCGGTGAGTTGCTACCAATGGATACGCTGAAAAATGGTCTTTCCAAGATAGTGGTTAATGGTAATGCTGATGATTTCGCCAAGGCAATTTTGACGACAGATACAGCAACTAAGACTATTGCTGTGACAGAGACTTTTGGACGTGATGTGGTGACTATGGCTGGTGTCGCTAAGGGCTCAGGCATGATTCACCCTAATATGGCGACCATGCTTGGATTTATTACCTGTGATGCCAATATTTCTAATGACACCCTCCAATTGGCCTTGAGCCAAAATGTGGAAAAGACCTTTAATCAGATTACGGTTGATGGGGATACTTCGACCAATGATATGGTTCTTGTCATGTCCAATGGCTGCACGCTTAATGAAGAGATTTTGCCAGATACACCAGAGTTCGATAAATTTTCGAAGATGCTGAATTTTGTGATGCAAGAACTGGCTAAGAAGATTGCCAAGGACGGTGAAGGTGCCACTAAGCTCATCCAGGTTGATGTGGTTAATGCTCCTAATGCCTTTGATGCCCGTATGATGGCAAAATCTGTTGTCGGTTCAAGTCTGGTCAAAACAGCCATCTTTGGTGAAGATCCCAACTGGGGACGTATATTAGCTGCTGTTGGCTATGCCGGTGTGGATGTGCCTGTGGATAATGTAGATATTATGATTGGCGGCCTGCCGGTCATGCTAGCCTCTAGTCCTGTGACCTTTGATGATGAAGAAATGAAAGACATCATGCATGAGGATGAAGTGACCATAACAGTAGACCTTCATTCAGGTCAAGAAAAAGGAACCGCATGGGGTTGTGATCTTTCTTACGATTACGTTAAGATTAATGCCCTCTATCATACTTAGACTATCTAAGGAAAAGGAGCTAACTGATGACTACTGAATATATTGTAATTAAGATTGGTGGAGTAGCCAGTAAACAGCTAACTCCTGAGACACTGGCTAAACTGTCAGAATGGCAGCAGGCTGATCAAAAAATAATCATCGTCCATGGGGGTGGTTTTGCTATTAACCAACTCATGGAGGAACATGACATCCCGATTCACAAGGTCAATGGTCTTCGTGTGACTGGTCAGTCAGATATGGTCTTAATTAAAGAAGCCCTGGTTGACATAGTTGGGAAAAACTTGGCAGGTGAGTTGACACAGGCGGGTTTGCTAGCCTATCAGGTCATAGATGAACTGTCAGACCTTGTTCGTGTTGATTTTTTGAACCAAGAGGTTTATGGCTTTGTGGGTGAGGTCAAAAACATCACCAATCAGACTCTAGTAGCAATCCTTGCTAAAGGTAAGATTCCCTTGATTCCTAGCTTGGGTTATAATGAGCAGGGTGATTTGCTCAATATCAACGCTGATTATCTTGCTAGAGCCATGGCTATTAGTTTAGGTGCTAAAAAACTTATTCTCATGACGGATGTCAAGGGTGTTTTAGAGAATGGACAGGTTTTGGAGCATCTGAATCTTGTGGACGTTCAGAAAAAAATAGATTCAGGTGTGATTACTGGTGGCATGATCCCTAAAATTCAAAGCGCTGTTCAGACGGTTGAATCTGGTGTCGAGCAGGTCATTATTGGTGATAACCTGACAGATGGTACAATAATCAAGGAGTAGACGATGACAAAATTATTTTCAAATTATAAACGGGCAGCGATTGATTTTACTTCGGCTCATGGCAATTATTTGACAGATACTACTGGCAAGACCTACTTGGATTTCTCATCTGGTATTGGGGTAACTAACCTTGGCTATCATCCCCATGTCAATCAGGCTCTAACAGAGCAGGTGGGCAAGATTTTGCACCAGCCTAACCTTTATTACAATCAGTTGCAAGAAGATGTTGCCAGTCTTTTAACTGGTGACAAGGATTATCTGGCCTTTTTCTGTAACAGTGGCGCGGAGGCCAATGAGGCAGCCATAAAAATCGCCCGTAAGGCATCGGGTAAACAAGAAATCATTACCTTCCAAAATTCCTTCCACGGTCGAACCTTCGGATCCATGTCTGCCACTGGTCAGGATAAAATCAAACAAGGCTTTGGTGAAGGTGTGCCCCACTTTAGCTATGCCATTTTTAACGACGTAGACAGTGTCAAGGCTCTAGCTAGCGAAGAAACAGCGGCCATTATGCTAGAGTTGGTTCAAGGGGAATCAGGTGTCCAGCCTGCGGATAAGGACTTTGTTAAGTCCTTGTCTAATTACTGTCAGGAAACTGGTATTTATCTCATCGTAGACGAGGTTCAGACTGGTATCGGTCGTACTGGGAAGCTCTTTGCTTATGAACATTACGATATTGAGCCAGATATCTTTACCCTGGCCAAAGGCTTGGCAAATGGTGTGCCAGTTGGTGCCATGCTTGCTAAGTCATCTCTTGGAGGGGCCTTCTCTTACGGAAGTCACGGCTCTACCTTTGGAGGAAATAAGCTGGCTATGGCGGCGGCCAAGGCTACGCTTGAAGTCATGTTGGCTCCAGGTTTTCTGGATACTGTCCTTGAAAATGGGAACAAGCTACGAGTAAAATTGCAGTCTGCCTTGTCCGACAAAGAGACGGTTACCACTGTCCGTGGTTTGGGTTACATGATTGGTATTGAGACCACTGGCAATCTAGGAGAATTGGTCCAGGCCGCTAGAGATAAGGGGTTGATTGTCTTAACTGCAGGGACAAACGTTATCCGTCTTCTGCCTCCAATCACCCTAAGTGATGCTGAAATCGAAAAAGGTGTGACCATCCTATCAGAAATATTTGACTAGACAAGAAAAAATCACTTGAATGTAAATCAAGTGATTTCTTTTACTTATTGTCAGTAGCGATCTCGCTTAGAAGTCCTTTAGCTGTTGTTGTTGGCAGAATACGGACACGATTAAGTGAGAGGAGACCATCATTAGCACTAGCTAATCCTTCGTTGGTTGTCAGTCCTAACTTGTAAGTTTTCTTAGCTAGGTCCAGTGTTGTTTGATTGTAGCGACCTGATGGATAAGCAATGGTATTAACCTTGGTATTGAGTTTGTCTTCAAGAAAGTCAATAGAATCCGCTAATTCAGCTTTTTGCGTCGCCTTGTCAGTGACAGACAAATCAGGGTGATTGACCGTATGAGATTGGAAGCTCATGCCGTGTGCCATCATTTCTTTCATCTGTTTAACGGTCAGATTTCCAGCGTTCCCTTTCTTGACAAAGCCAGTGATAATATTATTGGTTGCCTTCGCCTTGTATTTTTTGATAATAGGATAGGCAATTGTATAGAAGTCTTCGTTGCCATCGTCAAAGGTCAGCCAGACAACCTTCTTGGCAGGTAGGGCGTTTTCAGTGAAGGCTTTGTAGGCTTCTTCAGGAGTTAGGAAGTAGTAACCTGCATCTACCATGGCCTTAATTTGCGCTTCAAAATTGTCCGGAGCAACAATGAGGTTGGCATTAGAGGCTTCAGATGGATCCATGACGTGAACAGCATGGTACATGAGGATAGGAATTTGAACAGGGTCGTCATAGGTTTTCCACTTAACCGTATTGGCCGTCCCCTTAGACTGACTTGTCTGGGCTTGTTTTTGATTGGTTTTCGACTGGTTCGGACGGTTTAGCATAAAAACGGCCAATAGGCCAAGAAGGACGAGGCTTAGAACAAGCAGAAGAAGGTTCAATTTTTTTCTATTAGCTTGACTTGTTTTTTTCTTTTGAGAAGTCATTGTATCCCCTTTCAAATAGGTCTAACTATTATTTTAACAAAAATAAGGTGGAATTGCACAGAATTTTCAGTAAAAAAAGAATACTTGTCTTCTTAAATGGCAACAATATTCTGTCAATTCCGACAGAAATATGGTATAATTAAAAAAATGTATGTTTTTAAGGAGAAATCGTAATGTCTATTAAAATTGGATTACTTGGCTTTGGTACAGTAGCTAGTGGTATTCCTTTCCTCTTGCAGGAAAATGGTGAAAAGGTTCTTGCAGCCTCACGTGATCAGCTTGAAATTGCCAAAGTTTTGGTTAAGGATGACGAGGAAAAAAATCGTCTTATCGCTGCCGGAAACGACTACAATTTTGTCACAAATGTTGACGAAATCCTTAACGATGAAGAGATTCAAATCGTTGTAGAATTGATGGGACGGATTGAGCCAGCGAAAACTTTTATCACTCGTGCTCTTGAAGCTGGCAAACATGTGGTAACCGCCAATAAGGACTTGCTGGCTGTTCATGGAGCAGAGCTACTGGAAATTGCTCAAAAGCAAAATGTGGCTCTCTACTATGAAGCAGCTGTTGCCGGTGGGATTCCAATCCTTCGTACCTTGGTCAATTCATTGGCTTCTGACAAAATTACCCGTATCCTAGGTGTGGTTAATGGAACTTCTAACTTTATGATGACCAAGATGGTAGAAGAAGGATGGTCTTATGAAGATGCTCTTGCTGAAGCTCAGAAACTTGGATATGCTGAAAGTGATCCAACCAATGACGTAGATGGTATTGATGCGGCTTAC
>ERZ773004.1121-NODE-1121-length-14042-cov-30.449131_pt1 | contig 14042 bp, 13 predicted proteins | sample MGYA00580667_ERZ773004 | MGnify/ENA primary metagenome ERZ773004 (study PRJEB29015, sample SAMEA2737963) | human oral metagenome | biome: human oral; feature: human-associated habitat; material: dental | place: China | collected 2123 ... | reverse complement strand
ATCGACACGCCCCCAGCCCGCCCGGCCCCAGCCCGCCCCGGGCCTCGAACACCACCCGCCTGCGCCGGGCGGCCGCCAGGGCGCCTTGCGCCCACGGCCCCCATCGCCAGTCCCACGCCCGCCCCCCGAGCCCACCGCTGCACCGTCGTGCGCGACACGCCCCGGCCCCCGGGCCGCCGCCCACGCCGACCAGCCATCCGCAATCAGCTCCATCGCCCGCAGGCGCACCTCATCAGCGACCCTCACCCCGCAAGGCACATCGACCACTCCTCCGAACCCGTAATGGTGCAACCACCCCCTGACACCACCCTGCACTTTCGAGTGCAAAATGCACATCTCGGCGCCCGGGGCGTCCGCCGCTGCCTCCGCCCGCCCCGCGGCGCCCCTCCCAGGGGCACGCGGCGGCGCCGTTTGTCCAAATCTGTTGCAAAGGCTCGGATCGAGCCGGGGCCCGCGAGGAGAATCGTTGATATTCCGCGCTTCTTCTCGCCGCCGATCCCGTCGTGGGGCGCCTTTGCGGCAGATTTGGACACGCCCCGCCCCCGGAATGCCCCAGGAGCCCCACCTGCACCATCCCGCGCCCGCCCACCCGCCTCACCGCGCCGATCCGGGCCCGCGGGCCACCGCTCCCGATGAGAAAGGCTCAGTGAATGATCCGAAAATCTGATCGGCCAGCTGGAATCCAGCGATCTGGGCTGATAACGCCCGTCCGCGCCTGGTATAGTGATGGATGTCACGGATCCCTGGGAGGAGTCATCCCCTCATGCTTCTTGTCTCCTGCACCGACCGGGCGGGTCAGACCTCTCCGGATCCTCGTCTTGTCAGGCTCAAGGATGCCATTGATGACGCCGCCGCGAGGGGCTACGTCCAGGGGTCGTCAAGCACGGTCGATCACAGTACGGGGGCTGAGTCGTGATGGTGGGGGGAGCCGCTGGCCGTCGGACAGCGGCGGCGCTGTTGGTGGTGGTGCTGGCGCTGTGGCCGGCGTGCGGGTGTTCGCGCGTGCGCCAGTGGCGCGAGGCGCGGGCCTCGGTCGCGGCCGCCGCCTCGGCATCGGCCGCCGACGCCGCCTTGTACGAAAGGCTGAAGAACATCGTCCCCGACGACGTCGACGTCTGCGGCCTCATGAGCGCCGGAGACATGGAGGCCATCCTGGGCCAACAACTCGAAGCCATCACCTTCAGCCGCAGTTCTTACGAGGCCGGAACCAAGATCTGGCTCCAATGCCAGCTCGACCTCTTCGAGGGCACGCCCTACTAATTCTTCCCCACCAAAGCCCTCGAAATCATATACGACACCCGGTCGAGGGAGCGGGAACTCATGGAGGAGGTCAACGCCTTCGACGGCGTGAGCAACGCGCGCCCTGTGACGGCCCAGGGCCTGGAGGGCGAGGGGGCCGCCTACGAGTTCTCATCCAACTACGGGCTCATATGGCGCTACCCCGACGGGTACACGATCAGATTCCGCATGGACAAAACCTATTCCGTCCCGCCCCGGGACCCCACCGACACGATCCTGATCCCCCTGCTGCAACACATCACGACCACCGTCCACACCGCGGCCTCCGGCCCGACCCAGATCCTGACTGTCTACCCGCCCCGCCCAACAACCCCACCCGCCACACCCACACCTTGAACACCCGGCACAACACCCAAACGGAACACCACCAGCACGAACAACCATCCACCAGCACACCGAACCACCGCCCGCACCATCTGGACCCCGGCCGCGCGTCCCGGCCGAGCACTCACCACACCACCATGAAACCTGTGAACGAGAACACTTATTATGGTGCGTATAGTTCCTGCTATGCGTAATATATTACGTGGCTCTCGTCCCATCCCCGGAGGATTCCAATGCCGATGACTGACTGCAAGCCCGCACGCCCTCGCTCGGCGGTTTCCCGGCGTCGCGTTCTCATCTCAATGGTCGTGGTCGTGGCGGTCGCGGTGTCCGGGGCCGCATGGTGGCTCTCGCGCAGCGGGCCGGAGGAGCCGGAGGTGTCCACGACGGTGTGCAACGGCCTGTCGACCGCCGAGATCGAGCAAGTCGTGGGACGGCGGGTGGAGTCGGAGAATCTGCGCCGCACCTCCTCGTTCAGCTACAACCCGGACCTGTCCTGCATCCTGGCGTTCGACGGGTTCGCCTTTGTGAGAATCGGATACATCAACGCCCCCTGGTTCTTGAGCATGGCAGATACATTCGTCAGGGAGGACAGACTCAAAACTGACTTCACGTCCTACGGATGGTCGGTCGAGGAGATCGACCTGGGCCTGGACGGACGCAGCTACGTGACGGTCAACCCGGATCGGATTTCTGGCGACACCGCCTACGGGGTGTGGTACTCCGAATCCGGAAGGACCCTGTGGGTCGCGGTTTTCAAAGATGACCCGACCGTAAGCATCGACGAGATCAAACGGGTCACCATCGCCCTGCTGGACCACCTGGCCGACGTCGTACCACCCATCTGCCCCACGACAATGGATGGGCCGACGTCATCGGCATCTCCTGAAACCCGGTGATCCTCAGACGAGCTGGAATCGGCTCAATGAGCCTTTCTCACCGGAATGGTCCTGGACCTTTCGGCCGCGGCTCTTGGTGGGAGGGGTTTCGGTGCAGATCGGGTCCGGGTCTTGTGCGCGTCTTCGTCCCCGGGGGAGTCGGCCGGCTGCGCCACGGGCGCGCAGGCGGCGGGGCGGGGCTCCGGTCCGCCCCTCGGGCACGGGCGCCGGGGTCGGCACTGCCCGCCCCCGGTGAAGACCCGCCTTTCGACGCCGTCCGGGACCCCGACGGCGGCGCGTGCGGGGTCCGTATCCGGAGCGGATGGACCTTGGACGAAGAGAACCGCCACCGGAGCCGAGCCCCGCACGCGCTCCCATTGTGCCCCGTCGGCGCCTTCAAATCCACCATCCGCGGCCGGGTCGGTCGACGGCCCGGGGCTCGGCCGCGGGCGAGGCCCGCGGTGGTCAGGACGTCCGGGGTGCCGTCGGTCCCGTGCTCACGCGCCCGGCGACTTCGGCAGCGGACGCGGAAGCATCAGCCCCCGCGCCCGCCGTCGAGGCCGCCGTCTCCGCGCCGGGCGCATACGACGGCGCGCTCACCGGCGAGAGCGACGACCCGCTACTCGAGCAGGCCGCCGGACCGCGGACCAGCGCCGGTACGCCGAACCCGGGGCGGACACGTCACCGCACGCCGCGCCACGACAATCCAGGCGACGACGGCAGAGCGGGGAACCGCAACACAGGATATTCCTCCCGCAGGGACCGGACGTGAGCCACATTACCAGTCGCGGCCGAGCCGCGGAAGACTGCCGGCGCGATCAGTTCGCCCAATCCTCCCTACGGCCGGCGTCCGTCCCGGCCGCGCCCCGATGCTTGACACTGGACGGGGGCGCACGTCATCATTGAGGACATCATTCGACGTTGAATTGATATGTTGCCGGGCAGGCAGATCGTCACCGATCCCGCGGCAACCAGAGCAAGAAGGCTCCAGCTGTGGCACCACGGAAGAACGCGAGTCGCAAGCGCCCGTGGGGCGTCGTCGTCAGGGCCGGGGCGGCGGTGGTCGTCCTCGCCATCTGCTTCTTCGGCACCACCTTCATGTCCCCCGAGGAGGCCGAGGCCGTCCTCACCGCCGGATCCACCGACCCGGTGGCCTACGCCCAGGAGAACTACGACTCCACCATAGCCTACATCAAGGACAACGCCACCGAGCTCGCACCCCTCCTGACCGACCTCCAGACCGATGAGCAGGGCACCTGCGAGAAGTTCGGCAAGCGCGACGGCGCGGCCGCCTACACCTTCCCCGTCACCTTCACCGGGACCCTCAAGGAGGGCGGTTTCGGCCAGGTCGACGTCGTCGTTGACGGTGCGCCCACCGGCGTGATCGTCTCCGTCCAGACCGGCCCGGCCCTTATGGGCACCGCCCTGCGCGACGTCACCGGCGAGACCACCTTCGACATGTTCGAGAACCAGATCGACTACGCCCAGGTGGGGCTGAGTCTCAACGAGCCGCTCAAGACCGGGGTCCTGGCGGAGAACGACCTGGCCTCCATGACGGGCCAGAAGGTCACCATCGTCGGCGCCTTCGCCTACTCCGACCCCACCCACGTCGTCATCACCCCCGTGAGCATCGAGGCGGCGTCATGACCCTGAGGGAGAACGCCCCCGTCGTCCTGGCGGGCCACAACATCACCAAGGCCTTCGGGGCCACCCACGCCCTGCGCGGCGTCGACTTCGAGATCCGCGCCGGCGAGGTCGTCGCCCTCATCGGCGAGAACGGCGCCGGCAAGTCCACCCTCATGAAGATCCTCTCCGGCGTCCAGCCGCCCACCTCGGGGACCATCGAGCTCGACGGCGAGCCCATCGCCTTCGCCTCCACCACCGACGCCGTCGCCCACGGCGTCGCCATCGTCCACCAGGAGCTCAACCTGTGCCCCAACCTGTCGGTGGTGGACAACATCTTCCTCGGCCGGGAGATCACCACCGCCACTGGCCTGGCCCGCGGCAAGGAGCGGGTCGAGGCGCTGGCCGCCCTGGAGAAGCTGGAGGAGCCCATCGACCCCGACGCCCTGGTCGGGGACCTGCGGCTGGGCCAGCAGCAGCTCGTCGAGATCGCCCGCGCCCTCGCCGAGGGCGCCCGTGTGCTCATCATGGACGAGCCCACCTCCGCCCTGTCCGCCTCCGAGGTCGAGATCCTCTTCCGCATCATCCGGGAGCTGACGGCCGACGGCGTCGCCGTCGTCTACATCTCCCACCACATGGACGAGTGCCTGGAGATCGCCGACACCGCCGTCATCCTGCGCGACGGCCGCCACGTGGCCACCGCGCCGATGGCCGAGGTGGATCTGCCCTGGATCGTGCGGACCATGGCCGGCCGCGACCAGTCCGACCTCTTCCCCCGCATGGAGACGACGGCGGGCGAGCCGATCCTGCGGATCGAGGGCCTCATCGTCCCCGACCCCGCCAACCCCAGCCGCGTCGCCGTCGACGACCTGTCGCTGACCGTCAGCGAGGGGGAGGTCGTCGCCATCTACGGCCTCATGGGGGCCGGGCGCACCGAGCTGCTCGAGACCCTGGCCGGGCGCCACCGGCCCGCCGCGGGCCAGATCCTCCTCGACGGCAAGGACGTCACCCGCGCGCCCATTGCCGAGCGCATCGCCGACGGCATGGTCCTGGTCCCCGAGGACCGCCAGGCCGACGGTCTCGTCCAGCTCATGAGCGTGGGCCGCAATATGTCGCTGGCCGCCCTGAGGACGCTCACCCACCTCTTCCAGGTCAAGCGGAAGCAGGAGGAGGCCGAGATCTCCAAGGGCATCGAGGATGTCCGCGTCAAGGCGGAGTCGGCCTCCATCGGTATCACCTCCCTGTCCGGCGGCAACCAGCAGAAGGTCGTCATCGCCAAGGCGCTCATGACGGCTCCGCGCATGCTGCTCATGGACGAGCCCACCCGGGGCATCGACATCGGCGCCAAGTCGGACATCTTCTCCACCATGGCCGCGGTGGCGGGCACAGGGGTCGGCGTCCTCTTCGCCACCTCCGAGTTGGCCGAGGCCCTGGGCGCGAGCACGCGCCTGATCGTCATGGCGCGCGGCCGCATTGTCGCGGACCTCGATCCGCGCACCGCCACCCGCGACCGGGTCATGGCCGCGACCGGCGAACAGATCTCAACGGCGAGCGACACGAAGGACACGAACTGACCATGGCATCCACATCCACGTCCGCGCGGGGAGCGCGCATCGGCAACCGGAGCATCGGCGAGTTCCTCATGGCGCAGCGCGCCTTCATCGCGCTGCTCGTCCTGATCGTCATCTTCACCTCCCTGTCCGACTCCTTCCTCACCGCCACCAACCTGGTGACGATGACCAAGCACGTGGCCTACAACGCCCTGCTGAGCCTGGGCATGCTCCTGGTCATCCTCACCGGCGGCATCGATCTGTCCATCGGCTCCATCGTGGGCCTGTCCGGGGTCATCGCCGGTGTCATGCTCAAGGGCGTCCACTTGTCCCTCTTCGACGTCAACGCCTACCCCTCCGTGCTCGTCGTCGTCATTATCGCCCTCATCCTGGGCACGGCAGTCGGGACCGTCAACGGCATCCTCATCACCAGGTTCAACGTCGCCCCCTTCATCGCGACCCTGGGCACCATGTACATGGCCCGCGGCGTCGCCCTGCTCATCTCCAAGGGCGCCACCTACCCGGACCTGGGCGGCGAGGAGGCCTTCGGCAACACGGGCTTCTCCTTCCTCGGCGTCTCCCGGCCCCTGGGCCTGCCCACCAGCGTGTGGCTCATGATCATCTTCGCCGCCGTCGTGGCCCTCGTCGTGGCCCGCGCCCCCTTCGGCCGCTGGCTCTACGCCGTGGGCGGCAACGAGCGCGCCGCCGAGCTGTCCGGGGTGCCGGTGAACAGGGTCAAGATGCGGGTCTACATGGTCTCCGGCTTCTTCGCCGCCCTGGCGGGCCTCATCATCTCCTCCGAGCTCACCGCCGCCGCCCCGGCCGCCGGCGAGACCTACGAGATGAACGCCATCGCCGCCGTCGTCATCGGCGGGGCCTCCCTGGCCGGCGGGCGCGGGGATGTCAAGGGCGCCCTCATCGGCGCCTTCGTCATCGGCTTCCTCAACGACGGCCTGGTCCTGGTGGGCGTGTCCTCCTTCTGGCAGACCTTCCTCAAGGGCCTGGTCATCGTCCTGGCCGTCATGCTCGACCAGGGCCAGCAGCGGCTCGAGCGCTCCCGCGCCGCGGCCCAGGCCGCCCAGAGCGTCAAACGGGAAGCGGCCCGCATCGCCGACGAGGGAGCGGAGGGCCCGGCCCCCGCCGTCGAGGCCCAGGACCGATAAGCGCACAGAAGGAGAACACCACCATGCCATCGACACTCCTCATGCCCCGGCGCACCCTCCTGCGGGCCGGCGCCCTGGGCGCCCTCGGCCTGAGCCTCATGGGCTCGGCGGGCTGCTCCTCGCGCTCGAGCGGCTCGAACTACATCGCCATCATCACCCCCGCCCACGACAACCCCTTCTTCAAGACACAGGCGGAGGCCGCCGTCGCCGCGGCGACCGCCATGGGCTACACGGCCAACTCGTTCTCTCACGGCGACGACGTCAACAAGCAGTCCGAGCTCTTCGACTCGGCGATCTCCCAGGGCGCGGCGGCGATCATCTGCGACAACGCCGGCGCGGACTCCACCGAGGGCGCGGTGCGCAAGGCGGTGGAGGTCGGCATCCCCGTGTTCCTCATCGACCGCGAGATCAACGCCTCCGGGCTGGCGACCGCCCAGATCGTCGCCAACAACTCCCAGGGCGCCGCGCTTGTGGCGGCGAAGCTCGCGGACACCCTCCAGGGCAAGGGCCGCTACTACGAGCTCCTCGGCCGGGAGACGGACACGAACGCCCAGGTGCGCTCGACGGCCTTCCACTCGGTCCTCGACCAGTACCCCGGCTTCGAGCTCGTCGCCACCGAGACGGCCAACTGGGACCAGCAGATCGGTTACCAGAAGGTCGAGACGCTGCTCCAGCGCGACGCCAACGTCCAGGCCATCATCTGCGGCAACGACACCATGGCGGTGGGCGCCGTGGCCGCCGTGCAGCAGGCCGGCAAGACCGGGGACATCCTCGTCATCGGCTTCGACGGCTCGCCCGACGCCGTCAAGACGATCCAGGGGGGCTCGATGCTGGCCACGGGCATGCAGCCGGCGGTCGACATCGCCAAGATGGCCGTCGAGCAGGCGGACGCCTACATCAAGAACGGCGAGACCGGCAAGAAGGAGAAGCAGCTCGTCGACTGCGTCCTCATCGACAAGTCCAATGCGGACCGCTACACGCTGTTCGAGATGAAGGAGTCCTGAGGCCTCCGGGTTCTGGGGGCCCGAGCCGAACCGCACCGGTCCGGGTGGGCAGAGCCGGCCGTCCACAGGTGGGTGGGCGGCCGGCTCCCCGCGCCGGGCCCGGGCCGGTGCAGAGCCCTGCTGATGGGGGCGGACGAGCTCGGGCCCGGGCGGACGTGGCCGGACGGGTTCCCCCGGAGGCGAGGACGTGGTATGCTCTACGCAATCATTCAAAGCCGAATAAATATGCACACATATCTCTCGGCACCGCGAACGACCCCGGGAGGGACGAGCCGACCATGACCACCGACTCCGCCGCCCCCGCCCCCTACGTCCTGGCCCTCGACGAGGGCACCACCAACGCCAAGGCCCACGCCATCGCCCCGGACGGGTCCGTCCTCGCCTCCGGGTCCGCCGCCGTCGCCGTCTCCTACCCCCGTCCCGGCTGGGTGGAGCAGGACGCCGAGGCCGTCTGGGCCGCCCAGACGGCGGCCATCCGCGACTGCCTGGCCGGCGTGGCCGGACCCCCGGCCGGCATTGCGATCTCCAACCAGCGCGAGTCCGTCGTCGTCTGGGACGCCGTCACCGGCGAGGCCCTGGCCCCGATCCTGGGCTGGCAGGACTCGCGCACCGCCGAGTTCTGCGACTGGCTGCGCTCGCCCGAGCGCGAGTTCGCCGTCGCCTCCACCACCGGGCTGAGCCTGGACCCCATGTTCTCGGCCCCCAAGATGCGCTACCTGCTGGACCGGGTCCCCGGCGCCGTCGCCGCCGGGCGCGCCCGCATCGGCACGATCGACTCCTGGCTGGTGGGGCGCCTGACCGGGCAGCGCTCCTACGTCATCGAGGCCGGCAACGCCTCGCGCACCCTCCTGCTCGACCTAGCCGGCCTCGACTGGTCGGCGGCCATGTGCGAACTCTTCGGGGTGGACCGGGCCCTGCTGCCCGACGTCGTGCCCTCCGACGCCGACTTCGGAACGACGTCGGGCCTGGACGTCCTGCCCGACGGCGTGCCCGTCATCGGGGTCCTGGGCGACTCCCACGCCGCCCTGTTCGGCCACGGCTGCCGCACCGCCGCCGAGGGCAAGGCCACCTACGGCACCGGCTCCTCGGTCATGATCCCCTCGGGCCCCGAGCGCTCCATCCGGCGCGGGGTGTCCACCACCCTGGCCTGGCTGACGGACGGGCCCATGTACGGCCACGAGGGCAATATCGTCGCCTCCGGCGCCGCCATGGACTGGACGGCGCGGCTGCTGGGCATCGCCGGCGGGCGCGCGCTCGACGAGCTGGCCGCCACCGTGCCCGACTCCGGGGGCGTCAGCCTCGTCCCCGCCTTCACGGGCCTGGGCGCCCCCTGGTGGGACCGGCGGGCCGTCGGCGTTCTGACGGGCCTGAACGCCGGCACCGGGCGCGGGCACGTCGCCCGGGCGGCCCTGGAGGCGGTGGCCCACCAGATCGCCGACGTCGTCGAGGCCCTCGACACCACCGGGCTGCGGGTCCTGCACGCCGACGGCGGCGCCACCGCCTCCCGCCCGCTCATGCAGATCCAGGCCGACCTGCTGGGCCGCGACGTCGTCGTATCGGCCAATGCGGAGGTCTCCGCCCTCGGCGCCGCCCTCATGGGCTTCGGCCATCTGGGCTGGCCCCTGCCCGGCGCCGGGAGCGTCGAGCGGCACTGCACCCCCGCCATCGACGAGGACGCCCGGCGCTCGGCCCGCGACCAGTGGCGCGAGGCGATGGCCCGCTCGCGCCTGAGCCCCGCCGCCACCTGAACCGGCCCTCCGCGGCCGTCCGACGACGCCGCGCCGTCGAAGGCGCCGACCACCACCGACCGCACCCACCCACCCACATCACCATGGAGGAACACGCACCATGACCGACGGACCCGTTTTCGGCGCAGGCCTGTGGAACTTCGCCACCTACGTCGACCGCTACGCCACCGACGGCTACGGCGAGCCCCGCTCCACCATCGAGCAGATCGACCTGGCCGGCCGGGTCGACGACATCGCCTACGTCGACATCAACTTCCCCTGGACGCCGGGCGTGACCACCGACGACGTCAAGGCCGCCCTGGAGCGCAACGGCCTGAGGGCCATCGGCGTCACCCCCGACATCTACCTGCGCGAGCACCAGATGGGCGCCTTCACCAACCCCGACCCCGCCAAGCGCGAGTCGGCCCGCCTCATCATGCAGGGCGCCGCCGACGCCGTGCGCGGGCTCGGCGCCCGCTACGTCAAGATCTGGCCGGGCCAGGACGGCTTCGACTACCCCTTCCAGGTCGACTACAAGGAGCTGAACCGCCTGGCCGTCGAGGGCATGCGGGACCTGGCCCGGGCCAACCCGGACCTGAAGTTCGTCATCGAGTACAAGCCGCGCGAGCCGCGCACCCACATGTTCTGGTCCTCGGCGGCCAAGACCGTGCTCGGCATCCAGGCCATGGGCGTGGACAACGTCGGCGTCCTGCTCGACTTCGGCCACGCCCTGTTCGGCGGGGAGTCCCCGGCCGAGGCCGCCCAGCTCCTCATCGACCACGGCCTGCTGTGGGGCATGGACGTCAACGACAACTACCGCGGCTGGGACGACGACATGGTCGTGGGCACCGTCCACATCACCGAGATCTTCGAGTTCTTCCACACCCTGCGCAAGAACGGCTGGGAGGGGGTGTGGCAGCTCGACCAGTTCCCCTTCCGCGAGGACGTCGTCGACAACGCCAGGACCTCCATCCGCTTCCTCAAGGCCCTGCACCGGGCGCTGGACTCGCTCGACGAGGAGGCCCTGGCCCGGGCCCAGGCCCGGCAGGACCCGCTGGCCGCCCAGCGCCTGGTCCAGGACGCGCTGCTCGGCTGCATGGCCCGGGACTGACCGAGTCCGGGACCGAGCCGGGAACCACCCAGAAGGAGTCACCGACATGACCGTCAACGTCGACCTGCCCGTCGTCGGGCGCACCGCGCCCGGCGCGAGCCGCGCGGAGGTGATCGCCCACATCGCCGAGGGCGCCCGCCTCATCCGCATGAAGGACCTGGCCAACGTGGTGAACGCCGGCCAGGGGCACATCGGCGGGGAATTCTCCATCATCGACGTGCTCGCCACCCTCTACCTCCACGAGGCCAATATCACCGCCGACAACCTCGACGACCCCGACCGCGACCGGGTCATCCTGTCCAAGGGGCACGCCGCCAACGCCCTGTACACCACCTTCGCCGCGGCCGGGCTGCTGGAGGCGGCCGAGCTGGACACCTTCGTCCAGCCCGGCTCCCGCCTCAACGGCCACCCCGCCCGCACCAAGGTGCCCGGGGTGGAGGCCAACACCGGTCCGCTCGGGCACGGCCTGCCCATCGCCGTCGGCGACGCCCTGGCGGCCAAGATCGACGGCTCCCCGCGGCGGGTCTTCGTCCTGACCGGCGACGGCGAGCTCCAGGAGGGCTCGAACTGGGAGGCCCTCATGGCCGCCGCCCAGTTCAAGCTCGACAACCTCATCGTGGTCGCCGACCGCAACCACCTCCAGCAGGGCGCCACCACCGAGGACACCAACGACCTGTCCCCCCTGGACGGCAAGGCCCGGGCCTTCGGCGCCCACGTCGTCGACGTCGACGCCCACGACCACGGGGCGCTCCTCGACGCCTTCGGGGCCGCGCCGGTCGAGCCCGGCAGGCCGACCTTCATCGTCGCCCACTCCCACAAGGGCCACCCCATCTCCTTCATGAGCGACAGCGTGCCCTGGCACCACAAGTTGCCCGACGAGGCGCAGACCGCCCGCGCCCTGACCGAACTGGAGGCACTCAAGTGAGCACCGACGCCCCCCTGCACGACTGCCGCAAGGCCTATGCGGACACCCTGGTCGAGATCGCCCGGGCCGACGAGCGCCTCGTCGTCGTCGCCAACGACTCCATCGGCTCGTCCAACCTGGGCGGCTTCCGCGAGGAGTTCCCCGCCCGGCTCATCAACGTCGGCATCGCCGAGCAGAACCAGGTGGGCGTGGCCGCGGGGATGGAGAACGGCGGGAAGATCCCGGTGGTCTCCTGCGCCGGGTCCTTCCTGTCCGCCCGCGCCACCGAGCAGATCAAGATCGACGCCGCCTACTCCCACCGGCACATCCTGCTGTGCGCCCAGTCCCCGGGCCTGGCCTACGGCGCGCTCGGCTCGACGCACCACAGCGCGGAGGACGTGGCCATCATGCGCTCCTTCCCCGGCATGAGCGTCATCGTCCCGGCCGACCCGGCCGAGACCGCCGGGGCCGTGCGCTGGGCCTACTCCGAGCTCGACGGCCCCGCCTACATCCGCATCTCGCGCATGAAGGTCCCGGCCGTCCACGGGCCGGACTACGTGTTCTCGCCCCGGGCCGCCGTCCTGCGCGAGGGCGGGGACCTGACCGTCATCGCCAACGGCACCGCCGTGCACCGGGCCCTGGAGGCCGTCGAGCGCCTGGCGCGCCAGGGCGTGGGCGCCCGCCTGCTGTCCATGCCGGTGGTCAAGCCGCTGGACGAGGAGGCCGTGCTCGCGGCCGCCCGCCAGACCGGGCGGATCATCACCGTCGAGGAGGGCAACGCCGCGGGCGGGCTGGGCGGCGCCGTCGCCGAGCTGGTGAGCGATCGGTGCCCGGTGCCGGTCAAGCGCCTCGGCGTCCCCGACGAGTGGGCGCCCACCGGCTCGGAGGCCTGGCTCATGGACCACTGGGGCATCAGCGCCGACGGCGTCGTCGCCGCCGCCCGCCGGCTCCTGTCCTGACGCGCCCCGCCGCGCCGCGCCCGTCCCTCCTTCGCCCCTTTCTCCGCCGGTTTCGCGTGCTTTTTCCGCCGGTTTCGGCGAAGGGGGGCGGGGCGCTACTTGGCCAGGGCCGCCTGCTCCAGAACAGTGGCGCGCACGTAGTCGGCGGGCCTGTAGCCGCCGATGTAGGCGTCGTTCACGATGAAGAACGGAGTTCCCGTGATGGCCAGGCTGTAGGCGTGCTGGGTGGCGTCGGCCACGGCCTTCGCGGTGGTCGCATCGGTCATGTCCGCCCGGAAGCGCTCCAGGTCGGGCACGCCAGCCTTCTTGGCGAAGTCGACGAGCGAGTCCTCGGTGTACGTGGGGTGGCCCTGCGGGTCGGCGGCCCCGTAAACGGCGTCGTGGAACTCCCAGAACTTGCCCTGCTTGCCCGCGGCGATGCCCGCCTGGGCCGCCAGCGGCGAGGTCGGGGTGATCTGGGCCAGGTCGCGCCACTCGATGCGCAGGGTGCCGTTCTTGATGAGGTCGTCCAGCTGGGGCTCGACCTCCTGGGCGAACTTCGTGCAGAAGGGGCAGGCGAAGTCGGAGTAGACGACCATGACGACGGGCGCGTTGACGTCGCCCTTGGCGCGGGGGTCGTTCGGGTCTCGGGTGACCTCGCCGTGCATGGCCGTCAGGGTCGTCGGATCGGTGACGGAGGCCGCGGAGGTCGCCCCGTCCGTCGGGCTGGGGCCGGGCGCGCTCTGGGCGGGTGCGGAGGGCGCCCCGCTCGGCGCCTCCGAGGCCTGCGCCGCGGCCGACGTCGTCGTCGATACGCCCGTGGTCCGCGAGCTGCGGGCGAACAGGAACGCCGCAGCAATGACCGCCAGGACGACGATGACCGCGATGAGTCCCGCCAGCAGCGGAACCATCCTCGAGCGCGAGCCGTTCGGGGGCTGCGGACTCTGAAAGCCCTGGGGTGCCTGCGGATACTGGGGCTTCGGACTGGAGAACGGACTCGTCATGATCGCAGTGTCTCAGAAACCGGCGCCGCCGCGCAGTCGTGTGCCGCACGACGGCGGGCCGTGCGGCACACGAGGAGTATGCGGCGCCGGTCGGCGGCGCGGGTCCGCCCCGGTTCGACGGCGGCGGGCGCGGTACGACTCGGTCCGCGCCCGCCGCCGATCCGTTCAGCCCCGCGACCGGGCCCCGTTCAGTTCCGCGACTTGTCGCCCTTGGCGTTCATGAACTGGCTGAGCATCTCGGTCAGCCCCGTGCCGGTCAGGGAGTGCATGACGGCGTCGAGCTGCTCGACATTGCCGGCCACCGCCTTGGGCAGCGCGGAGGCGCCGTCGGTGGAGATGATCGACATGTCCTTGATGCTTCCCAGCGGCTCGGCCAGGGCGCGCGCGATCTCCGGGGCCTTGTCCAGCACCATCTGCTGGGTGGCGGCCTCGCCGTACTTGGCCAGGGCGTCCGCCTTGTCGCTCATGGCCTTGGCCTCGGCCTCACCGGCGGCGCGGATCGTGTCGGCCTCGGCCT
>ERZ773004.1117-NODE-1117-length-14093-cov-5.971079_pt1 | contig 14093 bp, 9 predicted proteins | sample MGYA00580667_ERZ773004 | MGnify/ENA primary metagenome ERZ773004 (study PRJEB29015, sample SAMEA2737963) | human oral metagenome | biome: human oral; feature: human-associated habitat; material: dental | place: China | collected 2123 ... | reverse complement strand
AAAATCGACAAACTGTTATTTTTCTATCTATTTATTAGGGTGGGAAACTTTAGTAAATAATACCCATTATCCTAAGGATGGTAGGTGTAAGCAAGGCGGTGAAGATGCCGTTGAGGGTTATTCCCAATGATGCGAAGGCACCATACTTGTTGCTGATGCCCATAGCCGTGGATGCCCCTACGGCATGCGAAGCCGTTCCCATGGACAACCCCTTGGCAATGGGACTGCTGACGTGGCCTAAGGCCAAAGCCTTAAAGCCCAGTATGGCGCCCAAGATGCCTGTTATTACCACTACGGCCGCCGTGAGCGAGGGGATGCCGCCAAGGGCTTGGGTTACTTCCATGGCGATGGGCGTTGTTACCGATTTGCTGGCCATGGAGATGATAACCACATTAGACGCACCGAAAAGCTGGGCCACCACAACTACGCTGACAATGCCCACCAAACAACCCACCAACTGCGACAGAACGATGGGGAACCATAACTTCTTAATGGCCTCGAACTGTAAATAGAGTGGCACGCCCAAGGCCACGACGGCTGGTTTGAGCCAAAAGTCGATGAGCTGACCGCTCTGTTCGAATGTTTCGAACGATACGCCCGTTAGTTTCAGATAGGCTATGAGCAGCACGATGGCTATGAGTATGGGGTTAAGCAGTACCCAACCCGTGCGATATTGCAGTCGGCGGAAATAGTAGAATACGGCAAAGGTGAGGGCCAAGATGATGTATTGGTTGGAGAAAAGCTGTTGCATTTGCGTGTGGGGTATGTGATGTTGGGCCTGTTGGCCCGCTATAAGTGATTGGTGACTGTGGGGTTATACTTCGTCGTCGTTGGTGGACGCAACGGCTTGTGTGTGGTCTTGTTGCTTTCTCTTATGCCTGCGCATGTGCATGGCCAGCAGTTTCCGCTCGGCCTTCACAACGAACTGGTGCATGTGTCCCGTTACTACCAATACGAGTATGGTGCTTAGCAGGGTGGCCATAGCAATGGGCAGCAGCTCTTTTTGGATAACATCGAGATAGAGCATGATGGCCACGCCAGGGGGCACGAAGAAGAAACCAAGGTTTGCAAGCAGAAACTGGGAGAGCTTCTCTACCCATTCTAGCTTTACTATCTTGGTTTTGAGAAAGAAGGTGAGGAGCAGCATGCCAATGATGCTCGATGGTAGCTTGATGCCTGTCGCCCAAACGACAACCTCGCCGAGGGCAAGACATCCGAAAATAACGAAAAACTGTTTAGCCATTATAGCCGATGAACGAATGCTTATTTATGTTTGCACTGGCCTGCAAAGGCAGGCCTTATCCTTAATAACGATGCAAAGGTAAGGCTTTTTTTTGAAATGGAGGTTATAAAGGGGAAAAGGGTTATAAAGGTGAAAAGGTGAAAAGGTGGAAAAATGGCTAACGCCTTTAAAAGTGAAAAGGTGAAAAGGTGAAAGGGTGAAAGGGTGAAAAGATGGCTAACGCCACCTGTACATTTGGCTTAACTCCTTAATTCCCTAACTCCTTAACTCCTAAAAGTGAAAAAGGGGAAAAGATGGCTGCATGGGCTAGTTGAGGCAAGGATAACTAGGAAGGCAAGGATAGTTAGGAAGACTAGGATAACAGAAAAGGCTAGGAAAACTGGAAAGACTAGGATAACTGGAAAGGCTAGGATAACTGGAAAGGCTAGGATAACTAGAAAGGCAAGGATAACTAGGAAGGCTAGGTTAGCTAGAAAGGCTAGCTCGCCAACTCACCAACTCGTCAACTCAAAATCTTAAATTGTTATCTTTTGTTTTACAATCTTACTCTATTTTTCACCCCGTTCTAGCGAAAATATTGGCCATAAAACGGGTAAATAGCCCCTTTTTCTGGCTTTTCACGTCTCTTGCTTTGTCTGTTTTCAAGAACAAAACCTGCATTTTGCACCATTTTGCCTTTCTAGTTTGGTTGACGGCTCGTAATTTTTCAGGCCCCAATACCCACTTTTAGACCCTAAAATCCTACTTTTTAACCACTATTTCGCCCTTTTCTGCTATGTGTTTCATGGTTCGATAAGGTTTTGTTTATGCAATTGCTGTGGATATTTATGCTTCTCGAATGGCGTTTAGCAGCATTTTACACTATATTTTGCACTATTTTACCTTGCGTTTAGCACCAAAACGCACTGCATTTAGCACCAAAACGCACTGCGTTTAGCGGCATTTTCACTGCGTTTAGCACCAAAACGCGCTTCGTTTTGCTGCAAATGGCCCCAAAGTGGGTGTTAGTGGCGGTCAGTTTAAATAAAAATTCATTTTGCCTGCATGTACAGCTAACCCCTTTTTGCATCAAAACAAACCTTCGCGAGAATCGATTTTTTGTGGCAAGGTTGGCGGTTGGTGAATGGAAAGGGTACTCATAATGTTAAAATTTGTACTGAAAAATTGACAAGAGGGGTGGGTTGGCGAGTTGATAAGTGGGTTTTTAAGGTTATATGTTTGTGAGTTGTCAAGTTTATGAGTTGATGAGTTTTTGTGTTTGTGAGTTTCTGAGTTGATGATTTTTTGAGTTTTCCTCTTTTTGGGTTTTCCTCTTTGTAAGTTTGTGAGTTTTTCTGTTTGTAAGTTGGTGTATTAGGGAATTGTTGGGCTTTCGTACGTTTAAAAGCCCGTTAGTTGATTTTTTCTGCACTTCGTATATGTGCGGAATGTTTATCTTGTGTTGGTATCACACAGATAACAAGATGGTTGCGTGTGATAGTTGAGGCTAGGACAACAGGAAGGCTAGGATGGGTAGAAAGGCTAGGGTGGCTAGCTACACTCGAAGGGTTGGAATAATTAGGAGAACTAGGATAAATTCCACAATTTGTTAAAGCCTAAATGTTAGATACGCTTACTCCCATTTCTCCACAAGATAACATTGAAAACAAACAAGCGGAGATTTCTGAAAAGCCCTATATGCTCAAAACAACTGGCATGAGTAATCAATAAGCTCTTGTTCTAAAAAAATCCTTGCGGAGGGGGTGCAGCGGTTTCAAGCAATTAACCTTTTGCTTTTGTTTAGGTGTATGCGGGGGAGAATGTTCCACCCTGATGTGAAAAACGGTTGGCGGTGCATTCGGAACAAATTCGGATGCACCGCCAACGGATAAAGTCATTTAATGGGATTTCCCTTGTCGTCTTTTCTAGAGAGCGATGCCACTTGCACCTTAAAGTCGGATTTGGTGTTGTCGTCGTCAACGAATTTCCTCCCATCCCATCGCCGGGTTAGGGTCAATCCCGAGTAAGTGGGATAGTCGCTGTTCTTGAGACTGACGAAAGGTACGTCGGTTACGGCGTTGTAACCCTTGTCCAGTTTGCTGGGGCGCATCTGGAATTGGCTCTTAGGGCAAATCGTGATGCAGTCTACAACGTACTCGAAAGGAATTTCTATTGCCTCGAAGTCGGCGAAGGCACTACTGGTGACGGTGATGTAGTGCAGGTATCCTCGCTTGTCTTTGGTGTCCTTGTAGTTTTTCGCAAAGTCTTCGGGCGTCCACGGCAGCCTCACCAATGCCAATCCTCCGTGTTCGGATATTTCTTGCATCTCGTACGAAGGTATGGTGTTGCCGCTTTTGTCTTTACGTGTCATGATGGCTTGCAAGTCGGGTACGTCGGGGTTGTTCTTTCCCGAGTGGTCGTAATTGGCGTTTGTCCATTCGAAGTTGGCTTTGCGTAGGTCTAAGAAAGCGTCTAGCCCCTTGTACAAGGAGAGGTCTTCGCCTTCGAGTTCTTTCTCAAACATCGCCTTATGGTCTGTGGCGTATTTCGCCACGATTATCGATTGTTTGGGCTGTATGGGCAGGTCGTGTCCGCTACCGGAGAAGTACGAGATGGCATTCACGCCGTAGTATCGGTTCACGAAATCGTCTTTCGGGGCGAAGGTGATAACCTTCGTGGGGTCGATGGCATGGGAGCAAAGGGCCATGTTGTCGAGGTATTGCACCTGGTCTGTGGGGTTATATATCTCGATGTATTGGTCGTCGTTGTAGTTGTTGTTGGTGTTCTTGAATCCCCATTTGCTCACGTCGCGCACCCAATAGTGCCCAATGTAGAACACCTCCTTGATGATAAGGTGGTCTACCTTGCTTTTAGCGTTGGATTGCTTGGTGGGCAATTCGTTTCGTACGCAGCCCGCGAGTAGGGCCAGCAAAACGAGTGTTGCAAGTTGTTTCATTTTGTGTTGTCTTTTAAAGTTGTGTTGATGTTCGGCGTTGGCTGCTTGCATGCTTGGTTTAGAGGAACCAGTTGCCAAATCCCGAGCCGCCTCCCACGCCGTGGGTTTGCAGGTTTTGCGATGCTTCCAGCGCATCGGCGGGCGACAGTCCTATTTCCAATCCCAGGTAATAATAAAAGGGGTCGTTGGGGTCGATGGCCGTTGGGTCGGTGTCGAAACTACTGCAATAAACCTTGATGGGTATGTTGAAACGTATCACCTCTTGCCATTGCGAATCGGCACCGTATTCCTTAGGCTCGTCGGGATTGAACCAGTCGGCGCAGATAAGCTTGCTGATGAACTCGTAAGTGGAATGGCGTTTGAGATATTCGTCGCGTGGTATGAGCGCTTTCTTCCCCTTGGGGCATTTCATAACCCTTACCGAGAGGTAGAACTTGGGTAGCAAGTAGGATGGGCGAGTGTATTTGCCGGCCTCTCCTGTGGCGGGGTCGGTACGTTTGGTTATCTCGAATGGCCATTCGCTGTGCAGCTTGTCGTTTTCGTCGGCATCGAGGTCGAAGTTGAAATGGCCTTTAAGTCCCACGCGGTCTTGGTCGTATGGGGCCACGGCCCAGTCGGCATCTTTGCGCGTAAGTGGTGGCAGCAGCCTTTGGTTGAACAGCTCTCGCGCGCCGTCGCCCATTGCATCGTGTATCCACGTGTCGCGATAGGTGTATTCGAATATTTTGGGTGTTGCGTCGGCACGTTGTTTCCACGTGGTTTTGTCGGCGAAGAAAGGCGACGGAACGGGCGTGCTGTCTACCGTTCCACCTTTTTTCCATTCGCCGAACTTGTTTTTGTTGGGATGCCACGTGCCTCGGCAGTCGGTCACTTCGTAGGGGTTTCCTTTGTCGTCTACATCGCTTACGGTGAAGAAAATCTGGTATTCGTCCGAGTGGTTCAGTATGTCGTCGTTCATGAGTTTGCCCTCCTTGTCGAAGAAATAGAGGCACAACCCCCAACGTTTTAGCTTTCCGCCGATGATGCGGATATAGTCGGGACCTTGTTTTCCCGCATATTGTTCAAGGTAGGTAACGGTACTTTGACGTTGCACTTGTACGCTAGGCCATTTGTCGGTGCCGTTGTGTATGATGGCAAACTGCTCTTGTCGCCACGGTGCGTTGTGGTAAACAAAGTTGCCGTGCATCATACCGTCGCCGTGCGAGTGCCCTTCTTTGAACATGGCCAGGCACGTAGCCCAGTTGGCGAATGCCCCATTGGGGTCGGGATTGGCCATAGGTTGGGTGGTGCGTATCTTCTTCAGGCTGTCTACATACTTGTCGGCTCCGCTGTGCGGTATGGGTTTTGCCTCCAACGGATTGTCGTTGTAGTTGATGTTTACGTTGCCGAAGATGAAATCGTCGCAGGAGGTGAAGACGAGCGTTGTGGCAACTGCGAGCATTGTGACGATGGTTCGCGCGTGCCATGCGGCACCGTTTCTTTGCGAATTTGCCTTGTTGGCGTTGCTTGGTTGGTTTGTTTTATCCATGTCTTTGTTTCTTTTCTGAATTGCTGGGTGTGCCCCATTGGATAGGTTTGTGCGGAGTGTGTGCACCCATTACATGGCCACCACGCTTTTGCGGTGTTTGTAGAAGAAGGTGGCGGGTTGTGTGAAGAGGAGCCATAGTTGCGCCGCATCTGCCGAGGGATAGAAGCGTTTGGCATCTTGAACGCATTTGGCTTGACCGTCTTTCACGTCGGCGATGACGCGCACGGGCAGGGGATAGTCGATGTCGAAACTGTCCCAGCCCGATTGTATTTGGTTGAAGTCCCACAGGTAACCATTCTCGCTGTTGGCCGTATTCACGTATTTGGCCGGTTTTTCGGGCTCGCCCACATGCTGCTGACCTTTGTTGAGGATGTTGCAGATTTTCACTTGGAGCGAGAAACAGATGTGGGCTTGCTTGAATTGCAGCACGCCCTTGAAACCCAGCCTATCGAGTGGCGCGCCTGCATCTAGGCTCCGTGCCTGCCTGAGCAACCCCACGGTTTCGCCATAGCGTTGCCTTGGCGCATCGGTGTCGGGGTCGATGAAGTCGTCGTTGTACGAGTCTACGAAGAGTTTTCCCAGTTCCTCCTCCACGGGGTCGGTGTCCCGATATTCGTAGGTGAACACTTCGGGCGTTATTTTGTTGAGTTCCATCATGTCCATCACCCGAAATAGGTTATAGGTTTTACCGTCGGATGCCGTGTAGGGCTGTGTGGCTTCGGGCTTTCCAGAGCGTTCTATGGCTTTCCAAGCCAACTCGGGGCTGTATGGCACGTTGTTCTTTCCGTATTCGAAACCGCTGGGTGCAAAGACATTTGTGGCCGAGAACTTGGTGGCCGGCACAGGTTGGCCGCCGTTTTGCCTGAAAGTGTAGCGGTCTATGTAGGTGGCGGGTTCGTCCAGCGAGCGCGGATAGGCCAGCTGCAGCCCCTGTTGGTCGGGCGTTTCGGCCTTGTCGGTCTCTTTAGTATCACCTCCTAACGTGGTGTTGCCTATGCCGAAGAAGTGTTGGTGCATCATGAGGGTGGAGCTGTTCTCGTCGGGAACGCTTACGCCCTCCTTGTCTTTGGTGAAGGGATAGGTGGAAAACTGGTGGTTGATGAGCATTCCGTTTTGGTCGTAGTATTTCAGTTCCAGCCCATAATAGATGTCTGGCGATGCCACCACGTCGAACTGGCGGCGTTGCGTGGTGACGGTCATTTCGCCATTGTCGTCTTTGGCGATGTCTATTTCTTGCGTTATGGGTATCACGGTGGTGTCGGCGGCCACGTGATAGGTGTTGTAAACCCTAACGGAATCGTCGCCGTTGGGACCCACGCCGATAAGTCCGCCCTTGTATCCCATTCGCAGGATGGCGTGTACGCTGTATATTTGGTCGTGCCCCTTTACGTCGCGTTCGATGGACGAAGGTGGCGCTTGCACGATTTTCTTGAAGAAATCGTCCACTTGTTCGTTGGTGCAGCTTGCCGAAAGGGCCGAAAGGGCGATGGCCATTGCCGCTGTTTTAAGGTGTATGCGTTGCATTATGTTGTCGCTTTTGTTGCGTTATGTGAAGAACGTTAGGGATTAAAATTTAAAGAGTGTCCTGATGGAGAAGTTGGCTCCACGTTCGTGTGCGTAGTACCTAAATCGGTCGGTGTACTCCTTATAAAGGTTGTTCAGGATGTTGTCGCCCACGAGCATGAGTTTCAGCTCGCGGTGTTGGGGCATGCGCAAGGCCACTTCGGCCGTGCCGTTGAGCAGGAAGTAGGGGTCGGGCGAGTCGCTTACGAGGTCTTTGTCGGGGTCGAACCGTGTTTGTTTGGTTACGTATATGCCCGAGAGCGACACCGTTCCGCGCCATTTCCCACGTTTGTCTATGGCGTGCGTGTAGGTGGCCGAGAGCCCATAGCGGTCTGAGGGCATGAAGGGCAGCCAGTCGTCGCGGGTGATGTTTCGCGCAAACATCCACTCGCCCTTTGCCACGAGCGATAGGCCTTCGATGGGTTTGGCCGTGGCTTCTATGTCGCCGCCCATGAGCCGCACGTCGTCTTGGTCGTAAATAAACTTGGGATACTTGCCGCTGGGGTGGTTGTGAAAGCGGTTTTTGCCCGTTCCGATGTGGTCGTATATGTAGCTGTTGATGCGTTGGTAGAAGAAACTGGGCTCTACGTTGAGCCACGTGTTGCGGTATCGTGCACCCACAACCGACTTGTAACCGCGCTCGCTGGCCAGGTGCCTGTTGCCCACCACCCAGTACGAGCCTTCTTGCAGGCCGATGGCATAAAGTTCATTGATGTCTGGCGGACGCCACGACCATCCGATGTTTGCCCTTACGTCCCAGTTGTCGTCTATCTGGTAATGGCCTGCAAGGCTGGCCGTGAAGTTGCTGTAAAGCTTAAAGTCGTCGTAGTAGGTGTAGTTGCTCAGGCTGGTGTAGCCGTTAACCGACATCACGCGGAAGTCGTAACGCATGCCCAACGCCATTTGCAACCGCCCCCATTCGGCCTTGTGCAAGAAGTAGCCTCCCATCGAAAGGGCGGCGAAGTTGGGCACGAAGGCCGGCTGTTTTGTCCCTGGGTAGTTGTAGTTGGTTTGGTAAGTGTTGGAAAGGCCTGCATCGGTGGACATCTTCCACAACTTCCACTTGGCATGCCAAAGCACGTCTGCCTTGTAGGTTTTAAGGATGAGGTCTTGCACGGGTATCCAGCTCCACTGCGCTTTCTTGCGGTTTTCAAACTCCTGGCGGAGGTTCTCTTGGAACGAGAGGGTGAAATCAATCTGATGGCTTGGGTTGAGCCGCCATTTCACTTCGCCTTTCAGGGTGACATGCTGCGACTGTTGGAAGGGTGGTTTTATTTCGTACGAGAAGGGTTGGATGGTCTGTGGGTCGGGCCGGCCATACTCAAATCGTTTCACCAGCTGGTCCAGGTCGCTCACTTTACTGGCATAGTAGATGCCGCTACGCTGATAATAAATGCTGGAGAAGAGTGTGGCCGTAATGTGTTTTCCCTCAAACCCCACCATGCCCGACAGGCTGATGGTGTTGTATCCCGTGTTGTTCAGGCGGTAGTCGGCCGTGCGGTAGTCGCCGCCTTTGGTGTACATGCCGTGCACACGCGCTCCCCACGGGCCGTAACCCGCCTCTACGGTTGCACTTCCGCTTGCCCCTCGGGCATTGGTGTCGTACCCCATGTTCACGTTTCCCTTGGTTGTCACCCGCTTGTTGCCCCAAGGCAGCGGTGCATCGTTGAGCAATACCACGCCGCCCATGGCACCGAAACCATAGCGTATGCATTCTGCACCCTTCACAACTTCAACCATGCTCGAGCCCGTGTAGTCTAATTCGGGTGCGTGGTCGGCGCCCCAACTCTGGCTTTCCAGCCTCACGCCGTTGTTCATCAGCAATATCCTACTGCTGTGCATGCCCTGAATTACGGGTTTGGCGATGGTGTTTCCAGTGCTGATCGAGCTTACGCCAGGCACCGTTTCCAGCAGTTTGGCCAGCGATGTGGCTCCACCTTTCTCCAAAGCGTCGCTGCCGATGGTGGCCGTTTGTTGCAATTGTGTGGTATGTCGTTTCTGTGCCGTCACCTCCACATTGCCAATCATCTTGGCATCATCGACCATTTTCAGCGTCAGCGTTTGCTTAGGGGTGGGCGTAATGGTTTGCGTAAGGCGTTTGTAACCCACCGACGATACCTCTATCTTGACCTTTTCGGTCTTGCCTTTCAGTTGTAGCCGGCATAGTCCGTTAATGTCTGTTACGGCAGGTGCAGCGGCGGCGTCGCATCTCACCACGGCTCCCGCAATGGGTTCGCCTGTACTTTCGCTCTTCACCACCACAGTTTGTGTGGTTTCTTCTGCGTTGACGTGCACCTCTGCACCTGGCTTTGGACTTCCAAATGCCCCTTGTGGCCTTCCTCCTAAGCACAACAGCAGTGCCAGGCATAGCGTGGCATGCCCGGCTATGCTTGCGGAAGTGTCTGTGCACCTTTCGTCTTTCTCGTTTTTCTTCATTTTAGTTCCTGATATAGGGAATGTTACAGTTTCCCTGTTAATGTGGTATAACCTCGTTATGGGGGGTTCTAAGGCCTGCCCCGTTTCTTTGAGTAGATGTGTTTTGGCTTGTAAACGGCAATCCTTGAACGTGGCGGTGCTATCCTGCAAAAGCGAGAACAAGGCAGCGCGTGCGTGCCTTTGCCTGCTTATCTGGCTGATGATGTTCGTCGTTCGGTTGCCAAGGTGGCTTTGACATGTCGCTCCAAAACCTTATGTGGGTTTGTACTAGGCACTGCCTTTTTCTGAAAACCACCTTATTGATATTAAGGAGTGTGCACCATGTGCTGTTCGTAAAGGCTCTCACTGCCATCCCTGAATTTGCGGTGGAACGAAAGTAACCGTTGTCCTCTTCGAACGGCGATAGGTGCTTGTGTTGATATTCCTTTTGCGTTAACAGCAGTTGAATTGCACTGTATTGAAAAATCCTTGCAAAGGTCTTAATAAATTACAACTTTCGCAATACCGAATGTTAGGTAAATATTTTTGGCTTTTAGTTGCGGGGTACTAAGTAAGGGGGAGTGTGGGGGAGGCTGGCAATCAAAGTGACATTAACCCAAATCGGCATAATACCTGATTTGGGTTTAATGTATTGTCTACAAACTGACAACTGGCTGTCGATGGAATATGCCTTCTGCGTTTCCATGACACCGTCTCAGTTGTCGTGAACAGCATGTCTTGCAGCCGCTCGCGCAGGCGGAAGTAATAGGTTCAAAGCGTTTGAACACAACTTAAAGCATCACAACAAGTTTTGCCAAGCATCAAAATGCTTTACTTAACGTTCATTGTCATATTCACGACTTAATTTGAGAACTTCTGCCTTGTCAATCAAATTTGTCAAGTGTCTATACAGAGCGTTCGCAAAAAAATATGATTTCGGGCAAAGTATTTAAAGTGCAATGCTCTGTGATTAAATGTAGGTCTTATAGGTAACGATTTAGAAATGAGCGATACTTTTTCTGTTGCAAATGTACTGATTTTCTCCTAGATTACAGGCATCCAAATGTTAAGATTATACCCATCATAGTAATTACAAATCTTCAAACTCCATATCATATTTTATAATATCTGATTTATTTTTGTGATATTATATTTCTCATAGTCATCCAGCTGGTTATAATATTCTCCTACAATCTCGTTATTGCCTGGGTTATTCTCTTTTATATCATAATATTTCACAACATTAAAAGATGCACCAATGTCACTAACCCGTCTTCCTAATCGTGTATCTGCACTATATTCAAGCCTTAGTAATAATGCTTCAATGCCATTAACTTCATCAACATTTACATGCCTCTGAGTTGATTCAATTTGTTTGTAGAGTAAATTAAATAAACCGAAATATTTTACTACTTGGTAGCGGAGCATATTAAAGACAAAATCAGCAGCTCGTCTAACTCCCTTATCCACATCCCCTTCTTTTCTAATATAATAATTTACCGAGCCTGAAAATCCTTTAGAAATAAATGCAGAAATCATACCAACAAGATAACAGTTACCAGACAGATCATTTCCGTTCTCTACATAAAAACGTAAATTGTCATTTTTGATAATTGGACGGATAGTTTGACATATAAGTTCAAGACCTGGAAGATAAGACTTCCTTTGGCCAACGTAACGTCTTATTAACTCTGTTATCTTTTCATGATCTGTTGTTGAAAAGCGAGCAATGGTATTGTACAAATAAATCTTGTCATCATATGATATTGTTCTAAACTCCTCAAAACATGCTTTAGGCATTATTCCACTTTCTTTGATAGCCTCTAACTGCTTTTTCCTATTTTCTTGCTCGATTGTGAGATAACTGGAATCTGATAGAACAATATCCACATCTTTTTTATCAATATTCTTGTCAAAAAATTTATGTTGCAACAATTCGTCCTCTTCGTTCATTCGATCCGCAAAATTTTTATCTAGAATAAAGACCCGCCCTTGATAATGCTGCATAAATCTACCAGCTCGGCCCTCTATGTTCTGTGCATCAAACTTTTTTAAGTCTTTCGTTCCTTTTTTCCCAGAAAGCACTATCACGTTTTTAGCTGTGGTATTTACCCCCTCTGTGATAGTAGTAGTACATATTAGGATCTTTAAAATATTCTGATTAAACAGTGAAATAATTTCTTGCTGTATATACTTTGGAACTGAACCGTGGTGTATACCAATTCCTTTTTTTAATGCTTTTGAAACAATCCATTGTGCTCCCTTCCCATTCGCAAATAAACTATCTATATGGTTTGTAAGCCTGATTACTTTTTCGGAATCAATATCTTTGATGTAATTATCTTTACTAATTAAAGTTTTAGCATATTTTTCCGTTGAAGCTTTTGTACTGCAATAGACTATAGCATTTTCTCTTCGATTCAAAAGTTGTGTAACAAGTTGGACAAAGCGAGCACTCTTAGTCTTATTTGTAAATGTCAAGTGAAACGTGTTATCAATCTCAATGGTTGATGCTGTTTCTGCAAAGACCTCCACCTTGTTCACTATTTCGTAGTGATTGTAGTTGACAATAGCAAAATCATAATAATCAAGGAAAGTTTTAAATGAGAATTGTGCATCCTTTTTATCTTCGGCTGGAAGTGCTATATATGGACCTGTAAGTAAAGAATCAACATGCGGGGTCTTTAACAATTCGTGCAAAGCTATTCTGTACGCCACATCTCGCTCATTCTCTTGAGACACCTCGTCTATGATAAATCCATTATCAAGCTTATATATCTCATCTACAAATACAAAATCCAATTGAATTTCTTTGTTCTTATCCAAAAAAGACAAGAATCGTTCTGGAGTAAAAATAAAAAGGTTCCGTCCGCTTATTTCTTCTTTATCACTGAGTGTGTGAATCACATAGTTATCCTTTACCCACTCATATTCAGGCGATAAATGGATCTTAAACAAGTTCTCAGAAAGGAGAGAAAGGGTGGGAAAAATAAATGCAACATTAGTATATTCCATCTTCCTTACAATCTCGTATATCAAGAATGTTTTTCCAAAAGATGTTGAAGCACTCAGAAAAATACGATTTCTCTGCCCTCTCTTGAATCTTTCCAAGAGTTCTTTCTGGTAGCGATGTAACATGACACCTTCGCCAACTATCAAGCTGCTTTCATTGATATAATTTGAAAAGGTCTGTAAAGTAACCTCTTCATCAACGTATTCTCCAACATTCAGCATCGGATAATAATACTGGGGGAGACCTGCTTGGTTAGCAAGATAATGCAAGAAGAGTCTATCCGCCTGAGATAACTCTTCTCCTTTCATAATGTCAAAAAAAGAACAAACAGCCTTAATCATTAAAGGCTGCAAATTTGAATCTTCCTTAGCTTGGTTAATAAGCTTTACGGCATCAGCTGCTGCTTTTGATTTATCCATTGCAAAACTTGTGTCTTAATAATACGACTATTATCCACATGAAAAAACAAGAAAAAGATTGTAAATGGGATTGTTAGTGTAGGTTGAACTGCTTTATATTTGGTTTGAATATATGATATTATATCCATTATAAGATCATCGTATGCTGTCATTTTGTCATCAAAGATAACTAGCATTGGATATACTAGGTTCATGTTGTGCTGTTTGGCTTCTTCTGCCATATTTATTAACGGATCAGTTCGCCATTGATCAATAATCTCACGAATTCTACTTTTCGGTTCGATATGTTCATAGTGATTTTCCATCGCAATAAAATTCCGATTAAAGTAAGAATCAGAAAGAGCTTTGTCAATATTGTTAAAGATAGAGTCTAACGACTTTTTATATCCATCTATGTAAAATTTTGCTTCTCCAAAAAGAAGAAATATTGTTTCTTTGTCCTCTATCATTAAATATGAATCATAACCTTTAGTCTCAGCATTTTCTAAAGCAGAATATAAATATCCTCTAGCAAGTGCCTTTTCAGCATGAAAAAAATGACTCAGAAGAAGATGGAGCATAACTTCTCCCTGAAAGCCATAACCCAGCTGAATACTTTCTGAAGCATTTGGATCAAATTTTAGTTTGCTTAATAATGCTCTTATTTGGAGATTGTCAAGCTGAGTCAAATCTATTTCATTATCACTATAAGCATACTCAACTATTCCATTATAGATTATGTTTGCTATATCAATATTGGTTCCACTCTGATGTAAACAGTAGTCTTTTTCTGTTGAAATGCACGAGCATGAAATGTGTTTATTTGCAATATCACAAGGTAGATGATATTGCAAAACGATAGAATTTTGGATCAATTTCTTAAGACTAACTCGCATTGCCACAATCAATATACAGAATTATTTGAAGAAACGAACAGTTTACATTTATAGTCACAAAGAAATGGTTTTGGAATTAACCAATCGGAAATTGAGAGTTAG
>ERZ773004.1115-NODE-1115-length-14103-cov-2.624929_pt1 | contig 14103 bp, 20 predicted proteins | sample MGYA00580667_ERZ773004 | MGnify/ENA primary metagenome ERZ773004 (study PRJEB29015, sample SAMEA2737963) | human oral metagenome | biome: human oral; feature: human-associated habitat; material: dental | place: China | collected 2123 ... | reverse complement strand
CTCGAAGAACTCAGGTCGCAGCTTGAAGTTCTTCATGAAGAACGCTGGCATATCGCTAGTGGCAATGATCCGTGGTGGTATTCGCTCATATCCGTAGTGTAGTAGAGCGCAATGATTGTGGAATGCTTCAATGCTAGGCCATTCCCATAGATTTACCCACTGACCACACGTATGCTTTGTCTCGGTGTCGTTGAGGTCCATCTTCTGGAACTCTTCGTATGGCACTACATAGACTTTAGCGTCTGGGTAGGCCTGGAATTTTCGATCTGTATACATAGTTGTCTTGTTGTTTAGCTTAGTAATTTCTCTGCTATGGTGGTCATGATCTTGGCTACCAGGTACTCCTTGGCATTCCTCAGGTTCTCAGCTGTCAGCTTATCCTGTGACATCACCTTAGAATCCCTACAGTAGTATATCGCATCATGACTTATAGCTACACAGAATCCATACAGATACCTCTTAGGTAGGTAGTAGAAGTCTCCGTGCTTCTCTACCGGTACCGAGGTAGTACCTGTATCATCCTTGACAGTGAGAAGCTCACCGTTAAAGCTCATATTTCGCTCCATCTTGGTTATAGTGGTTGAGGAAGAGAGAAAGATGTTTCCACCTACTCTCCCTTCCTCAGGTGATTATCCTCCGGTAAGACTCTTTGCCACCTGATACAGCCTGTATCGCTTAGCAAAGTCCTTAACCATCTCTAGGTTGTCGTCAGTGTAGATGACCTCCTTGACAGTATCTTCTGAGTCTAGACAGCACTTTATCTCTAGGTAGTACCTTCCGGTAGCACCCTGGGAAATGAGGAAGTACAGCTCTCCATCCTTGCTCAGGCTTAGGATCTTTGCGTACATGCATGACTTCAAGCCTGACATAGCTGGTAGCTCTACATTCTTCCAGTTTAGTGGTGGCATCATATCCTCCAGGATCTCCGACTGACTGACTTGCCCATACACAAAGTCTCCGATACTCCGAAGTCGATATTGCTCAGCCAGCTCCATTAGCTCTTGTGTGTTTAGTGAGTTTGCGATCTCTTGGAGCTGCTCCTCATCATCACCTTGACGGATCACTATACTTAGGTATGAGATGCCATTCTTTCTCTGTATCTCTATCTGATAGTATTGATATGTATCTGGCCCCAGCTGTGTATTTAGGGCTCTTAGTACATCAATACTATCTTCGTAGTGCTTCTTCACCCCTCTCCGCCATTCAAGCGGCTTTGGTACTGTTGCTATTTTTATCTTGTTCATATTCGTGCTGTTTAGCATTTACTGATCCATACGATCATAGTATCCCTGAGTGTGGAAGATGTAGACCGTCTCATCATCTGGGTCCTCTGTGTTTTGGTACTTGAATGGATATACCTCACTCATGTAGTACTCATCGTTTAGCACGTCGCTGGGCTTAATTCTTCCGCTGAGCCGGAATTGGATGAAGTTAGACCTATCCCACTCCTCGATGATGTACTGCGCGTATTTTGTTAGGTTGTCGAACCGTCCGTATAAATGATCCTTGAATACTTCAAAGTCGTTCCCCCAGAGGTGTGCTAGTTCTAGATCTACAGCCTCTAGCCAGAATCTGGCGATGATCAAATCTTCTCTTTTCTCGTTATTCATAGTTGTTCTTTCTTGAATGATTCTTTTGTGATGATGATGTGGCTGTTTACGACTTCCTCATTCATCATGTGAGCTGTATCTTCATCTCCATTAGCGGTGATGACTAACTCATCTAGAGCCTTGTCGTATCTAGCGACGTAGAAGATCAGACCTTCATCTGAGTATTCCTCACGTATCATTGATACAAGCTCTCTTACATTGCCTGAATTGAGACCATCAGCTTCCTCATAGAAGTTAACTAGGTTCTCCTGGACCATCTTGAATAGTCTGATCTGGCCATCCTCCCAGCCTTGGATTCCCTCTACAGGGCTCCAGCTTACATCTCCTTGATCAGCCAAGGCTTTGAGCTCCTCGGCTGTCTTGTCGTACTTGATGCTGATGTATAGATCTGCCGATTCATAGTTGCCTTCTGAACAGACCGTTTCTAACCCTGTGGTCATTGTTATGACAAACTCAGCCCCATTGATCTTAACTGGCTTTCCTTCCATTCTTATGATTTCTCCCATTGTTTCTTACTTAATATCGATTGGTACATCTAACTGCTTGAGGAAGATCCTACCCTTGTAGGCCTCGTAGCAAGCCTTTACTACCTCTTCCTCAGCCATAGCCTCTGACGGTAGGAATTGGAATTGAGGAAAGCGATGATCCATCCAGCGCTTATTTCCGTGAATGAAGTCTTCAAGGCTTTCATAGCCCTTACCTACCAGCTGCATTCTGAAGAGTGCAGGCTCGCATACATACATAGGCCAGTCATAAGGCTTCCCTGGGCCTCTCTTGCAGCCTCTGTTGGCCCATTCCTCCCAGATGAGGTAATCCTCCAGCTCTTCCTCAAGAAGGTCTCTGTGGACCTTGTAGAAGGCCTGAGAGAGTCTTCCCTCGTAGATAAGTCCTTGAGGAAAGTTAGAGGTATTGAGGAAGAGGATATCTGGATTCCTCTCCTTAGGGAAGAGAGCCTTGCAGGCCGCCATATACTCCTCTACAGAGCTGTAGTTACCTGGCGTGGTCCACTTCCCGATGCTTAACTTCTTAGTGTCGTCATTGCGCATTGCAATGAGCTGTGTCGTGACGTATAGTCGCGCGCGTCTTAATCCTCCGTCCATATTAGTAGTCTGAAAATACGAAGCCTGGCTTGCCAATCACTTCGTTGTCAACGTATGTATAGTCACTGATGAAGAGATCTCTTGCGAAAGCATCAAGATCGAATCTGAAGTATGGTGAGATGCTCTCTACCTTCTCGATCTCTTCTCCGTAGCACTCATTCATCAGTTCCTCGGCAAAGTCCTCTTCGCTGTAGTACTGACCTTTGTATCGGTCCTCGAAGCTCGCTGAGTCACTTGTATCTACCTCCCAAGGATTGAAGTGATAGTTGTGGATGTAAGCCTCAAAGGCCTCATGTAGGTCCTCATCCAGCTCATCAAACGCATCCTTGGTGGTGAAGAAGGATCCATTGATCTCGTTGCTGCCCTCCTGATAGATGCGGTCATCATCGATGCCCTCTACCTCAAGGATCTTCACCTCGAGTTCTCCTTCCTCATCATCCCCATAGTATTCCTCTAGGAGATCTTCTACATCATCCCAGTAGTCTAAGTCCTTGAGTTCGATCTCAAGACCTCTCTCATTATGGTCTTCAAGGTATCGCTTGCTTGTCGTCACTCGTACCTTGGACTCGTAAATCTGTTCTCTGATAGTTGCCATAGCTGTTACTTATTAGTTGGTTGTTGTTATGCTCCTACACTGGAATCTTCGTGCGTCTTAGCCTCTGGCTTTTCGTATGGTTCTCGCACGCAGCCTTTCTTCAGGTACTTGAAGGCTTCCTGGTCTAGCTCGTTCTCAATATCCCTAATGAGCATCTCATAGCTCATACGCTCTTGTCCTAAGGATACCGATGCTGGCAGGTTACTCACAATCTCCTTGCGGAAGCGGCGTGAGGAGAAGAGACCACCGAACCATACTGTCTCTTCCTCATAAAGGAATCCTGTGACCTTGATATTTGACACCTTGAGATCAAGGATAGTACGCTGCTCGTACTTGCGTGTGATGCTTGTGATAGCTTTAGTCTCTCGAGTGAAGACAAAGTTCTTGATCGTTTTCATTGCGCTTATATTTGTTTTGTTCTTAGTATTTCTATTCTTTCTTTGATTGTACTACATATAGGGGTAATAAGGGGGACCAGTTGCAGCTGATCCCCCTTTTCCTATTCTCTTAGTGCGTCTTCTTTTGACATAGACCGTAAAGCAATACCGTTGCGTGCGGCAAATCTTATGGGCTCATCTGTACCCGGGAAGTACACGTTACACACATTGTCCCACTCCCTATCCTCCAGGATCCTCTTGACCGCAAGGTCGTTCTCCTGTAGTCTCGGGATGAACTTAGGACCGAAAGGACCGTGTCCTATATACCACATGCCAGATACACAAGACATCTTGATCTCCTCATCGGACATATCAGCCATCCTGTATATGACTGCGTGATCGTTGTAGGTGTTAGTGATCTCCTTGGTCAGTCCGGACATCAGGCCTCGCAAGTACGCAACCTTATGCTTAACTGACACCTGACTGCTGGAAATCACATCACCCCTATTAGATACCGCTATGGTATTAAGGACACGGAAACCTCTCTGCCCTTCCTTGATGTATAGTAGTGCGCTCTTCTGTAGCTTAGTGAAGGCGTGCTCATCAAAGACAGTTAGTGTGTCCGTCATCATCCTTTCCTCACGCCTGTGTACCCCAACCAAAACACCATAGGCAAACCATTCCCTCTCAGATTCTCTCTCAATCATCAGATAGGAAAGAGGAAGAGTGGAAGAAAAAGAAGGAAGGAAAAGACCATCACGCCTTTCCTCAATCTCTTCAGGCATCACTGCCACAGGTGTCTGGACTGATCCCAACATAGGGATAGGTACATAGGAACAGGTCTTGAGCCTCGTAGGCTCTCCATACATGATACGTCCCCTACGTAGCCCTTCCTCAGTGAGGAAGGTGCAGCCGTTAGCGTCCCTCAATGGTATAGGACCTTTCTCTGCCGTCATCACAACGGTGGATGCTTTATAGCCTCTTCGCATAGACGTTCTCGATAGAGTTCACTTCCTCGGCGTTGATCTCCTTGTAGTGTCTAACGCCTGAGGAGAGGTAGTATTCAAGTTCTGCGGCTACCTTACGCCACGATGGTACGCTGTGGTCTCCTATGGTATAGCCAACCTTGCCGCCTTTCGTCTGATCAAACTTGAATGCTAGAGGTCGTGGCGTGCCGTTGTTACGCACCACGATAAAGTGGAAGTCGTCAAGCTCATAGTCCTTGAACTGCTCGTGCTGATTCATCCTAGCCCTGATAATGTCATAGTACATCTGGGCCTGAATGCCGTAGTTCCACTCAATGACTGACTCTGGGAAATCATCTTCTACCTTGCTGGTGGTCTTTAGGTCAATGATCCTCACTTTCTTCTTGTCGTGGTCCACAGTGATGATATCAGCCATACAGCGCAATGCTACACGGCCCATCTTAGCTGTGAACTTCAGCTGGTAGAAGATCTCACCATCAAACACAGGTACCTCTAGGAGCTTTGATACGCCTGTATTAGCTCGTAGGGCATTGACGCAGGCCATAGCCTTGTCCAGCTGGTCCTGTGTGATGATGTTCTTCCCCTGGGTCTTTCTCACAGCGTCAAAGTACTCAGCACATCCGTGTACGTTCTTCAGTCGTGAGGACTTGTACCTGTCATCGATGTAGTACTTACACTCAATGCAGGCCCTGTGTATCTCTTCCTCAGGTACTTCTACCACCTTTGCATAAGTGGTTGAGGAAAGGAGAAGGTCTATAACGTCCTTCAATTTCCCTGATGGCACGTTGTCCTCATTGGCTACTACGTACCGCTCAGGAAATTCCTCAGGCGCTGTGAAGAGACAGTCTACCAAGGACCCGAAGGTCAAGGATGCAGATGTCACCTTGTCGTCGAGGTTGTCGATCTTTCCTATACCTTCCCTGAGGAAGCGAGAGATCTTACTATACGACAAGGCCGGATCCGCACGATAGACTTCCTCGCTCACGTCCCAAGCAAGGTCTCTAAAGTCTGGATGGTTACTCATTGTTCTTAGTATGTTCTATGTTTCAACTCACGCGCCCTATTAAGAGCGCGACACGTATTCTATAAATTCTTTGATGTCCTTGACTGTCTTGATCTCCCAGAAGTGGATCTCCAGATCTGTCTTGAGCTGTTCTAGGTATTGTAGTATGAGCTTCCTCTTTACAGGGTAAACATCATTGGCGAAGCCCTTGCACTCTATGATATGCAGCTGGGTCTTCGTCATATAGACGAAGTCAGGCATGTATGTGATGGCTCTTACCACATTCACGATCTTGTACATCGATGAGTGGAAGTTCACCTGCTTAGGCTCAAACTTCTCCATGAGCGTCATCTTCTTAGGCTCATGCAGGATGTCTATCCCATGATTCTCACATACCTTGTAGAATCTTTCTTCCAGCTTAGAACGGAACTTGATCCCCTTGTACTCCGTCCAGGAGGCTCCCCTGATCTTCTTGTTTCCCGTCATGATACATTAGTGTGAGAACGACCTCGGCCATAACATCCACCCCATAGGTCTCAGCGAGATCTGATGGATCCTTACATCCATAGTCCTTGGGTAGGACCAGGTTGATAAGCCTTGGGTACTTCTCTCGCAACACAGCGGCGTAGTGCTGCCCATTGTTGACGCTAGAGTCGAAGTCGTTATCGTATAGTAGGTAGACCTCCTCAAAGCGCTTGAAGAGATCCATCATCACCTTGTGATTAGGTTTAGTCCCTTCGGACTGCATCGCCGTGGCAGGAATACCTAGAGCCTTCCACAGGCACATAGCGTCCTTCCTTGACGATGTGATGATGAGTCTCTTGCCCTGAGGAGGCAGGAGAGTCCACAGGTTCCACACTGAGGCATCAGTGTTAGATAGCCATTTCATCTTCTGACTCTTCGGCTGGTAGACCTTGATGTGCATACGACCATCCTTGTTCTCTACATAGGCGTAGGATAGTGCCTCCGCTGGGAAGGTGTTATACCCACTACCTCTGTTGATACTGATTGTCTTAACAGCATACACACCGAACTCAGTAAGGTCCTTAGTAGAGATACCATAGGCAGACCAATACTTCTCATCCACCGCACTGAACTCGCGCGTTGTAACTGAAATATCTATGATCTGATCTACTACCTCCATCTGTAACCTGTTGTGATTCTTGATAGTCTTGTTCCCGAAGTCCTCGATGAGCTTGGCTCTCGTCTCGCCTGTGAGCAAAGATATCAATTTTAACACAGACCCTGATTCGCCGGTCCCATGGTCCTTATAAAGAATGCCTCCCTTTCGACCTTTGAAGATCGAGAAGGAGGCACCTCTATCTAGTCTCATTGGGGAGCGGATGAGGCAAGGGACTCTCTCCACGCCAAGGTATTCCTTGAGCATGTTGAGGTCCCTAGCTTCATCTATGAACCGGTCACTATCTGCTATGCCCAGTCCAAACGCCATTAGAACGGAGCTGGCTCATTAGCGAAGGGATCGTCATCACCAGTTACATCAGCTCCTCCTGCGAGGGGGTCAGCGTTGCTAGCACCACCGAAGGGATCATCATCCCCTGAGAGCTCAGCACTGCTTGCCGTAGCTGCACCTACATTGTTAGGTGCCTTGGCAAACGTAGAGATCGTGTTAGCTGCGAAGGGTGCGATAGCGTCCGTAGAGAACTGATCCTTGATAGATCCACCGAAGGCAGCGAGCTCATCGACGTGCTTAGCCACCTGCTTGTTGATGTAGGTAGCCTTAGCATACGACGTGAAGAAGAGACGATTGTAGATCGACTGATAGAACACTGATGGGTTATCCTTGTCCTGACGAGCCGTGAACATCAGCTTGATGGCACGAAGCTCACCGATCTTGACGATACCCTTCAGCTCCTTCATCTTACCAGCGAGGAGGCTCTTGATGTCGTCGATGCAGCACTCAGCTTCCTGAAGGTTAGCGATGGGGAGCCACTGCTTCGTGTTGTTGTCATACTGATGCGTCTCTGGGATCTGGAGGAACGTGCGGATGAACTTCACGAGATCTTCCTCGCCACGTACAGCACGACGGAAGCCAGGGAAGATGCGAGCCTTGAAGCCGCTGTCATAGACGACCTCCTTCTTCTCTTCCACCTGCTCAGCTGTAGCCCATGCAGTGTTACCATACTTGTCGATTACCTGATAGCGGATAGGCTTGCCGTTCTCACCCTTAGACTGGAAGAACTCCTTGTAGAGACGGAAGCGGATGGAAGAGTTGAGCTTACGCCCATCGACCATTTCCTCAAGCGTCTCTACGTGGAAGACGATATCTACGTAGTCTACGGTGCGCTGTACGTTGCCCTGCTCATCCTTGTACTCTGCAGTACCGGAATACTTAGGCTCTTCTCGGTCGATCTTTCGGCCAAGGAGATCGCTGAGCTCAGCGTTGGTTGGATTGACTGCGATTACACGTGCAGGTGCGATACCTACATATACGTCGCGTGCTTCTGATGTGAGAGAGAGAGATTGATTGTTCTCGCCTTTTGCAAATGCCATAATACTTGTCTTGTTATGTTAGTTATGATTCTTGATTAGTTGAAGGGTAGATTATCGATGGATGAGGAGAAGGGATCTTTGTCCTCTTCCTCATGATCGTAGCTTGAAGGATGTACGAACTCCGTGGTGTCAGCATCCTCTACTGGTACGGTGTCATTGTCATCCTCTTCCTCAGGATCGAGATTTGGTGTCTCGTCTTCCTCAGGAGCATCGAGATCGGGCTGTTCTTCTTCAGTCTCTTCCTGGTCTTCCTCGCTAGGGATGACTACTACGATCTTCATCTGTTCGTCATGACTGAGGTCAGCAAACTCCTTGGGGCTAAGACCACCGGTGAGCTTCTTGAGGTGCTCAGCGTTGAGGTCAATGAGTGTCTTGTAGGATTCTTCCTCTACACCCATAGCCTCCAGCTTCTTAGCGTAGCGAGCTCGTACAGCCTCTGCCGCGCGCTGTGCTGCACGCTGGGCCTCTTCCTCGCACTTAGATGCTACTACTGTTTTCTTCTCCTCAATACCGGCTACCTTAGACTTGTAGTCTTCGATGACCTTGAGGATCCAGCGCATTGCTGTTACTTCTGTTCTTGATGCCATGCTTATAATTGTTAATGGTTATTACTTGATCTCTGCGGCTGGCTTGACTGCAGAGGGTTTCTTTTCTTCTTTCTTAGGAGGTTCCTCCATGGTCCCTTCCTCCTCATAGTATGCACGTGAGATGTCGAGTACTGCCTGAAGGTCGTTGTCGATGTATCTCTCCTCAAACATACCTACAGGTGACTTAGCTGGGATGGTGAAGCCATGACGCTTAGTCCTGCGAGTGATGAAGCGATAGACAGGTTCGTCTTCCTCATCATCAAACTCTACGTCTGTGAAGAGAGTGACGGTGACAAGCTCCAGCGGGTTAGACTGCTTGTCCACCAGCTTACCTACTGAGGAGAGCTTGTACTCTGGATACTCTAGGGTGGTGTCGTCATCCTTCTCGACGTGCATCATCAGGACTACCTGTAGATCTGCACGCTGCTTAGAGAGGAAGTAGAGCAATTCCTGGAAGTTCGCTGCCATGCGGTTGAACTTGTCGTAGCCCTTCTCCCCTGCGCGGATAGTGTTGAAGCTCTCGTTGCGCATCAGGTAGATCGTATCGTCGATGACGATGGTCTTGATATGCTTGAGAGGACCATCTGCCTTGGTAGAGGCGATGAACTTCATAATCTGATGGTAGTCGTCTGTCTCTACGAAGTTGCGGTTCTGCGTGTTGAACTTCTTCTTGTAGCCACGGAAGGGGATGTCCTTCAATGGTACGACATTGATGAGTAGTGTTTCCTCAGGCCTGAGGTTTCGCATTGAGTAAGACTTGCCTGTACCAGTCTTACCTGCGACGATGATTGCTTTTGCCATGCTTATTACTTTCTGAAAGTTTCTATTAGTTTGAGGTCGTCAGCTACATACCCTGCCTCACCTTCTGGCTTCTTAGCCTCCTTGAAGTAGGCCATTGCGCCACAGAAGATAAGACCGATAGTGCTACCGACTTCCCCATCTCTGTTCTTCTCTATGGATAAGAAGCGGATATTATCCTTGTACTTCTTGATATCATACCCTGCGTACTGAGGGATGTCGTGTACAGCTGGTGAGTATATCCCCATCATAACGTCAGCATCCCTATACGTGTACTTAGTATCTGCTAGACCTGAGCGTGTTGGTCGTGTGCGCTTAGCCTTGACAGCTTCCTGAGTCTCATTCTCCCCTGACTGCTGCTGCACCACTACAGGAATGAACTTGTAGAAGTTAGCTGCCTTCTTCTTGAGGTACTTACTCAGTCGGTCCATAGAGGCCTTGAGGGACTCACCCTTGCTCGGCGTGATTAGAGAGAGGTGGTCAAGCCATATGATCACGTACTTGTTGTCGTCTGCGATCTTATAGGACTCTGGTACCTTGGTTGTGGTGATAACACCGGTGACTTCATCCGTCTCTTCCTTCTCCTCATATTCTATGGTGCCGTGCATATCGGCGTATCTGTCTACATCATACTCTATCCCCTCCATCGTGTCAGCCGTGCTGAAGTACATACAAGACTCAAAGTATCTGAGGAAGGACTGAAAGTCCCTTGTCTCCATATACTTCTTCGTCTCCTCATCGATCTTCTTCTCAGGGTGAGTACCCTTGAGGACCGACTTAGGGACAATCTTCTTGATGTTACGATAGAGTAGGTAGCTGATGAACCTCAGCATAATATCTTCCTGCGTCTCCTCAAGAGGAAATGCTATGACATTGACCTTGATACGCCCGCCAGAGTAGAACGCCTTGAGGATAGGCTCAAAAAGGAAGTAGGCACAGGTGAACTGTGATTTACCTCCATTTGAGTAAGCCGTAATCAGGTGATACGTCCCTCTCTGGATGCCAGGAAAGCTCCGCTTGAACCTCTGGAAGGACAAAGGTATGATATTCTGCTGGACATCATCTACAGCCTGAGCTGCACCAATGAGGTCCAGGACTTTATCCGTTAGTGACCTCTTCTTCACCGTACTCATTGGGGTCTAGTTTGAGGAGAAGAGCACCTACCTCGATACGCTGATTGATAGCTCGACTCTGATCTCTGTCAAAGATGGCGAGCATCTTGAGTCGTGCACCGGTGAAGGCACCCTTAGCTGTAGGGTCCTCAAAGGTAGAGTATACCGCTGGCTCTCCTTCGTTGTGTTCGTTGTAGATTGCGATGATAGCTTCATAGCCATCACCCTTGCGCGTTACTTTGTGTGAAATCTTCATTTTCTTGTTTGTTTGTTATACTAGGGTTTGTGTCCAGTCCTCTTCTTCTACGATCATCTCGTCTCCGAGCTCGATCCAGTTGAGGAGGTAGGACTCATGTTTAGGGTTTTGTGGTGTGCCTCCGTAGCTGAAGATGAAGTCCTCAAGGCCTCTCAGGTAAGTCCAGTCTCCTCTTAGTGAGTCGACGTACTTCTTGGTAGCCTCGATGATGACCTCTTCCTCAATCTCCCTATTGGGGTCGAAGACTGTACGGAAGTTAGTTAGTGATATTGCTATGTTCGCTGGTGCCCCAGCAAACGGCACTGAGTAGCCTGGCCTCTTGCCCTTTGGGTAGAGTGCCCTTAGCTGTCTAGCTAGTGGTAACTCTTCAGCGCTAGATCGTATCTTACTCATCTTAATATGTGTCTGATATTCTTGACGTGGTGGTATATGACGCTCTGGAAGTTCATATCTGCATCTACATGGGCTATCACCTTGTGCAGCTGCAGTGGCTCTATGATCGTCCTAGTACTCCTGTACTTTGATATAGCCTCTCTTAGGGACCATATCGAGAACTGTGGGTACTTCTGCCTGAACGCTCGGATTGAGGAAGAGAGAGAGACTATATTATCCCTCTTGCCTGGCTTGTAGTGGAAGAGAAGCTCTCTTGCGAGTTCTACATCATCCATCTCCCTAGAGCCGAACCTCATCGCTTTCCAGATGATAGCGTCAGTCTCAGCTGTTGCATAGTATACATCACCATCCTTGACGATATTGACGATATGGCCTATCTCATTGTAGAGGTGCTCTCCGGTACCCTTAGGCGCCACGAGCATTCTACTACTCATGAGTAGCGCCATCTCCTGGTAGGTGAGCCCTATGCTCTCCAGGTAAGCGTCATTGAATATGATTTGTCCGAATGAAATGTCTGTCATCTTGAGTGGTACACTTTCTGGCTGTCACCGATAACTTCAAGGGCTGACTTGAGGAAGTCCTCATCCCTGGTATTGTCGATACACAGGATAACTACAAGGGGCTTATCATGGCGTAGGACACGTCCCACCTTCTGAATCACACCTCGCTCCCCTGCATCGAGCTGAGAGATAACACCTACCTCACAGTCGAAGAGGTTGTATCCCTCCTGTAGCATACCTACAGCGAAGATCTCATCGATCTGTCCGTCGTTGAAGTTGTCGAGTATTACTTGATTGTTGTTCTTCTTAGAGTGTATGCTGCACTCAAAGTTCAGAGCGTCAGCCTGGTCTATTGAGGAGACGAAGCATACGAACCTCTTACCCTTAGCGCGGATGCGATCGGTGATGTTCTTGATTCGTGATGTCTTAATCTCCCCTATTACCTTCTTACGCTCTATACAGGCGTTAAGCCATACCTGCTTGTTGTACTCTGTAGGCTGTTGGTCAAAGTTGTCCTTAGCCCAGGCTACACGGTTCTCGATGTAGTCGTAGTACTGCTTCTCCGTACAGCTGATCAGCACATTGGCTGATGGGTTATGCTTCTTGGATAGCCAGAAGAACCTCTTGTCGTAGCCAGCCTTGACAGTGAAGGGCTTGTTGGGATCTCTGACGACCTTGATAACCTGATTAGCTACCCTGTTGTCTAGGCTAGAGTGCATCACCCAGATCTCAGGCTCCGGTAGTACACCAGACTTAATGGCGTTCTTCAGTGATACCTTGAGTTTCTTGAGTCCCGGCCTAAAGTGTCTGAGGAGAAGTACCTCATCCTCCTTCAGTGTGGCACTGAGGAAGACAGTATAGGTAGACTTAATACCCATGAATGCCTCCTTACGCTTGTCTGTGACTAGGTGGTGCGCCTCATCGGCTATGATGAGGTCGTACTCTTTACCATCCAGCTTATGCATAGAGTGGTAGCAATAGGTCTCGCATTCTACTCCCTCCTTCCTCAGGAACTTTTCAAACTCCGTCTCCCAGTTCTTTCCGTGGCCTACCTCATTGACCAGCAAGAGCACGCTCTTGATGTCTTTGATGCAGTTGATCACTTCGATAGCCAGCGCGGACTTCCCAAAGCCTGTAGGTAGGTTGAGGAGGATATGCTTAGCCTTGTTTATCATAAGCAACCGGACTAACGCGTTGCGCATTCCTTCTCTATTCATAGGCGGTCCTTTGTAATTCTTAGTTCTTTTCTTCTTATGCTTTGTACTCATGTTACTGATTTTCTTAGATAAGGGGGTGACCTCGTCAGAAGCCACCCCCAATACCATCAACTATAATAAGCACAACTATGTCGCCTTGGCGATACAGCTTGTCAGTAACGACAGGTCAAAGATAAGGATTATTCCTCATCCTCTTCCTCATCGTCGTCCTCCTCAGGGTCATCCTCCCCGGGGAATGGGAACTCTACCTCAATGGCATCCTCATCTCCTTCCTCAGCCACCTCGTACATCTCTACACCACTGTAGAGCATACCAAAGGACTGAATTACGAGACCCCATAGCTGAAGCTCCTCGATCCAGATGAAGATGGTCTCCGGGTATCGCTTGGTGATTCTTAGGACATCATAGAGATCCTTGTTTGTGAGGAGACAGGTATAGCAATCATCCTCAGTGTCAGTTACGCGCAGCACTTCTGAGGTGAAGCACTCCTCTCCCATGTAGGCACATTCGTCTGTCTCATTCATCTGTAGCGCTCTACAGCACGCTATGGTGTTATGAAGCTCATCAATGATCTTCATTAGGTTGGTCTTCTTGACCTTTAGCTTTTTCATATTTCCTGTGTTATTAAACGAGATAAGGGTCGATCCTCCCGGACAGACCCTTACAATACTTGACTTGATTCTTAAAATGATTATAGCATCACAAAGGTAGTGAATACTTTTGGTTCGTTGTTATACAGTTAGGGGCAGGCACTAGGCCTACCCCTATACTTGTTAGTTTACTGCGTTGTGTAGCCACCATGCTAGGCTTCCTACTACTGCAAACGCTGGTACGATTACGAGTACGAAGAACATAAAGGCGTGGATCAGGTCGATCTTCTTGTCCTTGCGCTCCCACATCTCGTCGGTGATACCGAAGGAACGATCGATCTTACGCTTCCAGTCCTCCACGAAGAACCCACCACCAGGGTACTTCTTGTACTGACGTACGTTACCATCCTGTCCCATGATCCAATACTTCTTAGTATCGTCCTCCATGTTGGCGATCAGGCCTTGACG
>ERZ773004.1111-NODE-1111-length-14126-cov-3.858859_pt1 | contig 14126 bp, 16 predicted proteins | sample MGYA00580667_ERZ773004 | MGnify/ENA primary metagenome ERZ773004 (study PRJEB29015, sample SAMEA2737963) | human oral metagenome | biome: human oral; feature: human-associated habitat; material: dental | place: China | collected 2123 ... | reverse complement strand
ATTTCCTCAGGAAATCGGCAGCTCACTTACTCACTCATTTCCTCAGGAAATCGTAAGCGATAGGATTGCCCACGCCGAACTCGCGTTAACGATGAAGGGGGGCTGGGACGATCAAAGGGGCAAAAAACGGAGCGAGTAGGCCGAAACGTATCCGATGGAGGCTAAAAACAAAAAAGGCACTGCCGGAACCCAATCCGACAGCGCCTCCGCCCTGTTTTTATCCGGGAAACGAGTGTCTGTCACCCTCCAAACTGATGCTGCGCAAGGGTGTAAACGATGAGGGAAAGCGTCCCTCCTAAGGAGGCAAAAAGCGTCCGTCGACTGCCGCGGGTCGCAGCGTGGAGGCCCAAGAGAAGGACGGCGTAGGAACCGATGAGCAGGACGAGGTCGAAGCGCATCGGGACACCGGCCGCAGGGAGGAGGCTGAACCGATCGACGACGGCGACGAGCGTGTGCGTCAAGCGCTCCACCGCGCTCTGCAATCCGAAGCTCCCGGGCGTGCCAACGGGCAGCGCGACCCACACAAGGGCCAGGGGGATGAGCAGCGTGGCGGACAGCATGAGGAAGAGATTTGCGAAGAGAAAAACGAGGGAGATGCGGCCGAAATAGTAGCAACAGAGCGGGAAGGTGCCGACCTGAGCAGCCAGGCTGACGGCCACGAGTCGCCAAGGGAGGGCGATCCACCGGCGGCGCACATCGATGAGACAGGCTATGCGGGGCGTGAGCAGAAGGATGAATAAGACGGCCGCGAAGGTGAGCTGGAACCCGACGTCGAAGAGGCTGAAGGGGTCGACAAAAAGCATCAGCAAAGCAGAGGCGAACAGCGTGTTGTATGGCTCGGGGGTGCGGCGAAGGGCCACGCCAACGAGGTAGATGGTGAGCATCGTGGCCGCTCGGACGGCCGGTGCAGAAAGGCCCGACACGGCGGCGTAGGCCCAGGCGACGAGGATCATCAGTCCGCAGCGGAAGAGTCGGCAGGGTGTGGTCGGCGGCAGAAAACCGAGTAGCAGGGCAAGCGCGCCGCTGACCAGTCCGACGTGAAAGCCGCTGACGGCTAAGAGATGTGCCACGCCAGCGGTCGAGAATCGGCGGCGCAAATCACGCGTCATGCCGCTACGGTCGTTGACGGTGATCGAGGCTAGTACAGCATGCTCGTCGGGCGAAAGGCGCAGCTGCCCGAGGCGTTCCACGATGTGCCCTTGCACAGCGTGCGCCGCCCGTCGCCATGCCGTCGGCGCAGGCCTCGGATCGTCGAGGTGCCGCTCAGCCAGCGCGGTCCGCTGTATGGCCAGAAAGAGGACCACGAAAGTCAAGATCGCACCCCAAATGTAGGGTGTCTCGAGCCGCAGCTCGCGCGGTGCCGACCGTCTCCCTCGGTTGTACACAAGCCCCGCAATGGCAGGAATCAGCAAGGCGAAAGACAAGTACTGAAGCGGATAGCAGACCTCGCAAAGGGTCCCAACAATCCACAAAAAAAGCGGCCTCGATAGAGGTCGCTTATTCCATTCGTTATGATCGCGTTCGATCATGCTCGATTCTCTTTTCCGCGGGGCGTCGGCCCGTCGCGTTGTGTTATTGTTTTGCGGGATGAGTGTCCGCGGCGCTTCTCGGACGATCTCTCGCGCTACGCCTTATTTCCGCTCACCTTCGCCCAGAGGAATCGGGTGGCAAACCAAAGGTGACGCATCTGCGTGGGCAACGCCCCGTAGTAGCGACACATGATGCGGTAGCGCTCCGCCAGCGACGCCTTACGGTTGCGCGTCGTCATTCCTTCGGCTTCATAATTCACTAACCGCATTCGTGAGTTGACGATCCGCTGCGATTGTTTCATGCACCGGATGCACCAATCGAAGTCGGCCGAGAATCGGTATTGCAAATCGTAGGTCGGTGCCACGCTCCGCTTGACGACAAACGCCTGATGACTGACACGCATCCCCGTTCGAAAGCCGCGCCACGTCAGCGTCTCGGGCGCCTTCAGTCGACGCTCGGCGATAAATCGCCCCTCGCTGTCGGTCACGTCCGTCTCACCGTAAAGAATATCCGGCCGATCGTTTCGTTCGGCCACATCGGCCAATTGCGCCACAGTCTCCGGCGACCGAAATGTGTCACCTGCGTTGAGAAACCAGACATAGTCGCCCGTCGCCCGTTGCAGGCCCTTGTTCATCGCGTCGTACAGTCCACGGTCCGGCTCCGAAACGGTTACGCACCGCATCGGCTCCAGGCCACGCCGCGTGCGTTCATCGGCCATTTCCGCCTCCCAACCTGCGACTCGCTCCATCGTCCCGTCGGTCGATCCCCCGTCAATCACGAGGTACTCCATCTCGCCATACGTCTGCACCCCGACACTCTGCAACGTCCGCTCGAGCGCCTTCCAAGCATTATATGTGACTGTGATGATGGAGAAGAGGAGGGGCATCTAGATCTTCTTTTGAGCCAGTATTATCGTATTAAAATACAGTTCAGGTTTCCGGGGTAACAACCAAACAATCGCACCGCCCAAAATACAAACCGGTGCAATGAATATGGCATTCATAAGAAGGTTGACATATTTATTCTTGACGTAAAACAGGCTTCGTAAATATGCCATCCACAATTGCAAAACAACTTCCGCAAAATGTCCACTACGTTCTTCGGCTAGGATTGTCAATCCCTGATCTGTTATGTGTTTTCGAATACCGATAAGAGAGAATCGTCTAAAATCATACGGCAACTCATGCTCTGCCCAAATAAAAGGTACGGTAACCAGCATCTTACCGCCCGGTCTCAATACACGAACAAGATCTGTAAGACACCCGTCCACATTAGGGACATGCTCCAACACTTCACTTGTCAATATCGCGTCAAACGAATCATCGTCGAATGGAAGGCGTACTCCATCATAGTAGACATCTATCTCTTCCGTTTTATGATTATGACCTTCGTTTTCTATATCTACTCCAAGATAGGACCTTAAATGCGGAAACAACTCCTGATATGGTTTAGCTCCACACCCAAAATCAAGCAATTCACCTTCTAATTGTGGCGCAAGTCGCCGCACTTTCTCTATCAACCGCTTGCGGATAAAATAAAATGGGTTGATGAAAACGCTAAACCAATTGGGAAAAAATCGCTGCCTTAGGTAGTATGTATGAAATCTGTCAAGCATCTCTTTCAATATGCTGTCTGTCATTTATAGGGTTCATAGATGTAATCATGAGGGTCGAAATATTCCGAAGCCAACACCATCAAGATCGCATCCTTGCTGAAATGATGCATTGTATGCCAATCTTCAGGATTAATGATAAGACACTTATGAGGAGAATCTAAGATAAAATCCTTATGTCCATTCTTTGTATGATTGGATATGATGCAGTGGCCTTGAAGGCAAATGGCTGCCTGTACAGTTTTATGATGACGGTGCCCACCTCTCACGGAGTCATCTACACCATAAATGTAGAAGATTCGCTTAATATCAAACGGTATAACCTTCTCAATCACGGTCAAATTTCCGCGTTGATCAGTATATGTTTTGAGATCTATTAATTCTGCCATTCTATTGGTGCAACGCTCTTATCGAAGAAATTTCACTCCACCCTCGACGCGCAAAAAGTTCGAGAAAATACTTTGCTCTATCGAATCCTGAGAGATATCTTTCCGAAGCAGCAACTTCTGGATATTTATTTCTGATTTCCTTAATTTTTTTAACGTATGGATTAAACATTAGTTGAATTGCACTTTTACTTCTCCGATAGTAAGGTCGAGGGGAAAAATAAGAGGGGGTGACAAACGTAAGAGAGTGAAAATGGAAAAACACAACCTCAAAAGAAGTTCCTATCTCTTTTTCTTTAGCCACAATATACTCTCTATCCTCTTGAAAAGAAAACCGCTGCATATTCCACGGCGCAACGCCTGCACCTAAATTCCTGCAAACATGTACTCCATCAAACCGTCTTGGCCAATCGTCTAAATATTTCTGATCGCCGAAGCGATTGTTCTCAAAACGATTATAGCACCAATCTATACACGCTTTCCGCCACCAATTCAAAACATCCCGTCCTTGCTCGTTATTTTTGAAAGCAACGAACTGTACACAATAAATTCCGGTTCTTGTACTTTGATCGTATTGAGGTGTATAATTATGAGGGGTAATCATCACTGCATCATCTCCCATCTCATCAAATAAGGACTGTGGGGATGAGAAAAAATAGAGATCAGAATCTAAATATGTACAGCTCTCTACATTAAACCGATCTAATACATACAGTATGGTAGACGAAGTACATGTCCAACAATATTCTCCTCGTGTACGAACCGGCTTAACACGCAGTAATTCATCATCCTCAAACTCACTCAATGAGATCACCGTCATCTTATTCAGACGTAGCGACCTCAATGTCGTGTAGCAGGCATCATTAAATGCAAAAACATACAAATGAAATTCTTGACAATGGCGACAAAGCGATTCATACATCGCTAAGCCTCGCGATAGATAGGCGGAGTCAAAGAGAGTGCAGAAGTTAAACATCGGGCTTTCTGCATACCATAATGATACTCTGCCCAAAAGACTTCTTATGCTCTCCAGACAGTTTGTAAAATTGAGCCAATATTTTAGCTGCCAAACGCACGATCTTATATGTAAACCTATAATCAATCATCCGAAAATCTCTTCTTAGAAGACGATTAAGGTAAGTCGTTGACATTGTATTATACCACCATTGTCTATGGACGCTGGACACCGGTTCTCTATAGATATCCAGAACCTCCAAATTATATTTCTCAGCCATAGACCTTAGTGATCTCTCATTCCAATGAAGAGTATGATGGGGTGGTAAATTCAGGCAAAAATTAGATACATACTTAATAAATCCATCATTATCTGGCGTTGCAACAATCAAAAGTCCTCCCTTCACAATGCAATCAATTGCAGAACACATGAATTTATCCAACGAAGAAATATGTTCTATTACTTGGAAGATAGAGACTACGTCAAACCTCTCTTTATTCTCCTCACTAAATTCTTCTATTGGAATTGGCAAAACATTTGCTCCATCCTTTTTAGCAAGTTCTATAGCTTTACTACTAAGATCCAAGCCCTGATAATAATTCTTCTCTGACAAATAATGTCTAAAAGCACCTCTTCCAGCACCTATATCTAAGACTCGATCATCCTCTTCGATGAACTTACACGAATAATCATATTCCGTTTTCCCCTCATGCAGATAGTACCATTCATCTTTCAATAAGATATTATAAAAATCATCATCCCCCGATATGATTGGATCAAAAAAACGCAGACCACATTTTTGGCAAAAAACATATTCCAATCTCTCCACACTTTTCCAGATATAGCCTATATCCTTTTTGTAAACTCTCCGATACAAATTAGATATATCTATAGTTCTCACACTCTCTATTCTACTCTTTATTATATTGCCACAAAGTGGACATCTGCAATTCGATTCCCTCATAAACCTCAATTTAGCCCTATCGCTTCACTTGAAAATAATCTTTGTTTTTAGACTATTCCCAAAGAGATCATCATCCATCCAAACTAAAAATTGAAACAATTCGCTCACACGCCCTCCCGTCACCATATGGATTTATAGCCCGACTCATTCTCCTATAATATTCCTTATCTTCCAATAAGGAAGAGGCTTCCGAGATAATTTTATCACAATCTGTGCCAACCAACTTCACCGTCCCCCCCATCTAATGCCTCTGGGCGTTCCGTTGTATCACGCATAACAAGGACGGGTTTACCCAAGCTCGGGGCTTCTTCCTGAATACCACCACTATCAGTTAAGACGAGAGTGCTTTTTTTCATCAAGTACACAAATGGGAGATAGTCCAATGGTTCGATAAAAAACAGATTTTCTCGAGGTGTCTCATTGAAAATCTTTTCGATGGGTTTTCGCACATTTGGATTCAGATGCATCGGATAGACAAAATCCACATCAGGATATGTCGTACTCAACATCTCTATTGCATGACAAATCTGGAGAAAGCCCTTACCAAAATTTTCACGCCGGTGTCCAGTAATCAGAACAAGACGTCGAAATCTATTTTCATTCGATACTCTATCCACGTCATAGCCAGCTCTATTCAACGCTTTTCTGAGTGATAATTGCAAGGCTTCATTATGTTTTATCCTACCAAGAACAGCATAGAGCGCATCAATTACCGTGTTGCCCGTCACCCAAATACGATTGCTGTGTACGCCCTCTTGCAATAAATTATCTCGCCCTAAAGAGGTTGGCGAAAAGTGGTATGTAGCAATACGCCCGGTTATCTGACGATTCATCTCTTCTGGCCATGGACTATATATATTATTCGTACGTAAACCAGCTTCGACATGTCCGACCCGCATCTGTTGATAGAATGCAGCTAAAGCAACAGCCATTGACGTAGTCGTATCACCGTGCACCATCACTATATCCGGTTTAGCCTGAGAAAAAACATCTCGCATTCCCAATAAGATTCGCGATGTAATGTCGTATAAATCCTGGCCTGACTTCATGATGTTCAGATCATAATCCGGTATAATATCAAAGATATTCAACACTTGATCGAGCATTTCTCTATGTTGCCCTGTCACGCAAACAGTCGTCCTGAACTTATCCGGATATTTCTGGAACTCCTTAACTAAAGGAGCCATCTTGATTGCCTCTGGCCGTGTCCCAAAAACCAACATAATGTTCTTCCGCATTATCTATCCCTTTCTACCCTGAAATACAGATTTTATCCGGTATTGGATCTTATGCCATAGCATCGCATAACGGAAATAACCAATAAACGCTTTTCTCGCATTCTTATCTTCTTCAAGTAGAAGACGTTCAAGCACGATCGGGCGATCAGATAGTTCCACATCAAGCGCATTGTCCCCACTGTAGTTAGTGCCGCTCCCATCACTCCCATTATGAAAAATAAGGGACCGCCCTGGATAGAGTGTTAGTTTATCTTTTAATAAAGCAGAGGCATACCATCGTACAGCCCATGAGCTAACGGATCCTTCCGCCTGTTTTTCTAGCATCTTCATAAAAGGGTAACTACCTGAGAAGTCAAATGTCCATTCCAGTTTCTGAGCTCTTATTTGATCCAACAATTCAGCACCATTGGGAGTAAATAGATCCCAGCCTCTTTTCCATGTCCCCCAGCCCAAGCAATCAGTACCACGAATAAAAAACGACTCCGGTAACTTCCTTTTTATCGGAAATATATACCCATGCACACTAATAACCTCATTGGCATCTTCATACATCGCGAGCGCCTCATTCATGTATTTTAAGAAAAAAGGAGATGTCAACAAATCATCTTCCAAGACAATAATTTGACCGTACTCATTCACAACTTGAGTTACTCCATCAATAATGTTTGCCGCCAGCCCCATATTTTCTGCACGCTCAATTAAATTAATTGAACGAAAACCAGTAATTCCTCTTAAGTAAGCTCGTGTTTGGCGCACCCCATCTCCGACTTCATCGCTTTTCGGAGCATCTGAGAAAATAATCAAATCGCTCCCCGAGGCATATTCGTTTCTTAACAATGCATCAATTGTCTGGCGAGTGTGTACCGGACGATTGTATGTGAAGAGCACTATAGGTGCTAACTGCATCATAAAAACAAATAAATCGATTAAAGCCGCCCGTGGACGAGCGATTTATCGAGGATCCCTTTTACGTCAAATAAAACAGTCGGCTGGTTACGCACAAAACTGAAGTCAATCGAACGAAATTCGTTGTGAGCAACTGTTAAAATAATGCCATCATATTGTTTGGGATCAGGTTGCTGTGAGAGTAAATCAATAGCATATTCTGCTTTTACTTCATCACGCAATGCATGTGGATCATACACATCCACATGAATACCAAAATCCTTCAACTCATCGATTACATCAACAACTTTCGTATTCCGTGTGTCCGGGCAATTCTCCTTAAATGTAAATCCAAGCACTAATACACGACTTCCAACAATCCGAATCCCATGACGAATCATCAATTTAACCGTCTTTGAAGCCACAAAACGCCCCATTCCATCGTTGATGGAGCGGCCAGAAAGGATAACCTGAGGATTATAGCCTAAGCACTGCGACTTATGCATCAAATAATAAGGGTCAACGCCGATGCAATGTCCGCCAACCAAGCCGGGAGTGAACTTCAGGAAGTTCCATTTTGTGGCAGCTGCTTCAAGCACCTCCTGCGTATCTATTCCCATACGATCAAAAATTAGCGACAATTCATTGACAAATGAGATGTTTACATCACGTTGTGCATTTTCGATCGCCTTGCACGCTTCGGCAACCTTAATCGACGACGCACGAAACGTTCCTACAGGAACAATTGATCGATAAAGCATTTCAACCTTCTCGGCAACCTTTTCTGTCGAACCAGAAACAACCTTTTGAATCGTCTGCAATGTGTTTTTTCGGTCTCCGGGATTGATTCGCTCAGGAGAATAACCACAAAAGAAATCCACATTATACTTTAACCCTGATACTTTTTCCAAAACAGGCACACAGTCCTCCTCCGTACATCCGGGATAAACCGTCGATTCGTAAATAACAATATTCCCAGACTTTAAGGCTCGACCTACTGTAGACGACGCAGCCAATAGTGGAGCTAAATCAGGGGTCTTAAATTTCGTAATCGGAGTCGGAACAGTCACAATAAACGCCTCACAACCAATCAACTGTTCTTTGTCGTCAGTCAATTTCAAGCCTTTTTCTTCTGTACTGGATAAGGCAGCCTGCAGCCTGCAACGATCCATCTCTTGGGTATGATCAAGTCCTTTCCGCAATTCGCCGATCCGTTTACGATTGATATCAAAGCCAACAGTTGGATAATGCTCTGCAAACGCTACCGCCAACGGTAATCCCACATATCCCAATCCTATAATTGCTATTTTCATCTTATTCCTCTTCCGATAAAAAAGCCACTACTCCGTAGGCAACGTAATATCATCGCCTTCATCATCTTTCTCCTTTTTCTTGTCCTTCTCTTTGTCTTTTTCCTTACCCTTTTTCTTCTTGGTGCCATCACCGTCTCCCTCTTTCTTCTTTTTCTCATCGAGGGTGTGACGCATTGCGATGACAGCGTTCTGCTCATCGACAGCCTGTGCAACGGCCGTGGAAAAATCAGCATATTTTGCCGCATCGACATCCTTCATCACATCAAGATAGCGAATAAGTTTAGTGTTAATCGTTGTCAACAATGCGAGTTTAAGCACACTGGCACTCTGCAAAGTCTTGTCTTTGGCTAACGCCTCCAAATAGGCTACCTGCTTAGTAGTAAACGCTGTCTGGGCCGCGCGTACAGCGGCAATTGCCTCACTCACACCCGGAAGCGCTATAATATGCACTTGCAATGCCGTTGCGCTCAAATCAGCAAGCAGCGATTCGATCAAAGACGATTCACTCTCATAATTCTCGCGAGTAATAGAGAGCGTATAATTATCAAACACTTTTTTCAGAGGCGGCGTGTGTTGACGTGCATCGTCTGTCGGCATATTCGCATACCCATTAAGCACATGACCTAATGCACTGATCGCACTATCTCGAACAGCATCAAGATCTTCTAACTCACTCAGAACCTTAAGCCGCTTAATCGCCTCCGTAATCTGCTCGGATTGGCTTTTCAACGTCGCCATCGTAGCCGCAAGATATGGTTCCGTCTTCAGAGCCGTTCGGGCTTCATACATCGCAACAATCTGATCAGAAACGGCATCCACCTCAGTGGTTCGACTTGCCGTGTGTAAATACTTCATTTTTCTTATCCTTCCCATCAAAACATGCTATTTGTCAATTCGTTATGGAAACGTCTGTTGCTCCTTTTCTGTAGAAAAAATCGTTACAGTAACGACACCTGCAATTTTTCTGCGGGACGGTTTGTTACGGCAACGATCACAGCTACATCTATAAATGAGATTCCATTATAATAACGACAGTGACGGCATCACCGCGAGATGATTCGTTGCGACAAAGATATTCCTCTCATCAGACGTATTGTTATACTGTCTTTCTCTTCTACCATCGAATAATCACGTATTACGCCCTGAGTGCGTATAAGTTGCCATACGATATAGAATATATCCCTAGAATCAAAATATTTTTCTTTTTCCACATTCTCTATATAATCTACACCCAAACGCATTCGACTTATCCGTGCTATGATATTAGCGTATCGAATGATACTAAAAGAAATGGTTCCCTTTTTCTTTTTGCCCAAAATGATCTCAAGACACTCATTCTCTTTTAAAGAACTTATCTTTTTTACGATACGTTCTATTTCTTGAGCCTTTTGATAGGATCCATCCAAAGAGGAATATAACAATGTCTCGGCGACTTGTGCACTAAATATAGGTCTATCTCCTCTTTGTACATTCTTTCCCCATCCACTTTGATTGCGAATAGGAGTATCGCGATTCAGCGAAAAGTAGATATTGATTGTATCCCACCATTTATCTGGGAAAAAGCCTCTTTTCTGGTTCGAAACGATAGGATGCCATTGATGAAAAATGGGGTATCTATATTTATCTAACTGTATAGACACAGCACCGATCAATCGCAGTCTACGATCGAGATCTCGATCCTCTACCCCCCAAAAACAATAATACTCGTCAAAACCATGAATCGATTCTAGATCCGGACGATATGCTAAATAAATTGCTCCAATCGGCCCATCTCCAGAATCTTTGAATTTAGACAAAGGGACAGCAAACAATCGATCCCAAGCTGCAAATGTTTTACCTAAGTAAAACATACTTCCAAAAACAATTCGCTTGGGAGCTGCTTTTTCCATCAATCCGAAAATAGCATTTGGAGAATATATCAAATCGACATCTCCCATCAGAATATAGGAGGCATCACTTACGCGTATACCAGTATTTAAGGCATGTGATCTATTCCAAGGATGCCCTACAGTATAAAGGTAATAGTAACGCACAAAGGCGTATTGCTCTACAAGTGAACGAATCTGTGTCGCATAAGAATCATTACTTCCATAATCAATAAAGATGACGTCAAAGTCTATGAAAGTTTGATTTTTCAGCGAATCCAAGCATCGCTTAACACGCAATACTTCTCGATTCCTATACCCAAAAACGATGGAAAGTTTCGCCATTTTACAAAAAAAAGCGTCGTCTCATTTTCTGAAGAAAAGAGGCCTGTGGAGGTCTATTGGCAGGGATACAAACCCGCTTTTTTTCTAAGAAATCCACAAAATGCTTCTCTATTAAAGATTTCACCCAAGGGAAAAACTGATATTTATTCAAGATTAATTCACGCGCCTCTTTTATATGATCTAAATGAGTTTCGTAATAATCAGCCGCCATTGCCTCTTTTATTCGCTGCAAAGAATATTCCGGCCTGTTCGGATCTATCAACAACATCGATTCTTTTGGAAAATAGCGAGTAATATTCTTGGCTCCATAGTAGATGGGCAGTGTCCATGATAGAAAACAATCGGTAATTTTTTCCGTCCAATAATCGTCACAAGAATAATTTTCAATAGCAATACTGTATTTATAAGGAAATACCCCATCAAACTTATCGTCAATCGGAGAGAAGCCACGCCCAAAGAGATCAAATGAAAATCGTTGTTGATGTAGAAAATTTTTGAAATCCATCCTCAATCGATGACCTTCTTTTTGTTGAGCACTGCTTGTCACCCATGATACGGCAGTTCTTTTTACACCCAGCGCATCTTTCAACGAAAGATCAATAAGTTCATCATACGTTTTTTTAATATGCCAGGGAAGCGCTGTCTGTGTATTAACGATGTTGGTCGCTTCAGCTGAATTCCAAAAACAAAAGTATTTGTCGAAGTAAGGAGCAGCTTTCAGATAATATCGATATAAATCAACTGGCGATTCTTGCGAGAACAGCCATCGTGCACCTACGGGACATTGAGTGATTATCTTTTTAGAAGGTGCATTTAATACGACCAAAAGATCACACTCTTCAACCTCTTCTTCCGTAAAACGGATTCCCTGCCAAACACCTCTATTTTGTGGAGTTTGCTGAAAAATGTCAGGCCATTGCCAATCTTTCACAATACGCACCAGCATCAGATAAATATCTTATCTCCTAATATATTTTTAATATAATGCGACTTTCTTTGCTCTCAGCTCAATTTTGGCATTAAGATACTCCACGTATTTAGCTAAAGTCCAGCTATACTTTTTGATATAAAGATCATCTGATCCTAAAGAGTATCGGGCATATCCGAAAGAGGATAATTAGTTTCTTATAGTCAATCAAAAATGGATTGCGAATTGAGCACGCGGAAGTTCAGAGTTAAAAGCGACTCGCGTCCAATAAGATGCAATGTTGTTAAAGAATTTGAGCACTGCGTCTCGAAATTCATGTTTTGTCCGATAGAACTTCGTGTTGATGATCTCCTTTCGGAAGAACTTCCACAGCCGCTCCGATCAGGTTTAATTTCGGAGAATAGGGCGGTAGGAAGACCTGCTTGATTTTCGTGCCTTCCAGCCACTTTCGGAGCTTTTTACTCAGGTAATAGTAATAGCGTGCATTATCTGTGAGAATGTAGATGCTTTCAGCCTCAAGGTACTTCTTCAAAGCTGCCTTGTAAAGGCCGATGGTGGAATCGGCATTGACACTCGAACACGTCATGGGCTATGACGTCTGTCACATCATGTGCATTAAGTAGCCTGTTAATGTTGACTTGGGTCCCGACCGCCCACAGTGGGCTACTCCAAACGTTTGCCCTTCTTGATCCATGCATAAGTGGACGTGTGTTGTGAGTCGAGTGTCCGCCATCAGCGTAATAGTAGATATCGCTCTCTTTCTTAGCTCTAAAGCGCTCCTTTATCATTTGAACGAAGTCCTTTGCTCCTCTGCATACGCCTCACAAGGAACCTCCGTAGTCTTCTTGTAAGTAAAGCCGATTTGGATTCAAAAGATCCACCATTTCGGCTGGCGTATATGCTATTCCGAAGGTATCCTTTACTCATTCGGGCACGCTCTTGGCATCGGTATAAAGATGTCGCTCCAACTCTAGGCTAATCTGCCCACGTCTCAAGACGTCCCCAATAACCCTGATCTTCCAAAAGACTGTCCGTTTTTCCTCGGACGTAAAGATTCTTGTACCGATAGACGGTAGCGACGTCTATGCCCAAACCTTGGGCAACCAAATCGGGGCTAAAGTCCAAGATAAGCATCAATATGCTCGTAACCCGAACATAGTCTGTACGACCGATAACGTTACGCTGAAGTTTGCGCACTTCTTCCATTTCTTGTTCCGGTCATTTGAATGAAATATCCGCCATAAAGATATTTCTGTTTTTACAATTTCGGTTCGCAATCCTTTTCCATTTGGCTATAAACAGTAAGGAAGGTGGGGGTGATGGAGCTAAGAAGATCAGAAGCTGTTATGAATTTATTTCGGAGATTATCGGGAGAATATTTCTGATGATTTTATTTCACCATTTGACGAACATGGGAAGTTATGTGAGGATTAATGATAGAACAAAGGGCAGAAATAGGCCTCGATAGACCCGAAATAGAAAAGAGATAAGATCTCCGCCCGAATTGTTCCATAAAACAATCATCCAATAAATTCAAAACAGCTTCTCAAAGGAAAGAAAGAACATATCGTTGTAGATGTAGATACAGTAGAACATCCTATGGCAACGGCGATCCATCCGGAAAATATCCATGCCTTCTAAAGACAAAATACCGCTTATAAAACAACTTGTAAGCTGATTTCCCGACCTTAAAAAAAGCTCTTTACCGATGGTGACTACCGAGGTCCGTTGGTAGAGTTTGTCAAAGGACTTGGATGGGATTTTGAAGTTGTACTTCGTCCCCAAGAATCTGCTAGTAAGTTTGTGGGACCTCTCCTCAGATGAATCGTAGAAAGGGCATTCTCTTGGTAGAAAACTACAGGAGAATGACCATCGATTACGAATGAGACCGTGAATCTGCAGAAGCCAGGTTAGATCTCTCTTTCTGCCACATCTTCTTAAAAAAATAACAGTTAAAAACTGGCTTCAGGAAATCGCTGAATCAACTCTTTTTTTAGAATCTCATATATTTCCCTAGATCGTTCCAAAATCGTATAATCTCTTAGGCACCTCCTTTGACCCGCCTCCGCACAGCCCTCAACGAGTTCTTTTTCGTGGCCCGTATC
>ERZ773004.1110-NODE-1110-length-14128-cov-5.365025_pt1 | contig 14128 bp, 10 predicted proteins | sample MGYA00580667_ERZ773004 | MGnify/ENA primary metagenome ERZ773004 (study PRJEB29015, sample SAMEA2737963) | human oral metagenome | biome: human oral; feature: human-associated habitat; material: dental | place: China | collected 2123 ... | reverse complement strand
CTAGCTAACATTAGGAACCTGGCTTTCCCGTCTTCGATGTCGATGATGGCCAAGTTCGACGATGTTTCAACAACCGTCGGTATGGCAGGTATCATGCGCAAAACACCGTTGTGACATCCGAAAATGGCTCTTATCACGATGTCTCTGTCGGTGGCATCCATTTGTTTCTCAGGTAGAGGAGCCTTTTCAGCAAATAGTTCTACTTGATTTTCAACGAAACGATATTCTGTTTCGAACATTGTCTTCATTTCGTTGATAAGAGTGCCGGCCTTAACCTCATTGTTTGCGGGGAGCGTAACTAAGGTTTCAGCCTTGTAAGGAATGGCGTTGCGCATGTTTCCGCCATGCCAAGTGGCAAGTTCGGCACCGCATTCGGCAACCAACTTGGCCACAACGCGTGCCATTAGCTTGTTGGCATTGGCTCTGCCTTCGTGTATTTCCAATCCTGAGTGTCCCCCTTTCAAACCCTTGATGGTAACTTTTAAGGCCACCCTGTCTTTGTTTACGGGCACTTCTTTGTAGTTGCGCGTAGCGGTAACATCCACACCGCCGGCACTGCCCACTACAAAACAACCCCATGTTTCGGAGTCGAGATTAAGTAGGATGTCGCCTTGCAGCTCGTTGGCGGGCAGGTCGTTGGCACCATACATGCCTGTTTCCTCATCGGCCGTAATAAGTCCTTCAACTGGTCCATGTTTCAAACTCTTGTCTTCCATAACGGCCATGATGGCAGCAACGCCAATTCCGTTATCGGCACCCAGTGTGGTGTTCTTCGCCCGAACCCATTCGTTGTCAATCCACGTTTCTATGGGATCGGTCTCGAAATTGTGCTTGCTGTCGGGCGATTTCTGCGGAACCATGTCCATGTGTGCTTGCAGAGTTATGGTTTTTCGATTTTCCATGCCAGGCGATGCCGGCTTTCTCATCACCACATTGTTGGCAGAATCAACGAATGCTTCTACGCCTACTTCCTTAGCGAAGTTCAACAGAAAGGTTTTAACTTTCTCTAAATGTCCCGACGGACGTGGTACTTGCGTAAGATTGTGGAAGTTACGCCAAATGCTTTCAGGCTTTAAATTTTTAATTTCACTCATAACACAGTTGTTTAAAAGTTAGTAAAATATATGTGTGATTTGGTTATTCGGTTGTTGTTGTTGCACGTTTTGAGTGCGAGAATGCCAATGCCATCCATCCGTAAACGCCAAGGAGAATAACCAAGAGCGTTTGAACCGAATGCACGATAAGCACAAAATTGAGTGCGGCTGTGCTGTCTACGGCATATAAGATGAGCATAGTTTTCACGGCGAAGTGCCAAGGGCCAGCCCCATTGGGCGTTGGAACAACTACCGCCATGCTGCCAACCACAAACGTAACCATTGCACATGCCATGCCTAAACCTGCTGTTGACTCGAAACAGAAGAAGGTTAGGTAATAGTGCAGAAAGTAACTGCCCCATATAGCCAGTGTGAAAAAAGCGAAGAGCCACTTGTTGCGCACCTTCCTTATCGAGTTGATGCCTTGCCAAATGCCCTTTACCGTTTCTTTCACCTTATTATATATGGCCATCCTTTTCAGCAAGAAGTGCAGCAATACGCCGACTGCGATGGCACAAATGCCCGTAACGATGTAGCCCGTGGTTGAGAATTGGCCTACAATGGCATGTAGGCTCGTCCCCGTTTTGGAGAAAAAGCTGTCGAAGATGCTCACCTGTGCCAGTAGGGTTATGGCTGCAATGGCCAATACCAATAGCGAATCGATGGCACGCTCGGTAACAACGGTTCCCAATGCCTTAGCAAAGTCTATCTTGTCATATCGCCTAAGCACTGCGCAACGCGCAAACTCGCCTATTCGGGGGATAACTAAGCTTACGGCATACGAAACGAAAATGGCATGTATGGCTGTCGATGCCCTGGGCTTTTCGCCCATAGGTTCGAGCGTCTGTCGCCATCTCCATCCCCTAAACACTTGGGCCATGATGCCAAAGGGGAAGGAAAGCAGCATCCAAGTCCAGTTCATTTCGTGGAGCATAACGCGCTCAACCTGTTTGAAATCAAAGCCGCGATACATCCAATACAATATCGCTCCGCCGAGGAAGAGCGATAGGGCTACCTTGAATGTGTCGTTTATAATTCGTTTGACTTTCAATTTTTCTCGTATTAATACCCTGCAAAAATAATGCAAATCGTTGAAAGCGCAAAAAGAAACAGGGCGTTTTTGTGGCCTTTATGCTGATAAAATGCTTTTTATTGTGTTTCTGTTGCCATGAGATAAGCCGTGTTTGACTTACGATTAGTTGTAAGAACGAGCTTTAAAAGGCAACAGAAGAAAGCCGTTTAGGGTGCGCCGAGAACGAAAAGAGGCGTTTTGCCATTGTCAATCCACTCTGCAAACTTAAATCCTTCGTATTCGAAAGCGAGCAAGTCGTCGGTGTTGGCTATCTTGTTTTTGATGATGTAGTTGGCCATTGCCCCGCGACACATTTTTGTGTACACCACAATCGTTTTTCTTCCACGGGCATTTTCGACCATGAATTGGGGCTCAAAGATTTTAACTTTCTTCTTTACCTCATTCCAATCGAAGAGCGATTTCATCTCTTCGCTTGCAAGATAGGCAAGCATGCCGTTGTCGTTGCTGATTGATTGGATGAAAAGTTGGGTAAGGCGAGGTTTCCAATAGTCGAATAGTCGTATGTCGTCGTGGTTTTGTAAGCGCACATAGCCTTCCAAGCGATGTGGCTTTATGGCATCGAGTGGCCGTAAAAGTCCGTATAGAAAGGAGGTTATCCAAAGGTGTTGGTTGGCAAAACCAATGTCTTCTTGGTTGAAACTGCTCGCTTTCAGATGTTTGTAGGCCATGCCCGTGAATGCCAATGCCGCGTGCGAAGTGTCGCCCGCTTGCAGAAAATGTTGGTATCTGAGCCAATTTTGGTTGGCTAGCTTGCTGTTGATTTTGAGTGTTTCTTCCAATTCTTCTGTTGAAAAGTTCATCATTTCGGCCGCTATCTCCTGGGCAGCTGCGATGAAATGCGGTTCGTTGGCACGTTCGTTAGGGAATGTTATGGGCTTTGTGGCCATGTCTTTGGCGCACGATAGAAGTATTTGCATGCTTTAAAGTGGGTTGTGTATATCGGTTTTTTGATGTGTTGATAAAGCCAATGGCAGAGCAATATTGCCGTGGCTTATCTTCGTTTACCTTTCGACTTGTTCGGCTTGCCGTTGTAAAAATTAGGGTTGAACGATTTTCTTTCAGCCGTTTTAGGCGAAGGTTTGGGCTCGTAAGCCTTTTCCGTGCGGCTGTTTTTATGCTCACGACGGTTGTTATCGTCTTTCTTGCCTTTACCCGAACTTTGTTGTCTGCCCCAATCGTTTGAGGAATAAAGTTCGTTAATCAGTTCGGGGCGACCAATTTTCCTAAGTTCGCGCTCGATGTTTTGCCTTTCTTCTTTCTTATACCAAAAGAAAAATAGCCTTTGGTTGTTCTTGTCTTTGGGCGTTTTGGCACTGAAAATGGGTTCAAGCGTGTAAGGATCGTAACCTGTGTACCATGCCTCGGTGCTCACGGTCATGGGCGTTGGGGTGAAGTCTTGTATCTGTTCGAGATGGAAGTCAAGCCTTTTGGTACGCACGGCCAAGTCGGCCATGTCTGCCTCCTTACACGCAGGATGGCTGCTCATGAAGTAAGGAATGATTTGTTGCCTAAGATTTTCCTCCTTATTTATCTTGTCGAAGATGCGCTTAAACTCCTCAAACTGTGTGAAACTTGGCTTTCTCATGCTACGCAACACCTCATCGCTGGTGTGTTCGGGAGCCACTTTAAGACGCCCACTCACGTGATTTCGTATCAATTCCTTGGTATATTCCATCGCTGCATCATTCACTTTCTTGTCTTTGCTCTTGTGGAGCAGCAAGTCGTAGCGTACACCACTGCCGATAAAACTTTTCTTTATCTCAGGCAAAGCGTCCACGGCGCGATATATTTCGATGAGTTTCGAGTGGTCGGTATTGAGGTTTGGGCATATTTCGGGATTGATGCACGACGGCCGTTTGCACACTTCGCACGCTTTTTTGTTGCGCCCAGCCATGCCATACATGTTGGCCGATGGTCCGCCTAGGTCCGAAAGATAGCCCTTGAAGTCGGGCATTTGCGCCACTTTCTTCACCTCTTTTAGTATGCTTTCTTTCGAACGACACACCACAAACTTGCCTTGGTGGGCCGAAATGGTGCAGAATGAGCACCCGCCGAAACATCCTTGGTGCATGTTTACCGAGAATTTTATCATCTCGTAGGCTGGAATGCGCTTGTTTTTGTACTTGGGGTGGGGCAAGCGAGTATAAGGCAGGTCGAAAGTGGCGTCCAATTCTTGGGTCGTGAGTGTGGGGTATGGTGGGTTAACCACGGCATACATGCCATCAACTTCTTGCAAAAGGCGTTGTGCATGCACCTTGTTGGCCTCTTCTTCAATGTGTTTGAAGTTCTCGGCTTGCTTGCGTTTGTCTTTCAGGCAGGCCTCGTGGCTGTTCAGGATGATGTCTTTATCGGTTATTCCGCCAGGAACGCCGTTCTTGTCAACCATGAAAACGGTTTGCGGAATATGGTGAATGGTGCTAATGTGCTGCCCGTTTTCGAGACTAGCACACAGCTCTAAAATCGACTTCTCGCCCATACCATAGAGTATGATGTCGGCTTTCGAGTCGCATAGAATGCACTTTCTCACCTTGTCTTGCCAATAGTCGTAGTGCGTAAGTCGGCGCATAGAGGCCTCAATACCCCCTAAAATCACAGGCACGTCGGGGTAAAGTTCTTTGAGTATTTGCGTATAAACCACCGTAGGATAGTCTGGGCGGCAATCGTGTCGGCCGTCTGGGCTGTATGCGTCTTCAGAACGGAGCCGCTTATTGGCCGTGTATTTATTTACCATCGAGTCCATGCAGCCGGGCGAAATGCCGAAGAACAGGCGCGGAACGCCTAGTTTCTTGAAGTCGCGATAGTCGCCATGCCAGTCGGGTTGTGGCACAATGGCCACCTTATAGCCTGCCGCTTCAAGGCAACGGCCAATAACGGCCACGCCAAAAGAGGGGTGATCGACGTACGCGTCACCCGAAAAGAGGATGACATCTAGCTGTTCCCATCCCCTTAGTTCGCATTCTTTCTTTGTGGTGGGTAAGAAGTCTGTTAACCTGTAATTGTTCAATGCAGTTCTTAATCTGTTGACAAGTTGGCGGGTTGACGAGTTAACAAGCCGTAATCCTTGTCTTTACATTAGAATTTACTTAACGAAAAACGTACTTTTATTCTGTTACCGAAGACTTGTTTGTGTTGGTCTTCCACTCGATATAGAGCAACACGAGTTGGTGTAAGCCAAAGGCTTTCATGTTATTGTTATAGATAACGTCGAGACAGAGGTCTAACAGTGCCTTGTCTTTTCCTGTTTCTGACTCCAACAACGACCTAACGTTATACTTCAACTTGTCTAAAACCTCCTCGTCAATGATGCCGTTGCTATCTACAAGGTTTTTGAGTAAGGCGTACTTGTCAATCGTTTCCAAGTGCAGGTCGCTCACGTCGATGGTTCGCGTTCCCGAATTATTGGCTTGAATTTTATACATATCTGTATTGGTTTAATTATTACTTCATTATCGTGTCGATGGCTTCGGCCATTATCCGCCTGCGGTCCTCGCGGTCTTTGATGCACTCTAACGGAAAGCCGAAAAGATGACTTCGCCGACTGCCTGCCACATAAGCCACTGATGCAGGCCACCATCCAGCGTAGCGAAAACCTGTTGTGGCATCGTCTAATGGGCTTAACACGTCTACCATTTGGGGCGCGTAGTGCACGGCATTGGGCGATTTGTAGAGCAAGGCCACAACGCTGTCGCGCGGAATAGAATCTGTATCGCTCGCCAAAGGCCTGACGGCAGCGAGCAGTGTGTCTGTTCGCACTGTACCTTCGAACGATGCCTTGAATACATCGGCCAAGAAAACTTGCTCTAACGAGTCGCTCATGTCGGTGCCAACGTATGCTCCGCTCACAATCAACCGACCGTTATTGCCGCTGTATTCACGTATAATTTTTTGTATGGCGGGCGTGAATGTCTTGTATTTCACGAGCGAATGGCCGTCGTTGCGCTGTAAACCCAATGCGAAGTCTATGCACTGATAGCGCGAAAGGTTGCATAATCCTTTCTCAACGGCCTTCATTGATGCCGATACCACATTATATTTCTTTATTGCCGCAATGTCTTCAACATGTGTTCGGGCGGTGTTTTGGTCATTGCCTGCAACCAATTGCCCTTGCAAACTTGTGTCGCTGTATCCCAATCCCTGCCATCCGTCAACGCCAGCAGCCCTTTTGTTGAAGTTCTGTTGGTAGCCAACCCACGCCGCTTGCGTGCCCAAGCTCACTCCGAGGTCTTCGGTTAGGTCGAAACCTTGTTGTAGTGGCGTGCTGATTACAGCTGGGGAGGAAAGCCTGTCGAACCCATCGACCACTAAAATGGTGCTGGTGGCCTCTGGTTGGTAATAGGCCGAGAGGGTTTCGGATGTGAAACTCTCGCCCCCTTGGTTCACTGCCGCCACCTTAAAGCTATATGTTGAGTGGGGACGCAGGGCGAGTTCAATCTCGTTTTGCTTAATCATTCGGCCGTTGTCAAAGTCAGCCGAGTCGATAGCCGTATATAATATGTAGCTCGTTGGCTTGGCCGTGGGTTCCAATTCGTCTTCCGTTTCGCTCCATCCCAGCTTTATTCGGCCGTTGTAAAGATAGTTTATGTGGAAGTTTGAGGGCGCAAGTGGACTGACAATGGCCGTTGTTGCATGTTGGTTGCAGATAAAACGGAGGATGCTTTTGTACACGGCACGCGCCAAAGTGAACTTGAAGTTGGGGTCGTGACCTAGCCGCATGTCGGGGAAATTCTGGTGCGACAGAGTCTCCAAGATAGCCGAAGGAATGTCGGGCATTCGTGTTTCCGAGTAGTTCTTGTCGATAAGCTCGCGAATTTCCCATCTTCCAAACTTTTGCACTAAGTCGTTGTGGATTGTTTCGAGCATGCTTTCGGCGAAGTTCAACGAAAGGTTTCGCGTCATGCCAGTGGACAATCGCCCATCGTTAAAGTACGAAGTGCAGATGGCCAGTGAGCCAACGAGGTTCCTACTCTGCCTATCTGCCCCAGCATCACTGTGTATTCCCAAGCATAACTCAATGGGAATGCCCAGCCCTGGCTTTGTTGGCAAGAACACAGAACCACCTGCCCACCAATTGCTTATTAGGCCGCGAGCGTTTACATCGTCGCCATAGTCGTCGCGACCTTCTTTCGAACTGTACACTTCTTGTGGCGCGCCATACCATTGTGCGGCGTATCTAGCTCCTTCCAAAGCTCTTGGCACACCGCTAATGTTTCCTCCGCGATGGATGTTTCCCATGCCTCCACCGAAACGAACGGCATCGGCCGTTACCATTCCATCCTTTGTGCAGAGGTTGTTTAGCACCACACAATTGCTTTCAGAACACCCCTTTCCAAAGTCGAACGTGCCTAAATACACCCACGTTCCGCCTCCCATGCGTTGGTTTACGCTAAAAGTAGTGGCTTGTCCTTTGTGATATACGGTGTATTGCGCATTGTCCGTACTTTCGGGCAGTGTTTGGTAACAAACATAAATGGCCTTTTTGCCTTCGTTTTTAATTTGGGGGATGAAGGCAACTTCACTTCGCTGGTCTTCTCGTTGAACGGTTCGTGCCATTCGTGCCGTACCCATTAAGAATGGATTCTCGCCGTCGGCATAAGTCGCTCGTGGGTTTGCAAAGCCGCTTGCAGACGTGTTACGCCAATGGTGCAGCCCGTTCTTCTCCTTATATATATGATTATATATATGATTATATATATGATTGTTGTTGGCATCGTTGTCCACTATCACCTCTTCTGTTTGTAGGTCGCGCTCTCTTGGCGACAACACTATTGCCCCTGCCTTTTCTAGCATGGGAATGAGATAGGGCAACACGATGGTAGGTGTGAAGAGGTCTTCGTTGGTTGCGAAGAGCGGCGGACGTTGCCATTGCCACGAGTTACGTTTGGTTTCGTAGTACAATCCATGGCTGGCCCAGACGGATAAATGCCTGCCCCCCAGCCCTGCCGTTATGTTAAATGGCTTAGATAGGTTGGTGGTTAAGGGACGCCCTTGATAGTCTAAGTCAACTAAGAGGGCATTGGGTTGCGCCAAAGCGTTGGTAAAGCATGCGCATACGAGCAGGTTGCACCACAAAAGAAACTTATTCATCTCTGTGTGTTACACGTCACCAATGGTGAACAGTTCAGGATTTTTGCCTTTGAAGTTTTTGAAATACAGTTTAATCTCTTTCATGTCGGCCTCTACGTCGCCCGTTGGTTCAATCATCCGTGTGCATTCAATCAACTTGCGTTCGTAGTCAACGCCATATAGCAAGATAGGTATGCCGGCCTTTTGGGCGATGAAATAAAAGCCTTTTTTCCAATCGGGGTTTAGCGAACGCGTTCCTTCGGGCGTGACACAAAGGCTAAACGTGTCGGCCTTTCTTGCCAACTCTGCAAGGTTGTCTGTCATGCTTGTTTTCTTGTCGCGCCAAACGGGAATGCCCCCAAGCTTTCTCCATATCGGCCCGAGTGGCCAAAAGAACCATTCTTTTTTCATGAGAAAGCCGCTGGACATGTTTTCTGCCCTAGCGAAAAGCTGGCCAATAAGGAAGTCCATATTGCTTGTGTGGGGTGCCAAACAGATGATATATTTCTTTGGATGTGCCACCGTGATGTTGGTTTTCCATCCCATACGTCGGTAAAGTAACCACGCACTGATATTCTTTAACATTATTCGTCTTTGCTAGCTGTATTTGCTTACTTTGTTTTTTCATTCCGAACTGCCGCCACGGCAGTCGTTATCCATTTCCGCGAAAGGTTGTTCTCTCGAACGGCTCGTCCTTCGCTGCTTGTATTGTTATATTAGTTTCTCCTTTTTTCGGCTTTTATTTTTCATCGCAGCCCTAATGCCGCACTATTGCAGATGTGCTATTTGGTCAATAACTTCCGACACGGTGTTGTTGAAATCCTTTATCAACTGTTTATAAAACACCTTTGCGGGCATGCCTGGCTCAGGGTGCGAAATTCTTCTAACAAAGTCGTTCTGTATGTTGATGATAGATGCCAACAACGCATTGATGTTGTCTTTATCGGCATTTTCGGAGTAGAGCGAAGCGGCCACGCCCTCCGCAAACAGCTCGGAACAAATATAGTTCACGCTTTTTTTCAATTCTCTTTTGTTCATACTGCATTAAATTTTAGGGGTGTCCCTGCCCCGTTAAAACAATGATTGTTGCAGTTGATTGCACAATGGGCCTTCAACCAAAAGCCAAAGATAACAAAAAATATGATACCAAACACTATTTGAGCAAAAAAATATGACTTAATTTTCATTTGTTGCGTTTTTCTGTTTGAGTGTGCAACAAATTTGGTACTTTTGCAGTAGAAGAACTAAATGGATTTGCTGCGAACGCGTCTTGTTGGCGGCAAATTGCCATCAATCACTGTTTACAGTTTATACATACGTTTAAATTTTTATCATATTTAAGTAATTCAAATAAGAGAATGGAAAAAAGTGCATTGCAGAAAGCGAGAGCTTCCTATCAGCCCAAATTGCCAAAGGCACTTCAAGGTGCAGTGAAAGTGAGCGAGGGCGCTCCAACAAAGAGTGTAGACAATCAGGATGAGATTAAGAAATTGTTCCCCAACACATACGGAATGCCCTTGGTTGAGTTCGTACAAGGCGACGAAATGCCTTCGAAAGAAATCAATGTGGGCATTATTCTTAGCGGCGGACAGGCACCAGGCGGCCACAACGTGATTTCAGGCTTGTTCGACGAGGTAAAACGTTTGAACCCCAACAACCGCCTTTACGGTTTCCTAATGGGGCCTGGCGGACTAGTAGACCACAAGTACATTGAGATAACGGCCGACTTCATTGACGAGTATCGCAACACCGGCGGTTTCGACATGATTGGTAGCGGACGTACGAAACTGGAAACAACCGAGCAGTTTGAAAAGGGCTTGGAGATTATCCGCAAGTTGGACATTAAGGCTATCGTTATTATCGGCGGCGACGACTCGAACACCAACGCATGCGTATTGGCCGAATATTATGCAGCCAAGAATTATGGCGTACAAGTTATCGGTTGCCCCAAAACTATCGACGGCGACTTGAAGAACGAGCAGATTGAGACTTCTTTCGGTTTCGATACTGCCACAAAGACTTACAGCGAGCTTATCGGAAACATCGAACGCGACTGCAATTCTGCCCGCAAATATTGGCATTTCGTTAAGCTGATGGGACGTTCTGCATCGCACATCGCCCTGGAATGCGCCTTGCAGACACAGCCTAACATCTGTATCATCTCCGAAGAGGTAGAGGCGAAAGACCTAACGCTAAACGATATCATCGAAGAAATTGCCTCGGCGGTGGCTTATCGTGCCGCTAACGGACAGAACTTCGGCGTTGTGCTCATTCCCGAAGGACTTATTGAGTTTGTACCGGCCATCGGTAGACTGATACAAGAGTTGAACGACTTGCTCGCAGCGCATGGCTCCGATTATAAAGACCTAGATAAAGATGCACAACGCGCTTACATCATGGAGCACCTTTCGGCCGAGAACAAGGCTACGTTCAAAACACTTCCCCACAATGTTGCCCGCCAATTGTCGCTCGACCGCGACCCACACGGAAACGTTCAGGTATCGCTCATCGAAACCGAGAAACTTATTTCCGAAATGGTAGATGCCAAATTGGACGAATGGGCTAAGGAAGGCAAGTACAATGGCAGTTTTGCTGCTTTGCACCACTTCATGGGATACGAAGGCCGTTGCGCTGCTCCCTCTAACTTCGATGCCGACTACTGCTATGCCTTGGGTACAAGTGCAGCCCTGCTCATTGCCAGCGGCAAAACGGGTTACATGGCTATCGTTAAGAACACGACGGCTCAGACCGATGAGTGGAAAGCCGGTGGAGTGCCCATCACGATGATGATGAACATGGAAAGACGTAGTGGCGAGATGAAACCTGTTATCCGCAAGGCTCTGGTTGAACTCGACGGCAAACCCTTCAAGGCTTTTGCTGCTAAACGCGACGAGTGGGCAAAGAACACTTGCTACATCTATCCTGGTCCTATTCAGTATTGGGGACCAAGCGAGGTTTGCGATGTTCCCACACGTACATTGGCTCTCGAACAAGAGTAATATTAATATGTGAAGGCAAGAACCCACGTCTTTGTGAGGTGGGTTCTTGTTCTTTTCCTCTTATACCATCAAGTTATGCCCCTAGCCAAAGGTTTTGTCGGGGCTTTGTTTTCAAATCCATTCAGGCTCTAGTGTGTTCTCATACGGCCCACAAGGCGGTATAAGCGCAACGCTGTTGATATATGGCAAGAAAATCTTCAACAAAGGTTCGCAATAAAAGAAACACAAGGAGAAGTGGTGGTCGCGGCAGACGTCGTGCCCGTTTCTTCTACTGGCTCATTCCCGGCTTTCTTCGTTCGTCGCACCGTTGGGCGTGGTGGCTAGGCGGTGTGGGCGTGGTGTGCCTTTATGTATGGGTGTTTTATTACTTCTTTGTAGGCCCTACGGGGTTTCGTTGGCGTGCTTTGTATGGCGATGCAAACTATCCAGACGGTTTTGCCATTCACGGCATAGACATATCTCACTACCAAGGTGAAATCAATTGGGACAAGTTGAGCGATGCAACCATCGACGGCTTTCCGCTTAAATTCGTCATTGTGAAGTCGACAGAGGGTTCGTCGGGTATCGACGAGAACTTCAACGACAATTTTTGCCAAGCCCGCGAATACGGTTTTATTCGTGGCGCTTACCATTTTTGGAGCAACAAGTCGACGGCAAGGGCGCAAGCCAACTTCTTTTTGAAACAAGTGCGCCTTGAAGAAGGCGACCTACCACCTGTACTAGACGTTGAACATAAGCCCAAAAACCGCTCAGTGGAAGATTTTCAGCGTGACGTGCTGACTTGGTTGCACATTGTTGAAGACAAGTATCATGTTAAACCCATCATCTATACCTATTATAAATTTAAGGAACAATACCTTAGCGCACCTGTGTTTGACGACTATCCTTATTGGATTGCCCATTATTACGTAGAGAAAGTGGAGTATAAGGGAAAATGGAACTTTTGGCAACATACCGATGCAGGCCGCTTAGACGGTATTCGTGGGTATGTGGACTTGAATATCTTTAATGGTTCTTTTTACGAACTGAAACGCCTAACCATCGGCTCGGAACGTATTTTTGGCGAGTAGAATAAGCATAGCAATGTTGTTATGCGCACAATTCACCAAGCCTTGTTTCTTTAAGCCTTTAACCCAGCGACCATCAGACCGCTTATTCAATGAAGTCGTTTTGATTTTTAATATCTCTACAATGTGCGAGGAGTTCAGGACAAGTCATCTCACCGACTTATAAACTCGCTAAAACCCAACAACTCCCAAAGATATCAACCACTCACTAACTCATCAACTCACAAGCTTATCGACTCACAAGCTCACTAACTCTTCAACTCATAAAATCATCTACTCAAAAACTTAAATCATTATCTTATATTTTACAAAACCTCTCTAATTTTCGCATCGTTCTAGCGAAAATGTAGGTTATAAAGTTGGTAAAAATCCACTTTTTCTAACCTTTCATGTTTTAAATTTTGTCTACATTCAAGGGAAGAACCTGCGTTTTGCACCATTTTACCTTTCTAGTTTGGTTGCCGACTCGTATTTTTTCAACTCCAATTACCCACTTTTAGCCCCTAAAAACCCACTTTTTAACAACTATTTTGCCCATTTCAGCCATGTGTTTCATCGTTCAAAAGGGTTTTGTTTATACCATTGTAGTGTATATATATACTTAATCGCCTTGCATTTAACGGCAAATTGCACTGCATTTAGCACCAAAACTCCTTGCGTTTAGCACCAAAACGCACTCCATTTAGCACCGAAACGCACTCCATTTTGCGGCAAAACGCACTATGTTTTGCTGCAAATAGCCTCGAAGCAGGTGCAAGTGGCGGCCTTTGCTAATAAATATTCATTCTGCCGCGTGCATTTGCTAACCCTATTTTGCATCAAAACAAACCTTCGCGAGAATCGATTTTTTGTGGCAAGGTGAGCGATTGCTGGGCAGAAGGGGCACTCATAATGTTAAATTTCTGACCGAAAACTATACAAAACAAATGTACGGCAAGCACGCGCGAGTGGGGAACGGCACGGAAAGCGTGTAGGCTTGCGACGACCAGCGCAAGCGGTTGTAGGGCGCGCTACTCACAGACAACGAGAACAGCATCCTGGAAAATCAGAAGTAATGTGGCATCTACAAGCGGTTTTCTGTTTATGGAAACTGCATAGAACAACTTCCACCCAAACACATTTTGAAGCCTAACCACGTTTTGCCACTGACAAATAAGGCATAATCTCAGATTTCAGTGTACCTTTGCCAGGCACTTCCTACATGAGCAGGCTGTACATTTTGCTTTTACAGCACAAAGAAATAAACTCCTCTCAATTTGTTGAAATACTAAAGGTCAAGGCTACTTCAATTATGGAATTACTGAAAATGGTAGAATAAAAACTTAGCGTCTTATGGTAAACGGAAAAGGAAAAGACACAATGAAGACAGGCTGTAAGGAATGTTATGCCGACAATAATCGGGCAACACCATTGATTAACACCGAAGAATGTTTGCATCATCATCGCCAATATGTGTGCAACAGCTGTGGCAGATGTATCTGTGCAGACATAGATGCAAAGGGGAGGTTTCGTGCCAAGTTCCCTTTTAAGTCGCTTGATGTAGCTATTTTGTATCTTCGGGCAGCCGAAGTGGTGTGGCAAAAGCCTTGCGAAATCTACGAAATAGAGAACGATAAGGGGAGAAAAGAATACAAGATATTCCCCTCGAAGTTGGAGTTGAACCATTATTTGCATAACAATAAGCATAAGCGATGCACCTCTGCACAACCTTTGTTTGTTTCTCCTAGATACACGGCTTGCACTTCCCAGCAGCTGCGTATGCTAACAAAGGGTGAGATTGAGAAATATTTGAAGGAACGTTACTCGCAGTAC
>ERZ773004.1102-NODE-1102-length-14170-cov-6.552108_pt1 | contig 14170 bp, 10 predicted proteins | sample MGYA00580667_ERZ773004 | MGnify/ENA primary metagenome ERZ773004 (study PRJEB29015, sample SAMEA2737963) | human oral metagenome | biome: human oral; feature: human-associated habitat; material: dental | place: China | collected 2123 ... | reverse complement strand
GACAGTGAAGAGCAATACAAGGAACAACAAATGAACCTTTGCGGGGAATTTTTAGAACATGCCATAAGTTGATAACAAAAATCATAACCATCTCAATTCAAAGATGAGAACATTTACCAATCCTTTCCTCAAACCTCCCTATATAATAGCGGTGTCATTGCTGTGGTTCTGCACGGTGGTATGCCATGCGGCCGAACGGCATTTGTGGGACGAAGGCTGGCGGTTTGCCTTACATCCAGACGATGCCCCGCTGCAACCCGACTTTAAAGACGATGCTTGGCGCCTGTTGGACTTGCCGCACGACTGGGCAATTGAAGGCGACTTCTATGTCCAAAACCCATCGGGGGCCAACGGCGGGGCATTGCCTGGCGGTATAGGGTGGTACAGAAAGCATTTGGCTTTGCACGACAGCGATACCACTTCTCGTTATGTTCTTCACTTCGATGGCGCATATATGAATACGTCGGTGTATGTAAACGGCACGTTTTTGGGCACGCGCCCTTATGGCTTTATCAGTTTTAGTTTCGACATTACGCCCCATCTTAACAAGCAAGGCGAAAATGTTGTGGCCGTGAAGGTAGACAATTCGCGGCAGCCTAACAGCCGTTGGTACACGGGATGTGGTATTTATCGCCACGTATATTTGTCGAAATCAACAGATGTACGCGTGGCAGAATGGGGTGTGCAAGCCATTTCTGAGGTGAAGAAGGGTGTAGGACTTGTAACGCTCAACACGCAGATTGAGAATTTCAGTGGGCGCAATCGTAGGGTTACGGTGCGCCAAAAGCTGTGGAATAAGGCTCTCCAATTGGTTACGCAGGCATCGAAAACCTGTGATGTCGCTGTTTCGGGAACAATGGTAAAACAGCAAATGCGTGTGCCTAAACCGCAATTGTGGTCGCCCGCTTCGCCATATCTCTACACCCTAACAACCGAAATTATAGAGAATGGGCGTGTGCTAGATGGCGACACCATAAGGATGGGCATGCGAACGGTGGCGTTTGATGCTAAACAAGGCTTTTTCTTAAATGGCAAGAACATGAAGATTAACGGCGTTTGTCTGCATGGCGACTTAGGTTGTTTAGGCGCAGCCATTAACGAAGACGCCCTTTATCGGCAAGTTTCGATGGTGAAAGCGATGGGCGCGAATGCCATAAGGTGTTCGCATAACCCGCCGGCACCCGAACTTCTGAACCTTTGCGACAGCCTAGGAATGCTAGTTGTTGACGAGGCTTTCGACAGTTGGCTGCACGGAAAAACGCCTTTCGACTATTCGTTGCATTTCAAGACCTGGTTCGAACGCGATTTAAGAGATATGGTTTTGCGCGACCGCAACCACCCTTCTATCATTCTTTGGAGCATTGGTAACGAGGTTTTGGAACAATGGAACAAGGTGGACAACGCCGGAATGGCATTAGAGGATGTGAACATTTTGCTGAACAACAGCAGGGATAAGGCCGCATTGGCACAGGGCGACACACTTAATGTTAAAGCAAAACTCACCCAAGCGTTGGCCGCCATTGTGCGGCGTTATGATTCAACGCGACTTATTACGGCTGGGTGCAATGAGGTGTCGCCCGACAACAACTTGTTTAAAAGCGGGGCATTAGATGTGATTGGCTTTAACTATCATCAGAAAAAGGTGAAAGATGTGCCGCAGAATTTCCCCGAAAAGCCTTTCCTGATGACCGAAACGGTGTCGGCTTTGCAGACACGGGGCTATTATAAAATGCCGAGCGACTCGGTTTATCGTTTGCCTGGGCGTAAGCGCCCGTTCACCGACCCCACGTTCCTTTGTTCGGCTTACGATAATTGTTGTACCCATTGGGGCTCAACCCACGAGGCTACGTTGGACGTGGTGAAACACACACCTTATTGTGCGGGGCAGTTTATTTGGACGGGTTTTGATTATATTGGCGAGCCTACACCGTTTAATTTCCCTGCTCGGAGCAGTTATTTTGGATTGGTAGACTTGGCTGGTTTTCCCAAAGATGCTTACTATCTATATCAGAGTGAGTGGACAAAAGGGCCTGTTTTGCACCTCTTTCCGCATTGGAACTGGATAGAAGGGCAAGCCATAGACATGTGGTGTTATTATAATCGGGCCGACGAAGTGGAACTTTTTGTGAACGGGAAGTCGCAAGGCGTGCGCCAAAAACGCAACGAACACGAGTACCATGTGGCATGGCGCGTAACGTTTGAACCTGGGGACGTGCGTGTGGTTGCTAGGAAAAACGGAAAGGTTGTGGCCGAGAAGGCGTTGAAAACGGCTGGTGCGCCCCATCATATTCGGCTAACTCCTAATCGGCAAGTGATAAAAGCCAATGGCCGAAGTCTGTCGTTTGTTACGGTAGAAGTGGTGGATAAAGACGGCAATCTGTGTCCTTGGGCAGAAAACAACATCTTGTTTTCATTGACGGGAGAGGCCAAAATTGCAGGCGTTGACAATGGAAGTCCGTTTTCGTTGGAACGTTTTCAGGCTCACGAGCGGCGCGCCTTCTTCGGAAAATGCTTGGTGGTGGTGCAGGCGGGCAAGTCGCCTTCTACCGTTCGGCTTACCGCAAAGGCTGTGGATTTAGCCCCACAAACCATTGAAATCAACACGGTGGATGCGCGCTAACACTTAAAGTCCCTCCATTTTGTGCCGCTACGATACTTGTAAAAAGGCGTTTCGGTGTGAGCGGACGGCATAACATCTGAACGAAATAAAAAAACAACAATCTCGAAGAATATGAAACGAAGTGTCTTAGCTGTTGCCTGTATGATGGGTAGCCTACTTGTTGGACATGCGCAACATGCCCATACCAAACAGCCGCGAAAGCTGGTGAAGAAAGAACTGAGCGCAGCAGATAAAGAAACCCAATTTGTAACGTCGCTCATGCAAAAGATGACATTGGCCGAGAAAATTGGGCAGATTTCTCAATATGTAGGGGGCTCTTTGCTGACAGGACCGCAGAGTGGTGCCCTTTCCGACTCGCTCTTCGCTCGTGGTATGGTGGGTTCTATACTCAATGTAGGCGGTGTTGACAAGCTGCGGCCGTTGCAAGAGAAGAATATGCAGCTGTCGCGATTAAAAATTCCCATTCTGTTTGCGTTCGATGCAGTACATGGTTACAAGACGATATTCCCAACACCCTTGGCCGAGTCGTGCTCTTGGGACACCAATCTCATGTTCGAAACGGCTAAGGCTGCGGCCGTTGAGGCCGCTGCATCGGGCATTCATTGGACCTTCGCCCCGATGGTGGACATAGCACGCGACCCGCGTTGGGGGAGAATTGTTGAAGGTGCGGGCGAAGACACCTATCTGGCAAGCCGAATTGCAGCGGCGCGAGTGCGGGGCTTTCAATGGAATTTAGGGGAAACCAATGCTGTATTTGCCTGCGCCAAGCATTTTGCGGCCTATGGCGCACCGCAGGCAGGGCGCGATTATGCCCCAGTAGACCTCTCCTTGTCTACCTTGGCCGAGGTTTATCTGCCACCCTTTAAGGCCTGTGTAGATGCTGGCGTAAGGACTTTCATGTCTGCTTTCAACAGCGTTAACGGCATTCCTGCTACCGGAAATCGTTGGTTGATGACCGAACTGCTGCGTAATCAGTGGAATTTTCAAGGGTTTGTGGTGAGCGATTGGAATGCCGTGCAAGAGTTGAAGGCGCATGGCGTGGCCGAAACAGATAAGGATGCTGCCCTGATGGCTTTTCGGGCAGGGGTGGATATGGATATGACCGATGGGCTATATAACCGTTGTTTGGAGGAGGCTGTGCGTGAAGGGCAACTGGATGTGCACGCGATAGACGCCGCTGTTGAACGCATATTGCGAGCAAAATATGTTTTAGGGCTTTTTGACGACCCTTATCGCTTTCTTGATTTGAAACGCGAACGCCGTGAGGTACGCTCTGAGTCTGTCATGGCGTTGGCTCGAAAAGCTGCTACGGCCTCAATGGTGTTGTTGAAAAATGCCAATGCCACACTTCCGCTGTCTAAACAAACAAGACGTATCGCACTTGTCGGTCCGCTGGCTAACAATCGCTCTGAGGTGATGGGCTCGTGGAAAGCGCGGGGTGAAGAAAACGATGTGGTAACTGTGCTGGATGGCATTAAGAATAAGTTGGGCAAGGATGTTGTGCTTAACTATGTGCAGGGTTGCGACTTCTTAGACCCCTCCACGCACGAGTTTTCGGCGGCTTTCGAGGCTGCAAAGCATAGCGATGTGGTGATAGCTGTTGTGGGAGAGAAGGCCTTGATGAGCGGAGAGTCGCGCAGTAGGGCCGTGCTTCGCTTGCCGGGTAAGCAACAAGCGTTGCTCGATACGCTGCGTAAGGCTGGCAAACCGCTTGTGGTTGTGCTGATGAATGGGCGACCCTTATGTTTAGAGAAAGTGGATAAGCAGTCGGATGCACTGCTGGAGGCTTGGTTCCCAGGTACGCAATGCGGCAATGCCGTGGCCGATATACTCTTTGGCGATGCCGTTCCTTCGGCCAAGTTAACCACTTCTTTTCCGCTTACGGAGGGGCAAATTCCCAATTATTACAACTATAAACGTTCGGGAAGGCCTGGCGATATGCCCCATAGCTCGACCGTTCGCCATATTGATGTGCCCAATAAAAACCTGTATCCTTTTGGTTATGGGTTAAGTTACACCACCTTCTCGTATGGCGAAATGCAATGTCCGCAGCAGTTTGCTGCTGATGGTTCGCTGCAAGTTTCTGTCGAAGTAACCAATACGGGCCACTTTGACGGCGAGGAGATTGTGCAACTTTATGTGGCCGACAAGGTGGCCTCGATGGTTAGGCCCGTGAAGGAGTTGAAGGGTTTTCAAAAGGTTTTCATCCCTAAGGGGCAGACAAAGCGCGTTGACTTCGTGCTACATGCCCATGATTTGGGATTTTGGGACAACACGATGCAATATGTTGTTGAACCTGGAACGTTTGAAATAATGGTGGGGAGCAACAGTGAGGACTTGCAAAAGAAAGAGGCGACGTGGAAGGGCGGCAGCCGTACACAATAGTTATAGGCAGGTTCTAAAAATTACCTTTGCTGTATTTTTAGCTTTTAGCTGAGCAGGTTTTGCTTACTTCTTGAAGGAGCATAGTGAACTATGCGACTGAAAGAGTAAGCGAAAGATGCCAGATAAAAGCAAAAAGACAGTGAAGAGCAATACAAGGAATAACCATTGAACCTTTGCGGGGAATTGTTAGAACATGCCTATATAAGGCAGTGAATGGTACTATCTGCCATGTCTTTCGTATTGTTTATGTGGTTTTCTTAAAGAAAAATGTTATTGACGAATGTAAATCAAAGCACATGAGATGTTTATTTTTTAGCTTGATGCTGCTGTTTGTTGTTGGTGCCAAGGCCATTAAGGTTACGCATGGCCCTTGGATTTGCGACATGGACAGCACGGGTACTACTATTGTTTGGGTAACCGATGTTCCTGGAATGTCGTGGGTTGAGATTGCGCCCGACTCTGCTGACCATTTCTATGGGAGGGCGCGACAACGCTATTATGATGTGTTGGCGGGAAGAAAGGTGCTGACGGATAGCGTGCACCGCGTGCGTATCGAGGGCTTGAAACCTGATACGAAATATCGCTATCGGGTGTTTACGCAAGAGGTTGCCGAATGGCGATACGATGATTGGGTGACTTTGGGAAAGACGGCATGCACCGATGTGTGGCGCGGAAAACCGCACGAGTTTAAGACTTTCCCTGCAAAGCCGCGCGAAGTGACGTTCCTTGTGCTGAACGATATCCACGAACGCGCGCAGTTTATGAAAGACTTGTGTAAGAATGTAGACTTTAAAAAACTGGACTTTGTGTTGCTCAATGGCGATATGTCTAACCGTTTGAGGAACCAACAACACATGATGGAGGCTTATTTGGACACCTGCGTACGTATGTTTGCAACGCACACGCCTTTATTTTTCAATCGCGGAAACCATGAGCTGCGCGGGCAGTTTGCCGATTACCTTTATCGCTATTTTCCCACGAACAATGGCAAGTACTATCGCGTGCAACATGTGGCAGGCATAGACTTCTTGTTTATTGATACGGGTGAGGATAAGCCCGACGAGGATATTGAATACAGTGGTATTGTGAACTACGACCAGTATCGTGAGGAAGAGGCCAGGTGGTTGCGTGGTCTTCGCGAAAGCAAACAAGTGGGGAAACATCCCTTAATCGTGTTTTCTCACATTCCGCCGACGTTACAAAAGTGGCACGGCCCTTATCATCTGCAGAAGACTTTGATGCCCGAACTCAATAAGATGAACGTGTCGGTGATGCTTTCTGCCCATCTTCACGCCTTTGGCTATCAGGAACCGAATGAGGTTATTAATTTCCCCAATCTGGTAAACAGCAACAACACCTATCTGCTTTGCCGCATTGCAAATGGCAGAATGGAGGTGGACTACGTGGGACTGAAAGGAAAGGACAAGAAACATTTCACGTTCCCATTGAGATAGGGAGCAAGTTTCTCTTGGAGAAGAAAAACATGCTTTGGGTGAAGTAGTGAAGAAACTTTGATGAAGGTGGGAAAGAAACCTTGATGAAGGAAGGAAAGAAACCGTGCTGAATGTGGGAGAGGAAACCTTAATGAAGGCAGGGAGCGGCCTTGGAAGGCACATGTGTTCCATGCAAGTTGTAGAGCGTATCGTGCAACAATGTGCGTGCATCTAACTCTCAACATCCATTTATCCACCCATGACAAGGATAAATGCGGCGAGTTAAGGAAAAAAGCGATAACGAACATGCCTTAATCCCAAAAGAGCCATATTGAACGCAGACAATGAGTTCTAATATGGCTCTTTTTGTGTTAGGTATAAAATGGCAGCAAGGGGTGGAGTCTACCCTATGCCCATTTGTGTTTGTACCTAGGATTTGATTTGAGATGCTTTCCCCTTCCACCTCAATTCTAGCGTATGAGTTTGTTTGTCACCATGGTGGGGGTCTTTAATTTGGGCGTTCCTAATTTCAACATTAAATTCCTGCTTTTTGGAATTAAAGTCTATTTTCATTGTTCCGCTTGAGAACCTTACATATTTATGTATTCCCACTTCATCTTCATCTTCTTCAAGTGCTTTACCTTCGAATAGCCAACCTTCCCCATCCGGGTTGCAACATGTAATATCCCAGTTTGATGCATCATCCTCAAATTTCTCCTCGGTTTTCGTAAGGTCTATAATCTTTCCATTGTACTTTTCGGCATCTCCCTCAATCCTTATCCAACAACCTTTATCTCCAAGGTATAGATAAAGGATATAGCTTTGGTCTCGTTCAGCTATGGCTGAATACTTGGGAGTGGTCAGGTTGTACACTTTCCCGTCAATAACGGCACTTTGCTCTGGAACGTTTTGGACGTCATCCTTATCGTCTTTTGAACAACTAGACAAGGCAACGCTTGCCATCAACACTGCTGAGAACACGAAGACATGCTTCGCGCAGCTCATTAAGAAATTGCTTTTACTCATTTGTTAGTACTTTTAATTGTTAAAGAATATATGTTGAAATTTAATCCATTGGGTTAGGTAGCGTTATTTATTGACGATAGAAACACCCTAGAACGGAGCATCCAAAATTCTCCTCAGCACATTGTTTGCCTGCGAAGTGCATTTCATCTTACGCAGCAAAGTTAGTTCTTTTCATTGACACCGCAATGGATTGCGCGTTAAAATTACGCTTCTCGCCCATTTTTTAACACTGCAAAGGTCTGCTTCCTCTAAGAACAGGTGATTTAAAACCATCCCACAAGCCTTGCTCTTACCCACAAATCGTACCATATATATAAGGAGTGGCGCAGCATGTAGGCAGCACATTACGCATCTACAAAACGAGCTGTCGCTGATCGTTTTAGTAAGTCCAAACGATTAAACCCGCAGCCGCAACAAAGGCCAATGCAGCATGTAACGGGTTTTTGCAAATGGGGCAGTAGGTTGGCGTGAACGTTTAAGCGCAGTACCTAGCGTTTTTTATGGCGTTGTTCTAAGAAAACGTTCGGGATGTTGCAATTCGTCTACAAGTTTGTCTACCATTGTACACGGATTGTGCGCGGCGTAGTTAGTGTTGTTGAACGACTTGCGTAGTTTTTCAGCGTGCTTCTTAGCCATATTCTCATCACCATATTTTTGAAGCAGGCTATATATATCTGGGTTGCCTTTCGTGTATGTGAAGCTGTTATCCCTAGATTTATTTTTTAGGGCTTTTTTAATCTGTTTGATGTATTTAGCGCGGCTGTTGCCAGTGTTGAGATATGCGAAATGCAAGCAATACCATACCTCGAATGCTTCGTTAGACCAAGCACTTCCATATCCCAATTCTTTGGCCATTGTTATTGCTTGATTAAAGTCTTGGAAATCGTCTTTGTCGAAAACAACCCACACCCTATCGAACTGCATGTTGTTCTTTTTTTCCAAATCGTGCTTTATTGCCTTCGTTTCTTTAATCAAAGCGACAGTTCCCATGCCCACTCCCTGTACATTCACTTCGCGAACATCTGACATGCTGCCCTGGACTAGGGCTTTAAAGTAATACGGTTCTGTTTTAGTGCCCTCACATACGATTAAGAAACGCACCTGTCGTTGGCGTCCTTTCTCTTTACGTCCATTCGTTGCCCTCGATTTTCCGCGTTGTTGCCTTAGCCTTTCAAGCTCATTGTTTTTGGAATGCCCCATAGTTTCTTGTGTTATTTCCCGATAAAAGGTATTGCACCATAACGCCCACGAATGTAATTGCGTTCAATGTCGTGCTTGTTATTTGGTTCTTCTTGGCCGTCTTCCTCAAATTCCACAAGCGAGTAGATGTCGGTACTCTCCACCTTGTCTTTCTCTGCAAACCATATTTGGTCGCGCCGAAGCACGGATAGGTCGAGCAAGTTGGTGTCGTGAGTGGCAAAAATCAGCTGTGCACCATGCTTGTTACGCTCTGGGTCCATAAACAGAAGCACGATGTTTCGGGTTAAAAGCGGATGAAGCTTGGCGTCCAGCTCGTCAACAATGAGCGTCTTTCCATTAATGAGTGTGTCGAAGATAGGGCCAGACAGCTCAATAACTTTCTTTGTTCCATCAGACTCCATGTCATCACTGTAAAAGTCATCCTCACGAAGAACTAGCCCATCCTCATTATAGATGTTGTGGGTTGTTATTGCCTCGACAACAATGTTCGTTGACGACCCTTTCTCAAATTGCAGCCTAACATCATTAGGTAGACTTTCCAATGTCTCAGGTAAAGGGTCTGCCTTCTTCACTGAGAAATTGTTGAACCCCAATTGAAGCTCCTTAAAAAACCTCTGCGCTTCGGCCGCTCCATCCAAATTTCCCCAAAACATCTTGGCCGTAAAAAGCCCATAATTTTCAGTTTGAATACCCGAAATAACATTGTATTCGCCAATACAGGCCATCACAGCATTGCTCTTCTCGCCCTTTAACTGAGCAACAACCGAAAGGAACAAACGGTTCGCATTGGTTAAATCCTCTTTACCTCTGCCCTCAGGGAATGCCTTTTCTGAAACCTCTATCACATCTTTTGAACGAACGAAAAGCTCCACTTCCTCTTCGCCAAACCCGTTTTCGTACAGCCATTCCGAAACAATTTCTTTTTTGGTGTATTCAAATCCGTAGCGATAGCGGTTTTTTCCCTGAATAAGTTGCACCTCAAACAGCGTGGGAGCCGAGCGAGAAACCTCGTCTAAGGCGAAGGGGTCATAAAGAAGTGGGTCGCTCTCGTTCAGGCGTACCGATTCTTTCACCATTCGCTGCATGGTGTAAATGGCAAAAATGAGATTGCTCTTGCCGCTAGAGTTTGCACCATATATAATGGTAAGCGGCAACAGACGCTGATTACCGGCTTTAATCACAGACTCTTCGTGTTCCTCTATCGAACTGGCTTCCATGCTAAACGTGCGCTCCTCTTTGAACGAACGATAATTCTTAACTGTGAAATTTACTAGCATATCTCATTTATTTTACTGCAAAGATACAGCATTTTTTAGTACTACACACCAAAAGCATACGATTTATGATGTCTTAAAGAAGGGCATAAACCCATTGCGGGGACAAGCCGCCTGTTGCCACCTGTCCCCGCTTTTTCTATCGCTTGGCCATTTTAGTCTACCGCTTCTCCAAACAGCGTGGCGCTGGTGCTGCCCGTTATTCGCACCTTTACATACTCGCCGATATGGTGGTTACCCTTGTCGAACACCACCATCTTGTTTTGTTCGGTTCGACCACAAAGCTGTTCGCGACTGCGTTTCGACGGACCTTCAACCAACACTTCGCGAACATTTCCCACCTCGGCGTGGTTGGCGCGAGCCGAGCTCTCGTTCTGAACCATTATCAATTCGTTCAGGCGACGTATCTTCACGTCTTCGGGAACATCGTCGGGCAGGTGTTTCGAGGCGTAAGTGCCAGGCCGCTCGCTGTATTTGAACATAAAGGCCGAGTCGTAACCCACTTCGCGCATAATGCGTAGCGACTCCTCGTGGTCGGCTTCCGTCTCGCCATGATAACCAACAAAGATGTCGGTCGACAGTCCGCAGTCGGGCACCAGCTCGCGAATGGCCTTTACCCTGCTAAGATACCATCCCACAGTGTATTTGCGGTTCATCAGTTTCAGCACTTTGTCGCTACCGCTTTGTATGGGCAAGTGTATGTGCCTGCAAACGTTCGGAACTTCGGCGATAACGCGAAGTGTGGCATCACTCATGTCCTTGGGATGGGGCGTAGAGAAACGAATGCGCATCGTGGGAACCGCCTCGGCCACCAATCGCAACAGTTGGGGGAAGTCTATTGTTTGCCCTTCTTCGTTCACAAATCGGTAGCTGTTAACGTTCTGCCCCAACAACGTAACCTCTTTGTAGCTTTGTTGTTGCAGGTTCCGCACCTCGTTAAGGATGCTGTCCACATCGCGCGACCGCTCTCTGCCGCGCGTATAAGGCACAATGCAATAGTGGCAGAAGTTGTCGCAGCCGCGCATGATGCTCACAAAGCCGCTAATCTTGGCCAATGCCACGCGTTTCGGAACCACATCCTTATACGTCTCGGTCTTCGATAGGGCGATGTCGATGGCCTTATTGCCCGCCTCTGCCTGCGCAATCATGTCGGGCAGGTTAAGATACGAGTCTGGTCCCGCCACCAACTGTGCGTGGTGGTTCTCAATCAAGTCGTCTTTCACGCGTTCGGCCATGCAGCCCAGCACGCCCAAAATCACCTTTCGGCCCTTCTTCTGTTCAGCGTGTAGCGTGTCAAGTCGGTTATAAATCTTGTTCTCCGCATTCTCTCTCACGCTGCAAGTGTTCATAAAAATGGCGTCGGCATCGGCTTCGTCTTGGCACATCTCGTAGCCGGCCATCTGCATTACCGCAGCCACCACCTCGCTATCGGCCACGTTCATCTGGCAGCCGTAGGTCTCAATATATAGCTTTTTCATTACTTTTGTTGTTGGAAAAGTGTGTTAGGCTATGCCTAACCGTTGTTATCGTGGTGCAAAGGTACTACATTTTTCGGGAAATAAGGTAGGCCGAAGGGCAGAAAGTGATGCGCTTGCCGCTGTCGCCCATCCCTAACTCCCCACCTCGTCACCCCGTCAACTGCCCCTTCTCCATGCTTTTCACAGCCGCGTTTGCACGCCCCTACATGCACAAAATACAACATCAGTTGTCTTTTTATTGGCAAAACGCTTGGCTGTTGCAAAAAAATAACCTAAATTTGACCCAGAGTTACGTCAACAAGATTATTACTAAACTAACGCTTTACACATCTATGAAGACAGATTTCGAGATAGCTCGCGAGGCCACGCTGTTGCCTATTAACGACATTGCCGCGAAGGCTGGCATTTCCGCCGCAGAGTTAGAACCCTATGGCAAGCACATTGCCAAAGTTCCTTACACGCTCATCGACGAAGAACGCGTGAAGAAATGCAACCTCATCTTGGTTACATCCATTACGCCCACCAAAAGCGGAAACGGTAAAACCACCGTCAGCGTAGGCTTGGCCTTAGGCATGAACCGCATTGGAAAGAATGCCGTGGTGGCTTTGCGCGAACCTTCGCTCGGCCCATGCTTTGGCATGAAGGGGGGAGCTGCTGGCGGCGGATATGCACAGGTGTTGCCAATGGAGAAGATTAACTTGCACTTTACGGGCGACTTCCACGCCATCACTTCGGCCAACAACATGATTGCCGCCCTACTAGACAACTATATTTACCAACACCAAGACGATGGTTTCGGCATGAAAGAGGTGTTGTGGCGGCGCGTTCTCGACGTGAACGACCGCAACCTGCGCACCGTCGTTACGGGATTGGGCGGAAAAACCGACGGAATTGTTACCGAAGGGGGCTTCGACATCACGCCCGCATCGGAGATAATGGCCATTTTCTGCCTCGCCACTAGCGAAGAAGACCTGCGCCGCCGCATCGACAACGTGCTGCTGGGCGTAACATTGCAAGGCAAACCCTTCACGGTTAAAGACCTGGGTGTGGGCGGTGCAATCGTGGCCATCCTGCACGATGCCATCCACCCCAATATGGTTCAGACCATCGAGAACACGCCTGCCTTTATCCACGGCGGTCCCTTTGCCAACATCGCTCACGGCTGTAACAGCGTGATGGCTACCAAAATGGCCATGACCTTTGGCGACTACGCCATCACCGAGGCAGGGTTCGGTGCCGACTTGGGCGCCGAGAAGTTCTTCGACATTAAGTGCCGAAAGGCGGGCATCTCGCCCAAACTAACCGTTTTGGTGGCCACCGCACAGGCGTTGAAGATGCACGGCGGCGTGAACGAAAAGGAAATAAAGACGCCCAACGTGGAAGGTGTGCGCCGCGGACTGGCCAATATGGACAAGCATATTGCCAACATGCAGGCCTTTGGCCAAACGGTGGTGGTTTGCCTTAACCGCTTTGCTACCGACACCGATGAGGAGTTGGACATCGTTCGCTGTCATTGCGAGGAACTGGGTGTGGGCTTTGCCCTCAACACGGCCTTTGGCGAGGGCGGTAAAGGGGCGGAAGACATCGCGCGATTGGTGGTTGAAACCATCGAGAAGAACCCCTCTAAGCCGCTGCGTATGCTCTACGATGATACCGACGACATCGAAACGAAGGTGCGTAAGATTGCCCAAAGCATATATGGAGCAAACGCCGTGGTGCTGAAACCTGCCGCCAAGAAGAAGTTGGCACGCATTAAGGAACTGGGCTTGGAGCATTTCCCCGTGTGTGTTGCTAAGACGCAATACTCGTTTTCGGAGGATGCGAAGGCCTACGGACTGCCAACTAACTTCGACATCACTATCCGCGACTTTGTTATCAACACGGGTTCGGAAATGATTGTGGCCGTTGCAGGCGACATCATGCGCATGCCTGGCTTGCCAAAGAGTCCGCAAGCCGAACGCATCGACGTCGTTAACGGCGTAATCGAAGGTTTGTCATAGTCTTAACGAAGGTGGGTTCCAAGTACATTTAATGTGCATCTTGGAGCCCACCTTGCGTTTATAATTGCGCACAAGCAGTGTTTTCGTTGTATAATAGATGTAACGTCGTTAGCTTATCCTTTGGCTAGCTCATGAGTTTCTAACTCATCAACTTACAAACTCATCAACTCAAACAACTTAGAAACTCAAACAACTCAAAACCTTAAATTATTACCTTTTATTTTACAAAACTGCCCTAAATTTTGCTTCATTCTAGCGAAAATTAAGCCCTAAAAGTAGGCAATTAGCCGATATTTTCAGCCGCACACCTCTCGCACTTAGTTCATTTTTAAGAAAACCGCCTGCGTTTTGCACCATTTTGCCTTTCTAGTTTGGTTGCCAACCCGTATCTTTTTGACTCCAATTACCTGCATTTCGCCCCTAAAAACCCACTTTTTACCGGCAATTTTGCCCTCTAGCCCCATGTGTTTCATGGTTTATAACAGGTTATGTTCATACCATAACAGCGTATGTTTATGCTTTCGCATGCTACATTTAGCGGCATTTTACCTTGCGTTTAGCACCAAAACGCCTTGCATTTAGCGGCAAAACGCACTGCATTTAGCACCAAAACGCACTGCGTTTAGCGGCATATTGCAGGCCATTTAGCTACAAATAGGCCCAAAATTGGCGCAAATGGCAGTTTCATGAAATAAATATCTAAAGTTTCCCACCCTAATAAATAGATAGAAAAATAACAGTTTGTCGATTTTTC